>WNFY01002452.1_pt1 | contig 44582 bp, 40 predicted proteins | sample 5400091 | NCBI WGS metagenome assembly WNFY01 (sample SAMN13153364, study PRJNA577476) | soil metagenome | isolation source: 60 cm soil or saprolite under grassland replicate 1 | place: USA:California | collected 2016-06-15 | reverse complement strand
GCGCCAAAAATGCAGGCAATATACAGGGAACCGGTTTAGGATTGCATATTGTAATAAAGTATCTTGAATTAATGAACGGCACAATTGAAATGAAAAGCAGGCTTAATGAAGGTTCATGTTTTACTATTCATATACCGGCGAAGTAAGACAATAAATAAGAGTAGAAAAGTCACAATCTGAGTTATTGATGCTTCAGTATTCAAGGAAGGTTTGCTAAGAAAAAATATTCAATACTCAATTTTCAATTTTTCAAGTTGCAAAAAGTTCTAAACGTAGAAGTGAGTGACACAACAGGTGATGAGTAAAGAACAAAAAGTTGGTCCCAAAAAAATGCATTTAAAATAAAAATTTCAACTTACAACATAAGTATAACTCATGAAAAAAATATTAATCATTGAAGACAACGACGAGGTGAGAGAAAATACAGCGGAAATTCTTGAGCTCTCAGATTATGAAGTTATGACTGCATCCAATGGCAAAGAAGGTGTATCAATCGCACTGAAAGAAAAACCTGATTTGATTGTTTGCGATATTATGATGCCGCAACTGGATGGCTATGGAGTTTTGCATTTGTTAAGCAAGCACAAAGAAACTTCAACTATTCCTTTCATTTTTCTTACTGCAAAGTCTGAAAAGCAGGATTTTAGAAAAGGAATGGAATTGGGGGCGGATGATTATATCACCAAACCTTTTGAGGGTACAGAACTATTGAATGCAATTGAAACAAGATTAAAAAAAACAGAACAATTTAAAGCAAGTGTTATTGCCGACGCGAAGGCGGTAAACGATTTCATAAACAAAGCAAAAGAGTCAGCCAATTTAAAGCTAACATCAAACGAAAGAGATGTTTACGATTATAAAAAGAAGCATGTTCTTTATTCTGAGGGACAAAGACCAAAAGTTGTATACTTTGTAATAAGCGGTAAAATAAAAATATACAAAACTTCTTTTGACGGAAAAGAATTGATAACCGGCATAAACGGACCTGGCGATTTTTTCGGATATACTGCAATTCTTGAAGAAACAAATTACAGGGACAATGCACAAACACTGGAAGATTCAAGGTTAATGCTTATTCCCCGCGAAGATTTTTTAGAATTGATTACAAATGACACGAGAATTGCCAGGCAATTTATCAGCATCATTACAAAAAATATTCTTGAAAAAGAAGAGAATCTTTTAAACCTTGCCTATAATTCGTTGCGCAAAAAAGTAGCCTTTAATTGATATTCAAACCGGCAAGGTGATTTTATTGAATGAAAAGAAGTTAAAAAATTTGCTTTATTAGCTTTTAATGTTTTTGATTTGTATGCGAGCTGATGAATTCTCCTTCGCTGTTTTGCTGCTCAAGTGTCCAGTCATCAGTTAAAGATGTTTCAATCCAGATATTTCCGGACTTGCGAAATACCTCTGCTTTTAAGCTAAACATTTCCTCAAAATCTTTTTCAAGTTGAGCAACTGTTTGGTGTTTACCTATGTTGATGATATTAGGGCCATTCACTTTTGCCACGAATTTTATCCTTTCGAATGGATTTATTTTTTCCATCTTTTGTGAAAGTCTGTTGCTTACAGGAGATTTGAAAAATTCAATCTTTAAAAAAGGGTAAGTTTCATTGAATTCATTTTGAATATTTCTTATCACGTTATCATCTTCTATATGTAATTTCATATAATAAAAATTTACTAAATTAATTTATCAGTTTCTGTTTTTCTATTGCTGGCTAAAAGCGCAATTAGGTTTAATATTCAAATGTAAACTGCTTATAAATCTTTTAACCTAACGATTGTCAGTTAAAATAATGATTCTCATCACCCAACTTATTTTGTCTTGATTTCAGTTCGCAATCACTAAAGAGCACTAAACACGAAATTATATTTTCCCTTTTGGGCGTAATATGATAGTAATCAGGTTTTTCAATTTCTTTTTGCCTGAAACTGATTTAAATCACACCATCGTTTCTATACTTTGCGCTTTAGTTTTATGAAATGGAAATTAAAAAAAGGAATGATTGAGTTTATTGATTGAATAATAAATAAGGAACAGATTCATGCCATTTGGCGAACCTGTTCCTTCTCCGATTTTCATAGCTAAAACAAACCCATTGTGGCTTATTCACTCTTTGCGCTGCCACTGTCTGAATTGGTTCTTACATCATCGGGTCTTTTATTGGAGCCCACATTTTTCCGTAAGGCCTTATCCGCTTCAGGCCTGTATTCAGGATCAATATCTCCCATATCTTCATTTCTGTCAATATGAGCATTTTGTTTTGAAGCCTTGTCTGCTTCAGGCCTGTCAGTTCTTGATTGATTTTCATTGTCTTTTCCAGGCATAATAAAAAATTTAAAAGGTGAATGAAGGATATACGCACAAATATTATGCAAGTCTTCAATCATTAGCTTGTGTTAAATTTTTTATGCTCAGTGGAAGATGCAACATGCAAAATATAAAATGTAAATAACCTAATACAGAACTCAGAACATAGAACATAATTTATAATTTAAACTTTCAATTTTTCACCATCAATTTAATCTCTTCTGTTTCCACTTGCATGTTATTATGCAAAACTAGTTAAACGGATATGCTTACAGGATCAATATAACGCCACAGCCTTTCATCATTTCAATTTTGCTTTTAGGTTTTGTGACTGCTTTGCTTATTGGTTTCAAACGGTGAAGGCAGCATTATCAAATCCGGTGAAGAGTTTGAGAATGGAATAATTTGAAAATGTGCCAATTTGAAAATTTGAAAATGAGCAAATGAAATGTGAGAAATATGAGAATGTGAAAATGCGGAAATGAAAGAACAGAAATTAAAATAAATGGTAAACATTTTTAACTCCCTTTAGTGTAGTTCATGAGTTACTTGAATTGGAAACTTATGAACACTGGAACTTATAAACTCGTGAACCTGATAAATTCCTTCAAACATTTTCTTACACAAAGCGTTCGTTTTCGTACATCTTCTTTTTCATTAATTTCTTTAAAAGCCTTATCCACAGTATGTTTTAACATTGGCACAACCGTTGAAACATTTTTTTGATAATACCATAGATGTGCCTGCCAGGAAGTATAAAATATAGAACAGAATTGAGTAAATAATTTAAAAAGTTTTTCTCTGCTTACTAATGCAACAATAGAATTGCTTTATGGCGATCTTAGTGCCATACCTGCTGAGCATGCTGCAGATATTTTGGTTGTTTCCACATATCCGGATAATTATGTACCGTTACAGGGTACATTAACTGATTATTGTGTGGCTTGTCTCATTATATTAAGATAGCTTTTTGAAATGCTGAATAGAGAACAAAACGCAAAAGAGAGCGACGCAAGTAAAGCTTCATAGTTATTCTATTGCCGGGTCAATAAAAAACATCTTGTCATTATTTATTCAACTTTACTTTTATCATCGTGAAAGAATGAGGCGCAAAACTATAAGTTACGGTATTATCTTTTACATCAATTTGCCCTTCCGTTGTTTTTACTTTTTGCTCATTTACTGTATTCTCATCAGTAATGCTGGCTGCATTTACTTCATATACGGTTGCTTTGCTTGCAAGCTTACCAAACTGGTTTTCGATAGAAGTTTCAACGGCTTTATCAAGATGACGGTTAACTACATTAATCAATAGTTCTTTTGTTGAATCGTTATATACAACGGAAATATCGAGGTAAGGAACATTTTTGTAATCGCCTGCATTATATGTATCACAATCAACAAAGGAAGCAATACTTTCTCCTGTGCAATTTTGTGCAAATAATTGCAGCGGATAATAGGTGATTTGAAACCATAACTTATCATTGGTGATCATCATTGGAGCAATAACATTCACCAACTGCGCCATATTGGCCATCTTTACAATTTGCGCATTGCGTATAAAACAATTTAAATATTCTGCGACAACCAATGCATCCTGCATATTGTAATGCTCTTCCAGTTTTTGCTGATTAAATGCGCGGTACCAAACGTTGTATTCATCAAATGCAATGTAGATGGGCTTTTGAATATGATTCTTTGTTCTTGTTTCATTTATCTGGCCTTCTGTTATTTTAATAACATTCTCTACAAAATTTGTTGCAGCCATAAACTTATAATGGTTTGTATCACGATTACCTGAATAATGATGAAGTGAAATATAATCTATGTAATTGCCTAAAGTATTCAATACTGTTCTGTTCCAGCCTGTCCAGTCAGCACCATAGTTGCTCGAACCTGATGCGATCAATTTTATTTTATCATCGCTCCATTTCATCAGCTTGGCTGCTTCTAATGCAAACTTGCTGTAATCTTCCGCATTCTTATGACCCATTTGCCATGGTCCATCTATTTCATTTCCCAATCCCCAATACACAACATTGTATGATTCAGGATGACCATTTTTTGCACGAAGATCAGCGTAGTATAAACCTGTTGGTGCATTGCAATACTCCACCCAGTTTCTTGCTTCATCCAATGTGCCTGTACCTAGGTTCACACAGATATAAGGTTGCACACCAGCAGTTATGCTCCATTTCAAAAATTCGTCTGTGCCAACATTGTTTGGTTCAATATCGCCCCACGCAAGATCTTTTCTTTTAGGTCGCTGATCTTTTGGACCGATACCATCTATCCAATGATAACCCGATGCAAAATTGCCGCCGGGCCAGCGCACAACCGTAACACCAAGATTTTTTGTTGCATCAAGAACATCTTTACGAAATCCATCTGTGCTCGCTTGAGATGATTTGGGATCATAGATGCCTCCATAAATACATCTTCCCAAATGTTCGGTAAAATTTCCGTAAATATTTTTGTCTATGTCACCGATCTTTCTTTCTACGTCAATCTTGATACGTGCTTTTAAATTTTGCGCATGAGCATGAATGCAAAATGTTAGTACAAGAAATAAAACAAACCTGTAATTTTTCATAATGGTGTTTTTTGTTAATGTCGTGATTCGTGAGTTCGCTTTCAGCATTTCACAGAATCCACAACCGGCTGATATTTTGCATGACTTAATCCTTGCCAATTGCTCATTGCTTATTATTGTCCGTAATAAGAATTCGGTCCATGCTTGCGTTCATAATGCTTTTTTATTAATGATTCTTTAAGTCTTGGTGCATTTGGTTTTATCTGTTCTGTTAAGTAAGCCATCTTCGCTATTGTTTCTAAAACAGCACTGTTATACACTGCTTTCTCTGCTGTTTTACCCCATGTGAATGGTGCATGATTACCTATAAGAATCATCTCCGTTTCTTCATAATTCAATTTTTTTTCTGTAAAACAATTAATGATTTGAAAACCTGTTTGATATTCATAATTGCCCACGATCATTTCATCGTGCATTGGTGATGCACAGGGAATATCTACTGTGTTGTGATCGGCATGTGTGGTGCCATAAACAGGAATATCTCTCTGCGCCTGTGCCCATGCAGTAGCATAGGTAGAATGTGTGTGTGCAATGCCGCTGATATTTTCCCAGTTCTTATATAAAACAGCATGCGTGGGTGTATCTGAGGAAGCGCGAAGATCACCCTCCACAAGTTTTCCGTCAAAATCAACAATCACCATTTTATTCGGAGAAAGCAGATCATAGGGAACACCGCTTGGCTTTATGGCAAACACAGCAAGTGCCCTGTCTGACGCACTTACATTGCCAAACGTAAACAATACAAGGCCGAGTTTTGGTAATTGCATATTCGCATCATATGCTGCCTCTCGTATGTGCTGGTATTTATTCATTAATGGTTAATGTTGGATAATCACTGTTGTAAATAAAGTTAGTAAGCTTTTACATTTCCTATATAAATCAATCCTGTTTAATAATAATTGGTGTCGAAGTAACATTTTATTTTTTACTAAAAATTATTGCTGCACTTATTCCTCAAAGATTGCATTTGTAAAATTAATTGTGCGGACACAATCAATTGTATAAAACTAAAAAATTGTTGGTGCACATATTGTTTCAAATTATGCTTGTTAAAAATAAAGTTTAAAAGAAGCATAATCAAAGGCAGATGAATTTATATAATTTTAAAAAAGTAAAATTCATTTACTTTAATTTTTACTGGTATTCCCCCGATTTCGTTGCTGACTAAAAATTTTTCAATGATCAAAAAACCAAAAGCTTTTATTCTTGATTTAAATGGGACAATGATTGACGATATGCGGTATCATGCAGAAGCGTGGTATGATATTTTGAATAATGAATTGCAGGCTGGTTTAAGTATAGATGAAGTAGAAAAACAGATGTATGGGAAAAACGAGGAAGTGCTGCAACGCATATTTGGTAAACACTATTTTACACATGAAGAAATGAAGGCGCTTTCTTTTGAAAAGGAGAGAAGGTATCAAAAAATATACTCTCCTCATCTTGGGTTAATAAAAGGATTGGCCGGGTTTCTTGAGCAATCAAAACAACATAATATTTTATTGGCAATTGGCACTGCTGCAATTCCTTTTAATATAGATTTCACTTTAGATACGCTTCATATCCGTCATTATTTTTCTGCAATTGTAAGTGCAGATGATGTGTCAGCGAGTAAACCAAATCCTGAAACATTTACAAAACCTGCACAATTATTACATGTTGATCCGGATGATTGTATTGTTTTTGAAGATGCGCCAAAAGGTGTGGAAGCGGCGATGAATGCAGGCATGCAATCAGTCGTAATTACTACAATGCATCATGAAAGAGAGTTTAAGCAGTATAATAATATTCTCTTTTTTATTAAAGATTATACTGATGATCGGTTGAAAGAATTGCTTGTCTCATAGTGAGTGGTGAGTGGTGAGTAGTGAGTTTTGATTTTTAATTTCAGATTTTCGGATTTTTTGGTTCTTGTTTTTTGGTTCTTGTTTCTTCGCAATGGATTACATTAAAGAATATAAAAGTTTTATCAATAGTTATTACCTGAGTGACAGTGTGCGTATGACTATAGGTATTGCATTACCGGCAATTGTATTTAGTTATTTTAATTTACTTGCGGCAGGCATTGTGGTATCACTTGGTGCCATGTGTGTGAGTATGCCTGATAATCCCGGCCCTATTCATCACAGGCGTAATGCAATGATGATTTGTACAGGAATAGTTTTTATTGTGGCTTTGTTAACCGGCTTTGCTGCTCCTCGTCCTGTTTTGTTTGGCATGCTCATCTTTATTGTCTGTTTCTTTTTTTCTATGCTTGGTGTATATGGAGCAAGAGCAAATTCAATTGGTATATCTGCATTAATTGTAATGGTATTAAATATTGACAGACCGCAACAAGGCTGGAACGTTGTACTGAATGCAGCCTTTGTTTGTGCCGGTGGAGTATGGTATATGTTATTGAGCTTATTGCTGTACAGTATTCGTCCCTATAAATTGGCGCAACAGGCATTGGGCGATTGCATACTTGCCACTTCAGATTACCTGCGGATAAGAGCTTCTTTTTATGATAAGAAGGTGAATTATGAAAACACATACAGGCAAATGCTTGAACAACAAATTGACGTTCATGAAAAACAAAATCTTGTAAGAGAACTTTTATTTAAGAGCAGGGATATTGTAAAAGAATCTACGAATACAGGAAGAACGCTTGTAATGATATTTCTCGATATAGTGGATCTTTTCGAAAGAGTCATGACTTCGTACCAGGATTATCAGGCATTGCATAATTATTTTGATGATACAGATATTCTTCAACGATACAAACAATTTATTCTCGAGCTTGCAAAAGAGCTTGATGATATTGGTCTTGCTGTTAAAAGCGGTAGAGCATCTTCGGAAACAGGTTCACTGCGATTACATATTAAAGAATTGCAGGAATATTTTGATGACTTCAGAGACAAAAAAAGAACTGCAGAAAACATTGAAGGCTTTATAAATCTCCGTCACATACTCAACAACATACAGGATATTGCTGAACGCATATATACCTTACACCAGTATACATCTTATAACAGAAAGATCAGTAAAAAACTTTTGTCTAGTCTTGATTACGCTAAATTCATTACACACCAGGATACGGATCCAAGGCTTTTGCAAGAGAATTTTACGTTAAAATCAAATACTTTCAGACATGCATTGCGATTAAGCATTGCTACAATTACTGGATATATTGTTTCAAAATTCCTTCCATTTGGTCATAGTTACTGGATATTGCTGACAATTATTGTAATTCTGAAACCTGCTTACAGTCTTACCAAAAAAAGAAATTACGAACGGCTTTTAGGTACACTTGCAGGTGCGGCAATCGGTCTTATTATTTTGTATTTTATTCATGATAAAACCATGCTCTTGTTAATTATGCTTTTGCTAATGATTGGCACTTACAGTTTTTTGCGAATGAATTACATGATTGCTGTAATAATGATGACGCCTTATATTTTGGTGCTTCTGCACTTAATCAGCAATATAAATTTTCAAACTATTTTAGGTGATCGTGTTATTGATACCGTCATTGGTTCCGCAATCGCTTTTGTTGCAAATTTTTTATTGATGCCGGCATGGGAGCATGAGCAGATAAAAAATTATATGTCAAAATCTCTTGAAGACAATACAAATTATTTCAATGATATTTCAGGCGCATTTATTGGAAGACCTTTTGCTGTTATGCAATATAAACTTAGTCGTAAGAATGCTTTTGTATCTCTTGCTAATTTATCGGATGCATTTACCCGCATGTTATCAGAGCCAAAGAGTAAACAAAAAAACAACAAGCTTATTCACCAGTTTGTTGTGCTGAATCACATGCTTGTTTCACATATCGCAACGCTTTCTTATTATGTAAAACCATTGGCAGAGAAATACAAATCGGATGATTTTATTCCTGTCATTAACTATACAATTGCGCAGCTAAAAGATGCGAAAGCGATCGTTAATGGGGAGGAAGTAATTGAAGAAGCAAATCCAAAAACAAAAGGTCATGTGCTTGACAGGAAAGTGAACGTGTTGATGGAGAAAAGACGTGAAGAATTACAACATGGGTTTACAGATACAGAAACAAGAATGATATTATCGGAGTTTAAATCTATTGTTGACCAGTTTAATTTCATTGTAAAAATTACAGCAGATATCAAGAAGATATGTATTCAAATAGAGGAGGAATGATTTTATGCGCAATATTGTAAGTCATTCGCTTTAATATTATTGCTTCCTGTAATTAACATTATCAAACATTGATAAAAAGCAATGGACAAATTTTTTGAAATAGTTTCTCAGTTTACCAGTTTGTCTGAGGATAGCAAGCGAGCATTTTCAACAATCTTAAAAAAGCTGGAACTTCCAAAAGGGCGTACATTAATACATGCCAATACCATTTGTGAAAATGCTTACTTTATTGAACAGGGTTTAGCCCGAACTTATTATTATAAAAACGGTAAAGATGTTACAGACTGGCTTGCGGCAGAAAATAGTTTTGTTGTTTCTATTGTAAGTTTTCTTACACAGCAGCCGGATAGAAGAATAGTAGAACTGCTCGAACCCTCTTTACTATGGGCGATTCCATATAAAAAACTTGAGGACTTATGCAAGCGCTATCATGAAATTGAAAGATTTGGAAGATTGCTGGTTAGTCATGGCCTTATACTTGTTCAGCAACGTTTTGATGATCTTCATTTTGCTTCAGCACTGGAGCGTTATAAAAAAATGTTGCAACAAAATCCTTCTTTTATACAACGTGTACCATTAAGTATGATTGCATCCTATCTTGGTATTTTACAGGAAACATTAAGCCGCATACGTTCAAAAATCAGTTTTTGATAAATGTCAAAAAATCGTTTCGTTATACTCAGGAAATTTGTACTCAAAATTTAAAATTATGAATACAATGCTTTGGAGTCTTCAATGTATTACTGCCCTTATATTTATGTATTCAGGTATAAACAAATCTATTTTCTCCGAGCAAAAATTAGTTGCTAAAGGGCAAACCGGTGTTGAAGGTTTACCACTTCCTTTAATCCGCTTCATTGGCATTTCAGAAATTTTTGGAGCAGTGGGATTAATTGTACCCTGGTGGACGGGTATTCTTCCAATCCTTACACCAGTTGCCGCAATTTGTTTTGCCGTTATGATGATTCTGGCAGCAAGAATTCACTACAAAAGAAAGGAATACAAAAATGTTCTTACCAATAGTATAATATTTCTGGCGTGTCTTTTTATTGCTTATGGAAGATTATTTTTCAATTAGCAGGGGCAAGGAATGAAATGCAAGCAGCTTGCCCCTTGCGCGTCTTTTCATTTGTTATTTGTGTAAACTGCCTGTATAAAATGATAAGAAAGTTGAATTGAGCTTTATAACTCATTCGCTTTTCTTAATATTTCCTCTTTCAAATTTGGGGAAAAGCGAAAACTTTCTTGTTCCAGTTCTGAAAATATTTTTGTCAATGATGAAATGAAACCTTTTGATTTTGCCAAGAACAAAATCTGTAAAGTTCCGGCAATTTCAATATTTAATTTTTGAGCGAGTTTCCTCCCTTTCTTCTCATCAATTATCAATATACAATTGTCGGTTTCTAAAGCAAGGGCAATGGCAGAAGCTTCGCCTTCATCTACAATTTTCAATAATTCTGTTTTCTTTTAATATCTCGTAGCGGCTGTATAGTAATCCATTTTGGCAATGAATTGCCAAACTCAATTTCAATTTCTTTTGTAGTAAAAACGAATGAAAATAAGTGATGAAGAATTTCTAATTGATGAATTCTGTCGAGTGCAATGAGGCAACTGGTGTCTGAAATAATAACTTTATTAATCAAAAGGATTGACTTTTAAATCTGAAGCTGGTTCACTAAAAATAGAAATACCATATTTACCAACAGTTTCAATAAATTCACGTTTGGTAATTCCTGCAAATGCTGCAGCCTGACCAGAAGAAAAAATTCCTTTTTCAAATAAAATAGCCGCAACGATCATTTTTACTTCTTTTTCATTTACCTCTTCAGGCAACTGTAAGGTTACTGTTTTCATGCATCAAACTGTTTTAGCAAATTTACTTTTTTATATTGTCAAGCGAAAACATATTGAGCTTTCAAAGAGTTACTGCCGATTCAGCACTTGCTAATTTTTTGAATAATTGATAGTTGACAATGCTAAGATTCGGGTGCATCTTTAATAAAAAAGTTTCAACAGGTTCATCGGAAACGTTATTTAATTTATCAACTCCTAATAATATATAATCACCAATGATTTCAAATAAGGTTAATGTATCAGTGAAATAAATGATAGCTACTTTGTGCACAGTTTTATCTGTTATGCTTGATTCAATAACTTCAAACTTGTAGGTTTCAAAACGAATATTTTGTCCAAGTGTATCCTGCAAATTTGGAATCTGGTTGTTTAAATTATTTATGAAACTCACAACAGCAAAGCTTGATTTATAATGCAGGGAATTTGCTCTTCCATCATTCGCTTTGAGTTCCGTAAAAGTTTTGAATTTTTTTTCAGGATTATATGCCTGTGATTTCAACAGGAATTCATTATACGAAGCATTGAATACATTTCTTTCAAAATTTGTTTGCGATGACGCATCAATGATTTGTCTATATGCGATTTTGATATCCCTTAACCCCCTAAAGGGGGAATGTTTTGAATTGCAAAAAAAATTTTTCATTATTAATGATTTGAAGTTTATGATTTGTGATTTACTTGTAGAGTAGAATTGTTATAGTAGAAGTGCTGCTCGGTACATAAAAGAATAAACTTATTACATTAATACATTTCTACTACAACGCAAGCCCTACCTGGTATGTAGCAGTATAACCATTTGTTGTATCGCCGGTGATGGTGACCAGCTCTTTTTCATAAGAATCAGAAAACACCATATCATTTTCATTTGTTATTGTGTTCTGTCCGTGTGCTGAATACAACGATGTTTTATAAACAGTGGTGGTTACATCCTCGGGGAAAGCTAATTGGGTAGTGGCTTTCAGAACAGAGTCAATAAAAACTTCCAGATGAATGTGCGTCGCTCTTCCCGAATACCATCCGGGATAAATAGTTTTAAATATTACGTCGCCGTTGCTATCGGTTAGTTGAATACCCCTTAAAAAAGTTTTGCCCACATTATTTTGTGTGCCTAAATATCCTGTGTTCGAGTAAGCAGAATAATAACCATCCTTATCGCAATGCCAAATATCAACACGTGCATTTTCAATGGCGGCACAGTTGCTGTTTGTATTTACAACGGTGAGCGTTAAACTTAGCGGTATTCCTGTTTTTCCTTCAGTGATATCCTGCCTGAACATTGCGGAATTACTGCTTAGATCTTCAGGATAAGGACCGGCAGTTTCTTCTGTTGCAACAGCGCAACTATCAGAACTGGTATCTGAATTATCTGTTGTGTCTGTTGTTCCTGCAACATCTTTTTTGCATGCTTCTATTAATACGGCACTAAATCCTAACACTCCTAAACTGCTTTTTAAAAAATCTTTTCTTTCCATGTTTAAATTTTTTTTAGATGAATTAATTAGTTGTTTGAAGCGCCATTATCAATCCAGCACAGGATTACATTTTTCTGTGTATTGGATAAAGTGCCATCTTTTGGCATAGAGCCATCTGCTACCGCTGAACGAATTGCTGCTCTTGCATTATACACTTCTGTGTAAGTAAGTAATGCGCCGGGACCATTGGTGCTTCCGCTGCCATGACAACCGGAATTTGTTGCACAATAAGTTTGAATGATTGGCTCAACATCTGTTACCCATGATTTTGAAGTGCTGCAATCTTCTGTGAATGTGTTTGAGGATGATGAAACATTCTTACTGCAGGCAACAATGGTTACTGTAATTGCGAAAAAGATGAAAGATTTTTTCATGGTTGTTTTTATAAAGCGGGTTATGAGAAATGAATTGCAATTCAAATTTTGTTTGAATGCGTTTCCTGAAAAAATCTTTGAGGTAAATGAACTGTTTTGTGAGGTTATTAACTTATCTGTTAAAAAGCTTTAAAAAACTTTCCTCATAACTACTGCCAACAGGAATTTCTTCACCGGCAATAGATATGATTTTGTTGCGAACATTTTCAACATGATGAAATGAAACAATGTACGAACGGTGAACGCGAATAAAATTATTCGATGGAAGTTTATCTAGCATTGTCTTCATCGTCATTCTTGCAACAACAGGCTTTTGATTGGCAAGATGTATTTTGAGATAGTCATCCAGTCCTTCTATGAAAAGAATATCAGCGATATTAATTTTTAGCAGACTGTAATCTGCACGGATAAATAAAAATTGTTCCTCGGTTTTAACTTGTTTGTTTATATAATTGTAATACTCATTGGCTTTGGTAGCAGCCTGCATAAAACGTTCAAAGGCGAAGGGCTTGAGAAGATAATCAATGGCATTTAAATTAAATCCTTCCACAGCATATTCACTATATGCGGTTGTGAAAATTGCCATTGTTTTTTGTTTTACTGATTTATATAATTGGATGCCTTTGAGCGAAGGCATATTGATATCCAAAAACAAAAGGTCAACGGGAAATTTATTGATATACTTTAGCGCCTCATTTGGCATATTGAAAGTTTTTTCAAGGCTGATGAAATCTGTCTTACTGCAAAAGTTTTCTATTACTTTCAATGCCGGTAGTTCATCATCTATAGCAACTGCTTTTATCATTCGAGATTTAAATTAAGTGAAACAGAAAAAAAAGTTTCATTATCATGAATGTGTAATTCATGTTTTGCCGGATATAATAATTGAAGGCGGTCCTTCGCGTTTTCAATACCCAACCCGCTTTTATTTTCTTCTAACTGTTGCAAAGAAACTTTGTTATTTGTTACAAGCAAATGCAATTCATTTTTATCAATGTTAATTTCAATTTTAATATCAGAATTTTCTTCAGCGTTCACACCATGTTTGAAAGCATTTTCAACAAATGGAATTAAAATAAGAGGAGCAATTTTTTTACCTGCAGTGTTTCCTTTTATTAGAAATGACAACTGAATAGAATTGCCATAACGAATCCTTTGCAGTTCTATATAACTGCTGATATAATTAATTTCTTTTTCCAATGGCACAAAATCATTATCTGCCTCATCAAGTACATATCTCATCATGCCTGAAAGCTTTACGACTGCCGTTGCTGTATTATCAGATTTTTCCAGTGCAAGGGAATAAATACTGTTCAGTGTATTAAATAAAAAATGTGGATTTATCTGGGCTTTCAGGTAGGACAGTTCTGCATTGAGCTTTTCTTTTTCTGTTTGCTTCCACCTGTTGCTTATTCTTAATATCAGCGAAAAGAAAACGACTGCAATAAAAATAAAAAGATATTGTGTGATATAGAAAGGGAAGCTATGATTAGGCGGGGGAGGCTCATTACGAAAGCGAAAGTTATTTTGTATTTCCGGAGGTAATGATCTTCGAAAGCCTTCCGGAATAATAAGTGATGGCAGTAATGAAACAATAATAAAACAAAATAGTATGATGAGAAAGAAAAGCAAATACTTTTTAGTGTAATAAAATTTTGGAATAAGAACAAAAAAGTTAAGATAGAAAAAAGCGATCATTAAAAAGTAAGCAATTAAATTTCTTTGAGTAGGAACACTTCTAAAAATGCTGAGTGACTCTGGCAAGTCAGGTGCAAAAAGCACAGGCAGCGAAAGAAAGGTAATGCATCCAATTATATGCAGGAGTATTTGTCGTGTTTCGCCTTTCATTGCTACAAAAATAATCTGCAAAAATCGGTTACGCGTGAGACGATAAAAATTATTGAGGTGATTAGTATAATTTTAGCGGAGTAAATTCTTTTGACAAAGGCTAAATGTGAAGTGTAATCTATTTCAAACAAAAATCTTAAAGACAATGGGAAATTTTTTTACGGCTTTCATATTGTTAATGTTTGCAAAAGCAAATGCACAACAACATAATTTTTCTGATAAATATGTCGTGCCTTCTGATACCCTTGTGCAGCAAAAACTTTCACACTGGCAGGATATAAAATTTGGTTTACTGATGCATTGGGGAACTTACAGCCAGTGGGGGATCGTAGAAAGTTGGAGCATCTGCCCTGAAGATGAGGGCTGGACACAGCGAAAAGGGCCTTATGCAAATAACTATTTTGATTATCTAAGAGCTTATGAAAATTTGCAAACAACTTTTAATCCCACAAAATTTAATCCTGAAAAATGGGCTGCTGCCGCCAGAGATGCAGGAATGAAATATGTTGTATTTACGACAAAACATCATGATGGTTTTTGCATGTTTGATACAAAAGAAACGGATTATAAAATCACTTCTTCAAAAACTCCTTTCTCTGCAAATGCAAGAAGTAATGTAACAAAAGAAATTTTTGATGCATTTAGAAAAGATAGTTTTATGGTCGGTGCCTATTTTTCAAAACCTGACTGGCATTGTCCTTATTACTGGTGGCCATATTTTCCGCCAAAAGACAGGAATGTAAATTATGATCCAAAAAAATATCCTGAGAGATGGAACAATTTTAAAAATTATACTTACAACCAGATAAAAGAATTAGTGACTGGTTACGGCAATGTAGATATTCTGTGGCTTGATGGTGGTTGGGTGAGACCTCACTCAACAGTGGATACTTCTGTGGAATGGCAAAGAGGTATCATATACAACCAGGATATTGATATGGCAAGGATTGCAAAAATGGCGAGAAGTTATCAGCCGGGTTTACTGGTAGTTGACAGAACCGTTTCAGGTGAATATGAAAATTATGTAACGCCGGAACAAACTATTCCTGATGAACCGATGTTGCATCCCTGGGAGAGTTGTATTACGATGGGTGACTCATGGAGCTATGTTCCAGATGATACCTATAAATCAACAAACGAATTGATACACTTACTGGTAAAAATAATTTCAAGAGGAGGAAATTTTTTATTGAATATCGGGCCTTCCCCTGAAGGTGATTGGAGTGATACTGCCTATAGCCGTTTAAAAGAAATTGGTGCATGGATGAAAGTGCATAATGAGGCTGTGTATAATACAATTCCGCTGGCACCTTATGAAGATGGCAATGTAGTGTACCTGCAATCAAAAGATAAGAAGACGATATATGTGTATGTGCTGAGTGATAAGAGCGATGATGTTTTGTTGCCGGCAAATATTAAGTTGAATAAGATTAGTTTAAATCAAAAAAGTAAAATTATTTTATTAGATGCACCGAAAGAAAAGATAAAATTGCAGCCGGCAAATGATGGAGAAGTTATTCAAATACCAGCTAAACTTCAAAATAAGATTGCAGGAAAGTATGCAGTAATTTTTAAGATAACACAATAGATATTTATGTAACAGAAGAAGCTAAAGAACTTTTTATTTCCTTGCTTCAACTTTATCTATATTTCTGCCAATTAAATAACCTGCTACAGCGCCTATAATTGCACCCACTGCCATCCACAAAAAATTTGACTGGCTCATTAAAGCACCGACTACTAATCCAAATACAGCAATGAGAAAAGTGATGATTGGGGTTGCTTTGCGTTTTTCTTTGGCTGCAACAGGATGATGATGAGGTTGATGCGACTGATGTTTATGTCTGTGTCTGCTATGTGGCATATTATTTTTTTCTAAAAGTTACTAAGTAAAATTGCAAATCCGAAATTTGAAATCCGAAATTCTAAAATCAACAATAAAAAGATGAATGGTGAACAGAATGTACAAGTGAGTGACACAAGAGGCGATGACCAAAAAATAAAAAGTTGGGCGCATAAAAAATTTCAAGAAACAAAAGACAAGAAACAAAAAAATCAGAAATATAAAATCGAAATTCGAAAACGAACAAATCGTAAACCTGAAATCTGAACTCGTAAATCGTAAATCGCAAATCAAATCTTTTTATGTTTCCATTTTCCGCTTCGCAGATATAAAAGAGAAGGAATTAAAATACAAGTCCAGTAAACCCATTCAGCCGTCCAGCCGATGGCAACAGAGAGTTGCAGGTATTCGAGTATGATATAAACATATAAACAGTAAACACAAATAGCGAAAACTTCAATTGCAAGATTTACTTTAGTGTTTCCTGTACCAATTACCGCGTTTAACCAAATGCTTGCACATGACATAAACAGCATTGCCACTGAAACAACCCTTACAACGGGAATGGCCGCCGTTATAAAATCATTGCCCTGTTTATATACGTGCAAAAACAACGCTGGTGCGATGTTCAGCAATAAAAATATAAAGCATGCAAAACCAACGCTCAGCTTCATTATTTTAAGAATCAATTCTATTACCCTGTGCTGTAACCTTTGACCAATAACATTACTTACCATAGAATTAGTAGTAGATGCAAAAGCCCATGTTACACATCCAAAGAATCCAAAAATATTTCGCATAGTGTTGGAGATGGCAAGGTCTCTTTCGCCATGATGTTCAACAAGAATATAAAAAAATTCCCAGCCGGCTAAGCTGATAGCATATTGCAGCACTATCGGCAATGATTGAACGAGTATAAGTTTTGTGTTGACCGCATCATAAGGATATTTTTTAAAAAGCTGTAACCGTTTGCCTATACCTTTTTTATGCATCACAGCAAATATTATAAACAACCCTGTCGCTTCTGCAAGAATTGATGAAATAGCAGCTCCATTAAAACCAAGCTGAGGTAAACCAAAATGACCATATATCAAAGCATAATCAAAAACAATATTGGTAATAGTTTCGGCAAGCGTTCCTGCAATAAGGTAACGGCTGTTGTTTGTGCCAACTAATAATGCATTGCGCATCTGGTACACATATAAAAACGGAAGCCCCCAAATACGTATATATAAAAAATGCACAGCCATTTGCACATTAGAAGGTTCGTGCAATGCGATAGCTAAAACAGTGGGCGCAATAAAATATGTAACAAGTATGCTGAATGCAGAAAATACAAGCGTAATGCGAATGCTCTGGTTAAAAAGATTACCAATTTCATGAATCCTGTTTTCGCCTGCACGTCTTGAAATAAGCGCCTGCAGTCCGCTGTTTAAGCCAAAACCAATTACAGCAAATATCAGGTAATATACACCGGTGATACCAGCGACTGCAAGTGGTTGTTCACCAAGTCCACCATAATAAAATTAATTTGCGGCACAAGAATAGCAGCGGCAATAGGCAAGGCAATTTTTAAAATTTGCCTGTTGGTGATTTGCACCTGTAAATTAATATTTGCTACCTGCGATTCCATAAACACGAATTACACGAATTTACATAACCCGGCCTGCCGGCAGGCGAGTTGAATTTTATTTTTTTGTGACAAGCAATCACGATATTATGATGCTTTTGTTGTCCGACAAACTTCTGTTCGGACGGTGTCGCTCACCTCAATGATAACTATGCTGCATCATTTACTTCAATGATAAGTATATGCTGCATTTTTGGGGCATCAAATATTTATTCAAAAGCCAGTACATAAATATTAAATTTCCTATCTTCAGCCACTTTAAAAAAATTAACCGTATGAAAAAGAAATTTTTATTTACACTCTCTGTTGCTATCGCCTTTTTTACTGCACAAAGTTTTAAAGTACCGGCACATTTAAAAACACTTGTTATAAATGATACTTCTGCTGATAACCAGTTAACCCAACAAGAGAAACAGGAAGGATGGAAATTATTGTTTGATGGCAAAACTTTACACAACTGGAGAACGTATAAAAATATTTCCGGCTCATCGTGGAAAGCAAATGATGGAGCATTATGTAGTGAGAAACCTTCAGGCAATCAAAATCCTGATCTTATTACAACTGATATGTACCAAAATTTCCAACTTTCTATTGACTGGAAAATTTCACCGCAGGGTAACAGTGGAATTATGTACCTCGTAACTAAAGATCATGATCAAACTTATGAGAGTGGACCGGAATACCAGTTAATAGATAACAAAGGCTTTACCGGGCAAATTGAAGAAAATCAAAAAGCAGCCGCCAATTATGCTATGCAGGCCCCGGCAGTTGATGCTACAAAACCTCCTGGTGAATGGAATCATGCAGTAATCATTGTAAACAAAGGTCATGTTGAACACTGGCTCAACGGGCAAAAAGTGGTAGAGTATGAATTGGGAAGTGATAAATGGAAAGAACAAAAAGCTGCGGGTAAATGGAAAGATGAAGCTGGTTATGGCTCTGCAAAATCTGGTCACATTGCATTGCAGGCATCACATAGTGGTGTGGCAAATACAGGTGTTTGTTTTAAGAATATAAAAATAAAAGTGTTGTAAGAGAATCGTTCCGGTTTCCAGTTGCAAGTTGCCGTTGCAAGTTTTCTTCCTGGCCTGTCACCCTGACGAAGGAGATGTTCATCTTCATTTAAATGTATATTGCCTTTATCATGTAAGTCCTTTTACTTTCTTTGTTCACGAATATATTTTGCAACTGTTCCTGCAGGGGCAATCCATATACCGTTTGAAGGATTTTGTACATACTCAAGTAGCTGCTTCAACATGGCAAGACGAGTAGTTTGAACACCCGATTCGCCCATCTCATGACCAGCTAATACCAGCCATTGTCCCGTCTTTTTTGCTTCTTCAATTAATGGAAGAATTTCATCAAAATTTTTTCCATCCATTTCAATTCCGCTTATTTGTGCTAAGTCGCAGAAGCCGGCATCATTCATTGCTTCATCACGCCAGCCACGACCAACAATAAATAATTCTGCAATAAGCGGAACATAGCTTTTTGTGTTACTGCCACGTCCAATAAATTTTTGGCCACACGGATAAGCAAAGACTTCAGGTTTTACGCCGAGTAATTCTTCAATACGCTTATTACATCCTATTAATTCATTACGTATATCATCAATGCTATAATTTTCCAATGCATTTTTTCTTGACCAGGAAAAATTTCCTGTACATGGATGGTTGATTGTATGATTCCCGATTTCATGACCATTTGCAACTGCTTTCTTCCAGCCATTAAGATGCTCTTCTACAGCAACAGGAACAACAAAGAAAGTGGCTTTTATTCCATATCGATCAAGTAAGGCTGTTCCTGTATCTACCTGGCTCAGGCGAGCATCGTCAAAGGTCAAACTTATTGCGGCCTGTTTGCCCTGTGGCCAGGAGAAGGCAGCAGTTGCTGTATCCTGAGCCAACGTAATTTTACTGAAGAGCATAACAACTACAACTATAAAAAAATTATTCAATGCTCTTATATTTTGTTTAAAATGAATTGCAGTTAATTGCTGAATTAATTTCATTGAATAAAATTATAGAATAACGAATCACCTTGTTGCACCATTATATTTTTTTTTAAAATGAATGGCTTTTACAAAAAGCTCTTTGTACTTTTCTTCATGAACATATCATAACTTTAGCAAAAGCGGCCTGCGAAATATTCCCTTATTATATTACCACTGCTTATACTGCTGCACACTGCTGCACAAAATCACCAGTTAATTTTTGATCAATTGACAATTGACAATGGTCTTTCCGATAATTCTGTAACAAGTATTGTTCAGGATAAAAATGGTTTTATATGGATTGGAACCGAAAATGGTCTTAATCGTTATGACGGATCGCAGTTTGTAAAATTTTTTCGTGGTGATAAGCCGACTGACCTTCCGGGAAACCACATTGCAAAACTGGTAAAGATGCAAGGCAATTATTTAGGCATTGCAACAGATAAGGGAGCTGTGATTTTTAATACAAGAACAAATGAATGTAAAAGACTTGCAATACCCTCACAAAAGGAAATGGAGTTATTTGCCAATGAGATTTATTATGTAATTACAAATACAGAGGATGAATTGATTATTTCTACAAGAACAGGTGTATTCGTTTTTAATGACCAGGCGAAGTTGATTGCTAAACTGGAAGGAAGTTATACGATAAATGATACAAAGACAAAGGGTATTGGTTTTGCAGCCCGTTCTGTTTTATTAAACCATGACACAACTTTGATCAATACTGATAAAGGAATTGCTTTTTACGATAGCAAAAGCAAAAACATAAACTATTTAAAATATTCAAAGAATCTTTTTCATCAGCGCATTGGTTATTTGCTTGATAGTATTCCTGCATATTCTATAGGGTCTGCAAACAAAAATCTTTTATTCTTTTTGCCAAACTATATTCATAAAGACACGCTGTGTATTATTGATTTTAATAAACAAATTATTCGCAACGTTGCTTTGCCTGCAGGTTTTAATGCTGAATCGGGTTGGGAAAGCACATTTAGTTTTGTGAATGACTCCACATTTTTATTAAACTCAGCGACGAACGGGTATTTTGTTTTTCATTATTTGCCATCAGCAGGAAATATCTTTCCCGAAAACAAAAAATTATTTCCTGAAAATATCTTTTACAATTTTTACACAGACAAAGACAACCGTTTGTGGGCAGCAACAACAAAAGGAATTTTAAAACAATCATTTTCAAAAGAATTATTTAATAACATCAGTTTATTACCCTATACCAATCAAAATCATTCCCTGGCTTATGTTAAAGCATTCTATAGAGATGAGCGCTATACTTATATTGGTTTGGACAACAACAAAACCGGTGTAATGGTTTTTGATAAACAGAACCGGCTTGTTAAACAGATAGATCTAAGTAATTTTTCTGTAGGTGCAAATGTTATCTGGAGCATAACATCCTGGAATAAGGATACGATAGCGATAGCAACCCAGGAAGGTTTATTTTTTTATAATTCTTCTGACGACAAAATTTTAAAACCTGCTGATAATTTTTCACCGGCAATAAGTGCTGTTCCTATCACAAGCGTATTAAGGGATAAAAATGATAATAACTGGTTTGGTCTTGGCAGGGGCAACGGGGTTTTGCTATACAACAATAAAACAAAATACGTCCACCATTTTTTACCGGGTGAAAGTGATACGTCTTTCAATTTGCGCTATCCTAATAATATAGCACAGGATATTTCAGGAAATGTATGGTTTATACGTTCAAAACAAGGTTTAATTCGATGGAACAACAGCATTAATAAGTTTGATACCCTGATAAGAAGCTTTAATAAAGATGCCATTAATTATTTTGATTTCTTTTCTCTTGACGCCGATAAAACAGGAAACCTGTGGATAGGATTTTTAAATTATGGGTTAATGCAATGGAATCTTTATACCCACAAAACAAAAATGTACACTGTTGCAGATGGTCTTGCAGATAATTCTATACTCGCCGTATTTGCGAAAGTGCCAAACCAGGTATGGGTGATTTACCGTCGCGGCATTGGCGTACTCAACACTAAAACAGGAGGCATAAAAAACTTTGATAAAACAAATGGATTACCTGATTATGCAGTAACAAGTTTTAATCTTTATTATGACAGCCTGAAAAAGCAGTTAATGGTAGGGTCTGAAAATGTCTTTACAGTTTTTGATCCGTTTTTGGTTGCAAAAGAAAAAGCAAAGCCAAAAGTTTATATTACAGAAATAAAAGTACCAGGCGATTTTCTTAACATCGATCCCGATAAAAAAATCGCATTAAAAGATTTTCAGAATAATCTCAGCATTAATTTCTCTGCTATTGATTTTGATAAAAGCAGTGATATTAATTATGAATACCGGTTATATAAAAATGAAACCACGCCATGGATAAAGATTTTTCATGAGCAAACAGTAAATCTTGGTAACCTTAGTCCCGGTGATTATACATTCCAGGTAAGAGTGGCAGGTGATGAAAGTTCTCTTGCAACTGAAAAGATATATATCAGTTTTCCGTTTTATGAAACATGGTGGTTTTACGCACTGCTGGCAATAGTTACAGCAATAGTTTTATATGCCTTATACCGTTACCGGATTGACCAGTTATTACAATTGCAAAAAGTACGCAACCGCATTTCGGCAGACCTGCATGATGATATTGGTGCAAGATTAACCAATATCAATCTTCTTTCGGCTTTAAGCGAACAAAAACTATATGAACCAAAACAGGCATTAGATTATTTAAAGCGCATAGAAGAGGAAGTACAAACATCTGGTGAAGCGCTGGATGATATTGTCTGGAGCATCAATACAAAAAACGATTCGGTGGAAGAAATTACCCTGCGTATGAGAAGATATGCTGCCGATGTTTTTGATGGAACAAATATTCATTACAGCATTACAGCCAATGAAAATGTTTTGTCAGAAAAATTATCTATGGAAAAAAGAAGAGACCTTTTCCTTGTATATAAAGAGGCAATTAATAATATTTTCAAACATGCAATGGCAACAGAGGTTCAGATTACAATTGACGTTAGAGACGGAAACCTGCTAATGCAGATATCTGATAATGGAAAAGGCTTTGATATATATAAGCCGACACATAGAAATGGCTTAAAAAATATTCGGTACCGCGTAGAAAAATCTAAAGGCGATTTTACAATTCAATCGGTTCTGGGAAAAGGAACGACGTTTATTATAAAATTACCATATTCTGATGCATCACTCAAAAGGAGTATATTCAAATGGTTTATAAAAAAATAGATTTGCATGAATTGTCCTTCGTTCCTTTTTAAAAATTATATCCTTCATAAAATTATATGTCAGCAGAGATCATCATATTTGAAGACAATGAACAATTAAGATCTTCACTCGTAGTATTACTAAATAGCAGTAGCACCTATAAAGTTATTGCGGATTATGACAGTGTAAAGGAAGCAGCTACCATCATTCGCCGTTACAAACCCGATGTTGTGATAATGGATATTGATATGCCCGGCAAAACCGGCATACAAGGTGTTGCAGAAATAAAGGAAGCAAGACCGCAGACACTCGTGATCATGTATACCATGTTTGAAGATGATGAAAAAATATTTGCCAGTCTCTGTGCCGGAGCCAACGGATATATTTTAAAAAAAACTTCCCCGCACAAATTGTTTGAAGCGATAAACGAAGTAATTGAAGGCGGTGCACCTATGTCGCCATCTATTGCCAGGCGTGTGTTACAAAGCTTTGCAACCAAATCTTCAGCACAACAATACCATCTTACTGATCGTGAAAAAGAAATACTCAGCTTACTTATAAAAGGCTACAGTATAAAAATAATTGCCGCAGAATTGAAAATTGCTTTCGATACTGCCCGCACACATCTCAGAAATGTTTACCAGAAGCTGCATGTAAACTGCGGCAAAGAAGCCATTGCTAAAGTGCTTCGTGAAAGAATTATATAAGCGATGATAAAAATTTTTTGGAGCCGGGCTTCAGGTAGTATTATAATACTTTACTTGCGCTTGCCCCGAAACTTCGTGGGTCGCACTCTTGTACTTTGTCAACAACATCAGCATCTTCGTATCCTCAAATATCTTCGGTGAATTGTTGTAAAATACTCATGACAAAATTTTTTTAAATCCATATCACTCAAAAAGAGTATTGTATCAACACATAACCCATATCATATTTGCACCACAAAATTTGTTACCGATACTAATGCTGAATAGAATTTCTGATTACCCGGGCTTCTGAAAAAGTATTCATCAAAATTGTTTTTGCATTTCTTTCTAATTCAAAAAAAATTAATAACTCATGAGTGAGGGCAGACTGATCATTCATTACTGGTGAATGGTAAGAATGCAAGCAAAATATTGCATGAGCATTTTTAATCAATTCAATAACTATAAATTTTTTTAAACCAATTGTATGAAAACATTTTTTAACTGTACAAACATTCTCTTCAGACACTTAAAGAGTACAACCAAACAATATCATATAACCAATTCATCATTATTCTACACTTCAAAAACTATCAGTTTATGAAAACTTTTAAAACATCAATTGTTATTGCAGCAACATCATTATTACTAACAGCATCAAACCTGCATGCGCAAAATATATTTCCTGCAAATGGTGCTGCAGGTGTAGGAACTACTTCACCCAATGCATCCTCTTTGTTAGACATTGCCTCCACAACAAAGGGTATGCTTACGCCACGCATGACACAAGTACAGCGTGATGCTATTGCTTCGCCTGCAACCGGGCTGCTTATATTTCAAACAGATAAAACTCCCGGGTTGTATTATTATACCGGCACCGCATGGAAGGCAGTTGCTCAAAGGGGCTGGTCGCTTACAGGCAACGGCGGTATTAATGCTTCAATAAATTTTTTGGGAACAACAGATAATAGTCCGCTCGTATTTAAGGTGAACGATACAAAGTCAGGGATTATAGAATCACTGCATGATAACACAGCTTTAGGCTATCTTTCCTTCTCATCAAATAATACCGGGCAGTACAATACTGCAATGGGCACCGCTTCTTTATGGCACAATACAAGCGGTGATAATAACTCGGCTTTTGGTAACGATGCCCTTTCATACAATACTACCGGAACTTATAATACAGGGGTTGGAAATGATGCATTGTACGACATAGCAGACGGCAGTGATAATACTGCTTTAGGTGCTGAAACATTGCTGGACAATAAAAGCGGAAGCAGGAACACTGCTGTTGGCGAAAGTGCAGGCGGCAGAACAGAAGGTAATAATAATACTTATTTAGGCTACCAGGCCGGTTATCTTGATAATGTCAGTGGCAACACAGCTATTGGCTATAAGGCCGGGTACACCGTTGCAAATGGCGTAGCATGTACTTTTTTAGGTTACCAGGCGGGACCCACTATTGCAGGCTTGATAAACGCAACCGGCATTGGTTATAATGTTACCCCTACTGCAAGTAATCAGGTGCGCATAGGCAACGCAAGTGTTACATCCATTGGCGGACAGGTGGGATGGACAATTTTTAGCGATGGCCGTTATAAGAAAAACATAAAAGAAAATGTTCCCGGCCTTGCTTTCATTAATCAGTTAAAACCAGTTACCTATACACTTGATATTAATGGCATCAGGGAATTTAAAGGTGAATCTAAAAAAGATGTGGCCGGAGAAAAAAATGAAAACGCACTCCAGGAAAAAATGATCCATACTGGTTTTGTTGCACAGGATGTGGAGGTCATTGCTAAAAAAATGAATTATGATTTTGATGGTGTGGATGCACCTAAAAATGATAAGGATTTGTATGGCATTCGTTATGACGAATTTGTAGTGCCGCTGGTGAAGGCAGTGCAGGAGCTTTCAAAATCTAATGATGAAAAAGATAAAAAACTGGAAGACCTGCAAAGACAGATTGATGAATTAAAAAAGATGATTCAACCATCGGCAGAAAACAGTGTTGTTTCCCAGGCAGCAACAACCAATTTGACAATTGCAAGTGCATTACTGGAACAAAACATTCCAAATCCATTCACTGCAAATACAACCATACATTATTCATTGCCGCAAAAATTTACCACAGCTCAAATACTAATTACAGATCAGAATGGTAAAGCATTAAAGCAGCTAAATGTTTCCGGTACAGGCAAAGGTTCATTAAATATTGATACTGCAATGCTTTCCGCCGGAGCATATAATTATTCTATGTATGTAGATGGAAAATTAATTGGCTCTAAACAAATGGTGCACATTAAATAATAAAATTTCGGCATCCTTATAACGAAGTATACGGGATGGTGTATTCCGATATCCGGTGCTGCAACCGGCAGTGGCAAAGCAAATTTTGTAATAAAAAAATAAATTAAAAATCAATCAGTATGAAACGAACTAACAATGCATTTCCTCAGCAGGTTTTCTGGGTAAAAAATTTTGTAAATAAAGTAAATAAAGCCAATGTCACCGAAGCCGACTGGCAGCATTATGATATAGTTGTAAAGCAATTGGGAAAAACGCTGTGCAATATTTCTTCCGAAGAAAAGATACAATTGAAAGAGGCATTTGGCAAAGCCATGAGCGCCGAAACACTGCAGGGCTTTGCGTTTACAAAGCCGCATGGCTATGCAGGTGATTACGAAATAATAGACAAGTTATACACTTTTTATACTTCGCCTGATGAGCGCCTTGTAAAATGGGATGAATACTTTCATTCAATTCCGGCAGTGAAAGCTGTACGCAACCGTAAAACTTATATTAAGAATTTACTTGCTGAAAAAATGAAAATGCACTATAGTGAACAATCTTTTGAAATGCTGAATCTTGCCAGTGGCCCGGCGAGAGACTTGTTTGAATTTTTTAATGAAAACCCGGATGCCAGTCTCAATGTGGATTGCATTGATCTTGATACCAACGCAATAAGCTTTGATGTAAAACCAGGCGGGGAACTGGTGATAGGTAATTTCTGCACTTCAAACCCCAATATTGATTACATGGACCTGCTTGACTGGAAACTCTATCACCGCAGTGCAGATGATTTGATAAAACTTATGGCAGATTGCGGTGTGGAGCATGAAAATATTACTGTTGATAAAGAACCGGAAGGGGTAAACCTTTTCATACGCATCAAAAAAACTGCCTTCAAAGAAATGGCTGACAATATTGCTGGTTTATTTATTGAACTTTCCTGATTTTAGGATAAGCTCGCTGTAACTAAATCCTGATATCCTGCTTCTTTAGCCTCTGGAAATTATTTTTATACACTGGTTGTTGATGGTAAAAAAATTGATACAAAACAAATGCTGTTATCACATTAAGAGGGGTTTTACATAAAAGCTCAGGCATTTGCCTGAGCTTACTCTGTTATATTGTTGGAAGAAGCTAAACAATTGTTGGTCGTCCCAAATATAAAATTATACCATCTTTCTCTGTTGGCTTCGCACGGGATTAAATTCCAAGGCTACTTTCAATATTGTATAAAAAAATTCATGGGCTTTAAACTAAAAAATTTTCAACACCCGCAAAAAGTTCAGCTTTCACCTTCCTGATTTCTTCCCAAAAATGTTCTTCGGCGTTCGCATGTATAAATCCGAATGTAAATAGCTCCTTTGCTTAAATTTTTTTATTTACTGATACTCATTTTTTTGTAACGGACGAACAAACGAATCAATAAGTTTGAACTACTATTTACTCCCTTTGATTGTTCGAATTAATTAATTCGAACCGTATCATCTTTTAATTGCGATGTATCCTTTGTAACTTCGGTAATTAATACTTCATTAACAGGCAAGGCAGATACAGAAGGGCTCTGCCCGGATACGATAAATCACCGGCTTTTAATTGCATGCAAGGGCAACCTGTTACCGAAAAAATATGGAAGAATGCAAGACCGTATATGCTTATGATTTGATAGCACACAAGCTTGTGATAAACCTGCTCTGTTTATTAATCAAAGAGATTGAAGCAAGACTAAATACCAAGACTTATTTCGCCCGTTTGCTATTGAAATATACGGTTATAAGAGATATTTATGTGACAGGCACTATAGTTAACTGCCGATAATATTTTCTTCAACAGGAGAAATAAAAATGTTCAAAGATTTAATGAAAAATATTTTAAATGATATCCGCATATATCCACTTGTGAACTTTGCTGTATTTTTCTTCGTGCTTTTTGTGTTCCGGCTGTTTTTGTACCACAAAGAACACAAAGTATACCACAAGGGACACAAAGCAACCAGAAGGTATTTGTATTTTATCAAACGGAGATGTGTAAATATCAAATGAAGGCAAAGATGGAAGGCAAATATTATTGTTTAAACCCTCTGAATCTCCCTAAAGGGAGACTTTGAAAACCTCGTTCTGATTGATTGAGATATCTATGAGAACTGATAGCGTAAAAATAAATTTAATGTCGTTCGCTGTTGCTACATGTCCTACAGCTAAAAGGATTGCGACGCAAGGAACGATGATCAAAGCGTAAAAAGCTGGTATAAAAAAAATTATTCAAATCAAAAACAATGATAAAAAGATTTTACTACACATTTTCTTTCTGTTTGCTTTTATGTTCGCAGGGAGTAAAAGCTCAAATGAATTCATACAAGAAAGATACCATCATAACTGCAAACACAAATTATGACAAAGCAAGTTCGGTGAAGCGATTATTCCTGGGCGAGCATTACAGGAAAGAATGGGCGGCACCGGTGGCATTAAAGATTTTAAATTTAGATTCGGTGGCGGGCGGATTAACAGCAGTGAAAGCAGGAGGCGGACATCAAACAAAATCTTTGCGATTGAAAGGCGCCGACGGGAAAGAATATGTACTACGCTCTGTGAACAAAGACCCGTCGAAAGCAATGCCGCCTGAATTTGTGGGAACATTTGCGCAAGATGTTTTGCAGGATCAGATATCATCATCAAATCCTTACGCACCTGTTGCAGTTGCGGCACTGGCAGAAGCGGCAGGCATATTTCATACAACTCCTGAAATTGTTTTTGTGCCCGCATCACCACGACTTGATACTTTCTTTAATGATTTTGCAAATACGGTTTGTTTATTTGAAGAAAGACCTTCAGGTAACGAGGAAGATAATGCTGCATTCGGATATTCAAAGAGCGTAATCAATTCTGAAAAATTGATGGAAAAATTATTGACAGATAACAGTCAGCATGTTGATGAAAGATCTTTTTTGAAAGCAAGATTGTTTGATATGTGGATCGGCGATTGGGACAGGCATCAGGATCAATGGGTGTGGGCTGCTTTTAAAGAGGGCAGTGAAACAATTTATAAACCGATACCAAGAGACAGGGACCAGGCATTTGCAAAAATGGATGGCATTATACCTTCCATGGCTTCAAAGCCATGGGCAATCCGCTCAATAAAAAATTTCGGTTATAAAATTCATGATGTTCCGGGATTGATTATGAATGCTGCTTTTTTGGATCACAACTTCCTCATAGAACTTTCTTTAAATGATTGGCTTAGTGTTACCAAAGAATTACAACAAAATTTAACGGATGAAAAAATTGAAGAGGCGGTCAAACTTTTGCCTTCAAATATTTATGAGATTTCTGGAAAAGAAATTATTGCAAAACTAAAAAAGCGCAGGAACGATTTAATGAAATATGCAAAAGACTACTATTATTTTCTTTCAAGAGAAGTGAATGTCGTTGGTACAATGCAGAACGATTTTTTTGAAGTGACAAGAATAAATAATGACTCCACAAAAGTCGCTATATATAAAGTTGATAGGGATGAACAGCCATCTGAGATTATTTATCAACGAATATTTCTTCAATCAGAAACAAAAGAGATAAGATTATATGGATTTGGCGGAAATGATAAATTCAATATCACCGGTAAAACAGATAAAAGTATTTTAATCAGAGTGATTGGCGGAGAAAGAAAAGATAGCGTTATTGATGAATCAAGAGTAAATGGATGGAGCAATAAAACAAAGGTGTATGATAAGGATACTAATACTTTTACTAGCGGCACTGAACTAAAAAGACATATTTCACAAGACACTTTAAAAAATAATTACACAAAAGCATTATTCAGATACGATTGGTTTTCACCAAAGCTTGCACCCGGTTACAATCCTGATGATGGTGTGTATCTTGGTGGCGGTATCATATTTAAAAAACAACAGTTTGGAAAGACTCCTTATGGATACATGCAATCCTTCTGGGGCAATTATGCTTTTGCAACAGGCGCTTATAATTTTTGGTACGAGGGAATTTTTAAAGAAACAATAGGCAAATGGGATTTGCATTTCAATGCACAAATAAATGCTCCGGATTATGTTTTGAATTATTATGGTGAAGGCAATGAAACAGTGAAGTTTGAAGAAGAAAAGAATTATTACCGTGTGAGAGCAAATGAATGGATTGTCTCACCATCACTCTACAAACAGTTAGGAAAATATCAAACTATTGGTTTTGGTTTAAATTATCAATCGGTTAAGATAGAAAGAAGTGAAAACCGTTTTGTTACTGATATACGCTCCAAGCTTGATTCAGGTGTGTTTAACAGGAAATACCTTGCAGGTGCAAATGCAAGTTATCAATTCAACACAACAGATAATGCATTGTATCCACGCGAAGGAATCAAAATAAATTCCGGTATTGAATTCTTGCAAAATCTTAAAGAAAGCGAAAAAAATTTTACGAGGTTATCTTCAGACGTTTCTTTTTTTGTTTCTCATAAATCACTCACTGCAGCATTTCGCATTGGCGGGGCAACAAATTTTGGAAATGATTATGAATTTTACCAGGCAAATACTTTGGGCGGTATTACTAATCTTCGGGGCTTTGGTCGTTCAAGATTTGCTGGCAAGACAAGCCTGTATCAAAACACAGAACTACGCTACAAGTTTCAAAAATTGAACGGATATTTTTTAAGAGGTAACTGGGGGCTGCTTGCGTTTTTTGATAACGGCAGAGTATGGATTCCTGATGAATCATCCAACACATGGCATTATGGTTATGGCGGCGGCATCTGGTTTTTGCCCTACAATAAAATTGCATTTACAGCATCATACGGAATTTCAAAAGAAGATAAATTGGTAAATATAAAAGCAGGTTTCTTCTTTTAGCATGAATTAAATGATTTGAATGATTTTTATGATACCGGCTTTTGTATGTCATGGAATCGTCCCTCTGGTACGGGATCACTTTAACTGCATTGCTAATGGCATTACTTAAAATCATATTTCTCAGGTTACTTTTGCTTTATCAAATTTACACAATCTCACAGGCGTGCACTTCACTATATTATTCTATTATTGAAGATATTAATCATGTTACAGCCCGATAGCTACCCCCATAAAAGAAAAAAAGAATTTCCTGTACGGATTTTGGTAATGAGATTGTCTTTTTTTTAAAACATCAAATATGAAGCAGAACATTTTTAAGAAAGGCATAATACATTAACCGTTGCAAATTTCCGTTTTACCGTTTCAATCTTCCCTTTCACCGAATATTAGTTGTATAAAGAACAAATGCATTGTCATTTTGTGGTAAAATTTTATGCTTCGGCTAAAATAATTGTGAGGCCTGATCGTCTCATCTTGTAGAATCTGATCGTCTTTATTATATAGAACAGAAAAAATAACGATGGTTATAAAAATAATTTTATGAAAAAGCTTTACTATTTACTCAGCATCATTTTACTTGGCTCCGGCTTCTCTTCTTTTTCGCAAACAGCCGTTATACAAAACAATGCTTTTCAACCCCAGGAGAAAATCAGTTATTCTGTTTATTATAATGTGATTGGCATTTATATAAATGCAGGTTCTGCAACATTTATCACCTCAGGTGAAAAACTGCAGGATGCAGATGTGTATCATGTTGTAGCTGAAGGTTCAACCAACCCGAGATATGACTGGATATTTAAAGTAAGAGACCGTTATGAAAGTTATTTCAATACAACAGACCTGCAACCGGTAAAGTTTATACGCCATATCAATGAAGGAAAATATAAAAAGCATGAAGAAGTAACTTTCAACCAGCAAGCGAATACTGCAATAACGAATAAAGGTGTGTACAGGGTACCCGAAAATGTGCAGGATGTGATTAGCGTGATGTATTATGCCCGCAACATTAATTACGATCAATATCACAAGGATGATAAAATTCCTTTCAGCATGTTTCTTGATGATAAGGTATACAACATGTATATCCACTATATGGGAAAAGAAACCATCAAAACAAAATATGGCAAATTCAACGCCATTAAATTAAAACCTTTGTTATTGAAGGGTAGCATTTTTGATGGTGGCGAAAAAATGACGATCTGGGTAACAGACGATGCGAATCATATTCCTGTTCGTGTGGAAAGCCCGATTATTGTTGGCAGTGTTAAAATAGATTTGATGCATTATGAAAATCTGAAGTACCCGATAACTGTTCTTCGAAGGTAAAAAAGAAAAGCCTTGTGGTTAATAAACTGCAAGGCTTTTAAAGCGCCTCGGACTAGATTCAGTTATCCCTGTGTCAGTTCATTTCAGGCAGAAAAACATATTGCAGATCCTTTCCAATAGGAAGGTAACTCACAGACACTTTGTACAACTCTATATATAAGTATCTTCATCTTCAAGCAAACCCATTCGCATTTCTACCACATGCCTGGTAAACCCTGCTTTTTCGTATGCTTTAATTGCTGCCAGATTATTGTGGTACACATCCAATCGCAGTTCAGTAATATTTTGTGCAATCGCCCATTTTTTCAGCGTTTCGATAATTTTTTTATTGGCGCCTTTTCCCCTGTGAGCCGGGTCAACATACATAAAACCCAAATAGGCGTGTTGTTGATGTGCGAGGTATGGTTTAGCCGTTTCGATGCGTGCATAACCAGAGCCGATTATTTCATCATTAAATTCCGCAACAACAACTCAATATGCGAAGCTTTGATCATTTCTGCGATATCATAATAATGAATATACCCTTTCTTCAACGTATTATCGAAAGGCCGCTCTGCAGCAATAAGGTTTTGTTCGAAACGAAGAAGTATTTCTAAATCGTGTATAGTTGCTTTCCTGATAATTATTTCGGACATATTTAATCACAGTTTACGCCCTGACAACTGTTTAGTGATAAAATATTTTTTTGTTAACGGCTTTTGAAATTCTATTGAGCACTTGTTGTGTCCCTCACTTATACCTTCTGTTCTCTATTCGTCATTGCGAATACAGTGAAACAATCTCATGTTGCAACTGCTGTTGAATTTGACGTTGAATGCCGCAAAGTCCACGGTGCATAACGCTTGAGACTAGCGGAGAAAGAATATCCTTATCAGACGTTTTATTTAATTTTTTGAAAACCCTATTGCAAATAAAAATTCAAATGAGTATTTTGTTCTGCTAGCAATTTTTTTCAACGTAAAATTTTTATGAAATAAAGATTTCCAAGCATCCTGACTGCGTATAAATTGCCATACAAATACTGTACAACTACACTTTATTTCACCCTGCGCTCATATTACTTTTGTTTATTTTAAAAACATTTCTTCATTGTAAAAAATTTAAAAAATGAAAACACAATTTTTACAAGTAGTTGTCATTGCAACGCTTGCAATAGCAGGCGCAGCCGCAGCGGGAGCACAAGCATGGTCATTAACTGGCAACGCCGGTACAACTCCCGGTGTAAATTTTTTGGGCACCACCGACAATAAAACGCTGGTATTTAAAACAAATAATACCGGACGTATGCGTATAACCAATACAGGGGTCGTAGGTATAAATGCCTCAAGTCCTGTGGGAAATTAAATATAGGAGGTAGTGGCAGTAACCTTTCACTTTCCTCTCCGGGATATGTAGTTGTCGGAAATATAACCGGATTTAATCTGGGTATTGACCCCTATCAAATTCAAGCCCGTTCTAATGGTAGTGCCTCAAGCTTGTATTTAAATGATTTTGGAGGAACTACGTTTATTGGAAGCAGCAGTAAAAGCAGTACCGGTTTGGTAGCCAACGGAACAAGTTATGGCTTATCAGGATATTCTTCTAACAGTGGTAGTACGGGGGTTAATGGGGGTGGCCCAGCAGATGGTTTTGGCGTAGCAGGCAGCGGCTATTATGGAACATTCGGTTATTCTTCCAGCGGCGGGTATGGAATTTATGGCCAGGGAGCAAGTGGCTCGTATGGAGTTGAAGGTTACTCAAACTTGAGCATTGGAGTTTATGGAGCGACAGGTAATTCAAGTTCGTATGCAGGTTTTTTTGTAGGAAATGTTTACACAACAGGCAGCTACCTAGGTTCTGACGAAAAACTGAAACAAAACATCCAGGATTTTTCAAGCGCAATGAATATTATCAGTCAGCTCCATCCGAAACAATATCAGTATCGTCAGGATGGAAATTTTAAACAAATGAATTTGCCACAAGGCTCACATTATGGCTTGATTGGGCAAGATGTAGAAAAAGTATTACCCAATTTAGTAAAAGACAGTAAATTCGATGTAATGAAGTCAGTACAATCTAAAGTTTTTGCAGATCCGCAAAACCCTACCGCGCAAAGCACTACTTCTATGATGACTAGATCAGGAGAAACAATAGATTTTAAGGCATTAAACTATACCGAGCTTATTCCGATCATGATAAAAGGAATGCAGGAGCAACAACAAACTATTGAAAGCTTGCAACAAACAAATCAAAATTTACAGCAACAAATAAATGATTTAAAACAACAGATGCAAAGCTTATCTGCTAATAAACCCGTTTCTTCTAATGCGGGTTATTTATTACAAAATTCCCCTAATCCGTTTTCATCAAACACCATAATACGTTGCTTTTTGCCTTCAAACATTCATCAGGCTCAATTGAGTGTATTCAGTTCTGATGGTAAGCCGTTAAAAACTTACACATTAAGTAATAGTGGAATGAATGAAGTAACTATAAATGCGGGTTCATTAACTTCAGGCCAATATTCTTATTCATTAATAATTGATGGAAAAGTTGCTGATACTAAAACAATGGTGCTTATGAAATAAAATAGAATAGCTAAAGTAAAAAGCCATCAGTTTTATTGATGGCTTTTTACTCAGGATAAAAATGTGTTTTGCGTGTTGGTATACAAAATCTTACCCTGATTTCTTTAATGTTCCGCACTGCTGTCGCTGGCTTAAGGTTGAGGAAGTTTTTGCGTGTTGATTCTTAAAACTTTTATTAATACAATACAATTGCTTGTCATTTTATTTGCTTATTTTACAGCATACACAGCATATATAACTCCGTCATGAGTCAGCTTCCCTGTGCCGATGGCAACTGTATGATTAAGCCATTCATATTTTGAAGCGCTTGTTTGAAAAATAGGAATTTGTGCGGAAATAATATTTTGACGGATCAAGTTTATCTCCATCTCCTGCGGCTATTATTTTAGATGTAGCAACATCGGCAAAAACATAACCCTGGTAAGTAATGTAAATGGTTTCGTGGTCATCTGTTTCAATAGCTATGCGTACATCAATACGAAAAGTAGAATCATTCATAAATTCTCCGAAATCGCCACCCACAGGTAATATCTTACCGTTAATTAAACCTGATACTGTTCCGCCTGTAGCAGTGTAAATAATTTTTGTTCCCGCCATGGTTGGAGGGTTCAGTATGAAATTAAGATCAAATAACTTTTCAAGTTTAATTTCCTGCGCAGAAACCGAACTAACAATGAATATCATTAACAATGAAATAAATAAAATACGGGTATACATTTTCATAAAGCGGAAATGTTTTGGTGATTAAATAGAGAGGAACTTTTAAATATAACGTATTTTTTCTGATACAATTATTCTATTAGATGTTATCACCTGTAATGATAGAATTCTCTATAATGTTCTCCGTCCGAAAAACGAATCAATTGACTATAACCATCAACGCTATCCTGATAACATAACAAACAAAATTGTTCAAATAAGTAGCATCCATCCTTAAATGAACTCTACTGCGCTTTAGAATTTTTACTTCTGGTATTGCTCAAAAAATCATAAAATATTCTTTGAAGTGTGCGGATTGAAAGATCACTATCCCGGCTTAATGTCTTGTAAGTTTGTCGCTCTAATATCCGAAAGTTTTTGTTCATCTCTTATTAATTATTTGGTGTCATTTGGGGGCGTAATTGAACAATTCGTTTTTTGTTGACATACTACTAATGAAATTGTAAACAGTAAGCAAGTGAGACATTTCATAATAAAGCTAATGTACAAATATCCGAAGTGAAGTAACTGTTGAGATTCTGTTGTCATTCACTTGTACGCCTTGTTCTCTATTCGTCATTGCGAACGCAATGAAGCAATCTCATGTTGTAATTGCAGGTTAATTTGAAAGTTGAATGCCCGCAATGTCCTCTGCCAAATACAATGTCTTTGAAGAGACATTCCAGAGAAGGTATTTCAATCATGTGCTCAGCGATTTCAGTGCTTCATACACAAGGAAAGCGGGCCAAACCAATGCTTTAAGAAAGCCGACAACGCCAAGCCAGAAACTTACAGCGTGAGAAATATAATAAATAGCTGCACCGATGAGACCCAATCCATATACGGCACTATGAGGTGCATGTTGAGGAATTTCTTTTTTCATTGCCCTGATTTTTGGGTAAATATCACAATAGAATAACTAATGAATAATGATAATTGTCAAAGATTTTAATGATTGATATCAGCAACCTTTTTTTGTATAAACTTTTTACACCGGTTCGCCGTTGTTGGTCTTGTGAGCAACAACATATGAAAACGAAACGATTATTCGATTGTATATTTTCTTTACGATCCTTTGTTGTGACACCAACAAAAGCAGGCAGAGACATTGCGGAGAAGGAAAAGTCAGAAAGGAGGAGAGTTGCTTAATCCTGCTAAATAATTATTCTGTAATCCATGTAAACTTTTCCCTGTAAAGTAAATAGTTGTTCAAATCATATTTATTCATCAATACTTCAATACTGTCCTTCTTCCATGTACCCCTTAAAAGAATATCATTACCTTTTTGCGTAAAGTAATAAAGCAAATAATTTTCAGTAGTATCAGATTGTGATTGCACTTTAATAATTTTTTTTACAGTATCTACCTCTATATTACAAAAAAGTTTTTTGCCGGTGCCAAACTCTATTATTCCTGATTGTTTCCAGTTGCTCCCATCAATTACTAATTGTTTCCAGCGAAGGCTATCTGTTTCTATCGGAGGAATTGTATCGCGGTTTCTTATAAAATAAGCTGCGTTGTAAACACCGTATAAAGGCACCTTCTTTGAATTTGAATTCCAACCATATTCTTTTTCTGCTTCAAGGGCACTTGATATTCCAGAATACAATATGCTTATTGCCAATAATGTTTGCAAAACCAAAAATGCCTTGCGCCATGCTGAATGATTTATCAGTGGTAAATAAACAGTAGAGTTGGCGGGTTTATTTAAAAGAAAAATGTTCAACAATTTCCGTCGGTCCTCCAAAACAAGAAAAATAGAAATGATCAGCAGGTGGGATGAAAACAACCTTACTGGAACATTGAAACAGAAATCCATCATTACGATAAAACTGAAAACACAACTGGATAGAATTGTTCCTATTGTAGTTGTGCGGCGAAACAATAACAACAAGCCTGCTAACACTTCTGCAATTCCGTTTATTCGCATCATAACAACAGAATACCCCATGAAATTCCACGCAAGCAACATTGGGCTTTGTTCTCCTACTGATAACGAAAGCCGTGAGGCTGTAATAGCCTGAAATTGAGAAGGAAACACTTTCACGAAGCCATATCCAAACAAATATGCTGCAAGATAATATCGTAAGTAAAACCTGAGCCATTGATATAACTTTTCATAATTCGTGGTTCTGCGATCGAGTAAACTCCATGTTATTGCAACAACTGAAGAGATAATAATATTGAAATAGATAAAGGCAAGTCCATAATTACTGTCATCCATTTTATCAAACATCGGAAAAGAGAGAATGGCATGCAGATGAAACCACTTATCGGCAATATATGGTATAAGCCAGTCTAAAAATTTATAAAATGGCTGAACAACTGGCTTTGTAAATTCAAATGCGTCGATTGGAAAAGGAAAGCAATAAATAAGAAAATAGGTAAAGAAGAAACGGAAAAGGAATTTCTTAGCAGGATGCCATGAAATATTGGTAACAGAAAGAGAGTCCATACTACTATATTTAATTCACGGGTAATTTCGGAAGGTTCTATTTTTATGGTGCTCGTTCTCTTAAAATGCTGATCGTGGTTATAGTTATTGTCTCATCTGCAGGTTATGAATATTTGCTTTAAAATTTTATTGAAGATAATAAAAAGGGATAGTAAAGATGTGTGAAAAGTGAAGAAAGAAAAGAATTGCTATAAGATCACGTGTCTTATCAAAAAAAATTCTTGATCTCCATTGCCTACACAAGCAACAATAGAAGTGGGTTTGTTTTTTATCGTGTCTTGCGAAGCCAGAATTGGTAACCATATGAACCAGCCATCCGTCGCCCCTCCGGTCGCTGCACATGCGCTTGAAAAGATTCTTCTAACCATTTCTCCGGAACAACCTGTTTATCTTTCCATATCCAGTGGTTATTATAAAGCAATCCAAATTTTAAAAGATCCATGATTGTAATCTTAGTCCCGAAGCTGCGGCAGGCAGATCTGTTCCCGGTATTTTTACCATTCAAACCTGGTTATTCTCAATGGCTGAAAAAGATACTCCTTTGCAAACTCATCTATTTTCCTTCCTATTGTTTTTTCAATGCACTTGTACGTTTTGTTCTTTATTCGTCATTGCGAAGAGATCTCATGTTGCAATTGCTGGAAGTTAACTAACAAATAGGCATAGGTCGGAGACCTCGCCAGTAGTGATAAGCCGCCCTTCTTTTAAAAAGACCATCCAAAAATAAAGGAATGTAGAACTGATAATAAATATTAGATTTATAGAAAGAAATAGTATGGAATTCCTAAAAAATAAAACCTTTCAAATAACAGCAGGTGTAATCATATATTTACTTTTGCTAAATCCATCTTCGTCAAGATTTCAGGAATTCATGCATGAACCGCCTGTAAAATATCATCAACTTGTACATGAAAGAACTTTCAATGGATTGATTTTTTCTATTTATCAAAAACAGTCATTTGATAATTCAGGGCATCTGGTAATGACTGAAAAATATTTAGGAATTTTTTCTAACTTTTTTAGAATTGAAAGGGAACCCAAATCCACTAAACTAACCTCTTAATTCAAAAGCGTTGCCTCGCAACTTTGTACTGTTCAGCTTGTCTTAACTGTAATGACCGGATCACTCACTTGTAAGTTCTCTATTCATCATTGCAAGAGCAGTGAAACAATCTTATGTTGCAATGGATGGTAAATGCCGCAATGTCCTCAGCTAAATACAAAACCTTTGAAGAGACATTGCAGAGAAGAAAAAGAAAGAACAACTGCTAAACTCTTTTTGTATTTTGCAAAAAACAAAGCCCCATGTGGAACACAAATACTTTATGGTTTGAAATCTCAATCGTGACAATTTTCTATTTATTGGGAAACATTTTCTTAGGTCACTTTGAAGAGAGAAGTCCGAAATGGAGAAAATTGGTGAAGTACTTAGTAACTCTTGTGATCATTATTTCACTATCGGTATTCTTCGGAAGAACCGTTGCTTTAATAGTTCTCGGAGCATCTTTAATTCCTGTGATCTATGTTCATGGAATAGTGCTGCCAAAAAAAGGAATTAACGGATGGACCGGTGAACCTAAATCGAAATACTATGATCTGAGAGGATGGGACAAAAACATTTTTGGCACAGAAAAAAATGAAACCAGGAGCAAAATAAATTAGTTCGGGATGCGAACGCAGCGAAGCAATCTCACATTGCAATTGCTGGAAGTTAAGTAACAATTAGGCACAGACCGGAGACTTGCGCCACAGGAGATATGTTAAAATATCTGTGCACGCTTTGGTTGCCGCGCATAAATCTTAGGAAAGAGTGATGAGAAAATTTTTTAAATTACCTCCCCTTAAATATTTCTAATGAAAACATTCTTGTTTTTGCTTGTAATTAATATTTTCAGTCAGTCCATAACTTCAGATATCCGAAATAGTTCTGAATCAAATTCGGATATTGTTAAAGCTTATCGCCTGAAAGATGTAGAAAAAGTAATGGATTTTTATTCTGATACTTTATACTATGAGCATATGCTCTCTTCTGAAAAAAAAATCATATTCAATGGAAAAAGTGATTTGCGAAACGATTATGTCTCACATTTAGGAGAAACAAGGAACGTGAAAATTATATTACTTAATGTGCTTGAAAAGCAAAATATATTGGTAGCAGAATATTCCATCCAAAGAGAAATTATCTCAACCGGTAAAACAGAAGACAGAAAGATCGTTTCATGGTATGAGTTTGATAGCAGCGGTAAAATAAAACGCATGATCGATTATTTATAAGTTATTGATTACCCCACGCACTCACTTGTGCGTTCTGTCGTCTATTTGTCATTGCTAATGCAGTGAAGCAATCTTATGTTGCAATTGCTTGTTGACGTCACCCTGAACTTGTTTATTCGCTTATTGCTTGTTTTTTATTTGTGCTCATGAATGCAAGCGTTTCAGGGTCTCTTGTCGTGCTCCAATAAATTGTTTATTTTAAAAGAATGAAAAGAGGTCACTCTGTTTATATTCTTACAAACATTTCAAATGACGTACTCTATATTGGTGTAACTGCTGATCTATTTTTTCGATTGCAGGAACATAAAAACAAAAAAATACCCGGATTCATTTACTTCAAAATATAACTGCATAAAACTTGTTTACTATGAGAACTTCCCAGCAATTGATGAAGCTATTTCAAGAGAAAAGCAATTGAAGAATTGGCACAGACAATGGAAAGAAAATTTAATAATGTCTGTTAACCCTACATCGGAAGATTTATCAGAATAAATTGAACACTAAAGATGTTTTGCCAGGAGATGCTGAAACGAGTTCAGCATGACGCGGCACTCACTTGTACGTTTTGTTCTTTATTCATCATTGCGAACGCAGTGAAGCAATTTTATGTTGCAATGCTGGCTTAAGATTGAGGCGAAGGTTTTTGAGCATATGCATCTTAAGCCTTCGTTTAAATAAACCCGCACAAGACGCTTTGCACTAAGCTCCGCGTAAGTCTTGCGCTAGCGGAGGTACTTTCTATTCTCCGGTCAACTCAGATTTTGCAGTTAAAACTATTTTGTCAAAATAGCAGATTCTATAATTCCTTTCAACTGCACAGCAGTTGAAACTTTTTAATCAAATTCATTGATAAACAACCCAAAAATCAAATAAATGACTTCAAAAAACAGCAATCTGCAAAATGACAGTTTATATAACAGAATGTTTTTCTGCCGCTGTTTCCAATGCAGTAGTAGGATTGAATTTGAAGAAATATATCATTTCCAACTGCAAAATCTGGATTCAACACTGTGAGTGCAGTGAAGTAATCTTATGTTGGAACTGCTGGCTTATTGAGGTATAGCTTTAGTGTACTGGCTTCTTGAGCCTTGCTTATTTAATCCGCCCAAGACGCGTTGCACACAAAGCAACGCCTCAGTCTTGGGCTGGCTTCTTGTTTTTATAGTCACATTCTTAGACGAACCAAGAACAGTTCATGTGTGTATAGCACCTTCGTTGTGTCGCTCACTTGGACAGTGGTTTTTTGAAAGGCATTCTAAGACTGGCTTTTCATTTTATATCCGCAGTCCGCTGCGCAAGACTTCAACTGTTGGTCTTTGAATACCTCAAGGTCTCATGCACTGCTACTAATCTTTGCTATGAAGACTGCGCTGAAACTAAAGCAATACTTTTGGCGTTGGGGGGTAGTCTTATCTGAATACCAGTGTTTTCCGTTCACCGTTGCAGGTGTTTGCTTCTGCATTTAATTTATTTCGTTTTTACAACATCACATGTGAATTGTGCCCTATTTCTTATCGTTTAATTAATTTGAGTTTTTGCGTATCTCTCCCCTGTATTACCCGAACAATATACATACCCGAGGAAAATTTACTTCCAAATCTGTATGTTTCGTCACTGTTTCCTATTGCCTCGTACACTTTCTTTCCATACATATCCATTACAATTATTTCAACTTTCGCACTGCTGTTGCTTTCTATGATCAAATTAAATTCCGATGGAGCAGGATTTGGAAATATCTTGACCTTCCATATATTAGCTTCCTTTAATTTTCGATTAAATGCATTATCTTCTGAAGATGCCCGATCACTTCCTTGTGTGAAGCAGGTATCTATGTCCGGCTCTGTTATATTAGCACTGGCATTGAGGGGATAGCTTCCATTGGTTTTAACAGTAACATTATAAGTACCCGGTTTAAGATTGCTTATATCTTTATTTGATGAGGTAAATCCCTCCGGGCCTGTCCAGTTTAATGTTAAAGACGAAGTATCACCTATTACAGTTAAAACAATTGCGCCGTTATTCCCTCCACGACAGCTTATGTTGCTGACCGCAATATTTAGTAAAGGAGCTTTAAGGGTGGTAACGGAAATTACTTTTGAATTAACTGAAATGTTGGTACTGTTTTTTGCCCTTACTCTGTAATAATAGTTAGTGCCAGGTTTTAAACCTGATACTTTTTGAGAAGTATCGTAAACTGTTAGATTGTTATATCCCGAGACAAATGAAGGAATAATAGCGTTATAGTTGATAGAAACATCATCAAAAATAAGAGCACCTCCGGAGTGCGTATAAGTAAACTTGAACTGAATAAAATTATTTCGTAAGGAAGGGGTTGATAAGGAATTATACGTTTTAATAGTTGCTGTTTTTGGTAGATTCGTAATTTTTTCTATCCTCAACCAATTGGTTCCATCAAATCCTTGAATCAATAATGAACTGGCTGAATCTACGCCATCCTTGCCCAATTCCTTTATCCAAAAACGAAGTTGGGTAGCGGGACCACTTAACACTGGTGTAATTATCTCTTGGTGACTCCTTTGAAACTCCAAAGCAGGAGCCGATATTCCAAAGACAGTATAATTAGTGCTAATGTCTTGGTTTATTGTCCAACCCTTGGAGGGAGTAATCCCGTTGTTGAATCCCTCAGTTAATGTCGAAGGTTTTGAAATAACAAAAGTAGGTGATGTACTTACGTCAAGCCTATAGGTGGCTCCTGAAAATACCTTCCATCTGGCAATAAAGTGGGTGCTATCAATAGAAGTAGCAGCGAGTGCAACAGGTGCCTGTAATAAAGTTTTAAACTTTACTTGATTGCTATAGGCAGTACCGGCACTGTTGGTAGCATAGCCTCTTGCATAGTAGGTAGTATTACTTTTTAATCCTGTCATGGACTTTACAAATGATCCCATAATAGTACGTCCCGAAGCGTGATTGCCTGAAGATAATGTCGGATTTTGGCTGGTACTCCATACCACCCCACTGGCAGTGACAGTAGATCCACCATTTGTTTTTATAGTGTCTCTAATCATTGCTGACGAATCAGTAATTAATGAAACTGCTGGGTTTGATAAAAGAGGAATACCTTGTGCCACATAACCGTTAATCACCTCTAAAAGTTGTTTTTTTATGGCGATTTCCTCAGGTGTAAGAGAATTATCCGAAATAGGATGGGTTTCATTTATGTCAGTAACAATATTGTAAAATAAACGTGAGGAGTTCAAATAAGACGTATCGTATAATTTATAAGTTTTAGTCTGCGCCCAACGATGAATACATTGTATAAACTTGTTACCGGGAACCGAATCCCAGTAACAAAAAATCCACTGTCTTGGTGTTCCAGCCTGCCCGGTTAAGCGAGGAGAAAAACTAACACCGTCCAATGGACCGTAAGTAGTCGGCAGAGATATATTTGCAATACCAGCAAATGTGGGTAAAAAATCTGTGAAATCAATCAAATCATAATTAGTTGTTCCGGCCTTGATGTGGCTGGGCCAATAAACCATTAATGGCACATGCGTTCCATATTCGCCAGGTGTACCCTTTCCGCCTTCTATAACCCCATGATTGGTGCGTTCGTAAATTTCTTGAGGTGTACCATTATCACCTACATAAATTATTACCGTTTTATTTTCTATACCAAGGCTTTTTACCTTTTTAAGTATTAAACCTATTTTTTTATCCATATAGTGTATCATAGAGCGGTAAAACGACGTATCGCTGTTGCCGGTCCAGGTGGCAAATACCGAATCATCGGGCGTAGGTTGGATAGGGGGATGTGCTAAAACCATAGGATAGTAAACAAAGAATGGCACAGATTTATTCCTTGTTATAAAATTAAGTATGGAATCAGTAAAAATATCTTCTCCGTATTTATTTGCCGTTAAACTGTCAGCTACATAGTCACCATTTGTATAAATAGTAGGATTTTTATACCTGGAACCCCGAAATGTTGATCCCTCATCATCACCTATATTGCCAGTAGCATCGAATACGCAATAGCTATCAAAACCAAAAGTGTGTATGGACTGCTCACCACCACTTAATTGCCACTTACCGAAGCAGGCGGTTTTATACCCTGCATCTTTAAACATATTTCCAATAGTTCTTTGACTTTGGTCCATTAC
>WNFY01000251.1_pt1 | contig 44597 bp, 35 predicted proteins | sample 5400091 | NCBI WGS metagenome assembly WNFY01 (sample SAMN13153364, study PRJNA577476) | soil metagenome | isolation source: 60 cm soil or saprolite under grassland replicate 1 | place: USA:California | collected 2016-06-15 | reverse complement strand
TAGCGTGGACGTGAAAACGGTGAACCAACTACGGATCTCCGCCACTCGGCATGACCTAAGGGGCTGGACGTCAGAGAACTACCTCTTCTCCAGCGAAAGGAAGAGTGTTTTCTCTTGACATTCCCTTTTATAGAACTCGCCATTGTTGATAACCGAGGAGAACAGCCAGGGCAGCAATGAGGTAGAGACTCAATGCCTCCAGGCTCGCGGGTGAGAATGCGGCACTGCCCGCCGCGAGTTCGTGGAACAGACTGGGGAAGAAATCGATCATACAGTGCAAGGATGTCCCGTGGCACAAACCGCCAAGCAATACATCGGCTGACAGAGAGGGAAAGCTTAAAAGAACAGGCACTTTGGTGCTGGATTCGTGACTAGGAGAATTATCTTTTCGAATCTAGCGGCTGCCGGTGCCGTAATCGCGACTCTCGTGGAGGCCGGGGTCAAGGCCGCAGAAAATCAGGGGTTTACGGCACCACAATCTCGCTTACAACTTCCTTACGAACCTTTTAGGCCAGTTTTATGAGGCGCGATGTCCAATCAAGATGTCGGAAGAGGAAACACAGTGCATATCTTCCAAACAAGTCTCATCACACATTTGGCCAATGCCACGACCATCATGCTCTGTGTCCTGGGTATCGGATTTATGCTGCGTTTTCTTCATGCCCTGACGAAGGAGCGAAAGACAAGGCTTGCTGGATTCCGATCGGAATACAGAGTCAACAGCTCCACACGGCCAGCGCGGCATGATTTTTCTGCCCAGCCCGCAACGCAGCAAGGTCGCGCTGACCCGCGAATACAGGTTCACCGGCAGTTCCTGGCAAGAGCCGAATCGCGCGTAAATTCTCGGGATCAAGCATTTCCTGGCAGAAATGCCCTCGTGTTCAGGGAGAAAACCAATACGGCCTAGGAGAGAGAGTATGCAAGACATTCTTTTGGTAGCGGTCGCCATCGCATTCTTCACGATTTCTATTGCCTACGTCGAATTCTGCGACCGCGTGAAGTAAGGAGAACGATATGGGTCTGGAAACTTTCATCATGCTGACGGTCTGCGTCTTGACTGGTGCATACCTGGTGTATGCACTGCTGCGTCCGGAGAAATTCTGACATGACACTCAATGGTTGGTTGCAAATCTTTCTGTTCCTGTTTCTGGTCTTCCTGGTGACCAAACCGGTGGGCATTTTCATGACCCGGGTCTTCAACCGCGAGAAGACATTTATGGACCCGCTGCTGCGGCCGCTGGAACGGTTGCTGTACCGCGTGACTGGAGTGGACGAAAACCACGAGATGCGCTGGACCGAGTATGCGGTCTCGATGTTGCTGTTCAGCCTTGTCTCCATGATCGTGCTGTATGGTCTGGAGCGGCTACAGGGATATCTGCCGTTTAATCCGCAGAAATTTGGAGCAGTCAATCCCCCTGCGCTTGCATTCAATACGGCAGCTTCGTTCACCACCAACACCAACTGGCAGAACTACGGCGGCGAGAGCACGATGAGCTATTTCACGCAAATGGCAGGGCTCGCGTATCACAATTTCATGTCCGCGGCTGTAGGGATCGTGCTGGCCATCGCATTCATACGCGGCATTGCTCGCCGGCAGATGAAAACCATCGGGAACTTCTGGGTGGATCTGGTCCGCTGCAACCTGTGGGTCCTGCTGCCAGCCTGCATCATCGGAGCATTGGTGTTGGTGTCGCAGGGCGTGGTACAGAACCTGAAGCCTTATGACACGGCAAAACTGGCAGAGCCGTTGCAAGTGCAGACCACGGGAGCAGATGGCAAAACGGTTACGCAAACCGTGACCGATCAGACCATCGCCCAAGGCCCGGTCGCCTCGCAGGAAATTATCAAGCAGCTGGGTACCAATGGCGGCGGCTTCTTCAATGCCAACAGCGCGCACCCTTTTGAGAATCCAACTCCGTTCTCCAACCTGTTTGAGCTGGTTCTGATTTTCACCATCGGCGGCGGCCTTACCTACACCCTAGGGCGGATGACGGGCTCGCAGCGCCATGGATGGGCGGTGTGGTCGGCCATGGCAATTCTGTTCCTGGCAGGCGTCACGGTGGCTTATTGGGCCGAGGCGCGAGGTAATCCTTTGCTGACGGGAACCGATCAACAAGTGACTGCCACGCAACCCGGCGGCAATATGGAAGGCAAGGAAACCCGCTTCGGCATCGCCAATACAGCGCTGTGGGCGACCGTAACCACCGATGCCAGCTGCGGCGCCATCAACGGCTGGCATGATTCCTTCACTCCTCTCGGCGGCCTGGTGCCGCTCACCAACATCATGCTGAGCGAGGTCATCTTTGGCGGGGTCGGCGCGGGAATGTACGGCATGCTGATTTACATTGTGCTCGCAGTATTCATTGCGGGTCTGATGGTGGGTCGAACTCCAGAATACATGGGCAAGAAAATTGAAGCGTACGACGTAAAGATGGCGATGCTGGTAACCCTGGTCTTCCCCTTGGTCATTCTGTCATTCGCGGCCATTTCCGCGGTTGCCGGATTTGGCACGTCGAGCATCCTGAATCCCGGACCGCACGGTCTGAGTGAAATTCTTTACGTGTTCACGTCGTCGGCCGGCAACAATGGTTCAGCGTTCGCCGGATTAACCACCAATACCAACTGGTACAACATCGCGGGCGGGATCACCATGCTGGTCGGCCGCTTCATGATGATCATTCCCATGCTGGCCATCGCCGGAAACCTGGCCGAGAAGAAGTATGTTCCCCCATCCCTGGGGACGTTTCCGGTGACCACGCCGCTGTTCACCGTACTTTTGATCGGCGTGATTCTGATCGTGGGCGCGTTGACCTTCTTCCCCGCTCTAAGTCTCGGCCCAATTCTTGAACACCTGCTGATGGCGGCAGGCAAGACCTTCTGAGGACTCTATGATGACGACACTGGAAACAAGGCCTGTTGCACAATCGAAACCGGTTCTGGCCGGGCAATCTCCGAAGCAACCGCGTTCCCGGGCGATCTGGGACTCCAGGATTGTGCGCGGAGCCTTGCTGGATTCCATTCTCAAGCTGAACCCCAAACACATGATGAGGAACCCGGTCATGTTCGTGGTGGAAATCGGCAGCGTGATCACGACGGCCCTGCTCTTCAAGGGCGGCGCCGCGTTCTGGTTCAACTTGCAGATCACCCTGTGGCTGTGGTTCACCGTGCTGTTCGCCAACTTCGCCGAAGCCATGGCGGAAGGCCGTGGCAAGGCGCAGGCCGATACCCTGCGCAAGGCCAGAGCGGAAACGGTAGCCAGCCGCATCCTGCCGGATGGCAGGACGGAGAAATGCGCGAGCGCGAAGCTGCGTTGTGGCGACATGGTCATGGTTTCCGCAGGAGACTTCATTCCCAGCGACGGCGAAATTCTTGAGGGCGTGGCCTCGGTGGATGAGTCAGCCATTACCGGAGAGTCCGCTCCCGTCATCCGTGAAGCCGGTGGTGACCGCTCGGCAGTCACGGGCGGCACGCGCGTGCTGTCCGACTGGATCAAAGTGCGGATTACGTCGAATCCCGGCGAGACCTTTCTTGACCGCATGATCGCTTTAGTCGAAGGCGCGGCGCGGCAGAAGACCCCCAACGAAATCGCCCTGAATATTCTGCTGGCTGGGTTGACAATTATCTTCCTGCTGGCAGTCGTCACGCTTCAGCCATTCGCGATCTACTCCGGATCGCCCCAAACTGTGTTCGTATTGGTCTCTCTGCTGGTTTGCCTCATTCCCACCACCATCGGCGGATTGCTTTCCGCGATCGGCATCGCCGGCATGGACCGGCTGGTGCAACACAACGTGCTCGCCATGTCAGGCCGCGCGGTAGAAGCCGCGGGAGATGTGAATACTCTGCTGTTGGACAAAACCGGGACCATCACTCTGGGCAACCGGCAAGCGTCGCGCTTTGTGCCGGCACCTGGCGTAACCGAACAAGAACTGGCGGATGCCGCCCAGTTGTCTTCGCTAGCCGATGAGACTCCAGAGGGCCGTTCCATTGTGGTGCTGGCCAAGGAAAAATACGGTTTGCGGGGACGTGAACTCGCCTCGCACGAAACCCGGTTCGTGCCATTTTCGGCACAGACGCGCATGTCAGGTGTGGATCTTAACGGTTTTGAGATCCGCAAGGGCTCGACCGATGCCATCACCGGATACTTAGCTCTCAGTGGCCGCAGACTTCCCGACCAAGTCAAAACTGTGGTCGAAGAAATTGCGCGATCTGGAGGCACCCCTTTGGTCGTGGCGGAAAAGAGTCGCGGAGCAATGGGTGTGATCGAACTGAAAGACATCGTCAAGGGTGGCATGCGCGAGCGCTTCCATCACCTGCGGGCGATGGGTATCCGAACCGTGATGATCACTGGCGACAACCCGCTTACCGCCGCCGCGATCGCCCGGGAAGCTGGAGTAGATGACTTCCTGGCGCAGGCTACTCCGCGGGAAAAGATGGATCTGATCAAGAAGGAGCAAGCCGAGGGCAAGCTGGTCGCGATGACCGGAGACGGCACCAATGACGCTCCTGCACTTGCTCAGGCCGACGTGGGAGTGGCAATGAACACCGGCACACAGGCGGCCAAAGAAGCCGGCAACATGGTGGACTTGGATTCCAATCCCACCAAGCTGATTGAGATTGTGGAAATCGGCAAGCAGCTCTTGATGACGCGCGGGGCACTGACTACATTCTCGATTGCCAACGATGTGGCCAAGTATTTCGCCATCATTCCGGCCATGTTCGCGGGTACGTTTCCCGTGCTCAATGCGCTCAACATCATGCATTTGAAAACTCCGGGATCGGCCATTCTCTCGGCGGTCATCTTCAACGCGCTGATCATCATCGCGCTGATCCCGCTGGCGCTGCGCGGCGTGAAGTATCGCCCCATGGGCGCTGCTGCGCTGCTGCGCAATAACCTGTTGATCTATGGCTTCGGCGGCATCGTCGTTCCCTTCCTTGGGATCAAGCTGATCGACATGATCATCACCCGAATTGGACTTGCATAAAGGAACCTGCCATGAAGAAGAACCTGACTATCTCGATACTCATGACCATCGCCACCACGATCCTGTTGGGGATCATCTACCCGCTGGTGGTCACCGGACTGGCGCAAGTGATTTTTCCTTACAAGGCGAACGGGCAGCTGATCGTAAAGGATGGAAAGGTGGTGGGCTCGCGCATTATTGGCCAGGGTTTCGCAGGCCCGGGTTACTTTTACCCACGTTTGTCCGCGGCGGGAAACGGATACGATGCCGCGAACTCGGCCGGCTCGAACCTCGGCCCGACCAACCAAAAGCTGATCGACCGCGTGAGGGCAGATGTTACCCGCCTACAGGCTGACAACCCAGGCAGACCGGTTCCCATTGAATTGGTCACGACCTCAGCTTCGGGGTTTGATCCGGAAATCTCTCCCGCGGCAGCTGAGTTCCAGGAGCCGCGCGTGGCTAAAGAACGAGGCATCGGTGAGGACCAGGTACGGCAATTGGTGGCAAAGCACACTGTCGGCCGCACCTTTGGGTTACTTGGCGAGCCGCGAGTAAATGTTCTGGAATTAAACCTCGAACTAGACCAGTCGCATCCGCTCAATCGGACTCGAAGGTGATGGTCAGGTCCAAATTTCGTCATTCCGAAGCACGTTTTTTTGCGCGCCGTCGGCCAAGAGCAGATTCCTCCTTTTCGCTACGCGAACCGTCGGAATGACAAAGATAGAGATAGGGGTTACCCGCGGTGGTTCTCATGCCCGTTGGTGACGCAACCTTCTCCCTGACCGTAGGCGTTACGACCGCACCGATTTAATCACCGCTGACAAGTCATCGTCACCGTATCCTTTGGCGACCGCCTGTTCGAACACCTTGAGCGCGGAGGCGGCAGTTTGAAAAACAAGTCCGTGCTGGGTTGCTTCCGCGGTGGCGTAGCGTAGGTCCTTGGCCATCAACTGCAGGGCAAAATTCACCGTAGAGTCGTTCGCCGCCACCCGGGCCGACACAGTCTTGATCAATGGGCTCCCGGGTGCGCCGTTGGTTAGGATTCCCCACGCCTTCTGCCGATCCAATCCGCCCGCATCAATCAGGGCCGAGACTTCGGCGAATGACGCCGCCTGTATTCCAGCCAATACGTTGTTGACCAACTTCATCAATGCGCCGCTGCCGGTCGCGCCCACATGGACCGCGTCGCGCCCCATGGCTGCAAACAGCGGTCGCGCGCTCTCGAGCGCGGCGGCCAAACCTCCAACCATGAATAGCAATTCCCCCGAGGCCGCGTGCGGCTTGGTGCCGGTGACCGGCGCATCCAGGAACCCGCAGCCTTTCTGATTTGCGGCTGCAGCCAGCTCTTTGACCCAACCTACCGTGAGAGTGCTGGACTCGATGAGAAGCGTGTCTTTTCTTGCCCCGGCCAGAGCGCCGTTCTCTCCCAGCCATACCCCGCGCGAAGCAATGTCATCGGCCACCATACTGACGACAATTTCCGACCGGGCCGCCGCCTCGCGTGGCGAGTTCGCCACTGACGCTCCTGCTTTCGCCAAGCCGGAGGCTTTCTCGCGATTGCGGTTGTACACCGTGAGCGGAAACCCGGCGGACAAAAGCCGCCCCGCCATCCCCGATCCCATGATGCCGAGTCCGATAAACCCCACCTGCGGTTTGCTCATAAACTCCTATCTTAACGGAGATACCCGGACCAGTTGGGGCTCCGATTTCGTGACCCGGACGGGATTGCGCAAGGGACGTCCGAAGCCCTCGATTGCGACTTGCATTACGTCTTCATTTTCCAGGACGATGCCGTCGCTGAAGCTCAGGGCATCGGTTCCCATAAAGTGCACATGGATATCGCCGGGCCGGCGGTGACTCTCGAATTTGAAATGATGGTGTTCGATGTTTTGCAGGCTGTGGCACATCTCGGCTTCGCCCGTACGGAATTTCTTCTGCCATTTCACCGTGTCGCCGTGCTCTATGGTCGCCTCGACCGGCACCGAGTTGAACTCCGGATCGATCACAATTTCCGGACCAATCGCACACATGCGGAGCTTGGAACTTGCCAGGTAGAGGTAGTTCTTTCTCTCGAATCGGTGATCGGAGAATTCGTTGCCGGCCGTCATGCCGATCCTCCAGGGCTGTCCGCCCGGTGCAATTAAGTAGACGCCCGCGACTTCGGCCTCTTCGCCTCCGTCTTCGGCGTAGGCAGGAATCTCCAGCGGCTCGCCGTGGGCGCGCAACATTGCACCGGTCCCCTTGTAAAACCACTCCGGCGACGTGCCGATGCCATCCGAAGCGGGACGACCTCCTTCAACTCCCCAGCGGAACATTTTCATGCTGTCGGTGAGGTTCTCGCCGGTGGTGGCGTGCATGGCCTGACGATGGCGCGCGCTACCCATGTGAGTAAGCCCGGTTCCAGAAACCAGGCAGCGGGCAGGTTCTGAAGGATGATGAACGGGCGGAAGAATGTGCCACTCCGAACGGCCATGGTAGACATCGTCATAGGCCAGGCGGTCCCGCGTTAGTCCTTCCTGGATCAACTCGTTGAGGGTTGTGCCTCTGGCAATCGCTGAGTGAGCAAACTCATAGATCGAGGCGCCTCCGTCCAACAGGCTCAAATGTGGTTCTTCGACCAGGGCCACTCTACGAACATCGCCGCGCTTGAGTTGGATGAGCCGCGTCATTGGGTCTACTCAACCACCTCAAACTTCTCGAGGGCCTCCTCATTCACCGTCAATCCGAGGCCGGGAAGGTTCTCGTCGAGATCGACGAATCCATCCTTGGCCCGGGGCTCGCCATTGAAGATGTACCAGAACAATTCGTTCCCGACCTCCACGTCCACAATGGGGAAGTATTCGGCCATGGGAGAATTCAGGCTCGCCATGACCACGTGATAGTTGTGCATTTGCCCGGCATGCGGAATCACGGGCACAGAATAAGACTCGGCCAGCGCGGTGATCTTGCGGGCCTGAGAGATGCCGCCCACGCGGTTGGTGTCGAACTGAATGTAATCGACCGCTCGCGCCTCGAGCAGTTCGCGGAAGCCATACTGGGTGAACTCGTGTTCGCCTCCCGCGATCGGTATCCGGCCATACGATTTCAGGTCCCTATACCCGTGAATGTCGTCCGGGATCACCGGCTCCTCCAGCCAGCGGAGGTGAAACGGCTCGAGCAACGGCAGCATGCGCTTTGCGTAGTCGAGCGTCCATCCCATGTAGGCGTCGGCCATCACGTCAACTTCGTCTCCCACGGTCTCGCGCACCGTGCGGACCAGGTCGACATTGCGTTGCATACCCGCAGCGCCGTCGGCGGGCCCCCAACCGAAACGTAACTTCATCGCTTTGTAGCCTTCCCCTTTATAGCGATGGCTTTCGGCGGCAAGCGCACCCAGTTCAACGCTATAAAGGCGGCTGGCATAGACGGGTATACGCGCCTTGGTTCGGCCTCCGAGTAGCCGGTACACCGGCTGTTTCGCTGATTTTCCTAGAATGTCCCACAAGGCGATATCCACCGCGCTGATGGCAGCCATACCAATTCCTTTGCGGCCGAACGCCATCGTCTTGCGATACATGTGCTGCCAAAGAAATTCAATGTCCCAGGGGTTCTGACCGATTAACAGCGGCTTCAAGTAAAGATCAATCACCTGCTTAGTGACCGGCGGCGCTAACGCGGCATTGCCGATGCCCACCTGACCATCGTCGGTAATAACTTCGACCAGCAGCCAGCCGTGGAAGGTAAAGGTCTGCATCGAAGCCTGCGGCAGTTCCAGCAGATCCATCGGGTTGGTACAGAAGTGCGGCGGCAGAGGCACAGTCTTGCCACGCCAGCGCAACAGGCGAGTACGAATCTCCTTAATCTTCATCGAGCCTCTTGAACATTCAACGTTCGTTCCAAGGTGACAAGCTGAAACCTGGGAATGCTGGCCAGGATCACGAGGAAAGCCACAACATGAAATGTTCCCGCCAGGGCAAAAACCACCCCATAGCCGAAACCGTGGTCGAGCAAGTATCCCACAACTTGTCCGAACACGATGCCTCCCATGGCGCCGCCAAAACCGACCAGCCCCGCAACCGAACCAACCACTTTTTGCGGAAACAGGTCTGTAGGCAAGACCATGACCAGGGTTGACCAGGACTGCTGGCCGAAGTATGCCAGGCTGAAAATTGCGATGGCCCACGATACCGGAACTCTGGGAACCAGGATGATGAGCGGCATTACCGCGGCGCTTAGCCCAAGCGCCAGTTTTCTGGCTACGCCGAGTGAGAATTGGCGGCGCACTAGATAGCTGGAAAATCCTCCGCCCAGCAGGCAACCAACTCCCGCCGCCGCATAAGGAATCCAGGCAAACGTGCCCACCGCTTTGATATCAAAACCGCGCGCATCGTACAGATACTTGGGCAGCCAGAAAAGATAGAAGTACCACGCCGCGTCGCTCAAGAATTTCGCGAACACCAGGCCCCAGGATTCCCGCCGGCAGAGCAAATCGAGCCAGCGCACATGGTTCGTGCTCTTCGCTCCTGTGTGCAATTCATTCGCCGGCTGCGGGGAGAAGTAGAACATCTTCCAGCAGGCGACCCACATCAGACCAATCGCGCCTGTGATCACGAAAATCCATCGCCAATTCATACCGCTCAGGATCAACGCGATCAGGGGAGGGGCGGCGACTCCACCGATTGCCGTACCGGCATTGATAATGCCCATGGCCGTTGCACGCTCATTCGCAGGAAACCATTCCGCAACCGCGCGGGTGGCTGCCGGAAATCCTCCGCCCTCGCCGGCGCCCAGTAAGAACCTACTGGTCGCGAGCATAAAAAAACCGGTCGCCATCGCGTGGCTCGCACAGGCCAGCGACCAGAACAGCATGATGGCGGTGAAGCCCTTGCGGGTTCCCAAGACATCCGCCAGCTTGCCGCCTCCGGCATACATGAAGGCATACGCCAGCAAGAACGCCGATTGCAGCGTAGAAAATTGCAGGTTTGAAAGAGGAATGTCCCTGGAAATCGCGTTCACCGCCACCGGTAATGTCTGGCGGTCCAGATAGCTGATCGCGATCGCGGCACTGACCAGAACAGCAATTTTCCAGCGCAATGGACCCCTCTCCCAGTGTCCCAACATTTTAGGCGTGAATGATGGCGGTTCAAAGCTGGATTTTACCGGCGCTGGACGCAATGCCCTTGTGGGACTAGCATGAAAAGTAGCTCTCGTTCCACTTGCCATGCCTAAGGCACTTCAGCACGAGCTGCGCTTGGCTGGACGCATGTCGCGCCTGGGTACGGAAACCGCATTTGAGGTCCTGGAGCGTGCCCGCGCTCTGGAACGCCAGGGCAAGAACATCATTCATCTGGAGATCGGCGAGCCCGATTTCAGCACCCCACAAAATATTATTGAGGCGGGAGCGTCTGCGCTCCGGAGCGGATGGACCCACTACGGACCTTCCGCGGGGCTCCCGGAATTGCGTGCGGCGATTGCAGAATACATCTCGCGTACCCGAGGCGTGGAGGTTTCCAGCGATGAAGTCGTTGTAGTTCCTGGCGGAAAGCCAATCATCTTTTTTACCCTTTTGGCTTTGGCAGACGTGGGGGATGAGGTCATCTATCCCAATCCTGGATTTCCGATTTATGAATCCATGATTCGCTATGTCAACGCCCGGCCCGTCCCGATTCGCTTGCGCGAGGAGAATGATTTTGGCCTCGACGTGGAAGAATTGGCTTCGCTCATTACTGAACGCACCCGGCTGATTATTTTGAACTCGCCTCATAATCCGACCGGCGGGGTCTTAAGCCAACGCAATATTCACGACGTCGCCGAGGTGATCGGCGAGCGTGACATCATGGTATTGTCCGACGAAATTTACAGCCGCCTGATTTTCGGGGGACGGCATTACTCAATTGTTTCGGAGCCCGACTTCAGGGACCGCACTATTCTGCTGGATGGATTCTCGAAAACCTATGCCATGACAGGCTGGCGCATGGGCTACGGAGTGATGCGCGCGGACCTAGCCAGACAGATTTCCCGGCTGGTGACAAACTCCGTATCTTGCACCTCCAGCTTCACCCAGCGCGCTGGAATTGAAGCTTTACGAGGAGACCAATCGGCGGTAGAAACCATGCGCCGGGAATTCCAGCGCCGGCGCGACATGTTTGTGGCGGGCCTGAATCAGATCAAGGGATTTTCCTGCCGCTTGCCTGGTGGCGCCTTTTACGTCTTTCCCAACACGGTGGCTACGGGATGGGAATCTAAGCCGCTGGCCGACGCCTTGCTGAACCAAGCGGGAGTGGCTTGCTTGTCCGGAACTTCGTTCGGAGAATTTGGCGAGGGGTACGTGCGATTCAGTATCGCCAATTCTTTCGAGAATCTGATGCAGGCGATAGAACGAATCGACCAGTGGACGAAAGCCAATCTCTAGCCGATAATTCTCACCGTTATGCCCTCCCGAAAAAGCAAAGAACCGGAAGCCACCCGCCCGCATATGCCTGGGTATGGGATTAGCCGGAAAAAGATGGGCATGCTTCCCTGGAAGTGGGCGGCGGACCGGCTGACAAAAAGCAAACAATATTTTATTGCGACTACACGGCCGGACGGGACTCCTCACGTTATGATCGTTTGGGGATTGTGGATCGAGGATGCTTTCTGGTTCAGCACCGGACGAAAATCCCGCAAAGCACAGAACCTGTCCGTTAACCCTCGGTGCGTGGTCTGTTCTGAGAATTCGGAGCAGGCGGTGATTCTTGAGGGCACCGTGAAAATTGTTGAAGATGCGAAAGTATTGAAAGCCGTGTTTGCCGCATACAAGAAAAAATACAAAATTGATCCGAGCGGAATGGGTGAACCGGTGTTCCGTGTACGTCCGCGGGTGGCGTTTGGGTTATATGAAAAGAAATTCGGGGAGACAGCGACCCGCTGGCGGTTCGAAGCGTGATATTTTCCGCGATCTCGGCGGTTATGCTTTGCAAGGATGCTGAAATCGTAAACCGCCTGGTTCGCAGGGAACGGCCGCGGAGATCACAGATAAACTTCCATGAACAAACGTATTTTTGTCACTTGTGACATTGGCCCGGCGCTGGACTTGCTTCGCCAGCGGAATTATTCCGTGGAAGTCTACCCTTCTCCCGAGGCCCCGCCTAAGAGCCTGATTGTCGATAAGGTCAAGTCCGGCATCGACGGCCTTATCACCACCCTGCGCGACAAGATCGATGCAGAGATTTTCCAGGCAGGTAAGGGCACACTCAAAGTTGTCTCGCAGCTCGCAGTGGGTTTTGACAATATCAACCGGGCCGATGCCAACCGCTATAAAGTTCCCTTCACCAATACGGCTGACGTTTTGACCGAAGCCACTGCGGAGTTTGCCTTCTTCATTATGGGCAGCTTAGCGCGGAAGATGTGGCCGGGCGAACATCTGACACGCGAAAACCGATGGGGATACTGGCATCCCTACTTGCCTTTTCTGGGTGACGAAGTCACCGGCAAGACCATCGCCATCATCGGCACCGGGCGCATTGGGCTGGCCATGATCAAGAAGTGCTCCGGCTTTGATATGAACATCCTGTGCTACGACCCCGCCTATCAAAACCAGGAATTCATCAAAGGGGTTCAGGAGGTCATGGATTTGCGGCACGCGCGCGGCATCCAGAAGGAAAAGACCTGGATTCGATACGTTTCCTTCGATGACGCGCTCGCGAAGGCTGATTTTGTCAGCGTACACGTGCCTTTACTGCGTGAAGGCGAGAGCCCAACGCCGACTTACCATCTGTTCAATGACACGACTCTGCGCAAAATGAAATCGACTGCCTTCTTGATCAACACTTCGCGCGGCCCGGTGATCGACGAGAATGCTTTGGCAAAAGCCCTGAAGGACAACTGGATCGCAGGCGCGGGACTGGATGTGTACGAGAAAGAGCCGTTGCCGGCCGATTCTCCCTTGCGTGATCCGGCGATTGCGGACCGTTGCCGCTTGTTGCCGCATTTTGCCAGCCAGGCAAAGATTACTCGGCTCTCGCCTGATCCCGACAAGGGCATGGCCGGACGATGCGTTCAGGGATTGCTGGATGTGCTTGAGGGCAACTATGGAGGGGACATTTCCAGGATGCCTTACGTGGTAAACAAAGAAGCCTTCAGCTGAGCTTGCTACGCATTACGAAATACGGCTGGTTGGTAAGGTCGGAGTTGAATCCAGGATACAGCCAAGTCTTATCAGTTCCCTGCTTGAACTCGAAATAGTATTGCAGTGGGTAGTTGGAATCCGTGTAGTCGCCGGGAATGGTGGCCCGGTACACGCTTCCCTGCTGACCCATCTCCAAATTCCGATAGTGTTCCGATTGGTTTACCCGCCGGTAGTAGAGTTGCGCTGAGGCCGGCTGTTGGGTGGCTATTTCGATGGCGAGATCTTTACCCCTTAGAAAAATAGAAGGAGGGGTATGAGTGCAGGCAATCTCGCGGCGTTGGGGATGGCCGAGCGCCTCTTTGATGGCTGCTTGGGTACCTGAGGTTTGCGTCCCGCTTCCGGGCGCGTCCTGCAAAATCTTTTCCATAGCGGAGATGTCGTCATCCATCGCCGGCAAACGATCCATCCAGTGGCCGCGTTCGTCAGTGCGGGGGCCGTAGGTTATATCTGCAACATACACGCGCCCGGCCTCCCCGGTAAATTGTGCCCAAATGTTGCGGGCGCGACGGTAGGCTTTCAGCGATTCTTCGAGCGCCTGCAAATCTCCAGCCTGCTGGTAGATTGCATATAGGACGGCGCTACGGAATTTTGCCGCGAAGAATCGTCCCAGGCCAATTTGGATCTTCACATCGGCCGAAACGCGGCGGAATTCCGGCGTGCTCCGGTTGGATTTCTTTTCCGCTTCCGCTATTTGCCTGGCTGCTTTGTCGGCCAGGTCCTCCAGCCACTGCGCAACCTCGACCGGCGAATATTTGGCGCTGCGCTCGCCCTTCAGCAGTTCAATCGCAAAATCATTGATGCGGGAGAACAGTTGCGGATCGAGCGGGCTGACGTTGCCGAAGACTTTGGGCGCTGGGGTATCCCCATAAGGCGCAAACCTGGCCGGGTCCACGATGGACTGGTTGGAATAGAACTCTGGACCATAGGTATCATTCGCCGCGGAAGGCATGTGCGCGGTGGTAATCAGCGGAACGATCTGTGTTACTGCGCCTAGGGAGGCCTCGACCGCTTGCGCTCCTGCCTGAAACTCGCCGCGCAATTCGCGACGCCAGGTATCGGCATCGGCATTCGGGTTGTAAAGCAGCCGTCCCCAGGTGCGGTAGGTATACAGATACTTTTCCCAGTCGCGCTGCGGTGCAAGCGATGAATCAGAATAAGCGCAACGGCTGCCGGGCAAGCCCGATCCGCGACGGCCTTTGAAGGAGAGCGGCTCATAAAGCTCTACACCGTTGCACCCACAGAACTGGAATGCCTTGGCGTGCGCCGCGTTGGAAACCGGATCACCCCAGAGAAGAAACCGGTGCGTGCCCGGCCAGATGCGGTAGATCACCTTGTAGGGCCGATCTTCGCGGAGAAAATCAGCATAGCCGTAACGGGTGAAGCTTCGTGATCCACTGCTTAACGAAAAAAAACCTTGCGCGTTTGCATTTTCATTGGGCATTTCCAGTTCGCGGATGGCGGTTTGCTGATAAGGCAAGCCCATGTGTTCAGCCCAATACTTCGGCGAAAGTTTTACCGGCATTCCGGTGGCCAGGGCGGCGTCGAAAATAGTTTGATTCAGACCTTTGGTATGAAGGTCAATTTCCACTTTGCGGCCGGATTGGGGTACACCCGAGAAAACTGTCTTCCAGAAATCAAAGCTGCCTTCTTTGACGCCACTCTCTCCGTGCGTGCGGAGAGTCACGCCACTGATGTCCGGACAGGCCTTCAATAATGCCGCCACCGCGTCGCGCGAGTAGGCCGCGTGATTTTCCGCAGTAAGGCCTTCAATGCTGTAGTTGGATTTGGAAGTCTTGCCCCATTGGTAGCCGTGGGTCCAGATGCCCAACTGGAAATCGATTCCCCGGCTTACCGCCAGGCGGCTGATGTAGCGCAGCATTTCGAGATTGCGATCGCGCTCGTCATCGGATAGACCCACAGCGCGAACCTCGTAACCTGGGACCGCCATCAAGAAGGGATAAAGGAACAGGAAATAGGAGTCCGTGACCTGGTCTAAGAAATCGTAACCAATTCCAAAGCTCAGATTGAAGCGATTGAATCTGTGCCGGGCGAGCATGGAAAAATAGGCGAGCCACATCTCGCGGTCGTTGAACCATGGTTTGTCATTGACGTCACTGACAAACAACCGGCCGATGCTGCGAATTTCGGTGAAGGGCGCTTCGGTTACAGCCTGCTGGAAACTCAAGGCTTTCAGCGCGTGATCCGAAAAGTGCAATCGGTCCGACAATTCCAAAACCGCATACATCAAGCCGCGCGCATCGCCCGCTGTAGCCAGCAACCCGGGCTTGCCCATGTGGCGGAACGGAACCAGGGCATTCGATTCCGGGACGCGAGGCACAGACAGTTCACCTGGCTTAAGCAGATTGGAAACAGCCGGAGCATCGGAGCGTGATACCAGGATGTGGAAATCGGAAGAGGGCGCGCCTTCGAGAGATTTCGTCCGCTTGACCGCGATGTTCCGCTGGACAAGCACTTGCTCTAACTCTTCGAGAGCGTGGAAAACCGGCTCAGCCGAAGCAACCGCGTCGCTGGGATCGGTTACCAGCGAAACCGACGCGCCAACTTGCCCAATCGCCATTGCTCCGGCACCCAGAGCGCCAGCCGATAACGCCGCCAGTTGAACAAACTTCCGCCGTGAATACTTGTCTGCGTTCATTGTTGAAGACCGTCCAACATTGTATGCTGGTGAGTGGGAAATCGTCGCCTGCTTGCCTGGTCATCATGAGGAGACATGCCGCTCACTTACGAACAGTACGGCGACGAAGGATCTATGCAGTTTTGCCGGGAGCTGCTTTCGCCAAGGCGGGCCCTTATCCTTCCAGATTCGATACCGTCGCGAACCCGAAGTTGTATTCGATTTTAACGTTGTTGCCGAGGTTGGGGACGTGGTCCAACAGGTTCTTGGGATGGGCAATGGCAACGGTTCCGGCAACGCTTTGCACGATATAGGTTGGGCCATCCCAAATGGTTTTTCCTACGTAGATTGCCCCGGTCGTCGAGGGCGGCCGAATGCTTACCGACTTGCAGGCAAGAATCTTCCGCACCTGCTCTTCGATTTCGACAATTGCGGGGTCTCCGGCCTTCCTCTTGTCCCAGCGCGGTTTCGCGGGGGCTGCGCTGCCAAGCTCTTCCTGCTTCAGTCCGGACAGGCGAAATTGCACCAGGGCCGCGTGGATGGTGCTGCGCAGAAGTTCCTTGTCACAGGGCTTGGTCAGAAAACGAAAAACGGCGCCTTCGTTCACCGCCCGGACCGCGGTCTGCATATCGGAGTTTCCCGTAAGCATGATCCGCATCACGGAGGGATGTTTTAGAGCGATCCTGGCCAGTAACTGGGCCCCATCGACCTCCGGCATGCGCATATCGGCAACCACGACCGCGTAAGCCTGGCTGGCGAGCATTTGCAGGGCCGCCGCTCCGCCATTGGCTGTATCGATCTCGAACTCTCCCCGCAATAGACGTTTGTAACCGTCCAGAATTGCCTGTTCATCGTCCACGAAAAGAATCTTCTCGGACATAGGTGTCACGAAACTTACGGCTGCGAGTCTGGCAGACACAGAAAGGCGGCGCTCTCCTCATGGTGTATCGGCGGCGGCCTGGATTCCTTTAGTCCCAACAGACTGGCCAAACTCACCCCGATCCTGCTACAAAATCTGCATGCAAGTACTCTTTATCGGCGGATCGGGAATCATCAGCACAGCCTGTACACAATTGGCGGCGCAGCGTGGCATCGACCTTACTCTGGTAAACCGCGGACAGCATGAAGTCTCCCTGCCACCCGGCGTGAAAACACTGGCCCTTGATATTCATGACGTTCGGGCCGCGGAAAAGGCCCTTGCGGGAATTACCTACGACACCGTGGTGGATTGGGTGGCCTATACGCCGGATGATATTGAGCGTGATCTTAAGCTCTTTCGCGGGCGCACGCGGCAATTCGTCTTCATCAGTTCTGCCAGCGCGTATCAGAAGCCGGCGACGCATTATCTGATTACCGAGTCCACGCCCCTGGCCAATCCTCATTGGGATTATTCCCGGAACAAGATCGCCTGTGAAGAACGGCTGATGAAGGCATACAGGGAGGAGGGGTTCCCTGTCACCATCGTGCGGCCATCGTTAACCTATGGCGATACGCAAATTCCCCTTATTACCAACAAATGGGAAAAGCCCTATACGATTGTCGACCGCATGTTGAAGAAGCAGAAGATTGTAGTGCCGGGGGATGGCACTTCCCTGTGGGTCATCACTCACAACAGCGACTTCGCCAAAGGATTCGTGGGATTGCTGGGACACGAACAGGCGATTGGACACGCTTTTCACATCACCTCGGATGAAGCCATGACTTGGGACCAGTATTGCCGGATTGTTGCCGCGGCTCTGGGAGTTGAAGCACGCATCGTTCATATTCCTTCCGACTTCATCATCGCCTGCCTGCCGGCGCTTGAGGGCAGCTTGATTGGGGACAAGTCAGTGAGCGTGGTCTTTGACAACAGCAAGATCAAGCGGCTTGTGCCCGATTATTGCGCGACGACCCGATTCTCTGAAGGCATCCGCCGGACACTGGCTTGGTTCAAGGCTGATCCAGCGCGGCAGCAGGTCGATGCCGCGCACAATGCGACCTGGGACAAGATCATTGACGGCTATGAAAAAGGCTTGCAAGCGGCAGTGCAGAACTTCCGTTAGCAGTCGCTATTTCGCCGGCTCGGCACTGGCGTCGGAGCCTCTTGAAGTAAAGACAAAATGGATGAACCATTCGCCTGCGGCTGGCGTGAACTTCCATTTTTCCGCGGATTGCTGCGACAGGCGGTTAAAGTAATTGCTTTTGCTGGGCGAAACCAGCCTCGCTTCTCTTACGTTGCCATCCTCGTCCACCGACACCCGCACGCGAATACGGATTGTGCCGGTAATCGTCTGGCTTGCCGACCTGGGAACATCGGGCAAGACTTGTTGAACCACCGAGGCCGTCGTTTGCCCAGCCACTCTTGATTTCGGCTTCGTGCCCGACGCCGGGGATCCAGCGGTCGCTGTAGGTTTGGACACGCTGGGATTGGCCGGCTTCTGCTCGGATGGCGCAGCAGGCTGCGGTTTCGCACTGACCTGAACCTCAGTGTTTCCGCTGGGACGAGACTTCAAGGTCCCCATCCGACTTAGAAGCGATCCGCCCCCCAGCAGAATGATAATTGGAATGATAACGATGATTGGAATGATGTAGTACCAAACCGATGTCTGGCGGGAGCGAGGGACCGGGGCGGCAGGAGGTTTCTCGGGTTGTAGCAGAGACTTGATCTCGGCAATCGACCAGCGGTTTGCGGCTTCGGGACGGAGGCAGTTGCGGATCAGAATACGAAATGATTCGTCCAGTTCCTTGGGAAGAGTTGGTTCCTGTTTCTTGGCTGCATCCCAAACTGGCTTTTGCAGCGTCAATACTTCTGTCAACGTCATTCCCAGCGACCAAACATCCGATGCGGGAGAGATCTTTCCCAGCTTGGCTTCGGGAGGATCATAAGCAGTAGTCGCCTTTGATCCATTCACCGCAATGCCTTCACTGATGGCGGTAATGGAATCACTCGCCAATTTCACCTGGTCGGTGACGGCCAGGATATTGGACGGTTTTAGGCTGCCGTGTACGAAGCCTTTGCCATGGAGATAGCTCAGCGCATCCAGGGTGGGAAGCAGCATAGTCCGTGCTTCCTCAGGAGTGAGCGGACGCTGAGGAAGAACTTGCGAGAGATCCTCCTCTGCGTACTCCATCACCACGTACACCAATTCGTGGCCATTCAGCTCGTATTTCCCGGATTCAAGAATGCGCAACAGGTTTGGATGGGGGAGTTTGGTGTCCAGCTTCCAATGCAGGATCTGATTTTCCGCATCGACCGCAGGGAGCAGCTTGATGACAGCCTTTCTCGGTTCTTCCGTCCGTTCGGTGAGAAAGACCACACTATGGTCGGAAGCGCCGAGTTGCTGGATCAACCGGAACTTGCCGGCAACGATCTTCCCTTCCTGTGGTTTCCAGTTCTCCGTCACACCTTCACCGTGGCCCAGGTGGGCCCTTTCGGCGCTATTGTATGCCACGGGAGCAAGCGGGGTGGAAACGGGCGTTCCCCGCTCAGGACGCGAGTGTGGAGTCGCAGCCATAAGATTGGAGTGTGGCGTGGCCTGATTCCGACTTCAAGGTGTCAGAAGAACACGCCCGGATTCCGTGGACTCCGCGTCCGAAAAACAGGGCCCGTGGCAAGATTACCTTCTGCGTTACCCAGAGGGCTGACCGGGAAAGCAACTTCCCGGACAATTCTTGATCCCGGAACTGGATTCCACCTCTACGATCTTCAGTAACACTCTTTGGTTTCAACTGATTATCCGATCCGGTGCTAGAGTGTGATTTCATGATCGCGGAACCCGAACGGTAGGCGGGGTTACGGAAACCATCTACCGGAGTGGACAGAGTTCCCGACGCAGGACAACAACGGAGCAAACCAGGCATTTTAACGGCGACTGCGGCAAGTCCGGTGGCTCATCCGCCGATTCCAAACTTGATCGATTTGTGTCTTTTCCTGCCAATCGAGTTCCGGCCAGAACAGCGCCATCGTCGGTACCCGGTGAAGAAAACTCTCATGGGTGCAATTCATGGAATCTTGCCTTGTGCCGATTAGGCCCTAGTAGTGCTCCGCCCAAGACGGAGTAGAACGGGAGCAGGATAGTGGACGAAGAACAGAATGTAGAAAACCAGGAGCCGGTGGAATCGGAGGGTCTGGAGCCGCAAGAAAACGTCCATCTATCCGTGGTGTCCCTGCACGAATTGTCGGCGCTCGAAACCGAGACGCTGGCCGCGGAGATCCACCTGCTGGGCCAGCTACGCGACCGGATTTCTCCTGCCGGGCGTTACGCCGACAAAATTCCCACAAAATTCCGACGATTGCATCGCAAAACCGAAGAAGAGTCCGAGCAGACAGATTTTCTGGGCGAAGGGTTCCCCTTCTCGGACCGCGGAAAGCCGCTGACCGGCTTGCTGGTCGTCGACAAGTTCGCCCAGGTGGAATTAGAGCCTGGCCCGGCCGGATCGCTGGGAAAGGGCCAATACGTTGGCGAGAGGCTCTATCTGACCCATGACAGGAAGTGGATTATCGTGGAGCGAGTCGGCGCATATTCAGGAACCATCGGTTCGACCAGTGAATGGGAAGCCAGTTGCCGCATCGTCACCGATCGCAGTCTGCTGGATCACTACACCATCGACGTGATCACGAATGGCCTGTTTGAGGCGACCAACAAGCTGTGGGAGAAACTTACGCCCAGGATGGAGGCCCTTAAGAGACGCGCCGACAAAGCCCATCAGGTCTCCACCGCGCTGGCGAACTTGAAGGCATCCCCGCAGATCAGGCTGGCCCCGGGGAAAAATGCCAAAGCCGAGGCCGCCAAGGAGGCGGCCAAAGAAGCCGCCAGCGCGATGAGCAAGGTCCGGTTGATCAGCCGTACCTGATTTTCCGCCTGCTCTTCCAAGCACAAGTGTGACCTGACCTCGCTCATTCTCCACCAGGCCAACGCCCGGACTCACGTATAATCAAGCGTTCTCTCCATGAGTTATCAAGTCTTGGCGCGCAAATACCGGCCCCAAAAGTTTTCCGAAGTGATTGGGCAGGACCACGTCACCCGGACCCTTAAGAATGCAATCGAGCAGGAGAGGATTGCCCACGGCTACATATTCAGCGGGCATCGCGGGATTGGTAAGACGACGATCGCCCGGATTCTGGCCATGGCGCTGAATTGCCGGTCTTCCGAAAAGCCGGTAGCCGAGCCTTGCGGGACATGCGATTCCTGTACTGAGATACGGGCCGGGAATTCGGTGGACGTAATCGAGATTGATGCGGCCACCAACCGTGGAATTGACGAGATCCGGGAATTGCGCGAAGCGGCGCGTTACCGCCCGGCGCGCGACCGGTTCAAGATTTATATCCTCGACGAAGCCCACCAGATCACCGATGCTGCCTTCAATGCCCTGCTGAAGACTCTGGAAGAGCCGCCTGGGCACGTGGTATTCATGCTGGCCACAACCGCCCCTGAGGACATTCCTCAGACCATCCGCTCCCGCTGCCAGCATTTCAGTTTTCGAGCGGTGAAGTTTGAAGAGATCGTCGGGCAACTTAGAGATCTTGTCGGCCGGGAACATCTTGAGGCGGACGATGACGCTTTGGCGCTGCTCGCCGAAGCCGGTGACGGTTCGGTGCGCGATGCCCTTTCCATCCTCGACCAGGCAATCGCATCGAGCGACGGCCGTTTGACGGCGGACTCGGTGCGGCAGTTGGTGGGGACCGTCGCTTCCAACATTTTGCAGGATGTGATGCAACAGGTGGCCGAGGGTTCCAGTGATGAAGTCCTGAAGCTGGTGGACCGCCTGATCAGTGAGGGGCAGAATCCAACCCATTTTGCGCGGCAGATGGTACGGTTCTTGCGCAATTCCCTGGTGGCCAAAGTCGCGGGAGGCGAGTCTTCCCTGCTCCAGATTTCGAGCGACGAACGGCAACGGGTGGCGCAGGTGGCTGAATTGTTCTCCGAAGAAGACCTGACGCGGCATTTGCAGATCATGCTGCGCACACACGCTGAACTGGGCTACCGGCAGGAGCAGCGGTTTCATCTCGAGTTGGGTCTGCTGAAAATGGCCCACGCGCAGAAGCTACTGCCGATTGAGCAGTTGTTGAGCGAGGTTGCGGTTGCTCCCCAGACTCCCCGTCCTGCGGGAAAGCCCACGATGGTCCCTAACCCGCAGCGTGGCGAGACGCCGCTGGCGTCTAGGTCCAATTACATTTCACCTTTTTCCGCCGATAGCGCGCGCAAGGGCGGCTCGAAGCCGCAAATGTCCGCCGAAAGTCCAGGGACGACAGGTCCCCGGATGGTTGGCTCACCCACAGCTCCAGTGGTCATGGGTTCAGTCGCGCCAGCCGCGCTGAATCAGGAGGCGCCAAATAGTGTGCCGGTTGCCGCTCCCCAAGTGGAAGGGTTGCCGGAAGCTCCGGCTCAAACCACCCAGCTGCGGCTGGCGGTGTTGAAAGCACTGTCTGAATCCGGGCAGCGGATGTTGGTTTCTCTGCTGGAAGCCGGGGAATGGATGGTCGAAAGAAATGAGTTAGTGATCAAGGTGGCTGCTTCTGCCACAGTCATCGATATGTCGGTCGGAGCGGACGCTAAGCGCCTTCTGATCGCGACGGCCAGTGGCGTTCTGGGCAGGCCTGTGAAAGCCAAGGTGATTCCCGGAGGCACGCCGCAAGCGGTGCCCAGCGCTCCGGCATCGAATGGAGGCACCGGTCGCAACCGCGCGGAGCAGGATCCTATCGTACAGAGAATGAAAGAAAAGTTCGGCGCGGAGATTCGAACAATCATTGACTACAAGGAAAAACGCTAAGAGCTTAAGATCTGAAGACGCCGATGGCGCAAAGATAGGCCGCAGAGAACACGAGCTAATCTATGAGCGGATTTAACATCCAGGAACTGGTTTCGCAGGCCAAACAGCAATATGAAGTCCTGCAAAAGAAGATGGAGGAAACCGTGGTTGAAGCCTCCTCCGGCGGCGGCAGCGTGACTGTCAAGATGAACGGCCGCAAGCAGGCGCTCAGCATCAAGATCGATCCAGAAGTGGCGAAAAGCGGAGACCTGGAGATGCTGGAGGACTTGGTAACCTCGGCGGTGAATGCAGCCAGCGCGAAAGTGGACCAGGCCATGCAATCCACCATGGGGGGAATGCTGGGAGGGATGGGGATTCCGGGGTTGTGACCATTGAGTAATTGGGAAATTTGGTAATTGAGTAATTGAAAAACACACCACGCCCAATCATCCAATTACCAAATTACTTAATTACCCAATTACTCAATTTTTCTTATGTCCAAGTTTGCAGAGCCGATGGTGCGATTGATTGACGAGCTCAAGAAGCTGCCGGGGGTGGGCAGCAAAAGCGCGCAGCGCCTCGCATTTCATATTTTGCGTTCCAGCGCGGACGATGCCGAGGCTCTGGCCGCCGCGGTCCGGGATGTAAAAGCGAGTTTGCGGTTGTGCTCCCTCTGCAACAACATCACGGATGTGGATCCCTGCGTGTATTGCAGCAGCGCGACGCGGAACCAGCGGCTGGTTTGCGTGGTGGAAGAGCCTACCAACATTGCCGCCATCGAGAAGACCAAGCACTTCAATGGCGCATATCATGTCCTGCATGGAGCTATTTCCCCCCTGCATGGCGTCGGCCCCGAACAGTTGCGCATTGCCAACCTCATGCGTCGCGTAGAAGATGGCCAGGTGGACGAAGTAATCATTGCCACCAATCCCACGGTGGAAGGGGAAGCAACGGCCGTCTATCTCTCGGGACAGTTGCGGCGGACGGGGCTGAAGATCACGCGAATTGCCATGGGAATCCCGGTTGGCAGTGACATTGAGTACGCTGACGAGATCACCATGTTGAAGGCGATGGAAGGCCGCCGCGAACTGTAGGCCTGTCCCCAGTGTGAAAAAGTTTTCTCTTTCTGTACTGCCTTCAAGATTCTAAAGCAAACCGCGCGCACCACAACAACCTATTTATTAACACACACTTACAGGAAATAAGTTTAGTCTTGCGTGAACAAACAAATTGGTCAGACAGTTGCACCATCTCCCCCCAGACACCGCTTGTTTCCTCGCTCCTTACTTTGAGTTTGGCTGGTGAGGATTAAGGTAAAAAAGCCATTTCGTTGCCAGCCGCGCCGCGTGTGATGTAACCGCATCCTCACACGACGCACTCCAAACCGGGCCCAATAAGCCCGGTTTTTTTGTGCGCGGAATCGTCCGCCCATTAGGCGCCCGGTTTGCGATTAGACCGGGACTTGCCGACCGGTAAAGGTTTCACAAGAATGGGGCGACGATAGCTGATTTCCAGCAAGTGTCGCGCGGCCGCAATGGTTTCCGCCGAGCGCTCGCGAGCAGAGTATCCCTCGGCCGCCACAATCAATACGCCATTTGTCTGGGCCAACTCCACTTTGCGGATGCGCCCGTCTTGCTGACAATCCAACGCATTAGCCAGGCGGAGAATCCCTGCCAGCCGGGATATCTCTTGCCTTTGCGGCAACGAAGAACCCCGTAGAGGTTTCTGTCCGACGCGCGGCAGCGCTCCGCGATGGTAGCGCGCCACCGTTCCCGCCAGCGAAACATCCTGGGCGCGCCAGCCGAGCGGAGGAGTCAGGCCATGAACCAGCTTATAGGTTGTCTTGTGATGCCCTTTCTCATGGCGGGAGCGGCCCACGTCATGTAACAGCGCCGCCAATTGCAGGACGGGGCGCTGATTGCTGCCATTGGTCGCGATCAAACCCTGGGCCGCCAGTCCATCATAAAGTTGTAAGGCCAGGCGGGCCACGTGAGCGGAGTGGCGGAAATCGGGATCAAGAAATGATGCCCAGAGTTTGAGCCGCTGCAACCCGATGGCTTGCACTTCCTTTCCTTGCGGAAGCGCCTGGCGCCACGTTTGCCAGAGACCTGTTTTTGCCGGCGTCTTTTCCCGATACTTCTGCAATCGCCGATCCCGCTCTTCGACAATTCGCGCTCGCCAGCGCACTTTCGCTTCGTCATCGGGAAAGGCATTGATTTTTAGGGCAGTGGCCCACAGCACATCGAGGTCGTGGACATCCCCGAGCAGGTCCTGGAGATTCTTTAGATCGCCAGCCCAGGCCTGATGCTGCTGGGGAAGGAAGTTCTCCACGATATAGCGGAAACGCTTGATGCCGATGCGCAAGCTATGGAACGCTACCTGAGAGCGGTTGCGCAAGGCGCGCTGGTGCAGCTTGTAGCCTTCTACCCACCGTTCCAGCGCCAAATGGCGGAAGATCGCGCTGCCCGGCCGCAGGCGCATGGCGCGGCGAGGCAACGAATGCGCCCATTTTTTCCATTCCTTGCGGTCGAATTCTTGTAGAGCTTGCGCGGCTTGCGCTTTGTACTTGGCTTCCTGCGCGGCCAGGTGATTCAGCAGAGAGTTGGTGACGGGATCGCCAGGAGCGTCGAGCCTGTGCACCCACTCTTCCATCACCTGCATGTCCCGCAAATCACCCAGGCTGCTGAACACGCGCTTGCCTGCTTTCTTCATTTCCTTCCAGGAAGGATTCGGGTCTACCGCCATGAGACCATCGGCCAGGGAACGGCAGCGGCGCAGGGCCACGCGAAGATCGTGGACTGGATCGGGCGCAAAGTTCGCGCTCGCTAGTTCGCACTCTTCCAGGACGCGATGCATCCAGAAGGCGAATCCCGAGTCATTGCCGGGACTATGGAGCGGAGGGGAAGACATGCGGTAGTATTCTAGCCTTCCGATCCGAATGCTGGAAGGCTGGGCAATGCCCGATCATCCAGTTTGCGCGCCTGAACACAAATCTTGAATCGCAGACTTCGCGAGGAAAAGCCGCAGGGATCGCAGAGAATTGTCCCATCGTCAGTGACCCGAAAACACTGGTTTTTGCCGTTACCTCCGTAATGTGCAGCCTCTTACTTTTAGATTTACGCTAAAGCCTACTGGAAAGATAGGAGTTGCCTATTCTCGCCACCGACACAAACCGGGCCAACAGGGTAGCTTCTGCCCGTGCCTTTGTGCACAGCCTGAATATTCTGGTGAAATATGTGCGTTTGTACGGGTTTGATCACAAGCGTACAGAAGGCCAGTTTCAGATTACCTGGAATGAGTTGCAGAACGGCTTACCCTCGGGCGGGGACAGCGGATTCCTGCTGGGTGTGACTGGCCATCAATTGTTGTTGGACGGAACACCGCTGGAGACAGGACAAGCAGAGCGCAGCTTCGCGCAACTGCTGACCACGGCGGGACTGGCCAGCATTCATTTTTCCCAGAAGGTCACGCGGGATGATTTCATCCGCCTGGTTCGTGCCTTCACCTTGGGCGGAACCAAAGCAACCGATGTCGCCAGGCAGATCAAGGAAACCTTCGGCGACAGTCCGCAATCTACGATTCGAATTAACGAAGTAAAGTTCATCGCGGCGGACCCGTCTACGGGAGAGGTCAGCATAGCCGCGCAAATTGCCGCGCAAACCCTGGGACCTGAGTTTCGGCAGTGGCTGAACGAGCCGCAAAAACTTCTGCAATTGATCGCCGCCGCCGAAGGCGCCAAGAACGTAAACGCTGATGGCACGGGAACGGTCACCGTGCCCATTGGCTCGGTGCCGAATGTGCGCGGAAGTGGCGGAGCCGGAACTGGCAGCGGAAGCGGTCCAGGGCCAGGCGGAGGGGATGGTACTGGCGTCGGTGTCGGGGGTGGATGGACTGGAGGGGTCGTTCCCCTGCAAGAGGAAGAAGTCATCCAAGCCATTCGTCTGCTGACTCGCTTTGGCGAAGTGAGCGGGGACCCGGACATCAGCCCAGAGGTCTTTCAGAAGGAATTGAGCCAGGTTGATACCCATACCAAGGCAAATCTCCAGGATCTGCTTTCAAGCCTGGCGGCGCAGGCCACCAGTGCACAGGAAAATGACACGCCCCTTCTCATGAAGGCCGCCGAACACATGGCCATTCGCTTCGCTCTGGAGAAATTCCAGAAGGGCGAAGTGAAGGTGAACGCCGTCCATCAGATGATGGAACACATGAGCCGGCAGATGGATACGTTGCGCCGGATCCTGCGCATTCAAGAAGACAAGATGAACAAGGCGGGAATTCTGGTGGAATCCCACGCCGACATTCTCGATCGCATGTTCTGGGCGGAAGTTCCCGAAGCCGGCAAGAAGAGCGTATTGCTGTCCAATGAGGCGGCTTGCGTTCCTGCGCGCAATATCCGGCAATTCGTCGAAACCCTCCTGGAGCGCAGTGACAAAGAGACTTCTGACAGCATCTTGAAGAACTATGTTGGATGCCTCGATACCAAGGATGCCGACACGCGCAGGAAAGTAGCCATCGGTTTGGCACAATTGGCCGATCTGTTCGGTGAAGTTGGCGCGGACGCCATGAGCGGCGCAGTGCGCAAAATAGGGGAAACTCTGGCGCGAGAAGCCGAACCGGATTTGCAGAGCCTACTGGGCGCGGCCTTTGTACGTATGAGCTCCGAGGCCAGCACGCGCAAACAATTCCGCGCGGTCGCCGAGGTTTGCAGTTCGATCGAAGTAGTTGCCCAACAACGGCCGGTCCTGGCAGCGGATCTGCGGCCGCGTATCGGCGTAGAAAACCGTCTCCCGGAATTTATTGAGGAAGCACTGCGCATCCCTCAGTTTTCGCCGGATTTGGTCGAGGTCTTGCGGCGCACATCCGAAGCTGCGGCGGAACATCTTTCCAACCGATTCTTCCGCTGCATGCGGCGCGAAGAGTGCGACCGCATGGTGGATCTGGTGAAAGAGCTGGGATCGCCCTGTCTGGCGCACCTGCGCGAGACCTTGCGCACAGCGCAGCCCCGGCAGGCGGCCGCGGTAGTGGGCTTGTTGAGCCGGCTCGATGTTCCCACGTTATTGGAACTACTTCCCTTGCGGCTGCGCGAGTGGAACCGTTTCTATCACGACGTAGTGGTACGGCAGATCGCCTATGGCGCCGCTCCGGATCGCGGACGGACCTTGCTGGAGCTGTTGGAAGTTCTCGACCCGGCGGTGTTGCCGCAGGCGGTCGATGAGATTGGAATGAGCGGCGACCGCAGCGCGGCGCCTCCGCTGATGGTGATCGCCGAAGCCGGTGAAACCCAGGGACGCTCTCCGCTATTACAGGTGAAGGCGGTTGAATCCCTCGGACGCTTACGCGAACCCGAGTCCGTCCCGGTGCTCCGCAATCTGTTTGAAGCCAAAAAAATGTGGAAGTGGGTCAACCACCGCGAATTACGGGTGGCTGCGGCCCAGGCCCTGGCCAAGATCGAGCCCAAATATGGCAGCCAGGTTTTGTCGGATAGCGGGCTGGAAGCGGCGGAGTTGGCAATCGCGCCGCTCGACGCTGCGCCGGCTTGTCCTTGGGTTCGGCAGCGCCGCTACGAGCGCATTACTCTGTCGCGTACGCTGCATGCGACCTTGAGCAGTTCCTGGGGTAAGTCCAGCTTGCTGATCCGTGAACTCAGTTTGGGCGGCGGCATGGGGACCAAAGAGGACAATCTTCGCGTAGGTTCCGACGCGACCCTGGAAATCAATGCCGGCGTACGTAAAAAGGTCCGCGCGCAGGTACTGTTGCGGCGCGCCCGAGTCAACGAAATTGGTTTTGAAATCTCCGACACCGACCTGGAGAGTCGCTATCGATTGCGGCATTTGCTGGTGGAAGCCTTTGAGAGCGAGAAAAGCGGAAAAACCGGAGACTGGAGCGGAGAGAGGAAACTGTAGAATCGATCTCGCATGAAACAAAAGCCTCTGCAACCGCAGAGGCTTTTCTATCTTCTACGCGTAAACCTACTTTACAACCTTGACGAAGATAATCAGCAGGGTGAACAAGACCAGGGACTCAATAAAGGCCAATCCCAGGATGAGCGCCAGCTGAATTCCCGGACGCGCGGCGGGGTTGCGCGCCATGCCTTCGCACGCCGCTGAGGCTACACGGCCCTGCCCGAGCGCCGCCAACGCAACCGCCAATGCCATGGCGAAGCCGGAAGTGATGGCCACCCAATTGGTGGAGGAAGCCGCTGCCGCCTCACCGCTTTGGGCAAAAGCCGGAGTCGCAAACATGGCTACGGCCGCCAGAATTAGAAACAAGAACGCCAGTTTTCGCATTACATTTTCTCCTTAGCAATATCGCCAGTAGGTGGTTGACGTCATCCTCGTGCAGACGCCCTCACGCTGGCGAAGCCTGTATAAAGCCGGTATCAATGTTCGTGGGCTGTCGCTTCTCCCAGATATACGCACGCCAGCAACACGAAGATATAAGTCTGTATGAAGGAAACACCAATATGAAGACCCTCGAAAATAATCGGGATCCCGATTGGAACCAGAGAGAAAAACACCAGTGTCACCATCTCCCCTGCGAACATATTGGCGAATAGACGGACCGTGAGCGAGAGAAGGCGGGCCAGATGGCTGAAAATCTCAATGGGAAACATGAGTACCGGTAGAATCAGCCGGACGATGAGAGGAATGCTGGAATCCTGCGGGCCAATGAAGTGCTTGAGATAGCCAATCGGGCCATTCTTGCGAATGCCCTGAGTCTGGTAATAAAACCAGGTGACCAACGCGCAGCCAAGAGGAACAACCGGCTTGGCAGTGGGGGATTCCAGCCCCGGAACCAGACCCATTAAGTTCGCACTCAGAATAAAAATACCGAGCGTAAGCAAATAGGGAAGAAAATCGCTGTAATCGTGACCGATAATTTCCTGTCCCAAGGTTCCCACGAAGTTATAAGCGCCTTCCATCACGTGTTGGAGACCTCCGGGATTTTCCACCGAAAGCTGGGAACGCAGAATCAGGAACAACATCGTTAGGACAATGACCAGCAAGAATTGCATGGCCACGTGGTCAGGAATGGGGGCGTCGGGATGGGCCGGTTGAATCCCCACCAGATGCAAGAGGGCCGTGACCGGGCCAGCCAGTATGCCGTTCAGGATTCGACTAAACAGTAGTTCAGGCATGGTTGTGAATTGGACTTCAGAGTCCGCGCCGCAAAGCCATATAAAGTTCGCAGGCCGCTTCCGCCATCATGCCGGCAACCGGCAGACACAGACCCACCAGGAGTCCTTTAAAGGCCACAAAAGAACTTATAAATGTAACATAGACGACCATGCCAATGACCAGATAACGCAGCAGAAAACGGGCGATTATGGTTCCACCCTTTTCCCCGCTTCCCTCGTCAACAATTCGGTCCGCAAGGCCGTGCACGGCCCGGGCCAGGAGATGAAAATTCAGATAGGAAAGCGATGCGCCGAGAAGAAATCCGGCGGCGGGATTTGCTCCGTAGTACAGCCATCCTGCGGGTGTGACAGCCAACCCCAGAATCAATATTGTGCGTTTTATGCGGTCGATGGCTCCGGAGTAGAAAATATTGGATGCTTCCCGGTTCTCCGTCACCTGTGATGGCCCATTCATTGATGTTATGACTTATCTTTGAAGGAAGACGTCGCCATTCGGATCATTTCTACGAAACCCAAAATGGCCCCGAAAATTACCCCTGCAATGTAGATCCACGTGGTGTGCAGCCAGTGGTCGAGCAATTTTCCCAGAAGAAATCCGAGGAACACCGCTGCGGGGATAATGAACCCTAATTCGGAATATCGGGCTACCGCGACCCAAGGGTTGGGATCCTCGGGTTGATTATCTTTTGGCACTGGTAAAGCGTAGCAGAAAAGGGTGCCCGCCAATGGCGCGATTATTGCCTCGCCTAAACGCCAAAAGGGGGACGGTTGAGGATCACAATGGTGGCACTAACCCAGGCCCAGCGACCAGTTCACGGCGCGAATGAAGGGTTCGGGAATGATTCCGATGCCCACGGTGCCACATGCGGCCAGGCCTAGTGCTACCCGCATGCCGAAGCTCACCGGCAGCGGCTCTTTTTCCAGAGGCTCGCGCATAAACATGGCGTTGGCAATCTTCAAGTAGTAGTAGAGGCCGAACACTGAATAGGCGACGCCCAGGGCGGCCAGCACGTAGTGCCCGCTTTCGATCAGACTCAGGAACACGAAATACTTGCCGTAGAACCCGGCCAGCGGCGGAATCCCCGCCAGCGAAAGCAGGAAGATCAGCATCAGCACCGCTTCCACCGGGGCGCGCGAGTAGAGTCCGGCAATATCGTCGATTTCGTCGCCGATGACCTTGCGATGGCGCAGCGCGGTGACCACGCCGAACGCGCCCAAATTCATGAATGTGTACACCAGCAAATAAAGCAGAATACCCTTAAACCCGTCCTGGAAGGATTCCCGGGATACCGCTGATCCTATGGCGACCAACGCCAGCAGGATATAGCCAACGTGGGCGATCGACGAGTAGGCGAGCAGGCGCTTCAGGTTGGTTTGAGTAAGAGCGGCAAGATTAGCGCCGGTCATGGTGGCGATCGAGACAAAGATGACGACAGGCACCCATACTTCGTGAAGCGGGCCGAGTCCCCAGAGCAGTATGCGCAGCAACATCGCCCAGGCCGCGGCTTTTACCGCGACAGACATGTATCCGGTGATGCTGGTGGGCGCGCCTTCATATGCGTCCGGCGCCCACTGGTGGAATGGGATGGCAGCGATTTTGAAGAACAGGCCGGTCATGGTTGCCAATAACGCCAGGACCGCAACCGGACTGGCGTGGCCGTTGGCTCGAAGTTGAAATTCGAGGGCGCGAGCGATGACGCCTAAATTTGTGCTGCCCGACAGGCCATAGAAAAGCGACAGTCCATAGGCAAAAATACCCGAGGAAAATGCTCCGAGCAGAAGGTACTTTAATGCCGCTTCGTTGGAGCGCTTGTTACTGCGCAGAAATCCCACCAGCACGTACGTGGAAATAGCCATCAACTCCAGGCCGATGAAGATCAGAACGATGTCCACTCCGGCGGCCATGCACATCATGCCGATCACGGAAAACAAGATCAGCGAGTAATACTCCCCGTGATGTTCATGTTCAATATCCAGGTAACGCACGGAGATGAGGATGGCAAGCGCGGCTGCGCCCAGGAAAAGCGACCAAAAGTAGACAGTGAATGCGTCGATCAACATTGAGCCGGCGACTGCCGGTTGTCCCGAATATCCGTGCAGCCGCAGTCCCTCTACATGGCGGTAGATTCCTGGGATACCGCGGAACCACCCCCACGACGGTATGCCCGTAATGGCGGAGGCTGCGAATGCCAGTCCTCCAAGCGCTACGAATGCGTTGAGGCGTTTCCACTCCGGTGGCACCATCAGATCAAACAGCAGAATGCCCAGCGCGAACAGGGTCAGCAGGATGATGGGTAGCACCATTGCGTAGTCGTACCCGCCGAAATATTGGGCAACTCCCGGCACTATTTCGCCCCCTTGGCTACATTGGCGACTTTGGTTTCAGCCGGACTTTGCGGGACAGATTTTTCGTCCGGTACCGCTGAAGCATTGACGCTTTCCTTCAAGGCTGGATAGTCGGGGCGCACCGAGAGCACCAGTTGGTTGACCGGCTGCTTGAGAATCTCGAAAAATGGCTTGGGATAGATGCCGATCCACAGCGCCAGAATCATCAGTGGAGCAAACGTCAGTAACTCGCGCGGGGATAGATCGGCCAGCTTTTCATTCTTGGGGTTGGTGACCTTGCCGAAGAACACCCGCTGATAAAGCCATAGTAGGTAGGCCGCAGCCAAGACTACCCCTGGAACTGCCCAGGCGGTCCAGAAAAAGCCGCTATGCCCGGCGATGTCGTTGTCGAGGAAAGTGCCGCTCAAGATCCTGAACTCGCCGATGAACCCATTCAGAAGCGGCAGCCCCATCGAGGACAGAAACATGATCATGGCCACGGTTGCATACACCGGCATCACGTTCGAGATTCCGCCGTACTCGGCGATCTCGCGGGTATGCCGCCGTTCGTAGAGCACGCCGACGATCAAGAACAACGCTCCGGTGGAGATTCCATGATTAATCTGCTGTAGCACCGAGCCGTCGAGTCCCATGGGCGTGAGCGCGAAAATTCCCAGCGTGCAGAATCCCAGATGGCTGACGGAGGAATAGGCCACCAGCTTTTTCATATCCTTCTGCATCAGCGAAACCAATGCGCCGTAGATGATGCCGATGATGGAAAGCGTCATCATCCAGAAACGTATGCGTGGATGCATCACAACGCTGGGGAAAAACGGCAAGGCAAAACGGATCATGCCGTATGTCCCCATTTTGAGCAGGACGCCGGCCAGGATGACCGAGCCCGCGGTCGGCGCTTCCACATGGGCATCCGGCAGCCAAGTGTGGAAGGGGAACATGGGAACTTTAATGGCGAATCCGATGAAGAAGGCAAAGAACAGCCACACCGCATAGTTGAATGCGATGTGCGGAGCAGTGTTATACAAGGCCGGAATGCTGAAGGTGTAAACCCCTGTGACGGCGTGATGGTTGAAATACAAAAACAGAATTCCCAACAGCAGCAGGACCGAACCGGCAAGGGTATAGAGAAAGAACTTAATGGCGGCGTAGAGCTTGCGCGGGCCTCCCCAAATCCCGATCAGCAGGTACATGGGGACCAGCATGGCTTCCCAGAAGACAAAGAAGAGGAAGAAATCCAGCGCCATGAAGACGCCCAGCATGCCGGTTTGCAGCACCAGGAACCAAACGTAGTATTCCTTTACCCGGTCTTCGATGGCAGTCCAGGAGCAAAGGATCGATATCCAACCCAACAGCGTGGTCAGCATGATGAGCAGAAACGAAATGCCGTCGATGCCGAGGTAATATCCCGCGCCAATGGACGGGATCCAGTTATTGAGACCGCCTTCCATGAAATGGAAGTGTGTGGGTGTGTCAACAAACCGCTCCGCCCAGAACCTTGGCACCAGGGGCAGCGAGATGAGCAGCCCGCCCAGGGCGAAGATGTTCGCAACCCAGCGGATGGCGTTCTTGTTCTCCTTGGGCATGAACAGGAGCACGAGCGCGCCTATCAGCGGCGTGAACAGAATGATGGAGAGAATGTGATTTTGCATAGTGTTCACAAGTAGCGCCGCCGTCCCGGCGGCTGTTCCGCCGGCAACCTGCCGGCGTGCCTCTTAATCATTCTGTCGCGGACGAGACGCCCCCGAGACAGCCGGCCAGAGGCCGGCGCTACTACCGCCAGGCGTAGTAGAAGACGAATCCTACCAGTCCAATCACCATCACCAGCGCGTACCACTGTACCAATCCCCATTGCAGCGCGCGGGCGGGATAGGAAAGCATGCGCGCCAGGATCGCGGGGCCATTGACGCAGAGGCCGTCGATGATCCACTTGTCCCACCACTTGGAGATGTTGGAAACGAGGCGTGTCGTCCAGCCTGCGCCGTTGACCAGACCATCGATGATGTTCGCGTCAAACCACGAGGAGGCTTCACCCAATCCCATCACGCCGAGGCGGACCGGGCCGACTTTTCGCCGTCCGGTAAAAGCATAGTCGTAGGCTTCATCGAGGTAATATTTGTTGAGCAGCGTGTTATAGACCGGCGGAGTCGCGGCGGCGATGGGTTCGACATAGCCTTTATCGGCTTGCCGATAAGCTCCCCGGGCCGCTAACCACCCTACGCCCGCGGCGCCCAGAGATAGAGCCATCAAAAGGTACTCGATACTGCTGGTGTGCTGTTCTTCCCTCTTGCCCTCTGCGACTTGCGCGCCCTCGCCTTCGGCGCTCAGGACCTGCGCTTGCTTGGCGAACACGGGCTCGAGAAACTTCTCAAACCGATTCGAGCCCAATAAGCTGTGCGGCCAGCCCAAGAATCCGGCGAACAGTGAGAAAAACGCCAAAACCATCAGCGGCACGGTCATCGACTTGGGCGATTCATGAATGTGGTGCTCGACCTCGTGGCTCATTCGCGGACGCCCGTGAAATGTGAGGTAGACCAGACGGAACATGTAAAAAGCTGTCATCAACGCGGTGGCAAAGCCGATGTACCAGAGAAAGCGATAAGCACCGTTTTCCCGTGACCAGGTCTGCCAAAGAATTTCGTCCTTGGAGAAAAATCCGGCGAAGGGAAAGATGCCGGCTATGGCAAGCGTGGCGATAAACATGGTTCCGTAAGTCGTCTTAATCCGGCCACCCAAATCGCCCATGTTGCGCATGTCCTGCTCGCCGCTTACGGCGTGAATGACCGAGCCTGCGCCCAGGAACAACAGGGCTTTAAAGAAGGCGTGAGTGAAGACGTGGAACACTCCGGCGGTGAACGCTCCAACGCCGAGAGCCAGGAACATATATCCCAGCTGCGAAACCGTGGAGTATGCCAGCACGCGTTTAATATCGTTCTGCACCAGGCCGATGGAAGCGGCGAAAATCGCGGTCAACGCGCCCACGATGGCCACGGTCTTCATCGATGCCGGCGCGAGTACGAACAACGCATTCGACCGGGCCACCATATACACTCCCGCGGTCACCATGGTGGCGGCGTGGATCAGGGCGGACACCGGGGTAGGACCTTCCATGGCGTCCGGCAGCCAGACATATAAAGGAAGTTGCGCCGACTTGCCGCACGCGCCCACAAACAGCAGAAGCGTGGCCAGGGTAATGAAATGATCGCCAATGGCGAACTGGCCGCTCCGGGCCAATTCTGTGACTCTGGTGAATTGGATCGACCCGAACACCCATGCGATCATCAATAGCCCGAGAATGAACCCGGCGTCCCCAATGCGGTTGACGATGAATGCCTTGTTGGCGGCATCGCTGGCTGACTTGCGCTGGAAATAGAATCCGATCAGCAAGTACGAGCACAGGCCTACCCCTTCCCAACCGACGAACATTAAGGCGTAGTTGTTGGCCAGGATCAGCGTCAACATGGAGAACATGAACAAATTCAGGTAGCCGAAAAAGCGGTAGTAGCCGCCTTCATGCGCCATGTATCCGACGGAGTAGATGTGGATCAACATACCCACACCGGTGACAAACAACAGCCAGATGCCAGATAGCGGGTCGAGCAGAAATCCGGCATCGGCGCGGAATGAGGCGGGAGCGCCGTTCTGCATCACGTAGTTCAAGTCGCCAGAGCCGGCGCCCAGCCAAGTGTAGACAATCTTTTCGAAGGGCTTGTGGAAGTTCGCGGGCATGGAGGACCATGCCTGGTATTGGAGGAACGCTCCGCAGGCAAACAGAAATGCCAGAACCACCGCGCCCACGCACACCGCGCTGACCGTCTGCTTTTGCAGCTTACGGCCAAAGAAAAACATGATCGCGGCGCCGCAGACCGGAAACAACGGGATGAGCCAGATGTAGTTTAGAAAAAACATTTTTCAGCTCTTCGCTCTTAGCTGTTGGCTCTTAGCGAAAGGCTAAAAGCCAACCGCTACAAGCTGTCTTACCACTTCATCAAATCCACTTCGTCCACGTTCACCGTTTCCTTGTTGCGGAAGAACGCGATCAAGATTCCCAAGCCGACCGCGGCTTCTGCGGCGGCGTCGGTGACCACGAAGATGGAGAACACCTGGCCATGCAATCCCCAAATACGGGAAAAGGCCACCAGGTTCAGGTTGACGGCATTCAAAATCAACTCAATCGACATCAGCACAATGACAACATTCCTGCGCGTCAGCACGCCGATCACTCCCAGGATGAAGAGCAGAGCGGCTACGATCAGATAGTGCAGGATGCCAATTTCGGCCATAAAATATCAGTTCTTAGTTGCCAGTTCCCGGTTCTCAGCTAAATTCGCTTCTTCGCCATAACTACTGCTCCGATAATCGCCACCAGCAATAACAAAGAAGCGATCTCGAAGGCGAACATGTAGTTCTGATAAAGCATCTGGCCAACGGCCTGTGTGTTGGTGCTCTCCTGCGTAATAGGAGAAAGTGGGCGCCGCAACAATTGGGAGAACGGGTCGTTGTTTGCCCCTGCGCTTTTCACGAACACACCGACAAACAGGGCGCCCAAACCGAGCGCGCCCAACAGGCCTGCGATCCAAATTTTGTTGAATTGCTCTTCTTTTTGCGATTTCTCGATACTCACCAGCATGATCACAAACAGAAAAAGCACCATGATGCCGCCGGCATAGAGGATGATCTGCACTCCAGCCACGAAGGGTGCATAGAGCATCAGGTACAGTCCCGCCACAGCCAGCAAGGTGAGGATCAGTGCCAGCGCGGAATGCACCGCGTTGCGGCGGGTGACCACCAGGATGCCGCCCAGCACCGCGAGTCCGGCGAGCATATAAAAGAAAAATGTTGTGGCGACAGGCTGCATTTAGAAAATCACTCCCAAAATCGCCGTCAAAATCAACACCCCGATCCCTACCGGCAACAGAATCTTCCATCCTACCTTCATGAGCTGATCAAAGCGGTAACGCGGAAACGTGCCACGATACCAGATATACAGGTACATAAAGGCAGCAACCTTAATGATGAACCACGCCACGTCCTGAATCTTGTCCCGAACCGGGGGGACAAAAAGCACGATTCCAATCAGCGCCAGCAATGCCCCGAAGGCGGCCAGACCCAATCTCTGAATACGGAAATAAGCATGCGAAGGCATGCTGATGGCGCTGCGAAATGCCTGCGCCGCCAGCAACAAAAAAATTACTCCGGGAACAAGCGCAAAAATCAGGTCCCACGCCTCGCCGCCCAGCCAATGCGGGAAGGGCCTCAGCCATCCTCCCAGCCACAAAGTCGTCGCGATGGATGAGACCGCGATCATCGCCGAATATTCCGCGAGAAAGAACAAAGACCAGCGGAAGCCGCTGTATTCAGTGTGAAAGCCTGCTCCCAACTCACCTTCAGCTTCCGGCAAGTCAAAGGGGACGCGATTGGTTTCCGCCACCATGGCGATGGCGAAAATTACGAATGCAACCAACCCCAGCGGGAAGAATTTGAAGACGAACCAAGTTTCCTGGGATTGCTGGGCTTGCACGATTCCGATCATGCTTAGCGTGCCGATACCCTCTTTGTTGAGGCTGGTCATCAGTACCGCTGAAACTACGGCCAACCCCATGGCGATTTCGTAGGAGACCATTTGCGCACTGGCGCGCAGCGCTCCCAACAGTGGATAGTGCGAGTTCGAGGCCCAGCCAGCCATCACTACACCCAGCACGCTCAGCGAGGAAACACCGAGCATGAACAGGACGCCGATATTCATGTCGGTAACGCTATGCTGCGGCCCGAAGGGCACGACAATGAAAACCGTAAACGCTGTGATGACCACAAACAGCGGCGCCATCCAGAACACCCAGCGATCCGCCTTGGCTGGCGTGATGTCTTCTTTAATCAGAAGCTTCACCGCGTCCGCGATGGGCTGAAGCAGGCCGTGCGGTCCCACCCGCATGGGCCCAAGCCGGACTTGCATGTGGGCCAGAATCTTCCGTTCCAGCCAGTTCATGGCAATAACAGCGACCGACAGCCCGGCAAAAACAAGGAGAATGTAGATCAGTACCCAAAGCATGCTCCCGTATTCGCCCGGCGTGATCTTTACTTTGTCGCTGAGGTAGCCGGTAATGAAATCAGGCATTAGCGGTCCACCTCGCCCAGCACGATGTCCAGGGTTCCAATTACCGCGATGACGTCGGAGACGAGCGCGCCGCGCACCATCAGGTCCAGCGCCTGCAAATTCACAAAAGACGGCGGACGTACCCGGATGCGGTACGGCTGGGTGGAACCATCGCTAACGATGAAGTATCCCAACTCGCCTTTGGGGGCTTCGATGGAGTGATAAATTTCACCAACCGGCGGTTTCATGACTTTGGGGACTTTGGCCATGATCGGGCCTTCAGGAATTCGGTTCACCGCCTGATCGATGATGCGCAGCGATTGCCGCATCTCCTGCATGCGCACCAGATACCGGTCATAGGTATCGCCGTTTTGAGTGGTGGGAATCTCAAAGTCAAATTCGGAATACGCCGCGTAGGGCTTGGCCTTGCGCAGGTCCCATTTCACTCCGCTGGCTCGGAGCACCGGGCCGGTCACGCCTAGCGCCTTACAATCTTCCGCGGAAATGATGCCGATGCCTTTGGTGCGCTCGACCCAGATGCGGTTGGTGGTCAGGAGCTCTTCATATTCGTCGATCTTGGGGGCGACGAATTTTACGAATTTCTTTACGTCATCTTCGAAGCCGTCGTAGGTTTCGTACAGGCAACCGCCAATACGAAAAGCATGGGTGGTCAGGCGTGCGCCGCAGTATTTCTCGAAAATCTTGAGGATCTCTTCCCGATCACGGAAGGTGTAGAACAGCGGCGTGATGGCGCCGATGTCAAGCGCGTGCGTCCCCAACCATAGCATGTGGCTGGCCATGCGGTTCAGTTCAGTCAGGATGACCCGGATGTAATTTGCTCTAGGAGGGGCCTCGATGTTCAGCAGTTTTTCTACAGCTTCGCAATATCCCAAGCCATTCGAGACCGCGGCCACATAGTCCATGCGGTCCACATAGGGATTGAACATGGTATAGGTGCGGTTCTCGGCGATCTTCTCCACCCCGCGATGGAGATAACCGATTACGCACTCCGTGCCCAGAACTTTTTCGCCATCGAGCTTGAGAATGACGCGCAGCACGCCGTGCGTTGCCGGGTGCTGCGGCCCCATGTTGATGATGAGTTCGTTGGAATCTAGAAAGGTCTTGTCCGGCTCACCGAGTTCGAGATGCGAAAGATATTTAGTCGCGTCGGTCATTTCACACTTGCCGGAAGTTACTGCCCGCTCTCAATCCCCAGGTTGATCTGCACCCATTCGTTGTCTTGTTGAATGATTCCGTAGTCTTTGCGTAGCGGATAGCCTTTCCAGCCGTCGGGAAGCAGGATGCGTTTCAAGTCTGGATGCCCGTCAAAGCGGATGCCGAACATATCGAAGACTTCGCGCTCCAGCCAGTTGGCGGTCGGCCAGATATTGACCGAACTCGGCACGCTCTGATCGTCGGCGATCATAGTTTTCACGCGGATACGCTCATTGCTCGCGTAGGAGTACAGAATCCAGAGCACGTCGAATTGTTTTTCACGCTGGGGATAGTGGACGGCGGTAACATCGACGCAATAGTCGAATTGCTTTTCATCCCGTAAAACCCTCAGCACCTCCTGAACAATCGAAGAATCGACCACCAGGTAGTTCTGTCCGAGATAAGTGCTGGCCTCGCTGATCCCCGACCCGTAGCGCTGATGAAGTTCGGATACCAACGGAGAATCCCACGGACCAGGGACTGGCCCGGCCGGTTTCGCTGTGGCAGCAGGCGCGGCCTTCTGCTCGCCGGGGGTGGAGGGCGATTTGGGTTCGTCAGGCATAGCTACGAAGGCACAAACCTCCGGCGTCGCAAGTTTCCAAAAGAACGATAACTTTTAACAGCTTGGGGACGGGCTGTCAACGAGTTGATGGAGCGACGGGCGTCCTCGCGCGTCAAGCGTGGCGCTGTGCGCCGGAACGGGCGGGGACACCCCGTCGCTCCTCCAAAAATTTCATTTGGGCCGGGCTTCGGTCTGGTAAATTTCGACCAAGTCGCGGATGCGGATCGCATCTGTCTTGCGGTGGCCATGACTGGTGATGGGATCGCTTCCTCCCGAGGAATCAATCACGATATCGGACCAGATCATGCCGGTTGTGATTTTCACCGAGGCTACCTGGGAAATGGAGATGCTCTCTTCTGTGCTGCCGAACAAGCGGGATTTCACCCGGCTTACTCGCAGGCGGTTGACTATGATTTTCGTAGGAAAGATCAGATTGCCTTTGGTCCAGCGGCTGGCGCTGAAGGTCTCGGATTGGGGATCAAGGGACATTTCTTGCTCTCAGCCTTCAGCCGTCAGCACTCAGTCATGGGACTTCAGCATGCCGTTGAGTGCTGATTCTTATACCCACTCCAACGCGCCCTTTTTCCAAATCCAGATATACCCCACCAGCAGGATGCCGAGGAAGACCAGCATCTCTATCAAGCCAAATACGCCCAGGTATTTGAACTTCACCGCCCAGGGAAAAAGGAAGATGGTTTCCACATCGAAGACCACAAACAATATGGCGACGATATAGTAACGGACGGTGTAACGGCCGCGGGAGTCGTCCACCGGATCGATGCCGCACTCGTAGGGCATCAGCTTCTCTTTGCCGGGGTTGTCAGGGCGAACCAGCTTGGCCAGGATCAGGGGCAGTGGGATGGCCACTGCGACGACCGCGATAAAGATAAAAATCGGCACGTAGTTTGAGGGCATTTGGGGTTTCGCCTGTCGCGGACTAATAGTAGCGCTGACGGCAACAGTGTTCAAGAACTAGCTCTTCCAGGAAATGGCTGTGTTTTGTTTTCTTGCGAACTTTGCATGCCTTTCCCCAGCGCTCCTCGCGGTCAAAGATGTTGCTTGGGTTCGGAAATCGCAAAAACCTGCTGCAAAGTGGACAAAGAACCTCCGCAAGAGCCGCGAAGAAAGACAGATTAGGCCACTAGCGATTCCCTCTCGGATACAATGTGCGCCTCTTTTCCTTTGGCCGGGGCACGCACCCTGCCACGGGCGTAATTTCCGGAAAGTTAAATCTTGTGGAGGCCCCATGAAGCGGCTGATTTGCATTGTCATCGTCGTGACCTTAAGTGCATTCGCGAGTGCTCAAGAGCCGGTTAAGGCAGGCGATCAGGAGCGGATGTTCTTTCCCCGGGACACCATTTGGGGCTACGCCCAGTTTGATTTTGCCGGAACCCACAACGAGATTGATCCCAACCTGTGCCGGGCCGACGCCGGCAACTTCGGCGGCAAGAACGCTCCCTGCTCCGAGTTTGCCCGCTACATGCTCTCCGGCGTAGTCGAAGTCCGTCCCTTCGGCCGGGGAATATTCCGCCGTTTTATGATCTTCGGCGAACCTCGCATGCTGTTCGGCAAGAACATTCCGCAGACCCTCTACACCTATTCGTTTGATGCCATCGGCATCGAACGCTCATGGGGAATCGGGCTCAACCTGGGCAAGGGATTCGAGTTTCGCGCAACACAGCACTTCCTGTTCAAACGGTTAGGCGCGCGCGATACATTTCTGGGCCCGGCGGATCTAGGCCCGAATGGGCCTTGGGGACGCTACAACGTGGTGGGAGTCAGAAAATATTTTGGCACTCGGCGGTGGTAGAGTTGTTTCGCGGCGTCCTCAGCGTGGTCCACTCTGCGATCTCTGCGACCCAAGCGTGGTTTGACGGACTGAGGCGAATCGCAGCATTCCAGCGTGCTATGCTCACTTTTTGAGCCGAGCGCCCTTGTCACAAAATCAACCTCCAAGTGGAATTGGGGACCGTCCGTCTGGGCTGAACCGTGGTCGCGCGGCTCTGACCTGGGAAGATGTCCCTTTTCTCGACCACCGGGCGGCGCGGACTTATATCCAGCGGATCTCATCCACACTGTCTTCCGGGCTGGTTTCGGCGCTACCTGCGCTGTTCTCTGAGTCTCCTGACCCTGATTCCGCCCTCATTTTGTTTGACCAGTTGGTGTGTGGTTCCCAGGAAGTTGCCCAGCTGCTCGATCAATCCCATTCCCTCGCCCATTACGCGATGCTGGTCTTTGGCCACAGCCGGTATTTGGGCGATACGCTCATCCAGAATCCGGAGTTGCTGCACTCAGTCCTCCGCGACAGGCACCTGGACCGTAGTTTTTCGCGTGAAGAATTCCATGAAGCCTTGGCCCGCTTTCGCGCCCGCTCTTTTGAAAGCGATGTTTCCGTTCTGCTCGCGCGTTTCAAGCGCCGGGAATACGTTCGCATCATGTTGCGAGATGTTTTGAAAATTGCTCCCCTGGCCGAAACCACTGCGGAAATTTCCGCGCTCGCCGATGTCCTGATTGAAGACGCATTGGGTGAGGCAGAGAGCCGGCTGCGCCGCCGCTACGAATGGCCGAAGACCCTGGACGCGGCAAATCGCGTTGTGGATGTGCCCTTCACTGTACTTTCCCTGGGCAAGCTCGGGGGGAACGAGCTGAACTATAGCTCCGACGTCGACCTGCTCTACCTTTTCGGTGACGGCACGGAGGTAGCTGGCGCTGCCATCGGGAATCGCGAATATTTCATTCGCCTGGCCCAATCGGTTACCGAAATCCTGTCGCGGGCAACCGGTGAGGGTGCCGTGTTTCGCATCGATCTCCGCCTCCGGCCGCAAGGCAATGAAGGCGAGCTTGCCATCGGCCTGTCCCAGGCCCTCCGCTACTACTCCTCTCTTGCTCATGATTGGGAACGTCAGGCTTTGATCAAGGTCCGCCACGCTGCGGGCGATCTGATGCTGGCGCGCCAGTTTATGCGGAACGTGCAGCCCCACGTGTATACGGAACAGGTCAACTTCGCAGCCATCAAGACTGCGCTGGTCGCGCGAGAAAGAATGCACACCAGCCGGCGCTTCAAAAAGCCGGCGGAAATATCGGGCGAGGGGATCGACGTTAAGATCGACCCCGGCGGTATCCGCGACATTGAATTTCTGGTGCAGTGCTTACAGCGCGTGTATGGCGGAGAAGAACCGTGGCTCCGCTCGGGTGGAACTTTGTTCTCCTTGCATAAACTGCACGACAAGCGCCACATCAGCGGCAAGGAATTTCATGAGCTCACCAGCGCTTACGAATTCTTGCGCCATCTGGAGCATCGCTTGCAGTTGCGCCAGGGACAGCAGACCCACCGGCTTCCCCTCTCGGGGCTGGAATTGCGTATCCTGCGCCGCTGCATGGAAGGTTATGAAGCGGGGGAGTACCGTTTAGGAGATCTGGTGGCCACCGTGCGGAGGCGCATGGCGGCAGTGGCCGAGATCTATCAGCGAATCATCTACCAGCAACAGACGCAGCGTCACCAGGAAATCGAGGAAGCCGAATTCAGGTTGCGCAGTTTGCTGGAGCCCAGCGTCGCCGATCAGTCCAACCAGCAGATTCTCGAGCGCCTTGCGACCGATGCCCCGGCGTTGTATGAAATTGCGGTTCGTGGCGATGTGAGTCACCAGGCACGCAAGAACTTATTCCGTTTCTTGAGTGCGGCATTTACCTCATCGGAGCGGTATTCCGCCGTGGTGCAGCATCCCGGGGCAGTCAACCGGGCGCTGATTCTGTTTGACTCCAGCGATCACCTCACCGACATTCTGGTGCGTCACCCGGAGGAAATCTCCTCCCTTGAGCAGTGGGAGGAATCGCAGTCACGCCTGGGCGTGGGTCAATTGTTTGAGAGCGTCTTGGGACCGGCCCACACTGTAAGCGATCCCATCGTGGAATATCTGGCGGCATCTGGACTGTCGCACGCGGAAAAACTGGCTTTGCTCCGGCAGGTGTATCGCCATCGAGTGTTCACCTCGGGCGCGCGCGACCTGGCGGAGCTACGGAACGTGTACCGCTCTCTCGCGACAAATACCGCATCCGCCGAAGATGCGATTTCGGCTGCCTACGGAATCGCGGGCCGCCCGGAGGGATTGGCCGTGCTGGGGGTGGGAAGGCTGGGCGCGGGTGAGTTTGACATTCTTTCCGACGCCGATCTCTTATTCGTGTGCGAAGACGATGACAGACGCGAAGAAATGGCCAGAGCGGCTGCCCATCTTATGCAAGCTTTGGCTGCTTACACTCAGGACGGGATGGTGTTCCCCGTGGATGCGCGACTGCGCCCACTGGGCGGAGATGGCGAATTAGTGTTTACCCCTGCCCACCTGGCTGCGTATTGCGAAAGCGATGCCCAGCCCTGGGAGGCCCTGACCTATACCAAACTGCGTTTCATTGCAGGTTCGCGAAGCCTAGCGAACCTCGCCCTGGAGAAAACCAAAGTTCTTTTTGAACGATTCTCCGCGGACCCGGGTTTTACCGAAGCCGTCCTGGAAATGCGGTCCCGCCTCGAACCCGAAGCGCAAGATTACAGCTTCAAGACTTCGCCGGGAGGAATTTACGACATCGATTTCGTCACCGGGCACTTACTGGTGAAACACGCCATCCGCGAGAAGTGTGGAACCCTGCGCGACCGCTTGTGGCGTTGCACCGAGGCCGGCGTCCTGGATCGAACCGACGCTGCGGCACTCGACCATGCGGCCGAATTCCTGCGAACGGTAGATCATGTTGCCCGCGTCGTCGTTGGACGAGCCAACAAATGGCTGCC
>WNFY01002143.1_pt1 | contig 44649 bp, 48 predicted proteins | sample 5400091 | NCBI WGS metagenome assembly WNFY01 (sample SAMN13153364, study PRJNA577476) | soil metagenome | isolation source: 60 cm soil or saprolite under grassland replicate 1 | place: USA:California | collected 2016-06-15 | reverse complement strand
CCCCCTCCCCCTCCTCCTCAACCTCCGACCAGCCCTGCGCGTATGGCAAGCAGCGAACCGGACAAGAGCTTAGTCGACAAGACCTTGGCAGGCGATCGGGCCGCGTTTGGCGTGCTGGTGGAGCGCTACGCGGCGCAGGCGAGGCGCGTCGCGCGGGCGGTGTTGGGCGACCCGGATGATGCCGACGACGCGGCACAGGACGGTTTCCTGTCGGCGCTGGTCAAGCTCGCCCAGTACGACGCGCGCCGCCCGTTCGGCCCCTGGCTGATGCGTATCGTCGCGAACGCGGCGACGGACCGGCGCCGGCGCCGCAACGTGCGGCGTGCGGAGCCGCTCGATCCGTCGCTCGTCGGCGGTGGCCCGCGCCCCGACGCGCTGGCGGTGAGAAGTGAGTTGGGCGACCGGCTGCGCGCCGCCCTGGCGGAGCTGCCCGAGCGGCGCCGCACGGCGGTCGTCCTGTTCGACGCCGAAGGGTACTCGCATGGCGAGATCGCGGGCATCCTGGGAATTCCGGAAGGGACCGTGCGATCGGAAGTGTTTCACGGCCGGCGCCGTCTCCGCACGCTGCTGGCGGACTGGAAGGAGCAAGTGAGATGAAGGAGGATCTTGAGCTGCGCGCCGCCCTCAAAGCGGCGCTGGAGCCGCCCGATGACCAGGCCGCGTTCGTCGCCCGCGTGATGGCGCAATACGACAATGCGCTCGAACGCGCGACGATTCCTGCGCTCGACGTTCTGGCGTCCTGGTTCCGTCCCGGCATCGCGGCGGCGGCACTGATCGCCGGGTTTTTCTTGGGCCGCGTCGCGCTCGCGCCGGCGTCACCAGCCGCGTCGGAGTCGATCGACGCCGCGATGGCGTCAGCCGAAGGGACCGGCGTCGCGGCGCTGGTGACCGCGCAGGATCCGCCCGACCCGAGCGTCGTGTTTACGTCACTCGTCGAGCCACAATAAGGAAGAAAGAGGAGCCATGCTGAATAGATCGAAACTCGCGGCCGTTGGACTACTGGCCGCCGTGTTCCTGGCCGGGGGCCTCGCCGGGTGGGGTGGGCGTGAGGCCACGGAGCGCGACGGGTACGGTCCCCGCGGGCGCGGCCCTGACGCGCTGGTCGCTTACCTCAGCCGCGAGCTCGATTTGAGCGCCGCGCAGCGCGACTCGGTGCGCGCGATCTTCGCGCGTCACCGGCCCGAGACCGACGCCCTGTGGGCGCAGGTGCGGCCGCGGTTCGACTCGATCAAGGCACGCATGCGCGCCGAGATCGACGTGCTGCTGACGCCCGATCAGCGCGTCAAACATCAGCGACTGATCGACCGGGCTGAGCATCACCGTAGGGAGCGGGAAGACTCCACCAAAGGAAAGGCCGGAGGACAGCACTGATGCGCTGGGTGATCGGGATTCTGGCACTCGTGATCGCGACGCCCGCGGCGGCGCAGCAGATCGAGGTGACGCTCAACGAAGCGATTCAGCGCGCGCTGCAGGTACAGCCCGCGATGGTGCAGGCGCGCGGCGATCAGCGCAACGCGGGTGCCGGCCGCCGAGTCGCGTTCGGTTCCTTTATTCCGTCATTGACCGTGGACGGATCCGCGCAACGCAGCAATCGGCCGATCCGGCCTGCGGGCGATACCATCACGATTCCGGCAGCTCGCTACCAGTATGCCGGGACGCTGTCGGCCAGAGTCGACTTGTTCGCTGGTTTCAAGCGTATTGCCAACCTCCGCTCAGCGAATGCGACAAGCGACGCCGCGACCGCCGGCGTAGTCAACGAGCGTTTTCAAGTGACGCTGCTGACCAAGCAGGCGTTCTACGACGCCATCGCCACCGAGGAGCTGGTTCGCGTGGCAGAGTCGCAGGTGCGCCGGGCTCAGCAACAGCTGCAGATCTCGGTCGATAAACTCCACGCGGGGTCCGCGACACGCTCCGACTCGCTGCGATCGACCGTCGATTACGGCAATGCGCGGATTGCGCTGCTTCAGGCGCAGGCCAATCTCGCGACGGCGCAAGCCGACCTCGGCCGTCAGATCGGCGTAGATCAGCCGGTGCGCGCCGTGCCCGATAGCGCACTACCTCCGCCGCCGGACACGATCGATCTCCGCGCGGGCACGTTGGAGCATGCGCCGCAGGTCGAGCAGGCCGACGCCCAGGCACGCGCGGCCCGCGCCCAGGTCTGGAGCGCGCGCTCACAGTACTGGCCGACGCTCAACGTGGCGTACAGCAACCGTCGCTCCGGCCTCAGCGACCCCCAACTGCTTTTCTTGACGCCGTACAAGGAGACGTTCAGCTGGACATTCGGGCTCAGCTGGCCGCTCTTCAACGGATTCGAGAGAGAGCAAGACCAGGTGAGTGCCAGCGTGTCCAGGGATTTCGCTGAAGCCCGTGCCGCGGATACGCGCCGCATGGTGAACGCGCAGTTCACCCAGCAGATGGCTGCGCTGACGACTGCCTATGCGCAGATATCGATCGCCAGCGACAATCTTGCCGCTGCCACGGAAGACTTGCGTGTGCAGAACGAGCGTTACCGCGTCGGCGCGGCGACGATCCTCGACCTGCTCACTTCGCAAGCCGCGCTTACCCAGGCGCAGGTGAACGTCGTGCAGACTCGCTTCAATTACCTCATCGCCCGCGCGCAGGTCGAAGCGGTCGTGGGACGGACACTATGACCAGCGCGCAAGCGGCGCTGTTCCGCACGGGCGACACCCCGACGCCGGACACCGTGATCCTCACCCATCACCTGACGCGCGAGTATCAGATGGGCGCCGAAGTGGTGCATGCGCTGCGCGGTGTGGACATCCAGATCAAGAAGAACGAGTTCGTCGCGTGCATGGGGCCGTCGGGGTCGGGCAAGTCGACGCTCATGAACCTGATCGGCTGCCTCGACACGCCGACGAGCGGGGAGTACTGGCTCAACGGGCAGAAGGTGAGCGACTTGAGCGACGACGAGCTGGCGCGGATCCGCAACAAGGAGATCGGGTTCGTGTTCCAGACGTTCAATCTGCTGCCCCGGGCCGATGCGTTGCACAACGTCGAGCTGCCGCTGATCTATGCCGGGATGTCTTCCAAGGAGCGGCGCGAGCGCGCCGCCGGCGCGCTCAAGCAGGTGCAGCTGGCCGACCGCATGGACCACCGGCCCAACGAGCTGTCGGGTGGCCAGCGCCAGCGTGTCGCCATCGCGCGCGCGCTGGTGAATCGACCGAGCATTCTGCTCGCCGACGAGCCGACGGGAAACCTCGACTCGGCGACGGGCAACGAGATCATGGGGCTGTTTCACGAGCTCCACGACTCGGGCCAGACCATCGTGCTGGTGACGCACGAACACGACATTGCGGCGCACGCGCGCCGCCAGATTCATCTGCTCGACGGCAAGATCGCGCGCGATGAGAAAACGGAAGGTCAGCCATGAACACGTATGCCCGGGCGGCGGTGACGGCGCTCGCGGGCGTCATCGCCTGCGGCAAACCCCAGGCCGCCCCCACGTACGAAGCGGTCCCCGTCTCGCGCCGCACAGTGGTGGTGTCGGCGTCGGCGTCGGGCGCCATCGAGCCCGTGCTCACCGTCGACGTGAAGTCGAAAGCCTCGGGCGAGATCATCGAGATGAACGTGCAGACCGGCGACGACGTGAAGGCCGGCCAGCTGCTCGCCTCCATCGATCCGCGCATTCCGCGCAATAACCTGGCCCAGGCGCAAGCCAACCTCCAGGTGGCGCAGGCGCAGCTCGCGAACGCCAAGGCCCAGCTGGCGCGGTCCGATACGCTGTTCAAGGCGCAAGCCATTACGCAGACCGAGTACGACCAGGCGACGCTCGATCATGCCAACGCCAACGCCTCGGTGATTCGCGCACAGTCGGATCTCGAGAACGCGCGCGACCGCATGAACGACACGAAGCTGCGGGCGCCGCTGGCGGGCACCATCATCACCAAAAGCGTCGAGCTGGGTACCGTGATCTCGTCGCCCACGACCGACGTGGGTGGCGGCACCGTGCTGTTCCGGATGGCGAACCTCGACACCGTGCAGATCCGCGCGCTGGTGGACGAGACGGACATCGGCAAAGTGCAAGCGGGGTTGTTGACCACGATCACGGTGGACGCCTATCCGAATCGCCCGTTCGAGGGCACCGTGTTGAAGGTCGAGCCGCAAGCGACGGTCCAGCAGAACGTCACGATGTTCAACGTGCTGGTGCGGATCCCCAATCCGAATCATCTGCTCAAGCCGGGCATGAACACGGAGGTGGAGATTCACGTCGGGCGTCGCGACGACGTGGTCGCGATTCCGAACGCGGCGCTGCGGACCCAGCGCGACGTCGCGTCGGCGGGGGGGGGGGGGGGGGGGGGGGGGGGGGGGGGGGGGGGGGGGGGGGGGGGGGGGGGGGGGGGGGGGGGGCGGCAGTGCTCCGCTGACCATTACGTTGCCCGATGGTCGCACCGTCCCGGTGCCGCCCGGCACTCCCGCCGCCCAGGTGCGACTCGCGCAAAGCGCGATGCAGAAGCGCCAGCGTGGGGAAACGCCCAGTGATGAGGAGCGAGCCGCCGTCCGCGCGCTCTTCACAGCCATGGGCGGGGGCGGGGGCGGGGGCGGGGGCGGCTTCGGTGGCGCAGGCGGCGCCGGCGGATTCCGCCGCACCAACGCGGAGCCGTCCAGCTACATCGTGTTCGTCATGAAGCAGGGGAAACCCGCCCCGGTGCAGATCCGCACGGGACTCACCGATCTCGATTACATCGAGGTCGTGAGCGGCTTGACGGAGCAGGACACGGTGCTGGTGCTGCCGAGCGCGTCGCTGCTGAATGCCCAGCGCGACATGCAGCAGCGCATGCGGAACGTCACCGGCGGGGGGTTGCCCGGCCTGCAGCAACAGCCGACGACCACGCAACAGCGCCCCCAGGCGGCGCCGGCGAGGCCGTAGCATGCTGCTCGGTGAAATCTTCCAGGTTGCGCTGCAAGCGATCCGCGCCAACAAGCTGCGGTCGTTCCTCACGATGCTGGGCATCATCATCGGCGTCGGCGCGGTGATCACGATGGTGGCGCTGGGCAGCGGCGCACAGAAGGCCGTGCAGGCCCGGATCGCGGCGCTCGGGCCCACACTGCTGTCGCTCTATCCGGGCCAGGCGTTCCGCGGCGGCATCGCGATCGACTTCGGCCAGCGCGTCAGCCTCACGGTGGACGACGCGGCCGCCCTCGCCAGCGACGCCCGCTACGTCAAAGCCGTCGTCCCGGAGCTGACCCGCAACTTCCAGGTCAAACGCGGCGGCCAGAACGCCAACGTCAACATCGTCGGCACGACGCCGAATTACGCCGCGGTGAAGAACTACACCCTCACCGCCGGCCGGATGTTCACGGCCGGCGAAGACGAAGGGCGCCGCCGCTACGCCGTGCTCGGATCGTCGATTCCCGACATGTTCAACGCCAACGGCGCCGCGATGATCGGCCAGGAAATCCAGATCCGCGGCATTCCGTTCGAGATCATCGGGGTGCTGTCGTCCAAGGGCTCCGCCATGGGTTTCGGGAATCCGGACGAGCAAATCCTGATCCCGCTGCAGACCGCGCGCTACCGCATCATGGGTACCGACCGCCTGCGGTCCATCACCGTCGACGCCGCCAGCGTGCCGCAGATGACGCTCACCATGATCGAGATCGAGCGCGTGCTGCGGCGCGAGCACAAGATCCGCCCGGGCGGCGACAACGATTTTCAGATCCGCAACCAGTCGGACATTCTGGCGACGTTCCAGGACACGACGAAGACGTTCACCTATCTGCTGGCCGGCATCGCGGCGGTGAGCCTGCTCGTGGGCGGCATCGGCATCATGAACATCATGCTCGTGTCGGTCACGGAACGGACGCGCGAGATCGGCGTGCGCAAAGCGCTCGGCGCGACGCGGTTCAACATCCTGTTCCAGTTCCTCGTCGAAGCGCTCGTCTTGTGCCTGGTGGGCGGTCTGCTCGGTATCCTGTTCGGCTCGCTGGGCGCCGTGGGCCTCTCGACACTGATGCACTGGAACACGTCCCTCAATCTCTTTGCCATCCTCATCGCCTTCGTCTTCAGCGCGATCGTGGGCCTGTTCTTCGGCATCTGGCCGGCGCGGCGGGCTGCTTCACTGGATCCGATCGTAGCCTTGCGATACGAGTAGTTCTCGAGCCGACATTGTCGGTTCGCGGGATGCGAGAAGCGGGATGCGGGATGCGGGATGCGGGATGACAACCGTTGACGCATCCCGCTTCTCGTATCCCGCATCCCGGCTTTAGATTCACGCCATGCTCGCCGTCCTTCTCCTTCTCGTACAGTCCGCCGGCGATCCACAGCCGATTTACAATGGAGGGTTGCGGCAGCTCGACGTGCGCGCCCCCCGCATCGAGACGGCGGCGGTGCGCATCGACGGGGTGCTCGACGAGGACGTTTGGCGCCGGGCGGCGCTGCTCACCGGATTCAGCCAGTACCGCCCTGTCGACAGCCGGCCGGCGGAGGATTCGACCCAGGTCCTCGTCTTCTACGCACCCGACGCGATCTACTTCGGCATTCGCGCGTACGAGGCACACGGCAGCGTCGTGCGAGCCACGCTCGCCGACCGCGACAACATCGGCGCCGACGACAACATCCAGATCCTGCTCGACACGTTCAACGACCGGCGGCGCGCCTCGCTCTTCGAGGTCAATCCGCTGGGCGTGCAGCAGGACGGCGTGCGCAGCGAGGGGATCGCGGGCGCCGCCGGCGGTGCCAATGCCGGCGGCCGCTTCGACGGGGTTGTCGACTTGAATCCTGACTACGTCTACGAGTCTCACGGCCGGGTGACGCCGTGGGGTTTTGAAGTGGAAGTGCGGATCCCTTTCAAGAGTCTGCGTTACCAGAGCGGTGCAACGCAGGACTGGGGCATGCAAGTCGTCCGCGTCACGCAGCATACCGGCTACGAAGACACGTGGACCCCCGTCGTGCGCGCCAGCGCGAGTTTTCTCATTCAGTCGGGGACGCTCAAGAATCTCGGCGGGATGCGCCGTGGCTTAGTCATGGACGTGAACCCCGAGTTCACGTCTCACGTGGACGGCGCACCGGCGGGGGGGGCGCCGGCGTATCGCTACGGCCGGGTCGATCCGCAGCTGGGCGTGAATCTGCGCTGGGGCATCACGCAAAACCTCAGCATGACCGGCACGGTCAACCCCGATTTTTCCCAGGTGGAAGCCGATGTCGGCCAGGTGACCGTCAATGAGCGCTTCGCTCTGTTCTTCCCCGAGAAGCGCCCGTTTTTCCTGGAAGGCCTCGAGCAATTCGATACGCCGAATGCGTTGATCTACACGCGCCAGATCCACGCCCCAGTGGGGGGCGCCAAGCTCACGGGCAAAGTGGGTGGCACCGGGATCGCGTATATCGGTGCGGTCGATGACAACGAGACGGCAGGCGCTCCGCATCCGGTATTCAACCTGCTCCGCCTGCGTCGTGACCTGGGCGCCTCGTCGACCGTTGGGCTCGCCTACACCGACCGGGTTGCCGGCAGCGATTGGAACCGCGTGCTCGCGGCGGACGCGCGCGTCATCTGGAAGAAGATCTGGTTTTCGTCGGCGCAGTTCGCGGGATCCTGGTCCAAGGACGCGGCCGGGCAGCTGTGGGACGTCACCCTCTACGATCTGACCGGATATTCGTACGGCAACCACGCGGAGCTGGTCGGCATCAGCCCCGATTTCAAGGCGTCGAGCGGCTTCGTGAATCGCGTCAACGTCGTCCACGGGCGGCTGTTCAATCGGTTTACGCGGTATGGGAAGCCGGGCGCGGCGCTGGAGAACGCCACGATGTTTCTCCTGATTCAGCCCACGTGGCGCTATGACGACTTCTTCAAGTTTCGCCGCACGCTGGAAGGCTCGATTCAGCAGCAGTTCCAATTCACCCTGCGCGGCGGCTGGTTCGTGACGGCGCTGTGGCAAAATCTCCACCAGCGATTCGACAGCGCCGATTACAGCGGCTATCAGGTAGACTCTGGCGGCACAGCCGTGCCGTTCGTTGTTCCGCCTGGTCTCTACAACATGTGGGGCGGGCTCGGCGCCATCAGCACACCCAATCGTGCGGTGAAGGCCGACGTCAGCATCGGCTATGTCTCGGGCCCGATCTTTGCCGAAGCGTCCGAAGGCCGTGCGCTCAATGTCTACACCGCGCTCGAATGGAAACCGACGTCGTCGCTTCGCTTCGCGGCGCAATGGCCGCATCAACGCATCATGCGCGCCCGCGACGGCAGCTGGTTCTCGACCGCCGACATCCCGCGCCTCAAGATCGAGTACCAGCTGAAGCGCGACATCTTCTTTCGCTATGTCGGCCAATACACCGCGCAGCGACGGGACGCGTTGCGCGACCCGCGGACGGGCGACTCGCTCATCGTCAGCGGCAGCCAGCCGCCTGAGCCCGAATTCCGGAACGACTTTCTGTTCTCCTACAAGCCGACGCCCGGTACCGTGCTGTTTCTGGGCTACGGCAGCTCGCTCACCGAGCAGGATCCGCTCAGCTTCCGGCGTATGTCGCGCACCGCGGATGGCTTCTTCCTCAAAGCCAGTTATCTCTTTCGGATGTGATCACTCTCGACCATCAGCTCCTCGAGGAGCGCGTCGCGAAGCAGCGCCAGTACGTGCTCGCGAACACCCGTGCGCGCTGGGGGTTCGTGGGGTTCGGCATCGTACTGCTGGCGGCGATCAAGCTTGCCGGTATCACCCCGGTGTCGTCGTGGTTCATACTTGCCTTCGCCGCGAGCTTCGCGGCGGCGAATGCCGGCGTGCGCCGGCTGGTGCGGCGCGGCGCGTTCCAGCCGTGGTACGCGCAACTGAATCTGGTCGTCGGCTGCCTGCTGATCTCGGCCGTGCTCTACGCGATGGGACCGAACGGCCACGTGCTCTATGGCGCCTATCTCATCGCCCCGCTGCAGGCGGCCTTGTATCTTGAGCGCCGCGAGGCGTGGGGCGCGCTGATCATCAACCTCGTCGCGTTCACGCTGGTCACCGCACTCGCCCAGGTCGCCGGTCACGGGTGGCCGTGGGCGCTCTACATCCAGGAAGGCCTCGTCCTCGTCTTCGCCTGCGTGGCGCTCGTGCCGATGCTGGTCCAAATCGTCGATCGCCTGCGCAGCGCGCGCGGCGTGCTCGGCGAGATCGAGCGCGGCGACCTCACCCGGCAGATGGACAGCAGCGCGACCGACGTCGCGACCGACGAGCTGGGCTACCTGGGCGTGAGCGTGAATCGCACGACGGCGGCGATCGCGGAGATCATTCGCGAGATCGGCCGGCAGGGTCAGGCGCTCGCCACGATGGCGGGCGAGCTGGCCGGGGCCTCCCGCGAGCTGCAGGCCGCGTCCCAATCGATCTCCACGACGACGGATCAGCTATCGCAGGGTACGGAACGCCAGCGCCAGCTCATCGGCTACGGGCGCCAGGATTCGGAAGCGGCCTCCGGTCTCGCGACCACGCTGCACGCTCGCGCCCAGGAGGCCGAGCGCCAGATCACGGAGATCGCCCTCCAGGCGCATCGTCGCGGCGAGGAGGTCGCGAAGGCCAGCACGCTGCTCATGAACTTGATGGTCCACATGGACCACGCGTCCGAGGTCGCGGCGGTGCTCGACAAGGAGTCGCGTGAGATCGGGAAGCTGGTGGACGGCATCACGCGCATCGCGAGCCAGACCGATCTGCTGGCGCTGAACGCCGCGATCGAGGCGGCGCGCGCGGGGCAGCACGGGCTCGGGTTCCGGGTCGTCGCCGGCGAAGTCAGAAAGCTCGCGGAGCAAAGCTCACGCTCCGCCGAAGAGGTGCGGACGAAGGTTCGCGCCACGCAGGATCAGATCCGCCGGGTGGTGGACGCCATGCAGCAGGGCCGGGAGGCGGCGAAAGGCGTGGGCAGCGTCGCGACGACCGTGCACGGCGCACTCGACGCGATCTTCGCCGACCTGAACTCGACGGTCCAGTTCGCCACGACGTTCGCCGCCGAGACCGAGAATCAGACGAAGCGGATGCGCGAAGTGTTGCGCCGGATGGAGGAGGTTGCCGTGATCGCCGATGGCGCCGCGACGGGTGCGCGCCAGACGTCTGCGGCGACGGCACAGCAGATCGCGTCACTCGGCGAGCTGACCAGCACATCGCAGCATCTGTCCGACGCCGCCGCGATGCTGGCGCAGACGATCCGGCGCTTCCGCGTCAACGGGGGGGGGAGGGAGGCCGGCGGTTCGAAATGAGCCGCTTGGTCTGAGCGTTCGCGGTGCGGCGAACCTCGTCGACATCCGCAGTCTTCAACAAACCGTCGCGCACGACAATGCGCCCGTCCACGATCACATGCCGGACGTCGGCGGGTTGCGCGCTGTAGACAATCCGGGAAATGAGGTCCGCGTCCTCCGGCTGGGCATGCGGGGCGGCGAGGTCGAGCACGACCACATCGGCGCATTTCCCCACTGCGATGGACCCGATCTCCGACTCGAGCCCCAGCGCCCGCGCGCCGCCGAGTGTCGCAAGCTCCAGCAAGGTGGGAGCCGGCATCACCTCGGGTCCGAGCCGCGGCTTCTGAATCAGCGCCGCGAGCCGCATCTCCGCGAACGCGTCGAGCCGGTTGTTGCACGGCGCCCCATCGGCGCCGATGGCGACGCGGCAGCCGGCGGCCAGCATCTCGGGGATCGGCGCGATGCCGCTGCCCAGCTTCAGGTTCGAGCTGGGACAGTGGACGACGTTGGTCGCCTGGCGCGCCAGCCGCGCGATCGCGTCGTGGTCCACCCACACGCAGTGAGCCAGCGCGGCCCGCGGTCCGGAAATGCCGACGGAATCGAGATACGTGATTTCATCGTGTCCCGTTTCCCGTTTCACGGTGTCCAGCTCGAGCGGGGTTTCCGCCGCGTGCGTATGGATGACCGCGCCCGCTTTTTCGGCCAGATCGCTCACGGCGCGCAATAATGGACCGGTGCAGCTCGGCGCATACCGCGGGGCAAAGCAGTAGCGCAGCCTGCCGCCCGCGGCGCCGTGCCAGCGCGCGCAGAGATCCGCACTCTCTGTAAGCGCCTTGTCCGTCGGCTCGCGCAATACCGGTGGGTTGGCAGGCGCGTCCATCAGGCACTTCCCCGCGGTCGCGCGGATGCCGATGGCCTCGAGCGCCTCGAACGCGGCACCCGTGTGACGCACCGTCTCCATGTCCAGGATCGCCGTCGTCCCGCCGAGCAGCAGCTCGGCGGCACCGAGCATCGCGGAGGCATGGACGGACGCCTCGCTGTGCGCCGCTTCGAGCGGCCAGATCCGTTTGGCGAGCCACGCTTCCAGCGAGAGATCGTCGGCCAGTCCGCGGAACAGAGTCTGACAGAGGTGGATGTGGGCCTGGATGAGACCGGGGAGGATGATGAGCCCGCTGCAATCCAGAATCGTAGCCTTATTCGTTCCAACTTTCCCACGTTCCAACTTTCCAACGCTTTTTATTCGCCCGTTCTCCACGAGCACATCGGCGTCGAGGATGCGCCGCGATGCGTCCATGGTCACGACGCGCCCGCCCTTCAACAGCAGGGCTTTACTCAACGGAGCTTCAAGAGATCAGCGGGATCGAAGGCGACGGCGCCGTACTGCGCGCCCCAGTGCAGGTGCGGTCCCGTCACGCGTCCCGTGGCGCCGACGCGGCCGATGAGCTGGCCGCGCTCGACGGTATCACCGGCGGCGACCAGCGCGCGACTCAAATGATGGTAGACGGTCATCAAGCCGTCGCCGTGGTGCAGGAAGACGGAGGTGCCGCCGTAGAAGAAATCGCCGACCAACGCCACGACGCCGCGATTTGACGCGCGCACCGGCGCGCCCTTCGGGCCGGCGAGGTCGAGCCCGTAATGCCGGCTGCGCCACACGCCATTCACCTTGCGCCCCGAGCCGAACACGCTGGTGACGCGCGACGTGCGCGGACGCATGAACGGGGCTTTCCACAGCCTCGGCAGCTCGTGCGCGCGTCGCGCCGCGTCACGCGCCAACACCCGTTCCCGGTCGATGCGCGCCCGCAGCGCGCTGTCGGGAGGCGGGGTGAATCGCTCCCCCGCGACCTCGCCGGTCACGGCGTCCGGTGCCGACACGACGATAAGCGAGCCCTGACGCGGCAGCTCCGGCTGCCATGTGATCTCCTGGACCGCCGTCACCGCGGCGAGCACGAGCAGCAGCATCAGGTCGCGATGCGCGGATGGGCTGGGCCGCTGTCGGCAGATGACGGCAAATCGAAGTAGGCCTCCACTTCATCGAGCAGCTCCTCGTCGGAGTAGACGCCCGCGAGGATCCGCTCCGCGGTGCCGGGCTCGACGAGCACATAGCCGAACGGATAGTCCACGCCGCTCAGCAAAATCATGCGCCGCTGGTGGTTCGGCAGGGCGACGTAGATCGTGTCCGAATTCGTCGGTATCAGCGTGATGTTGTTTTTTCCCAACGTGCCGACGATCGCTTCGGTCGTAAAGTTGAGCTCGTCGAGCGCTTCGGCCTGATCATCGGCCGACAGCGTATCCGCCGCCGCCAGCCAAAACACGACGACCGTCTGCTGCGTCACGAGGCGAGGCGCGAGCAGCGCGCTGTCCGCCCAGTCGCGCGGCGTCAGGTCTGCGATGTTGCGGGAGTCGTCGGTGCGAGTGGCGACGGCGGCGTTCTGTGGCCGGCAGGACGCCAATAATGCGATCGCGAGGAACGTTGCTGCGCGCATGGCGGACAATATACTTAGCCCATGACCGTTGCTCCCCCCGTTCCCCAGGCGCCGGCCGTCAAACGCCATCACTGGATCGTGCGCCTCACGCACTGGACGACGTTTGTTTCACTGCTGGGCATGATCATGAGTGGGCTGCAGATCTACGGCGCGTACGCGCGCTTCGGGGAGCGCGGTGGACCCTATTACTACAATGCGTTCCAGGACCGCCAATTCCCGGCCTGGAGCCGGCTCGGCGGCTGGCTCGCGGGAGCGTTGAACTGGCACTTCGCGCTGATGTGGCCGCTCATCGCCGGGGGCGTGTTGTACGTCTCGTATCTCGCCTACAGCGGCGAATGGCGGTCGCTGCTGTTCCGCCCGCGCGACATCCGCGGCGCGATCGAGATGCAGAAGTACTACCTGCGGCTACGGAAGGACCACCCGCCCCAGGGAAAGCACAACCCGCTCCAGAAGCTCGCCTACACGTGCATCGTGCTGCTCGGCATGCTGTCGGTCCTGACCGGATTCGCGGTTTACAAGCCGACGCAGTTGTCCTGGCTCACGGCGCTGTTCGGCGGCTTTCAGGCGGCCCGCTATTGGCATTTCTGGGCGGTGTGGATCTTCACCGGCTTTCTCGTCGTCCACGTCATCCTCGTCTTTGTCGTGGACCCCGCGTCGCTGCGCGCGATGATCTCGGGATGGTATCGCGGCCGGTTCCCCAGCCATGACTGACCGGCGTGCGTTCTTGCGACTCGCGGCGGGCGCGGGCGGTGCTTCTCTCGTTGCCGCGTGTCGCCCGCTCTTGCTGGACGTCAGCCGGCTGAACGATTGGGTGGGAGAGAAGGTCCTGTTTTCGCCCGGTCGATTGGCGCGGCAGTACGACGTTTCCGAACGGACCGCGCGCCTGCCGAGCTATTTCATTTCGCGCATGACGCCGATGTTGCAGGATCCCGCGGCGTGGCGACTGCACGTCGACGGATTGGTTCGCCGGCCGCAGCAGCTGTCGCTCGACGATTTGCGCGCGCTGCCGCGCACGACCTACACCGTCAAGCATCATTGCGTCGAGGGGTGGAGCGCGATCGCGACGTGGCACGGTGTGGCGGTCGCCGGCGCGCCGTTGCGGCTTTACGCACCGACCAAACTCGGCTACAAGATGACGAAGTACCTGGTCTCGATGACGTTCACGGCGGACCGGCCGGGTGGGTACTGGGAAGACCAGGGCTATCCGTGGTTTGCGGGGGTGTGATGTCGGTACGCTCGACGCGAGAACTCTATTAGGTAGGTCTCATGACGTCTCAGTGGAGCAGCCTCGAGATCGCGAAGCTGGTGTTGTCTGCGGCGACCCCACTTTTAGTTCTCGTGCTGGGCTTGTGGTTCCAGCGCTTTGCCACGCGCTTTGAACAGCTGCAGTGGGCGAATCGCAAGATCGTCGAGAAACGACTCGCTGTCTATGACGACGTCGCGCCCATGCTCAACGACCTACTCTGCTACTTCAGCTACGTTGGTAGTTGGAAGGAACTGACTCCGCGCCAATTGGTCGATAGCAAGCGCTTACTTGACAGGAAGATGCACTTGGCAGCGCCGATCTTCTCGGCCCAGTTGCTGTCTTTGTACAATAGCTATATCGGGCTGTGCTTTCAGACCTACAACGAGATGGGAGCCGACGCGAGACTTAGAACGCGGCCCGAAGACCGAAGGCCTTACTCCCGTCAGCCTTGGGATGAGTCATGGGATCAGCTCTTTGCGCCGGAGACGTTTTTCACGGATCCGCGTCTGATCGTGAAGGCTTATGAGGAACTAATCACTTGGTTCGCTCAAGAACTTGGTTTGGGAATCAGGACACCGCACACCATTCTCGAAAAGGTGGAACATCACGTTTTGACGAGGCATCCCGCCTCGTGGTGGAGGCGACTCTTTCCTAGAGACCACGAGTCTACCTAGGTCGTACGAAAGGGCCTATCACGCGCTTGAAGCTGACGGCGCGCGTAGATTAAGGAATGAATCCTTCTTCAGCGCGCCGCAGCTTAAGCGCGCTCCGTTAGCCGGCCATGAAGTCTAAGTCAGATTTTCTCGCGATAGCAGCTCGCAACATTCTGCGGCCCGCGCTGGCGGAATACGGATTCCAGGAGTACGCCAAGAAGCATTATTTTCGACTTTGTGGTAACATCGCCCAGTTTCTTGATTTACAGAAGAGTTCATGGGGTGGCGGTGATTTTGCTGTGAATTATTCCGTTTTTCTTCTAGCGCCTCCCCGCAAATTTATAGGTTCAATTTTTGGAGGCAGGCTTCCACGTGGGAAATCGAGTGACGGTTGGTGGAAATCATCGAAACCCGAATTTGCCGAGGCCTCGATCCATGAGGTGGTATCGACATTTCGGTCATTCACCTGGCCCATTTTTCAACAGACGTCGACCCTGGAGGGTTACATTGCTGCTCTCAAGGGGCGCGGCGAACATCTGAGTCCGCACATTCCAGCAGAAATCGGTTGCGCACTAATACTTAACAACCAGATCAATCAGGCCTTGCCGTATATCGAGAGAGCGGAGCGAGAATATCGTGACTTCTCTTCGTCGCTTGAGAAGGTGGATTGGAGCCTTCAAGCCGCAGACCGAATGGCCCATCTACGTGAGGCGATGAATGCAGGCAGTCAAGGCGAGTTACTGAACGCCTGGATCAGAGAGTCTGTTGTGAAACTAGAGCTGGACACAAAATGGGTGGGCGGGTAACTAGTCGCTGCAGCGGACGCGACGCTGGCGGCTTCGACTTCCTTGCAGCTTAGCTCAGGCGTAGGCGACCTACAGGAGTTCCAGCAATGGCCGAGGCCGCTGCACACGGCACCGCAATAGCTCAGGCGATCAAGGCTTCCTGCGTCGTTGTCAGAGTTGAGACAGTGGACTTTCTGCGCCTCTTGAATCGGCAGGACGAGCCCATCGTCGTTCGATCTCCGGGGGGCTTCTTCCAGGCGCCATGGCGATACCTGACGACCTACAAGGGTCTAGCGTTTGTTGCAGATTCTGGGTTCCAGGCTAGCGGCTGCTTACTTCTCAGACGTATCATCGAACGACCCGTGTCGACCGGCGCCGCGTGTGAACCGACCAGCGCCCTTGATCGCCTCGGCGGCCGCTCCGATGCCTCTGCGATATTCGTTGCTAAGCGCTTCGCCAAGTGGCAGGCCGAATTGTTCCCACGCTGATAGGCGGTCGGCGCGCAGCGCCGCCTGGGGGAACTTCGCCAGGTCTCGAGCCAGCCGCTCTGCCGTCTCCCGGGCGGCACCGTGCGGCACCACTTGATTTGCGAGGCCGATCTGCAATGCTTCGGCCGCGCCGACGGGCCGTCCCGTGAGGATAAGGTCAAGCGCGCGACCGAGCCCAATGAGCCGCGGCAAGCGCACGGTGCCACCGTCGAGCAAGGGTACTCCCCAACGACGATTGAAGATCCCGAGGACAGCGTCTTCCTCGACAATCCGGAGATCACACCACAGCGCGAGCTCGAGTCCTCCGGCAACGGCGTGACCGGCGATCGCGGCGATGACTGGTTTTGTGAGGAGCATCCGACTAAGTCCCAAGGGGGCATCGCCGTCGGGCTCGGCGCGGTTCGGTCGCCCCTCCGCAATTGGCTTGAGGTCCGCACCCGCGCAGAAATGGCCATGGTCTCCGAACAGAACGCCGACCAGCGCGGTCTCGTCCCGCTCTAACGACCGGAACGCGTCGGCGAGCGCCGCCGCCGTCGCACGATCCACGGCATTGCGGACCTCAGGCCGGTTCAAGACAACAGTCGTGACGGGGCCGCTCTTTTCCACACGGACCTGCATGACAAACGCGCCTCCGCTTGACCTGAGATGTCATCTATCGCCGCCGCCAAGAGGAGTCAAGGCAACGAGTCAACTTCTTCTCCTTCGTGGATGTCGATCGCGCGGCGGCACGCTTGCTTTGCCGGCGCGTACGCCGCGCGACTGGTCATCTCCTTCTCCTAGAGGCTGGGTGTCAGGCCAGCGGCCTGAGGGCGTACCGCCCGTAGGCCACGAAGGCCACCAGCAGCCCCATCACGACGCTCCAGACGAGCGGGTTGGTGGCGGCCAGTTTCAGCGAATAGCGCGCATACAGGCCGGCGAGGGCCAGGGTTTCCAGCGCGAGCGCGGCGGCGGCGAGTGGGGTCACGGCTGGGACGACCAGCAGGACCGCCCCCAACATCTCGATCACGCCGAGGGCGCGCCATCCGCCGCGCGGCAGCGCGCGCATGTGATTCGCGAGCACGTCGAACTTGAACGTTTTGTATGCCCCACCCGAGAGATACAGCAGGGCGAGCGCGACCTGGATGATCCATAAGAGGGCGTTCATCGGCTTCTCCTTGTCTTCCCTTTCGGTGGTGATTGATCCGTGCGGTCGAGGTGGCGCTCGAGAGCATCGACATGATGGGACGCCGCCGAACAGGCTACCGAGTCCCCCACCGCTCTGGTTCAGGAGACGATCCCAAAGACACTCCGCGGAGTAGAGCTGGAGTGCAAACACTTCTTTGCCGGTGCTGCCCTCTACGTTACCTGAAAACAGACGCGTGCGCTTTGACGCAGCGCCTTGGATGGAGCTCGAGAATCTCTCAGGGCTCTTGGCAAGCCGGTTCGACGCCCGTGACGCCTAACGAACGCTTGAAGCTGGCGGGCGTGGCCCAGCAAGGTATACTTGGGCGGACCGGAGCACGACGAGAGATGCCTCATGCCCGCGAAGAGAATAGACGTCAACCTCGCCACGCAGACCGTCACGGCATACGAGGACAAGGCCGTCTTTCACACGTGCGAGTGCGTCAGCGGAGACGCGTCCCACGTGACCCCGAAGGGACGGTTCAAGATCATCCGCAAGCACCACCCGTACACGAGCAAGACGTACAAGGTCCCGATGAACTACGCCCTGTTCTTCACGACGACGGGCGTCGCGTTGCACCAGTATCACGGGCCGGCGCCGTGGTTTCTGCTGCGCGCCGGACGCGCGATCACCGACACCGTTGGCTCACACGGGTGCGTCCGGCTGCAAGAAGAGGACGCGCGCAAGCTGTACGGGTGGGCAGCGATCGGGACGTCCGTCGAGGTTCGCTAGGCGTGCCGTGACGAGCGTCCGACATCTTCTCTTCCTCGCCATCGTCGCCGCGGGATGCCGGTCGGAGCAGGAAGGTCGCGCGCCGGAGCCCGGCACCGAGCTGTACGCGATCGGCCCGGCCGACGTCAGCGAAGTTGTCCTCACGGCCCTGGATCACAAGCTGTACGCGTACCGCTGGTCGCCCGCCGACCCGTTCCAGATCGTCGTCGCAACGCGCGGGCGCACCGAGATCGAGCGCTGCGTCGCAGGCGACGGATTCCAACGCTGGTTGACCGCCGTCGCACGAATGCCCATTCAACACGAGCTCGATTCCCCGTTCGACCCACGGGGCGCCGAGTGGATGGATCTCCGGTTGCGCGACACGACCGCCCTCGAGCCGATCGACGTACGTCTGCGTGTCCCGTCGGCAAGTGACGAGCCGGTCGTGCTCCAATCGGGTACGCGCCAGTACGCCGTCGACCTGGACGCCGCCGCGCTTCGCAGGGCCCGGTCGGGATGCGCCGCCCTCGGAGCGGCGGCGGTCGCGGCGCCGGCGCCCGCGCGGCGGTAGTCACACCGGATGGCCTCAGCGCTCTCACATGCGGTCGCCGGCCTCGCGATCGGCACGGCGTTCTGGCGGCCCGGCGTGCCTGCGCCCTTCTGGGTCGCGGGCGCCGCGGTCGCTACGCTGCCGGACCTCGACTCCATCGGCTTTCGCTTCGGTGTCGCCTACGGCGACATGTTGGGCCACCGCGGGCTCACGCATTCGCTCGTCTTCGCGGCGCTCCTCGGCGCCGGGGTCGTCGCCGTCGCATTCCCGTCGGGAGCGGGGTCCGTCTCGCGCAGCCAGCTCTGGCTGTATCTCTTCCTCGCCACCGCCTCGCACGGCGTACTCGATGCGCTGACGAACGGCGGACTCGGAGTGGCATTCTTCGCTCCGTTCGACAACGCGCGGTACTTCTTCCCGCTCACGCCGATCCAAGTCTCGCCGATCAACGTGCGCGCATTCTTCACCGAGCGAGGCCTGCGCGTTCTAACGAGCGAGCTCCTATGGGTGTGGCTGCCGTCGGTGCTGTTTGCCACGGCCGCGCTCTGGCTCCGACGGCGGCAGCTCGTCACGTAGTCTCAACCGATACACGCCAACGCCAAGCACGCGTCCGCTCGCTCGCCCCCAGCTGATCGTGTGCTGCCTCGTCGCGACCATCGCAGCGAGCTGCTCAGACCGGGACCTGCGAGGCAAGTCCTTTCCTTCACCTGATGGTAAGACCTATCTCGTGGTCGATGACGACAATGGTGGTATGTGTGGTCCGCTGAAGGTCGACGGTCGTCAGTGGGAACACGGTATTCACTTACCGGGGGCGATCGCACCGGGCCTGCATGATATCGGGTGTGGGGACGGAGCGGGGGTATGTATCACCCGATACGCGCCAATGCATCGTGCATCTCCGCCGCCGTAGCAAAACGATCCACCGGCTGCTTCGCCATGGCCTTCAGAATCACCAGCGCCAGCGGCCCCGGTACCTCGGGATTGGTCGCTCGCGGATCGGGCGGCTGCTCCTCCAGATGCTTGGCGACCAGCGCCCACGTCGTCTCCGCCTCGAACGGCACCTTGCCGGTCAGGCATTCGAACAGCACGACGCCCGCGGCATACAGATCGCTGCGCGGGTCGAGCTCGGCGCCCGAGAGCTGCTCGGGCGACATGTAGTCGGGCGTGCCGATCGACACCCCGGCCTCCGTGAGCCCCTTGCCCTGCGGGGGATTGGCGAGCCGCGCGATGCCGAAATCCATCACCTTGAGAAAGCCGCTCGGCTCCACCACGATGTTCTGCGGCTTAATGTCGCGGTGTATCACGCCCTCGGCGTGGGCGACCTCGAGGGCTCGACACAACTGCTTGCCGACCGTCAGCGCGACCGGCACCGGCAGCTTGCCGCGCGACACGATGAGCTGCTTGAGCGACGTGCCCTCGACGTACTCCATCGTGAGGTAGTACATCCCGTTTTGCTCGCCGAGGTCGTAGGTGCGGACGACGTTGCGGTGCGCGATCTTGCGTGCCAGACGGATTTCCTGCTTGAAGCGATCGAGCGCCACCGTCCCGCCTGCCATCGCCTCCGGCTTGAGTGTCTTGATCGCGACCGGCTCCTGGAGCTCGCGGTCGAACGCCCGGTAGACGACGCCCATTCCGCCGGCGCCCAGGATCTCCTTGACCTCGTAGCGGCCGGCGAACGTGGCGCCGGGACGCAGCGGCTCACCGCCGGCAGCCCGCACCGCCGTCGGCGTCGCGGCGATCGGCTGGGTCGCCGCACTGCCCGACGCCGCCATCATGTAGTCGACGAGCGCGGCCTTGGCCTTGAGATCCGCAGCAAGGCCCCTGAATGCGTTCGCGAGAATGCCGATCTCATCGCGCGATTTGACCGGTATGTCGACGCTGTAGTCCCCTTCCTGGAGCTGGCGCGTGGCGATCGCGAGCCGCCGCACCGGCCCGGCAATCTGGCGGGCCTGCACGAACGCGAACACCAGCGCGAGCACCACGCCCAGCGCCACCGCCCATAGCATCGTGCGCTGCAGCGCGTTGAACGCCGCCAGCTCCGACTCGCGCGAGCGCAGCGCCACAAAGCCGCCGCGCACGTCGCCGCTGGGCGAGCGAATCGCCCCCGCCAGCCCGATCAAATGCTGCTTCCCGAGCTCGGCGGCGAGCGCCATCCCTTCCCCACCGCTGTCCGCCGCCAGCGCCTCGGCGTTGACGGTGCTCTGCAACGCGGGAGCGATATCCTGCGCCGGTACGGTGCTGCCGACGACGACGGGCTTGTTCAGCGTATCGAGCGCGAAGAAGACGACGTCCGAGTTGGTGGATTGCTTGATGGCGCCGGCGAGCGAGTCGTCGACCTGGTAGGTGGCGACGAGCGCGCCCAGCGGGGCGGCGGTGGGACGATCGCGTAGCGGCGTGCCGATCGCCATGAACATCGTGCCCTGGACGTCGTCGAGCCACGCCCCGCTCGTCTGATCGCCGCTCAGCGCGTTCGCGACGAGGGGCGCGATCGACAGATCGCGATCGTATTGCTCCCGATAATCGGTGCGCGCGATCAGGATGCCGTCGCCATTCGTGACGAGCACCCAGGCGGCATCGATCAGGCCGCGAACGTCATCCGCCTGATCCAGCGCCTCGGCGCGCGCCCGCTGGTTGAGCAGCCGCTGCCGGTATTGGGGAACGTCGGTCGCCACCGTGCTGGCGCGTCCCAGGGTGCGGGTGCGCGCGGCGAGATAATCGTCCACGGCGCGGCGCGTCGAGAGCAGCGCGCGGTGAATCGCCGCATCGGCGGTGTGATTCGCTTTCACCGACGTGACGCCGAACGTAATGCCCAGCACCGCCACGACGAGCAGCGCCGACGCGAGAAAGATCTTCGCGGTCAGGCCGAACGGGGGGGCGGCGGCGGGGGCGGGGGCCGGCCTAGTAGCGCTCGAGCCCGGCATTCGTCGGGTAGTCGTCCCCGTACTTGTTGCGGTGGGCCCGCCACTTGTAGCCGCGCGCGTTCAGGGCGATCTGGAGGTCGGCCTCCGCGACGCCGGCGGACACGTCCCTCACGACCTCGCTGGGGATGCGCTCGTGCCACACGTGCAGCCGATATCGCCCGGCGGGCACGTTATCGATCGTGAAGCTGCCGTCGCTCGCGGGCTGGGCGTAATAGCGGTTCGCCATCACCCAAACGTACGCCACCATGCGCGGATGCACGTTGCAGTAGACGCGCACGAGGCCGGGATGCTCGAACGCATAGCTCTTCGCCTCCCCGCGGCCGTACAGTCCCAGGTCGAAGCTGTTGGGCTCGCTGACCGAGAAGACGTTGTGGTTGAACGGATCGTGATTGGGAAAGCGCACCGTCGAGCCGACGGGGACGACCACTACGTGCGGCGCGTACGTCTTGTCGGTGATGGCGATTTCCACGGTGGCCGGGGTTGCCGCCGTCGCCACCGCCGCGGGCGATTCGAGATAGAGCACCGCGTCGCTCAGGTCCGGCGAGGGCTTGTTGTTCTTTTCGAGAATCACGACCCTGCCGGCCACGCGATTGGCGGCGGACCCGGTCGCAAGGGCAAGCACGGCAACGATTCCCACGAGCAAACGCATCGGGCGTGGAGCTTACTGCGTTGCTGTCCGGTTCCGCAAGTGAATCTGGCGGCCGGCTTCAGGTTCTAGGAGAGGAAGGAGGTTTTCGCTTGCGATAGGCGAGAACGGCGACCCCGACGCAGATGAGGAACGCCGGCACCATGAGGATGATCATCGCGGTCATCGTCGCCTGCATGTAGCCGGAGCTCACGGCGCGGAGAGCCGTTGATGCAGGAGACGGAACGCGTCGAGCCAGAAGTGATCCATCAGCACGACCGTAATCACGACGGCAAGGATCAGACTCCAGGTGAAGCTGCGGCGCTCGTACCTGAGGTGCATGAAGTACATCAGCCCGAGCCCGGCTTCGATGATCGCGAGCAAGAGCAGGCCCGCCAACAACAAACCGGTGCGCAGGTGCGCCAGCGCCAGCATCACTTCCAGGGCCACGATGGCGAGCAGCCCCATCCAGACGACGACGTATCGTTTCATCCTGCGCCCCCCCCCGCCCCCCCCTCAGCGCATGTTCAGCAGGTAGACCAGCGGGAAGACGAACATCCAAACCAGGTCGACAAAATGCCAGTACAGCCCCGTCGTCTCCACGTGTCCGGGATCGAATCGTCCGCGCTTGTAGCCGAGCGCAATCACGCCGATCACGACGACGCCGATAATCACGTGGAGCAGATGCAGGCCGGTGATGCTGAAGAACGTGGCACCGACGAGCGGTGCTCCCCCCAGCGGGTTATGGAAGAGCCGCCAACCTGCCCCGATCATCGCGACCCACTCGCGCAGATGCAGGGCCGCAAACAGCGCGCCGAGCAACATCGTCGCCCCGAGCCAGCGCAGCGCGACCGCTTTCCGCCCCGCTTGGGCGGCCAGGAGGGCGGCGATGATGGTCAGGCTGCTGGTCAGCAGCACGACCGTCATCACGATGCCGTTGACGATGGTTGGCCAGACCGTGAACGGGCGCGTCCAATCCGGGTTGGCGACCCGCACGTATCCGTAGGTAAACAACATGGCCGCGAATGTCGCCGCGTCGGCCACGATGAACAGCCAGATCCCGAGCTTGCGCGACGGGACGCCGTAGGGCGAAGGCTCGCGCAACGCTATCGGTTCAGCCACGTGAGCAGCACAAGGAGATAGAGCCACAGCACGGCCATGAAATGCCAGTACAGCGCGGCCGCGTTGAGCGCCGCGGCGCGGCGCTGCACGTACACCAGGCCACCGAGGCCGCCGAGCACGTGCAACGCGTGCAAGGCGGTAAACAGGTAAAAGAACGCGCTGCTCGGCCCCGTCGCCAGAAACACGCCCTGTGCCCCGAGCCTGCGCCACGCCAGGATCTGGCCGGCGACGAACAGCAACCCGAGCGCCAGGGTCGCGAGCAGGCCGGCAGGCGCTTGGCGGCGGCGCGACCACTCGAGCGTGCCGCTGCTCGCCACGAGTAGCAGCGTATTCAGATAGAGGAGCGGCGGCAGGGTGATGTGCTGCCAGTCGGGCGCGCTGCTCTGCCGCACCACCAGCGCGCTCGTGAGCGCGGCGAACGACATCGAAATCGTCGCGATGCCGATCCACACCCCCGTCTGCGCAACCGATGGGCGTGGCCCGCCACCGGACGCCACCACGGGCGCGGCGGGCACGCGCGTCGAGGGGGGAAGAACCGCGGTGCTCATTGCGGGTCCGCCTGCATCACGTAGTCCCGTGGACCCCCCCCGGTGCCGCCGTACTCGTTCGGGCCATGGCTGACCACCGGCGGGCGGCCGCCAAAATTATCGTGGGGCGGCGGCGATGAGGTGGACCACTCGAGCGTCGTGGCTTCCCAGGGATTGTCCGGCGCCTTTGGTCCCCGGAAACGGCTGCGGATCAGATTGAACAGGAAGATCAGCTGGGCCGCGCCGGTGAAGAGCGCCGCGATCGTGATGAACCGATGCAACGGGATGAGCGGCTGGAGGTAGTCGTCGGTGAACGCCGAATAGCGGCGGACGTTGCCGGCAAGTCCGAGGTAGTGCATCGGCATGAACACGCAATACACGCCGATGAACGTCAGCCAGAAGTGCCATTTGCCGAGCGTCTCGTTCATCATGCGGCCGAACATCTTCGGGAACCAGAAGTAGGTGCCCGCGAAGATGCCGAACATCGCGGCCACGCCCATCACGAAATGGAAATGCGCCACGACGAAGTAGGTGCCGTGCAGGTAGATGTCGGTCGAGGGCTGCGCGAGGAAGAAGCCGCTGAGGCCGCCGCTCACGAACACGGAGACGAAGCCCAGCGCGAAGAGCGACGCCGCGGTGAACCGCAGGCGCGCGCCGTAGATCGTGCCGATCCACAAGAGCGTGACGATCGCGGCGGGAATGGTGATCACCAGCGTCGGCACCGAAAATAGCGTCGCCGAGAGCGGGTTCATGCCGCTCAGGAACATGTGATGGCCCCACACCGTGTAGCTCAGGAACGCGATCGCGATCAGGCAGGTGATGAACACGCGCGGACCCAGCAACGGCTTGCGCGCGAATACCGGCAGGATTTGCGAGACGATCCCGAATCCCGGCAGAATCGCGATGTACACCTCCGGGTGCCCGAAGAACCAGAACAGATGCTGCCACAGCAGCGGGGACCCGCCCGCATGCGGCTGCAGGCGATCGCTGATCACGAGGCCGGCGGGAATGAAGAAGCTCGTGCCCGCGACCCGGTCGAGGATCAGCAGGATGCACGCCGGCATCAGGACCGCGAACGCGACGAGCCCGATGACGGAGGTGATGAACCACGCCCACGTGGCGAAGGGAAGACGCGCGAGCGACATACCTTTGGTCCGCAGGTCGAGCGTGGTCGCGATGAAATTGAGGGACCCGAGCAACTGCGCGACGCAGAACATCGCGATGGACACGGCCCACAGCGTCTGCCCCACCCCCTGCCCCGGCCCCGCGTCCTTGCCGACGGCGCTCAGCGGCGCATACGCGGTCCATCCGGACAGGGGCGGCCCGTCGCCGACGAAGAACGCCGAGAGCAGCACGAGCAACGCCAGCAGCGTAACCCAGAACGACGTCATGTTGATCCGCGGGAACGCCATGTCTTCCGCGCCGACCTGAATCGGCAGAAAGAAATTGCCGAAGCCCGCGAACGGCGCCGTGGTCAGCACGAAGAACACCATGATCGTGCCGTGCATCGTCATCAGCGCGAGGTAGTATTCGGGAGTAATCACGCCCCCAGCCGCTCCCGTGGGAGCGAGCTTCCCCAGCCCCGGCACGGGCGTCTCGGGCCACCCGAGATGGAACCGCATGACCCAGGAGAGCACCATCCCCGTCACCACCGCGACGAGCGCCAGATCGAGATACTGCCGGCCGATCACCTTGTGGTCGACGCTGAACACGTTGCGTCGCAGGAAGCTCTGGGGCCGGGGGGGCGCGTGACTTGTGGCGACGCCGTGCGTCATTGGGCCGCCGCCTTCTCCTTGAGCCATTGGTCGAAGTCCGCCCGGGTCTTCACTTCGACGAACGCGCGCATGTTGTAATGGCCCAGGCCGCACAGTTGCGTGCAGACGAGCTCATACTTGCCCGGTGTGGTCGCCGTGAAGTGCAGCGGGATAACCATGCCGGGGACGAAGTCCTGCTGGATGCGCAGCTCGGGGACGTAGAAGGCATGGTTGACGTCCTTCGCGTGCAGCTGGAGCAGGATCGGCTGATCGACGGGAATCACCAGGCTTGCCACGACGATGTCGTCCCGCGCGGTCGTGTCGTTGGCGGGGTCGAGCCCGAAGAAGTTCTCGTTGGCGTCGCTCATCAGGTCGGGGTGCATGCCGCCGAACTTGCCGTCGCTTCCCGCGTAGCGGAAATAGAACGCGAACTGCTCGGCCTGAACCTCGATCTGCAGGGCGCCGGGGGCCGGAGGGGTCTGATAGACGCCCGCCCAGACTTTGGAGCCGACAAAGGTGAGCACCAGGATTTCGATGCCCACGAGCACCGTCGCCAGCACCACCATCGGCGTGGGGCCGCCGGGGAATGTCTTGACCGGGCGGGCGGTCGCCGCGCTGCCCACCCCGAAGCGCCACACGAAGAACGCGAGCGCGAGCTGTGCGGCGACGAAGAGGATGCCGACCACAATCATCGTCTCGTTCAGTTGACGGTCGATGCGGCTGCCGTGCGTCGAGATGTCCGGCGGCAGCCACCAGGTGTGGAGGGCGAAGATTGCGGCTGACACCAGCGCAATCACCGTCACCACAACGGCAAACAGCTTCCCCATCGCTCAGTAGGGCCGGGCGGTCAACACGAAATTGGCGGTCTTCGTCTCGCTCCCGCCGATCGTCACCTCCTGGCTCTGAGTTCCGAAGCGCTCGTGCCATGCCGTCACGGTGTACTTGCCGGGCGGCAGGCCCGTCAAGCTGAATTCGCCGGTCGAATCGGTGACGGCGGAGTGCGGCGTCGCCAGCACGACGAAGTAGCCGTGCATCCACGGGTGCACGTTGCACTTCACCGGGATGAATTCGGGCTGGTCCCACGACGTACGGATCGGTGGCGCTCCCTTGGGCTGCGACTTGTTCCATTCGGCATTCACACGCGCCAATGGATGAATGTTGTGTGAATGGGGATCGTCATTGAAAATCTCGAGTGGCTGGTGCACCTGCATCGCCGCGACGTGCGGAATGTACAGACAGCCTTTCTGGTCGTAGTGCACCGTGTCGGTCGCCGCCGGAGCGCCCTGGTCTCCTGCCGAGATGTATACCACCACGTAACGCACGCTGTTGCCCGGGCCCGTCACCGCATCCTGCGTCGTCACCGGCGTCGGATGCTGCGTCACGCAATTCGGCTCCTTCGACATATCAATCGTCCGGACTTTCGGCAGCGTGCCGGTATACGTCACCTTGCCGCTGATCATCCCCGCGGCAGGTTGGTGTCGCGGCGCGGCAATAGTGGCCGTTGCCACTACCGCGATTAAGGCGGTGAAGCGCACAATCATTGCCCTCCTCCTTCTGGACCAATCGGCTTGAGCTCGGCTCCGTGGGTCGCCGCCCACTCATGCCAGATCGCCGACTCCCGCGTCTTGAGCGGCTGCAACGTGCGCAGGAAATGCACGAGATCCCACGCCTCCGCCGGCGAGAGTTGATCCGCGAACGATGGCATCGGAGAGCCGTCGAGCCCCGTCATGAAAATGCGATACAGATCCTGGTTGGTCGTCCCGCACATGAAGCGGGAGCCCGTTTGGAAGTTGTAGGGACGGATGGGATCATCCTTGCTGTCGGTCAACTCATGCGCCGAGGGGCCGTCGCCGTGCCCCGCCGGCCCGTGGCATTTCCAGCATTCCAGGCGCTGATACAGCTGCCGCCCGTGCAGAATGCTCTGAATCGTCGCAGTAGGCTCTGCGGGAATCGTGATCGGCGTCCCCGGCTTCGCCGTGCGCCAGCGCGGCGAGAAGGTCTTGATGTAGGCGACCAGGTTGATGCGGTTCTGCGGCGTGAGCGCGACCCACGGCGGCATGTTCGTGGTCACGAATCCCCGCTCCACCGAGTTGTACAGATCCTGGTCCGTCGGCAGCGAGCCGGACGGCGTCGAGCGGCATTTGAACGTCGCGAGCGTGAAATCCCGCGGCTTGGGATCGATCCACTGGGCATTCTCGCCCTGGGCGTCTCCGTCATCCCCGTGGCAGCCCGCGCAATACCGGGTGTACGGCGCCTTTCCGGCCGCGGCGTGCCCGGTCAGTGCGCCAACGTGCGCTTCCTGCGCCGCCGCCGGTGCCGGCGTCACGCCGGCGAGCAGGAGCACAGCGCCACACGCCGACACGAGCGACATCCATCGCGTTTGCGGTTTCATTTGTGGGCTCCTCTCAGAAGGCGAAGTCGAAGGCGAGCAGCAGGCTGCGGCTCCACACCTTCGTCGCGGGGTCCAGGGGGTCAAGGCCGGAACCGTCCCCGCTAAATGGGGCCATTCCGGTCGTTCTCGTCATTGCGAATTCGGCGTGCAGCGCCATGCCGTCGCGACTGAACATGAACGGATAGGCGCGGGCCCCGACCATGATCGCGTCGGCGTTGCCCAATGTCTTGGGCGTCGCGGGATCGGCTTGCTTGGACATGCGCAGGATCTCGTAACGTCCCTGCACCAGTAGCCGCGGCGTCGCGACGTAATGCGCCTCGAGCAGCGCCGTGTTCCATGCGGGTTTCTGCGTGTTGCCACCCAGAACGGCATCGTCGGAGGCGTGAGACACCAGCGGGATGAGCTCGAGATTGCCGAGCCACAGCTGCGCCGTGGCTCCGATCCGGACGAACGGTTTATTTGCTCTGCCGGTACCGGGGATCGGCTCGCCACCGACACTGTCGAGGTCGAATGCGGTCGGACGATGTCCCAGATAGCCGAATACGCCGATGCGCTGCGGTCCCAACCCGCCGCCCATGGCGAATGCGTGACTCAGCGTAGCCATCGCATCCATACTTTTGCCGCCCGGCAACCCGGCCTCACCGTCATCGGTCGTCAACAGGGACACGCTATAGCGGGTGTAGCTGTTGACCGAGTGGCCTGACAGCTCCGCGCCGATCTGGTTGTCACCCAGCCCGAACGCGTAGTTGTCGACACTGCCGGCGGGTTGGAAATGGTAGGCGTACAGGAAGCTGCCGTTGTTCGACAGCCACGTGAACCGTTTTTCGGACAGCAGGTTGTCGAGCTCGAACTTCCCAACCTTCACGTTGGCCCAGGGCGAGTGGCCCAGATTATCGAAGCGCACGAACGCCGCCTCGAGGCCGGTGGTGCCGTCCGCGTCCAGGGTCGGGACGAGACCGAAGGTGATGTCTTTGTACAGCGTCCCGAGCATCAGGAAGTCGACGCCGGAGAGATCGAACCCGCCCTGGGTTAGCGTCTTCTCGCCCGCGTCGGTCGGCTGATGCGTGGTGTTCTCGACATGGATCTGCGGCGTCGTGCGCATCGCGATCGGCCAGTACGCGTTGTTCTGCCAAATCGGCGAGTCGCGATCGTTGCCCAGCTGGTACCCGTTGTCTTTGAAGCGTTGGCCGAAGGCGTTCAGCTCGGGCCACGCGGTGTGGCAGGCGGAGCAGCGCAGGCCGTACTTGCGGGCGAAGGCGGGAATCGCGCTGGCGTACGTGGCGTAAGCGGCTGCGTATGTGGGTGCCGCCGTCCCAGTGCCGCTTGGTGCCATGGCCGTGCAGATCAGCATCGCCAACGGTGCAACGGCCGTCAGGAACCGCTTGACCATGTGACCCCCCCTCGTTGGGAGACCCTGCGGGTTCACGGCTGGTTACATATGTCGGTTCATCTACGGCGCTGTGGGCTAGTTGTCAAATGAGAAGTGTGAAGATCATGAAGGTCATTCCTTACTCTTGATCTGCGGGCCGTGGATGCTTTTCGCGCCGGCGATAGGCCTTTTTGGAACGGTGCACTTTGTGGGAGGGCGTCTTGAGCCGCCCTTTCACCGGCGCATCAGGATTCGGCACCCGCACTACGACTTTCTTCTTCTCCCGCTTGCGGCTCATTGGCCCACGCGTTGGCGGATCTGCCGGGCGTGGTGGCGGGCGTGAATCACGTGGAATCTCATCCATTCCTCGATCGTCAGATCGCCCATCCGCGGGTGTTTGACGAACAAATCGGCGCGGCGTTCCGGCAACAGCGCGCGGTCGACCTGGTCCCACGCCTCGAGCGCGGCCAGGAAATGCGCCTCGGCACTCGCCCGGTCGATCTGTGCCGGGGGCATGGTGCGTTCCGGCGCCTTGCGGCCCGGTGGAAACCAGCGCAACCCGAAAATGAACAGCCTCGCGATCTGCTCCGCGGGGGTCCGGGGCCGCCGCGTCATCGGCGCGTGATTGCGCCGCGCCTTGAATGTCTCTGCGCTGAGCGAGAGCCCCAGCGCGAGATGCTCGACGATCTGGGCGGGCGTCCATTTCCGGGACGGCCCCTCCCCGTGCTCCCACTCGCTGTCGCTGCGCCCGCGCAGCGGGCCGAGCACGAGCGTCGGCAGCTCCGCGAGCCCGCTCATCGCGCCCGGGGCCGCCGACTACTAGTTTCCATCCGACCCGACATGCGGGGAATCTGCGAGTGAACCTGCTGCGCCGCCACCCGGTTGCGATCGCGCTGGTGGTCCTGCTCCTCGCCACCGCGATTCATCCGCTGTCTCCGCTCGTCGACGCGGTCACCGGTTCCGTGCCGGGCGATGCGGACCTCGATCGCCCGATCCTCTATGCGATGTTCGCGCCGCTGTCCAACACACTCGACGCACTCACGTTCTTCAGCACGGCGCGCGCCGCATGGGCGCTCACGGTCTGGATCCTGCTCCTCGCCGCATGGGGCGCGCTGCGTCGCTGGGAGACGCCGCTCACGTGGCGACGCCGCACCGTGCGCGCGCTGATCGGCCCGGGCGTGCTGATCGTCCTCGCCATCGCGGCGGTGCTGTTGCCCCGCCCCGTGCCGCGACTCACCACCGCCGACGGGGGGGACGCCGGCACGGTGATCGATTACCACGCGCATACCAGCGCGTCCCACGACGGCCGCCCGGGGTGGAGCCTGGCGAAGCTCGCCGCCTGGCATGCGCGCCAGGGCTTCGAAGCGACGTACGTGACCGACCACAACGTGGTGTACGACGGCTCGCTTCCCCCTCCCGGGACGTCGATCAGCCTGCTGCCCGGCGTCGAGTGGAGCGTGTACCGGCAGCATGTCGTCGCGATCGGGCCGGTCGGGCCGCTGCCCCGCGACAGCTTCGGCGGCAGCACGGAGCGGATGGTACGGATCTTCGCCGCGATCGAGCGCCAGGGCGGCCTCAGCATCGCCTCGCTTCCCGAGTATTGGCGCAATCATTGGGACGATCTCGGCGCGTTCGTGGTGGCCGGTGTGGACGGCTTCGAGATCGTCAACTGCGCGCCGCAGGCGCTGGCCTTCCCGACCGAGCGACGCCGCGCGGTGCTCACGCTCGCCGGCAGCCACAATCTCCTGGTCGTCGGTGCGAGCGACAATCACGGCTGGGGCAAGGTGACGTGCGTCTGGAACGTCTCCCGGCCGGGCGCGCAGGGCTTTCATACGAATCGCGTCTTTGCCCGGCCACTCGCGCTGCTGCAAGGGGACTGGCTGCCGTGGACGGCGCCGGTGACGCAGCCGTGGTTCATGCTGCGGTCATTGACCTGGAGCGAGCGGGCGAGCTGGCTGACGTGGGTGCTCGTCATTCTGCTGTATCGGGCGTTCCCACGCCGGGAGGGACAAGCGGCGGGACTCGGAATCCTGGCCCGCTCGATCTGGCGACGTCCCCGCAAAGAGCCCGTTCCTGACGAGACTCCGACATGATGGCGCGCAACCAACGTGCGAGCTTGTACGTCTTACTCGCGGGTAACTCCTCCTCTGTTCTTTCCTCTTATTGGAGACCGTCCATGCTGGCAGCAGGTCGCATGTTAATCCTTGGGGCATTCGTCGCCGTGGCGGCACCGGCGGGCGCGCAGACCGCGCTGCCCCTGAAGCACGCGCCGTCGCGCACGCAAACGGCGATCACCCCGTCGGATCTCATGACCCGCGTCTATCTGTACGCCGACGACTCGATGATGGGCCGGATGGCGGGCAGTGAATACAATCTGAAGGCCACCGCGTACATCGCCTCCGAGGTGCGGCGCATGGGATTGGTGCCGGCGGGAGACTCCGGCGGCTACTTCCAGAACGTGCCGCTGGTGAAGCGGGGCCTGGACGCGAACGCGACGCTGTCGGTCGACGGCACGCCGCTCACGCCGTGGGTGGATTTCGTGCCGCGCGATCCGGGCCGGGCGACACGCGCCTTCGACGGCGCTCAGGTGATCTATGGTGGCGTCTGGACCGACAGCACGATGATCAGCCCTGATCAGGCAGCCGGAAAATTCGTCGTGTTGGCGGCGCATAGCGGTCCGAACGTGCCGCAGGCGCAGCAGGTGAATCGCGGGGCGATTCTGTCGCGCTACCGCGGCGCCGCGGGTATCGCCGTGGCGGCGCTCGAAACCTTTCCGCCTCAGGTCATCGCGTTCTTCCGCAATCCGCAGACGTCGATGAAGCGGGATGCTGTGGCGGCCGATACGACGAGCGTGCCGGTGTACGTCTACGTGAACGCCGCCGCCGCCCGCACGTTGCTGTGGGGGGGCGGGGGGGGCGGGGGGGGCGCGCCGCTCGACAGCCTGCGGCCCGGCGCGGCCGGCAAGACGGTGCACGGTACGGTGACGTTCGCCGAGACGCCCGCGCCGGCGCGCAACGTCGTCGCGATTCTGCGGGGCAGCGATCCGCAGCTACGCGGGGAGTACGTCGCGATCGGCGCGCACAACGACCACATCGGGTTCGATCAGACGCCGGTGGATCACGATTCCATCCGGGCGTTCAACGATGCGGTGCGGCGGCTCGAGCTCGCGGCCCCGCCCCCCGATCACCGCGTGACGCCGGACCAGGTGCGGCAGATCCACGTGAACGTGGACAGCCTGCACCGGGTGCAGCCGGAGGGCGCCCGTCGCGACTCGATCTTCAACGGGGCCGACGACGACGGCTCGGGGACGACGGCGGTGCTGGAGATCGCCGAAGCGTTCGCCGGCGCGCGCGCATCACCCCACGGTCGCACGCGACTCGATCGTGGCGCAGCTCAACATGGACATGGTCGGCCGCGGCCGCGGCGACGACGAGAACGGCGGCGGGCCCGGGTATCTCCAGCTCATCGGCACGCGCCGGTTGTCGACCGAGCTCGGCGACATGGTCGAAAGCGTCAACAAGGCGCGCACGCAGCCGTTCAGGTTCGATTATCAGTTCGACGCGACCGGGCATCCCGAGCAGTACTACTGCCGCAGCGATCATTACATGTATGCGCGCTACGGCATTCCGATCGCGTTCTTCACCACGGGCAATCACCGCGACTATCATCAGGTGACGGACGAGCCGCAGTACATCGACTACGACAAGCTGGCGCACGTGTCGCAGTTCGTGCACGACGTGGCGACCGCGGTCGCGAATCTCGACCATCGTGTGGTTGTTGATAAGCCGAAACCGGACCCGCGCGGGAATTGCGTGCAATAGAGAGCGCTATCGGCTATCAGCTATCAGCTATCGGGGGGGTGCGTCGTTTGAGCGCGCGAATCATGGCCGCCAACAACCGGCGCACTTCCGCAGCCCGATTCAGAATTGCACGGGCCGTTTCGTTGGTCATGTATTGCAATCTTGTAGCAATGAGTAGTTGGGTCTCCACTTCCATGAGCGAGCCATACGCCACGGATGAGTGGTAGAGAAAGCCCCCGACCCCCTGGCGCCCTCTGCCTTCCGCAATATTGGACGGTACTGAAACCGCGCTGCGTCGGAGCTGGGCCGTCAAGCCGTAGCGTTCCTCGGAAGGAAACGTCTTAGACACCTCGTAGCGGGCAAGTGATGGCTGGTTATTCCGATCGATCTCTCGTAGACAAACTGGGCATCAAGCCCGGGATGCGGATCGCCATCATCGATTCGCCACACGGGTTTGCGGCGACACTGGGCAAACTTCCCGCTCGCGTAACTGTCACTCACGACGTTCGGGGAGTCCTTCCTTTCATCCATTTCTTTGCGGTCGATCGCGAAGTGCTGAAGAAGCGTTTCGCTCGATTGAAACGCGCTCTTGAGCCGGCGGGAACTCTTTGGATCTCCTGGCCCAAGAAGACGTCTGGTGTGGCGACCGATCTCACTGAAGATGTCGTCAGAGCGATTGCGCTAGCAGGTGGATTGGTGGATGTAAAGGTTGCCGCAGTCGATGAAGTTTGGTCAGCTCTGAAACTCGTGCGAAGGCTCAAGGACAGGTAACCTCATTTCACGCCGCCGGATAGCCGATAGCCCATAGCCGATAGCACTGTCTTTGCGCCGTAAAGTACTTGACAACATTGGAGCATATGTTGTAGCGTTAGGCCGTGACCTCACCGCAACCGCTCCACGATCGCGCGCTCGATAATCTGAAGTTCATCCGCTCCACGATGGAGCGGGCGGGTTCGTTCACGGCCGTCCCCGGCTGGGGCATGGTCGTGCTCGGCCTGACCGCCCTCGCCGCGACGGCCTACGCCGGATCGCTGCCGGTCGCGCCGGTCTACGGCGCCGCGCAGAGCCGGTGGCTGTGGATCTGGATGTTCGAAGCCTTGCTCGGGGCGGGCATCGGAACGGCGGCACTGCTGTACAAGGCCTTGCGCGCGGGCGACACGATCATCCACGGCCCGGCGCGACGTTTCGGGCTCAGCGTGCTGCCGCCGTTCATCGTGGGGGCGCTGCTGACCTACGTGCTCTGGCACGCGCAGCAGCTCGCACTGCTTCCCGCGCTGTGGCTGTTGTGCTACGGCACGGGCGTGGTGACCGGTGGCGCGTTCTCATTGCGTGTGGTGCCGGTGATGGGACTCTGCTTCATGCTGCTGGGCGCGGTAGCACTGTTTACGCCGCCGGCCTTGCACGCGTGGCTGCTCGCCGCCGGTTTCGGCGCATTGCACATCGTGTTTGGGCTGATCATTGCACGGAGGTACGGTGGCTAAGACGAGTACGGCGCGGATTCCCCGCGCAGACGCGGAACGACCCGCAAAGACGAAAGTCCAGACCGCCCCGGCGGACCTGGACCGGCTGATTCACGAGCGCGTGCGGCTCGCGATCGTCAGCGCGCTCGCGGTGCGTGATAGCGTCACGTTCAACGAGCTGAAGGCGTTGCTCAAAACGACCGACGGCAACCTCAGCGTCCATGCGCGGAAGCTCGAAGACGCCGAGTACATCACGTGCGAGAAGTCGTTCGCGGGCCGCGTCCCCAAGACGGAGTACCGACTCACCGCCCTCGGCAGGCGGGCGCTCGAGCGCTATCTCGATCACATGGAAGCGTTGATTCGCGCGACGCGCGCACGCTGACGGTGTCCTCTTTTTTTTGGCCGGTGACTTTATGAAGCAAAGTACTTCTTTCCACGTGGCCATCGTCATGGACGGCAACGGGCGCTGGGCGACTCGGCGCGGCCTGCCGCGCGCCGCCGGCCACCGCGCCGGCGCCGCTGCCGTGCGGCGCGTCGTCGAAATCGCGCCCGGCTGCGGCATCACCGCGCTCAGCGTGTACGCCTTTTCGTCCGACAACTGGAGCCGGCCCGCGGCCGAGGTGTCGACGCTCATGCGCCTGTTCGCCCGCTACCTGCGCAGCGAGACGGCCGAGCTCATCGCGCAGGGCGTGAAGCTGATCGTGATCGGCCGACGGGATCGCCTGCCGGCGTCGCTCGTCGCCGCGATCGGCGCCGCCGAGCAGGCGACTGCGCAGGGCACACGACTCGAGCTGCGCGTCGCCGTCGATTACTCGGGGCGAGCCGCGATCCGCGCGGGACAGCTGCTGCCCGACGTCGACCTGCTGATTCGCACCGGCGGCGAGCAGCGGCTGTCCGATTTCCTGCTCTGGGAGTGCGCCTACGCCGAGCTGTGGTTCACCGAGCGGATGTGGCCGGACTTCGGAGCGGCGCATCTCGCCGCCGCGATCCACGAATTCCATTCCCGCGACCGCCGGTTCGGCGGGCTGCCAACGCAGGAGGCCGTTTGAACGCGCTCACACCGCGTACGAGACTCGCTCTCGAGATCGCCGGACTCGGTATCGTCGGGGGTATCACGGGCGACGCGCTGCTCCGCGCGATGCCCTGGGGATTGAACGTCAGCATCGGCATTGTCGTACTCGTAGGCGTCGGTGCGTGGCTCGTCCGGCGTCACGGCGGCAAGACGGGACCGGACGCTCCCTGGCTCGCCATCACCGCGCTGCTGCTCGGCGCGGCCTTCCTGCGGCGCGACGCGGAAACCCTGGCCGCCCTCGACACCCTTGCCCTGATCCTGACGCTCGCACTCGGCGCAGCGAGCCTCCAGGGCGAAACAGTATCGCGTTGGTACGCGCTCGATTACGCGCGCGGCGTCGCAACCGCCGCGTTCTCCAGCGTGTTCGGCAGCATCCTCCTGCTGTTCAAGGACATCGAGTGGCGTGAGCTTCCGCAAGAAGGCCGGCTCCGTCACGTGCGCGGTGTCGTGCTCGGCGTGGTCATCGCCGCACCGCTGCTCATCATCTTTGCGGCGTTGTTCGCATCCGCCGATCCGATCTTCAATAACGTGCTGACTGGTCTGCTTGCGTTCGACATGGACACGGTGATCGTCCATGCGTTCTTCATTTGCTTCTGGGGGGCGCTCACCGCCGGATTCTTGTGGTGGAGCTTCCTGCGCCAGCCGCTCAAAGCCTTTGCACCGGCGCCGAAGCCGCTTCCATCGGTGGTGCCGCTCGCGACCGCGCTCGGATTGCTGGATTTTCTGTTTCTGATGTTCGTCGTGGTGCAGCTACGCTACTTCTTCGGCGGCGCGAGTCTCGTCGTGGAAACGGGCGGCCTCACGTTCGCGAGCTACGCGCGTGAGGGCTTCTTCCAGCTGGTCGTGGCAAGCGGCCTCGTGCTCCCCATCGTCCTGGGTGGTGATTACCTCGTCTCGAGCGGTACGCCGGCGCAAGTGCGCGTCTTCCGCCAGCTCTCCGGATTGCTGCTCGCGCTGCTGGCCGTCGTCATGGCGTCGGCGCTGAAACGCATGCAGCTCTATGTCGCCGCGTACGGATTGACGGACGACCGGCTGTACGCAACCGCATTCATGATCCTGTTGATCGGTGTCTTCGCGTGGTTCGCCTGGACGGTCCTGCGCGGCCAGCGGCAGCGCTTCGCGTTCGGCGCGTTGATGCAAGCGTTCGCCGTGCTCGCCGGGTTACACATGCTCAATCCCGATGCGTACATCGTGAAAACGAATCTCCACCGCCCCACGGCGGAGCGCCCGTTTGACGCGCGTTACGCAGCGTCGCTCGGCGGGGACGCGGTGCCGGTGCTGCTGGACGCGTTACCACGGCTCGACGCTGATGACCGCTGCATCGTCGTGATGCGATTGCTGAATCGCTGGGTGGACGGTGAGCGCGCCTCAGCCGACGCCGACTGGCGCACCTGGAATTGGAGCCGCGCGCGGGCACGACGGCTCGTCCACAGGCAAACGGATCAATTTCTCGCGGCGTGTCCGCTCGCCGCTCGGGAGCTGCACCATGAGTACTGATCGCCGGCTGCGGCGCATCGCCGCCGTTACCGTGGGGCTCATGGGGGCCGGTGCGGTCTGCGGGGCGTTGGCGGGAGCGGCCGCGCTCATCATCAGCCTGTGGCTCGAGCATGATCCCGGGTCCTTCGATCTGGGATTGCTCATCGGTCCGATCTTCGGAGGACCGATCGGGGCGATCACCGCACCGATTCTCGCGTGGCTGCTCCTGCGACGAGTCGCGTTCGGGGAGATGTTCGTCCGGCTATCGGCCGGAACTACGATCGGAGGCGTCGTTGGGTGGATGACGGTCACCGGAAGACCGCAGATCGTGAGCGGCCTCGCGGGAGCCTTCGTAGGATGTGTGGTCGCCGCCATCCGCATGCATTATCGCGCAAGTAGATTGGAGGCATGCCGCTCCGCATTACTCAGGTAGACGCCTTTACCAATCGCCCCTTTGCCGGCAATCCCGCGGCGGTCTGCATTCTTCCCCGGGCCGCGGAGGCTCCCTGGATGCTCAACGTCGCGCGCGAGATGAATCTCGCCGAGACCGCGTTCCTCGTCCGTCAGAAAGACGGGTTCGATCTGCGCTGGTTCACGCCGGCGGTCGAGGTCGATCTCTGCGGCCACGCGACGCTCGCCAGTGCGCATGTGCTCTGGGAGGACGGCCACCTCAAACCCAGCGAGCAGGCCCGCTTTCACACCAGAAGCGGACTGCTAACGGCTGGTCGCAACAAGTCGTGGATCAACCTCGACTTTCCTGCGACGCCCGTGTCCCCTGCGCCGGAGCCGCCTGGACTGGTCGCCGCGCTCGGAGCAAAACCGAAGTTCATCGGTCGCAGTCGGTTTGATTATCTCGTCGAACTCGAGAGCGAGTCCACAGTACGTACGCTCGAGCCGGATCTCGGCGCCCTCGCTCAGATCGACGCGCGCGGGATAATCGTGACGAGCCGCGCGAACGAAGCCGGCGATTACGATTTTGTGTCACGCTTCTTCGCTCCCCAGTCCGGCGTACCGGAGGATCCAGTCACGGGCTCGGCACATTGCGCTCTGGCCCCCTATTGGGCTCCGATAATCGGGACGGATGACCTGGTCGGGTATCAGGCATCCCCCCGTGGCGGCGAGGTATTGATGCGCGTGCTCGGGGATCGTGTGGAGTTGTCAGGCGAAGCCGTCACGGTGTTGCGCGGCGAACTGACCGCGGGCAATATGGCGTCGTGACCAAGGACCAACGATCGAGCCGAGTCATCGGCTACCTCTGCGCCCTGGGCGCGGGATCCGTCTGGGGCACGACCGGCCCACTCTCCACCAAACTCTACGCCGAAGGCGCCGCCATCACCGGCATCGGCTTCTGGCGGCTGATGCTCGGCACCGCCGGCCTGGCACTCTGGGCCCTGCTGTTTCACCGCGAGGTCTTCAAGGTCGATCGCAAAGGGCTGTGGCTCATGGCTGGGCTCGGCGGAGCGATGGTCGCGCTGTTCGAGGTCGCCTATCAATTCGGGATCGCCGGCGCGGGAGTTGCCGGCGCCGCCGCGCTGCTCTACACCGCGCCCGTCATGGTCGCGCTCGTTGCCAGACCGCTGCTCGGCGAGCGGCTGACACCGCTGCGCTTCGCCCTCGCCGTGGTCGTGATGATCGGCGCCGCCATGACCGTCACCGGCAAGAGCGGGGGGGGAGCGACGACGCAAAGCGCGATCGCGCTGCCGAGCCTCGTTGTCGGCATCTTCGGCGGGCTGCTCGCGGCGGTGAGCTACGCCACCACCACGGTGCTCGCCCGCTGGACCGTCCCGCGCTACGGCTCCTATCGCATGCTGTTCTGGGAAGCACTCGGCGGCGTGGTGATTCTCGCCATCGTGCTGCCGCTCGCCGGCTACGCACCCGCTCCACCTCCGACGAGCGCGGCTTGGCTGTATGTCTTCGCGCTCGCCGCCGGCGGCGTCGTGCTCGCGAATTTCCTCTTCTTTGCGGGCGTACGCCGCATCGAAGCGACGCCGACTGCCGTCGCTGCCAGTCGCTGCCACGATCGAGCCGGTCGTGGGCGCACTCCTCGCATTCCTGTTGCTCCGGCAGGGACTGACGCTGGTCGGCTGGGTCGGATTGGTGATGGTGGTCGGCGGCGTGGCCGCGGGCTACCTCAAGGAAGGATCAGAAAGCGAGCTCCAAACCCAACCGGAACAGGCGGGGTAGCTATCACGGGACTCGGTTCCGCTCAAGCCCCTGCTCGGTCCCCATCCGATCCCAGTCAGTCAGCTGCGACGACGGGATGCGCCAACTCCGTACCAAGGCCAGCCAGGAGTCCGGCCGAATCGTCACGTCGCGGACACGGCGATGGACGGCGGCCACGTTGTCCGGGGCGTACAACACGGCGGCCGGCGCGTCCGCGTTCCAGAGCTCGATGGCGCTGCGCAACAAGCGCGTCGCCTCCGCCCGATTGGGCTCCCCGGCCGCCTGCTCGAGCAAGCGATCGACCTCAGGGTTGTCGTAGCGGCCCGGATTTCCTCCGCCGAAGCCGCGCCGCGTCCAGTTCTCGAGTGTCGCGTCGATCGGCGACGGCCCGGTGCCCCATGCCCCGAGGACGGCGTCGAAATGCCCGGTCTTGGTACGCTCCAGCATGAGGCTGAGATCGACCTCGTCGATGCGGACGTCCAATCCAACCGTGCGGAGCTGCTCCTGGATCAACCGCGCGTATTGCCGGCGCAGCCCGCTCGTGATGGGCACGAGAATACGGAAGGCCCGCCGGTGCTGCGCCAGAAGCCGCGCGGCTTGCGCGGAGTCGTATGCCACGTCGCCCGCCAACGATCGGTCCCAGATGGACCACAGGCGAGGCATCGGGCCCGGCGGCACTGCGGCGAGATCCCCCCACACGCTCTGCACCATGCGCTGGCGATCGAGCGCCATCACGACCGCCCGGCGCATGTCGCGATTGCCGAACAGGGGATGTGGTGCGCCCGTGTCGCCATTGGCGCGCACGTTGAACGCGAGAAAACCGTAGACCGCACCGTGGTACGGATATGTTGCCAGGGCCGATGCGTCATGAACCCGCTTCACGTTGTCGGGCGGTCCCAGGACTTCGATCGCATCCGCCTGACCGGCGATGAGCTGCGTCAGCGCCACCTCGAGGTTGGGCGTGACCCGCCAGATCAGGCGCCGCAAGTGCGGGCGCCCGAGGAAGAACGTGGAATCGGCGGCGAGCTCGAGACTCTCCCCCGCCTTCCAGCGCACGAACCGGTACGGCCCGTCGCCGATCGGCTCGCGTCCGAACGGCGCGTTCCGCCAGGCTCCGCGCGGGAGTCCGCGGAGGACGTGGGCGGGAAGCACGCGCATGTGGTACACGGCATCGAAAAACATTTCGGCGTAGCGACGGCGAAAACGGAACACGGCGGTGAGCGTGTCGCGCGCGGTCACGGAGGCGATGTCCCGCAAGGCGGCGCGCGACGGCGCTGCGATGACCGAGTCCGTGTAAACATCGAACGTGAACGCCACATCGGCCGCGCTCACGCGTACACCGTCCTGCCAGTGGGCCCGCGGATCGAGGTGGAAGGTCAACGTGACGCTGTCGGTCCAGTCCCAGCGGGCCGCGAGTTGCGGCACGAAGTCGTCGTCCCCGACGGTATTCGCCGACATCCCGACATCGGCCAGCTTGAGGAAGAGCTGGTCCGTCACGTCGCGTCCGATGGCCAGCTGCGTGATCGGGGGAAGCAGAATATCGGGCTCGCCCGGCGCCGCGATGACGAGCGCGCCGCAGTAGTCGCCGCGGCACCCGCCGCGCGACTCACAGCCGGCGAGCGCCCCGAGGAGGAGGCTCGCGGCAATCAACCGGCGCTGGGCGCCGGCTCTACACTGGGGCTCTCTCCGGTGCTGGTCCATTGACGGCCAATGATGCTTCCAGCTTCGCGATCTGTACAGTGGCGCCCATTATCACTTCGTGATCTCGAAGAGATCCTCTTCGATGTCCGCGGCGCCGCTCAGCAGGCGGCGCAGCCGCCGGGGCGAGATCCCCAGGCGCCGCGCTGATTCCCTACGGTTGCCACCGCACAGCTTCACCGTCGCATGGGCGGCCGCCGCCGTGATTTCCTGCAGGGGCGCGGGGAACGGGAGGGGGCCCTCGGCGCGCGTGGGCGCGTCGTTCGGGCGCAGGAGCTCTTCAGCGCACAGGTCGCCGCCGGGCGACAGCAACAGCGCCCGTTCGAGGGCGTTCTTCAGCTCGCGGATGTTGCCGGGCCACGGATGCGCGCGCAGCTGCTCGCTCACACCCGGAGCGAGCGCCGGCTGCGGCACGCCGTGCTCCTGGGCCAGCTGCGCAAGCAGGGCCTCCGCTACGAGGAAGACATCGTCGCCGCGCTCACGCAGCGGCGGCAGCCTCAGGACGACGGCGCTGAGGCGGAAGTAGAGGTCTTCGCGGAAGCCGCCGCCGGCCACCAGGTCTGCCAGGTGTTCGTTCGTGGCCGCCAGGATGCGCACGTCCACGGACCGGGGTTTCGTTCCGCCCACGCGCCGAATTTCCTTGTCCTCCAGCACGCGAAGGAGCTTCGCCTGCATGTTGAGCGGCAGGTCCGCGATCTCATCCAGGAACAGCGTACCGGTGTCGGCGACCTCGAAGAGCCCGGGCTTGGACGCGTGCGCGCCCGTAAACGAACCGCGCTCGTGGCCGAACAGCTCCGATTCGATGAGATGCTCCGGGAAGGCCGAGCAGTTCACCGCGACGAAGGGCGCATCTCCGCGTGGCCCGCCGGCATGGATCGCGCGCGCGAGCACTTCCTTTCCTGTTCCGGTCTCCCCGACGATGAGTGCTCGCGCGTGCCGGTGTGGCATGAGGCGGAAGGCGCGCGCCAGCTCCTTCTTCAGCGCCGCGCTGTCGCCCACAATGGCGGCAAACGGGTTGGGGGCATTGGCCGAGCTCGCCACGCGGATGTGATGTGTTCTGCGCGCGCCCGCGACGGCATTGCGGAGGATTTCGAGATCCTCCGGGAGGGCGAAATAGTCGCCGGCGCCCTGCGCGATCATCTGCATCCCCGTGCGGCGCGCGGGGTCGGTACCGACCACGAACAACGCGATGTGGCGAGGCACGCTATGGCTCGCCAGCCAGCGGATCGCGTCGTCCTCGGCACCACCCGCCGCTACAATGACCGCGGCCGTGTCCGGCCCGAATGGGATCGCCTCGACATCGCGCGCAAACAAATCGATGGCGACGTCCAGATCGGCGGCGAGATCGTTCCAGAATTCGCCGAACGCGACGGAAATCGCGATGATCGTTAACCGTGGGAGCGCCGGCGCCGATGGGCGCCGGCGCTCCAGGCCGCTCCGGCGTTCCTCAGCCGGGCTCACATCGGGGCAAGACATACCGCTCCACCTGGCTAAAGGGTCCTATACCACGTCACCAACCTAGGACCACAATGTCACCTGTCAAGATCCGAAAGCGAGCCGAACCTTCTCCGACATGTGGTTTCTTTTAGCCCCTTGGAAGGTATCTCATTGATCTATCGGCAGTTCGCTACATTGGTACTCTGGGCGGTGTGGCGACAGACCACCGTAAGTCCCCGAAACGGACCATAACTTACCGATCTAGGAACCATGTGGGGTACTCGTGCTGCCGCCCGCGCGACGCCTGCTTCGGCGGGATCCTTGCGCCTGCGGCGATCTGGACGGTCGTGACGTGCTCGCAGAGCGCCGCTCCAGAAGCGCCTCCTTGACCGGGGCCCTGCCTTCCGATGCCAGGGGCTGGGCCAGCGACTCGAGGAAGGCCTCGTAGACCGCCGCCGACCACCACCCCCGGCAGCGTTTCATCTCCGCGAGCGCGCGGGCGTGGGACAACGCCGGGCGGTAGGAACGCGTCGAAGTCAGCGCGTCGTACACATCCACGATGCCGACGACCTGGGCGGAGAGCGGGATTTCGTCGCCCCGCAGGCGGTCGGGATAGCCCGTCCCGTCGTGCTTCTCGTGGTGCCAGCGGATGATCGCCTTCAGGTCCCAGGGGAACTCGACGGCCGCGAGCAGCTCGATGCCCCAGATCGGGTGCATCCGCACGACCTCGAACTCGTCCCGCGTCAGCGGTCCGGGTTTGTTCAGGATCTCGTGCGGGACCTTGACCTTGCCCACATCGTGGAGATAGGCGCCCAGCCGGATCGTCGTCTGGGCGTGCTCGTCCATGCCCAGCGCCTGCGCGACCGCGACGCTGTAGCGCGCCACGCGCTCGCAGTGGCCGAACGTATAGGTATCGCTGGACTCGATCGACTGTGCCCACTCGCGCACCACTGCGAGGTAGGTGGCCTCGAGCTCGGCCCTCTTGCCATCGACGTAAACGAGGTCCGCGCGCGCGTCGAGCCGCCCAAAGAGGCGGTGAGCGACGTGGAGGAGGGTCAGCGCCTCCTGGTTCCGGCCCGTCATCTGATAGAGCAGGGCCAGTTCGCGCGTCGCCTCGGCCTCGCCCAGTAGGGAGCCCGCGTTCCTCGCCAACTCGATCGCCGACTGCAGCCGCGACTCGGCCAGGACGGAGCGTCCCGTTTCGCGGTACACGACGCCGAGCAGTCGATACGCCTCGGTTTTATCGTGCCGCACGTCGAACCGGTCGAACAGCGCCAGCGCGGCCTCGGCGTTGCTGCGCGCATCCTCGTAGCGCCCCCGCGCGACGTGCACCTCCGCGTGGTTCACGAGGCAGAGTCCCTGGAGTCGGGCGTCACCCAACCGCTCGGCAAGTTCGTAGCTCTGGCGGAAGTAGCCCTCCGCTTCGTCGAAGCGCCTGTGATCCGCGCTCGCCATGCCGAGGTTGTTGTAGGCGATGGCGCAGCCCTGCTCGTCGTTCGACGCGTGGTAGGCCTCGAGGGACCGCCGGTAACGCACCAGCGCTTCATCGAAGTCGCCCTGGATGTTCGCGAGGATGCCGAGGTTTTGCTCGACGCGCGCGCGTAGCTGGCGGCTCTGCCCGCCCAGCTCCAGGGCGCGCAGGAAGTTCTGGCGGGCGTCGGGCAGCGAGCACACCTTCAGGTCCAGCACCCCCAGCGTGTTCAGGGCTTCGGCCGCGAGCACGTCGTTCCGGGCCTCGGTGGCCACGGAGTGGCTGCGCCGGCACAACGCCCGGGCCACGACCGGTTCGCTGCGCTGGTAGCGCAGCACCGCAAGACGCCGCAGCGCCTCAGCCAGCACACCCGGCTCGCCCGCACGGTCGGCGGCCGCGATGGCACGCTCGTAACAGGCGATCGCGTCGGGGATGCGGGCCGCCCCCTCCTGGGCCCGGGCTTCCTGCAACAGCTCCGCCGCGGAGCGCATCGGCGCGCGCGGGTCTGGTTGCCTGGGAGCGATCATCAGCGCGACAGTCATGGCACCCTCACCAAGCGACCGCGTAGCCGGAGAAGTGACTGATCTCCCCCGTGACCGTCTGCCGGGCGAGATCGCGGACGGAGGGCTCGTACTCCACAATCTGGTGGCCGTGCTTGTACACGATCTGCAGGTACGCGAGCCGCGAGCCGTCGCCGACGTCGCAGTTCGCGTAGCTCATCGTGAGATACGCGGGCGCCCGGAATTTGAGACCGTGCGGGTAGAAACGGACCTGGTTGTACGCGTCATCCCCGTCGATCTCGGCCGTGATCGACACCGCGTGGGCGAGGGCGCCCGGCGGAACCTCGAACGTGTGCGGCCCGACCTTGAGGCTGCCGCCCTTCCGCCCGATCACCTGCGTCACCGAGACGGAGGTCAGGGCGGCGCAGGGCATAAAGCCGAGCTTGTGGGGCGGCTCGAGAAGAGACGCCTGGACGCCGGGCGTCGGCAGGTCGACGCCGACCGGCGATGGGTCGCAGCCGAACGCGATGGCGCAGAGGGCGACGGCCACGACCCCAACACGCATGGGTTTCACGCGCGACCCGTCTCCCGGAAAGCCGGCTCCCCCGGCAACGCGTCCAGCAGCGCGATCTCTGC
>WNFY01000982.1_pt1 | contig 44703 bp, 39 predicted proteins | sample 5400091 | NCBI WGS metagenome assembly WNFY01 (sample SAMN13153364, study PRJNA577476) | soil metagenome | isolation source: 60 cm soil or saprolite under grassland replicate 1 | place: USA:California | collected 2016-06-15 | reverse complement strand
GACCTGCTCAAGAAGCACGGCTTCAGCGAGCCGCCGAAGACGGTCAGCCAGTTCGCCGACATGGCCAAGAAGCTGACCGAGTACAACCCCGACGGCAGCATCAAGGTGGCCGGGTTCGTACCGCTGTTCGGGTTCTACAGTTCGACCACGCCGAACATCCTCGGCCACGCGTTCGGCGCGAAGTGGTATGACGAGTCCCTCAAGCCCACCCTCGCCTCCGACCCCAACTGGGCCAAGATGCTGCGGTGGCAGAAGTCGCTGGTCGACGCCATCGGCTACAACAAGCTGCAGAGGTTCGCCGCGTCGATGGGTGGCAGCGACTCGGAGTTCTCCCCGCAGAACGGCTTCGAGACCGGCAAGATCGCCATGATGATCGACGGCGAGTGGCGCAACGCGTTCATCGCGGGCGACAAGTCGAAGGTCAACTACGCCACCGCGCCCGTCCCGGTCGACGACGCCCAGTCCGACCTGTACGGCACGCAGCTGATCGGCGGGACCATCGCCGGGATTCCCAAGGGCGTGAAGCACCCGGCCGAGTCCTGGCTGCTGCTCAAGTTCATGACGACCGACACCAACTACCTGACCACCCTGGCGCACGGGCTCAAGAACGTGCCGAGCACGTTCGAGTCGCTGAAGGACCCGGAGCTGCTGAACGACCCGCACTTCAAGACGTTCATGGACATCTTCCAGAACCCCAAGTCAACCTTCAAACCGATCACCCCGATCGGGATCGCCGACGTCGACATGTTCGCCAGCTTCGGTACGAAGTGGCAGACAGGTAAGGTGAGCGACCTGACCGCCGGGCTCAAGGCGCTCGACGACCAGATCGCCAAGCAGCTGACGCTCGGGTAGGGAGGAACGACATGGCCACCGTCGCGGAGCGTCCGGCGGCCGCTCCCGAACAGGCCCGCGCCGCTGAGCGCCGCCGCCGCAGGCGGCGCTCAGCCTGGCGACGTCAGTGGGTCGCGCTGGCGTTCATGTCCCCGTGGATCATCGGGTTCACCGCGTTCTACGTGTACCCGATGGCATCGAGCCTGTACTTCTCGTTCACGAAGTACGACATCTTGAGCCAGCCGAGATGGACCGGCCTCAGCAATTACCGCTTCATGTTCACCAGCGACCCGCTGTTCTGGGTGTCGCTTCGCAACACGCTCTGGATCATCGCGTTCCTGGTGCCGCTCCAGGTGATCTTCGCGATCGCGACCGCATCGGTGCTGACCAGGGTCAAGCGCGGGCTCCCCCTCTACCGGACGATCTTCTTCCTGCCCTCGATGGTCCCACTGGTGGCGGCGGCGCTCGGCTTCATCTACCTGCTCAACCCGGCCGGGCCGGTCAACCGTCTCCTGCACCTGCTGCACCTGCCGCAGCCGCTGTGGTTCATCGACCCGCGCTACACCAAGCCGGGCCTGGCGCTGATCGGCCTGTGGGGCATCGGCCAGGTCATGATCATCTTCCTCGCCGCCCTGCTCGACGTGCCGAGGCAGCTCTACGAGGCGGCCGAGATCGAGGGCGCGAACCCCTGGCAGCGGTTCCGCCACGTGACCCTGCCGATGATCTCCCCAGTGATCTTCTTCTCCGTGATCATCGGGATGATCCAGGGCTTCCAGTACTTCACCCAGGCCTACGTGATCTCCAGAGCGGGCGATCAGACCAACCCCGTCGGCTATCCGCAGGACTCGCTGCTGTTCTACTCGAGCCACCTGTACCAGCAGGGCTTCGAGGGCTTCCACATGGGCTACGCCGCCGCCCTCTCCTGGGTCATGTTCATCGTGACCATGACCTGCACCATCCTGCTCATCCGTAGTTCCCACCGGTGGGTGCACTACCAGGGAGGCTTCAAGTGACCGCGGTCTCCGCTCGGGGCACCGCCACCACGATCTCGCGCCGCCCAGTGCCCCCCTCGATCCGGCGTCGCCGGATCCTCATGTCGGTCGCCAACCACTCGGTGGCGATCGCGCTGTCGGTCGCGTTCCTGTTCCCGTTCGTGTTCATCCTGGCGACCTCGCTCATGACCAACCAGCAGACGCTTTCGCCGGACATCTGGCCGCATCCGTTCGCGTGGTCGAACTTCAAGACGGTGTTCCAGTCGTTCCCGTTCGTGCGCTACACCCTGAACACCGTCACCTACGCGGGACTCGCCACCGTCGGGGTGCTGCTGTCCTGCACGCCGGTGGCCTACGCCCTGTCGCGCCTGCGCTGGCGCGGGCGGCAGGTCGCCTTCATGTTGGTGCTCTCGACCCTGATGTTGCCGCCGCAGGTCACCGTCGTGCCGCTGTACGTGATCTTCGTGCGGCTGCACTGGGTCGGCTCGCTCAAGCCGCTGATCATCCCGCTGTTCTTCGGCGACGCCTTCACGATCTTCCTGCTGCGCCAGTTCTTCATGACCATCCCGCAGGAGCTGTCCGACGCCGCCCGCGTCGACGGCGCCAGCGAGCTCCAGATCCTGACCAGGGTGATCGTGCCGCTCGCCAAGCCGGCACTCGCCGCGGTGGCGCTGTTCCAGTTCCTCTACTCCTGGAACGACTTCTTCAACCCGCTGCTGTATGCCGGCAGCAACCCCAACGCGTGGACGCTCGCGGTGGCCCTGCAGCAGTTCACAGCGCTGTCACGGGGGGTGCTGTGGAACCTTCAGATGGCGGCGTCGCTGCTGTTCGTGCTGCCGGTGATCGTCATCTTCATCTTCGCGCAAAAGGTGTTCATCGAGGGGATCACGCTGACCGGGGTCAAGGGATAGCGGTGCCGCTGCGCGTCGCCCTCCGCGCAGATGGCCGAGTTCGTGGAGGCGCTGGCCGCCGGCCGCCGGCCGCGCCCGAGCGGCGAGGACGGCCGCGTCGTCATGGAGATCGTGGAGCGGGCGTACGCCGTGGCCGCCGGCTGATCAGCGGTCGGCGGGCCGTTCCGACTGGGCGCGGGAGCCTCTGCGGGTCCGGAGCGGGTCGGGCTCGGTCTGCTGTGGGAACCGGATGGTGTACTCGCGCTCCAACTCCAGCATGCGCTCGGTGTGGTTCAGCAGCGCCTGGCGCGAGCCGTGGAAGAACGTCTCCTCGCGGGTCGAGTACAGATAGCGGAGCTCACGCTCCAGCGCCTCGTCGTCCAGCCGATGCGGATCGAGGCCGAACTTGTCCGCCATGGCAGTCCCTCCCATCGGGTAACCCGGCCCGGCAGTTGCCCTTCCCGGGCACTTGCCCTACCACAAGGGTAGCTGGTCGCCAAACCGGCGGCTGTCCGTGCCGTCCTGTCGCCTCTGAGGAGGACCGATGTACCTGATCCGTGAGCGTTTCTTCCGTTTGGGCGAGGATTCGGAGATCACCGACGACCAGGGCCGGCCGGTCCTGCACGTCGACGGCAAGGTGCTGAGTCTGCGCGATCGCCTGGTCCTCCGCGATCCCGAGGGGCGCGAGGTCGCCCAGGTGCAGCGCAAGCTGGTCGCGCTCCGGCCGACCTACGAGATCACCGTCGGCGGGCAGGAGGTCGCCGAGGTGCGCAAGCACTTCTTCACGCCCTTCGGCGACCGCTTCACCATCGACATTCCCGGCCCCGGCGACCTGGAGATGGCCGGCAACCTGTTCGACCACGAGTTCACCGTCCGCCGTGGCGGTCAGACGGTGGCGACCGTCTCCAAGCGCTGGTTCTCCCTTCGCGACACCTACGCGGTCGACGTCGCCCCGGGCGAGGACGACCTGGTGATCCTGGCCAGCGTCCTCGCCCTCGACCTCGCCGAAGACCGCGAGCGCCGCGCCCACGACCACCAGTGAGCCGGGTCACGCCGTGACGTGGAGGCCGGTCGGCGTGATGTGGATGTGGAACTGGATGCCGCCCGTCGGCAGGCCCTCCGCCCTCCTGGCCGAATCTCCGCACCTACGCAGCTAGCCACCCGATCGGACTATTGACGCGTCCGGTAGATTTCGCCGGGCTGTGCGGGCGAGTGTCGCTGGGGAGGGCGGGGGGCGTGGGGTTTCGCGTTGGGCTGATGTACACGAGGTTCTCTGGCATGCCGCAGGCCGTGTGGGCCGCGCTGCGCGAGGACGGGCACGATGTCATTCGGCCCGAGGACCTGGGCTTCCCCACCCCGATGTCGGCCGAGGACATGCGGCGATTCGCCAGGCGCACCGATCCCGACGTGATCTTCTGCCCGTTCTTGAAGGAGGTCGTGCCGCCGGAGGTCTGCGAGCGCTGGACGACCTGGATCCCGCACCCGGGCGTCCGCGGCGACCGCGGTCCCTCCTCGCTGTCGTGGGCGATCCTCGACCAGGAGCCGACCTGGGGGCTGACGATGGTCCGCGCCGAGCGGGCGAGCCGCCCGGAGGAGCTCGACTCCGGCAACGTCGGGGCCTGGCGCGTGTTCGCCATGCCGGAGGGGGCCACCATGGCCGAGGTCTACGCCCAGCATGTCGTCCCGCTGGCGATCGATTGCGCCCGCGAGATCCTCGACCGGATGGCGATCGATCCCAGCTACGTCGGCGTGCCGCTGGCCTCGGGCTACGGCCGCTCGGTCGCCGGCAGGCACCGGCCGGCGCTGCGGCAGGACCGGCTGGCATTCGCCTGGGAGGACGCGGCCGACGACATCGTCAGGAAGATCCACGCGGCCGGCTTCGGCGTCAGGACGGAGCTGGCGGGCCAGCCGGTGAGCGTCTACGACGCGCATCCGAACCACGGCCAGAGCACCCGCTTCCGGCCAGGCGAGGTCCTCGCGCACCGCGACGGCGCCGCGCTGGTCGGTGCCGGTGACCACCGCGGCATCTGGATCGGCCACGCCAAGATCAGGAGCGCCGACGGTGGCCGCGGGCTGAAGCTGCCCGCGGCGCACACGCTCCGCTCCCGCCTGCACAAGATGCCCGAGAGCGTCGCGCGGCTCGACGCTCCCCGCGCCTACCAGGTCGTGCGCTACCGGCGGGTCGGTCAGCTCGGGTGGATCCACGCGGCCCCCTACAACGGCGCCGCTTCGACGGCCTTCTGCGGCCGGCTGCTGGCGGCGCTGCGGTACGCCGCCGAGCAGGACACCACCGCGATCGCCGTGAGCGGGGGCAGGGCGGCCTGGAACAACGGCATCCACCTCAGGGTCATCGAGGCCGCCGACGATCCCCGAGCCGAAGCGTGGGAGAACATCCGGCGGATCGATGACGTCGCCGAGTTCGTCTTCAACCTGTCGCGTGGGCGCGGCGGCGCGCGCCCGCAGACCACCATCGCGGTGCTGAGCGCCTCCGCCGGCGCCGGCGGCGCGGTGCTGTCGGCGTGCTTCGACGTGGTACTCGCGCGGCGGTCCATCAACCTCAACTACCACTACGCCACCATGGGGCTCCGCGGCTCGGAACTGCGCAGCCTGGTGCTGCCGCTCCGCGCCGGCGCCGAGGTCGCCGACCGGCTGCTCGAGGAGTGCCTGCCGACCAGCCCGACCACCGCGCTCCGGCTCGGTCTGGTCGACGCGATCGGGCCGGACGACCCCGCGGCATTCGACCGCTGGGCCCGAGAGCTGGCCGCCCACGTCGCCGCCGACCCACACCCACCCCAGGCGCCGCCGCCAATGGACACCGCGCCGTACCGCGACCGCGAGCTGGCCGACATGTGGCGCGACATTTTCGAGGATCGCCACGGCTTTCAAGCCCGCCGCCGCCGCTTCCTCGGCCTCTCCGACTAGCCGCGCGGCGGCGCGCGGGCCCAGCTAGCTGCCTCGCTGGTGGACGGCGCTCGGGGTCTGGCTGTGGGTGGTGATCACCGGGCTGGGGAGGGCGCTGCCCTGCTACTCGCCGCTGTTGGAGATCTGCACCGCGTCGAAGACGGTCAGCTTGTAGTAGCGCGGGTCCTTGGGGTCGGTGACGCCCATCCACTCGGAGGTCATGACCACGGGGCTCGCCTTGCGCATGACCGCGTGCACGCCGTTGGTGGTGGTGAACATCCACGAGCCGCCCTTGCCGGCGCTGATCCCGATGTCGCGCACGCGCTTGCCGTCGCGGCTCACCACCATCCGGTGGGTCTTGACGTTGATCACACTGACGTTCGCGTCGCCGATCTTGAAACGCTGCGTGTAGTCGCTGGTGCCGTAGACGTCCTTGGCGGCGCGCACCCCCGCCAGGTGCGCGATCAGGGTGACCTGCTGGTGCGGCTGCCAGTACCTGCTGGTGCGGAAGATGACCTGCTGGTCGCTGACCCAGCGCCAGGCGCCCTTGGCCGCCTTGGTCGAGCGGACCTCCAGGGCGCGCTCCACCCGGTCCTTGTTGCGCACCTCCCGGTCGAAGGTCACGGTGAGCGGCATGCCGACGCCGACTGTCTCGTCGGCGCTCGGCGTGACGTCGGCGATGGCGATGGTCTGTGACGCCGACTGGGTGGTGAAGGTGCTCGACGCGGTGGTGGTCCTGCCCTCCGGGCTGATGGCGGTGGCGCGCACCGAGTAGGACCTGCCGGGCACCAGGGTCCAGCGCGTCCGCCAGCTCGTGTGGTCGCTCGACAGCTCGCCGGGGAGGCTGTCGCCCTCGGAGCCCTTCGGCAGCACGGTGACGTGGTCCAGGGTGCCCTTGGCCGCCTCGACCACCACGCCGAGGTCGGGACGGACCCCGGTGGCGCCGTCCTTGGGGGTGATGACCAGGCGTGGAGCGGCGGGCGAGACCTTGCCGGAGCCGGCTGAGGCCGGCACCGCGCTGGCGTTCGTCTGCGACGCCTGCCCGACGAGCGTGCCCGATGCCGTCAACAGCAGCGCCGATCCCAGCAGCGCGAGCACCCTGCCCGCCAGGCTGAATTCCCGCACGCCCGCGCTCAACCGCACTCTTGACCTCCAAGGAGCTGCCCGTCCGTGCAGGGATGCTAACGCCGAAACGGAAAGAAGGAGGCACACCGGGCGCGTATCGCAACCAACCCGAGATCGGGGTCGGGATCGTGCATCAGCGGAAGGACCGCCCACACGCGCGTGAGCGGTCCCGGTCCGCTGATCGTGTCCTTCCAATACGCATTGCATGCTCGACATACAATTGCATATCATATGGCCATGGCACTCGTACAGGTTCGCGACGTCCCCGAGCCAATCCTCCGGACGCTCAAGGCACAGGCGGCTGAGCGCGGTCTCACGCTGACCGCCTACCTCCGTGCCGAGCTCGCCAGGCTCGCCTCGCGTCCCACCAACGCTGAAATCGTCGAGCGGCTCGCCCGCCGCAACCGCCGCGGGGGCCCTACGACCACCGACACGGTGGCGGAGATCCGCAGAATCCGCGATGCCTCGTGATCGTCATCGAATCGTCGGCGATGGTGGACGCCCTCATCGACGAGCCCGTCAATCCCGAGCTGCTTGCGCTGCTCGCCGACGAGGAGCTGCATGCGCCGGCGCTGCTGGATTTCGAGGTTGCCAGCGCACTCAGCGGCCATGCACTCGCCGGCAGACTCGACCAGGCGCGATTCGACGAGGCGGTCGAGGACTTCAGTGCCTTCAGGATCGAGCGCCATCAGATGACCGATCTGCTGGGTCACGTCCTCGACCTGCGCGAGAACTTCACGGTGTACGACGCCACCTACGTGATACTTGCTCAGGCGCTCGAGGCCCCACTGGTAACCGCCGACGCCAAGATGAACGAGGCCAAGCGTGTCGGGGTGGATGTGCGCGTTTTTCGGATGGAGGGGTGAGCGGACCTCGACGCGTACGCCTCGGAGGCCTGAGACGCTGCCGCGCCCGGTGATCACGACCTGGCCGGTGCGCCCCGACGAGCTGGTCGGCGTGCAGGTGGCGCTCGGCCAGGCGACCCCGCCGCCATGGTCGCCACCTGCCTCCCCGCCGGCCTCCCCGCCGCGGATCGGGGGGTGCTTCGTGTGCTTCGCCCGAGGGATCGCCGGGGCCGGCGAGGCGGGCGACCCCGCGTTCGCCGCGGCGGCGGTACTGCGGGACAGGCGTGTGCTGGCCCGTGCGGTGGTGCGCGGCGCCGCCGGCGCGCCCTACCTGCCGGCGCTGCTGGCGCTGCGGGAGGGCAGGCTGCTGGAGGCGGCCGTGCGCGCCCTGGACGAGGCGAGCCCGCCCGAGGTGCTGCTGGTCAACGCCTCCGGGCGTGACCATCCACGGCGCGCCGGGCTGGCGCTGCACCTGGGGGCGGTGCTGGGTGTGCCCACGGTCGGGGTGACCGACCGGCCGCTGGTCGCCGAGGGGGACTGGCCGGGCCCGACCGCCGGCGCGACGGCGCCGCTGCGGCTGAGCGGGGAGCTGGTGGGCTACTGGCTGCGCGCCCGGCGGGGCAGCAAGCCGGTGGCCGTGCACGCCGCCTGGCGGACCGACCCGGACACCGCCGTCGAGGTGGTGCGCGGCGCCATCCGCCGCGCCCGCACCCCCGAGCCCCTGCGCCGCGCCCGCACCGCCGCCCGCGCCGCCCGCGGGACCGCGCGACCGTCCGCACGCTGACCGCGGAATGGGGTCTGCCAGCAGCGGAAACAGTTCGATCGCATGATCGCGCGTGGCACCGTCGCATCGGCAGTCACGACCGAGCAGAGCGGGAGGCAAGCATGTCCAACCTCGTGCCCGTCGTCATCGAGCAGACCAGCCGTGGCGAGCGGTCCTTCGACCTCTACTCGAGGTTGCTCAGCGGCCGGATCATCTTCCTGGGGACCCCGGTCGACGACACCAGCGCCAACCTGATCATGGCGCAGCTCCTGCACCTGGAGAGCGAGGACCCCGACAAGGACATCAATCTCTACATCAACTCGCCCGGCGGCTCGGTCACGGCCCTGCTCGGCATCTACGACACCATGCAGTACATCCACGCCGATGTGTCCACCACCTGCCTGGGCTTCGCGGCCTCGGCCGCCGCGGTCATCCTGGCCGGCGGCGCCACCGGCAAGCGGTTCGTTCTGCCCCACTCGACGGTCCTGCTGCACCAGCCGTCCGGCGGCGCCCAGGGGCAGTCGGCCGACATCGACATCCAGGCGCGCGAGATCCTGCGCATGCGGAGGCTGGTCAACGAGATCCTCGCCAGGCACACAGGCCAGCAGTACGAGCGGATCACCCACGACACGGACAGGGATTTCATCCTGAACGCCGAGCAGGCGGTGGAGTACGGGCTGGCCGACGAGATCCTCTCCAACCGGCAGGTCGTCCCGACGCTCAACGCGGTCGGCGCCGGCACGCCCGAGCTGGTCGACGGCGTCGCCGCCCGGCGATGAGCGCCATGCGGCCGGCCGCCCCGCGGCTGCCGGCGCTGACCGACGCCGAATGCTCGTTCATCGACCATTACCTGGCACTGGTCGACCTGCTGGCGCGCATCAACCCGGCCCGTAGCACCGGTCGCACCTACCCGAGCCTGCGCGCGGCGCAGTCGCTGCTCGGGGAGGCCGAGGCGCTGCGCAGGGCGATCGAGCTGATGTGGGAGCGCGACGAGCGCGAGATCCACGTGAGCACGCTCACGCGGGCGCTCCGCGCGCTCGACGGCGAGCGCCGGACCGCCCGCGTCGCCATCCCACCCTGAGAAACCCACCCGCCTCCCGGCGTTAAGCTGTAGCGGGGCGACGGTGGGACCGGGTCGGGAGAGGAGCGCGAGCGTGAACCCCGTGGCAGTACCTCCGATCGGGGCACGCATCCGTGAGCAGCGCACGCGGCGCGGCGTCACGCTGCGCGCGCTGGCCAGGGACATCGGCGTCTCCGCCAGCCTGATCTCGCAGATCGAGACCGACAAGAGCCAGCCGTCGGTCAGCACCCTGTACGCCATCACCACGGCGCTCGGCATCTCGGTCGAGGACCTGTTCGACGCCCGCCATGACGAGCCCCAGCCGGTGCAACCAGCGCAGGAGCCGGCGCGGGCGAGCGACCTGGCGCCGGCGGCGGGCCTGCCCGGCCACGCGCGGGCGCCGAACGGCGGGAAGACGCCGCCGAGCGCGATCAGAGTGATCGGCCCTGACCGGGGGCGGCGGGTCGGCCCGGTCGTCGAGCCGGCCGGGCGCGAGGTGCTCACGCTGGACTCGGGGGTCACCTGGGAGCGGCTCGGCCAGGTGCCGGACGCCCACGTCGACTTCCTGCTGATCACCTACCCGCCCGGCAGCGCCTCCTCCGGCTCCGGGGTGCTGATGCGCCACTCCGGGACCGAGTACGGCTACGTCGTCAACGGTGAGCTGGTCCTGACCCTGGGCTTCGACGAGTACCGCCTGCGGGCGGGCGACGCGGTCTCGTTCGACTCGACCACACCGCACGCCTACCGCAACGACGGCAACGAACCGGCGGTTGGCGTCTGGTTCGTCCTGGAACGTCCTGACTGAAGCCGAAGGGTCATGGGCGGGAGCGGGTTCCCGCCGCACGACCCTTGAACGGCTACCGGGTGGCGGGCTGGTAGGTGAGCCAGACGTTGCCGGACTCGAAGGGCTTGACGCTCACCAGCTTCAGGCCGATCCGGTCCTCGGCGGTCCGGAACAGGGAGTGGCCGTCGCCCAGCACGACCGGCATCACCATGATCCGCAGCTCGTCCACCAGCCCGGCCCGCAGCAGGTTCACGGTCAGATTGGAGCTGCCCATGACCACCATGTCCTTACCGGGCTGCTGCTTGAGCCTGGTCAGCTCGCCGACGACGTCGTCCTTGACGAGCCGCGTGTTGGCCCAGGTCGGCTCCCCGAGCGTTCGGGAGACCACGATCTTGTTCAGGCTGTTCATCGCGCCGGTGACCTCGGGGTCGTTCTGTTCGGCGGTGGGGGTCGGCCAGTAGCTGGCCATCCCCTCGTAGGTGACCCGACCGAAGATCAGGGTGTCGACCTCGCTGAGCTGCTCGATGGCGAACTGGTTGAACTCGTCGTCGACGACCGGCCAGTCGAACTCCTGGTTGGGGCCCTCGTAGTAGCCGTCGACGCTGGACACCAGGAACGCGAAGATCCTCCGCATCGGAACTCCTTTGGTGGTTGCTTCGGCATCTTTGTGGACGCCCTTCGCACGAGACGTCGGAGCCGCCAACCCCTCCTCGACATGCCGAGAGGAATTTCTTCGGCTCGACTGACGGAAACGCTCCTCTCAAGCCGCGATCTAACTTCGTTCGGTTTGCGTGCCGATGAGAGATGAGACGGCACGCATGAGAGCTTGAAACACCGATGGAGCGAGGATGAGGGTTGCTGCGAGTCGGCGGTCCGGGCGCCCGAGGCGTGGGTCGCGGCTGCTGGCCGTCGCCCTGGCCGCCGCCTGGCTGCTCGCCGCCTGCGGTGGTGGCACCGGCAGCGGCGGGAGCAACGGCACGCCGACCCTGAACTGGTACATCTTCCACGAGCCGTCGGGCAGCTTCCAGGCGGCCGCGGCCGACTGCTCGAAAGCGTCGGGCGGTGCCTACGACATCAAGGTCCAGGAGCTTCCGGCGGCGGCGGACGCCCAGCGTGAGCAGCTCGTCAGGCGCAGCGCGGCCAAGGACAGCTCGCTGGACATCCTCGGCCTCGACGTGGTCTGGGAGGCCGAGTTCTCCGAGGCGGGCTGGGTTGAGAACTGGACCGGCCAGCGGCGTCAGCAGGTCGAGCAGGACGCGGTGCGCGCCGCGCTGGATACCGCGATCTGGAAGGGCCAGATGGTGGCGGCGCCGTTCAACAGCAACACCCAGCTCCTGTGGTTCCGCAAGGACCTGGTCCCCAACCCGCCCTCGACCTGGGACGAGATGATCGCGCAGGCCCAGAGCCTTGCCCGCCAGGGCAAGCCGCACTTCATCGAGATCCAGGGAGCCTCCTACGAGGGCTACACCGTCTGGGTCAACGCGATGGTCCTGTCGGCGGGTGGGCAGATCCTCTCCGACGACGGCCAGCGGGTGGTCCTCGGGCCGCTGGCCGCGCGGGGCGTCTCGCTGATCGGCAAGCTGGGCCGCTCGGTGGCGGCCGACCCCTCGCTGTCGGTGCAGCAGGAGGACCAGAGCCGCCTGGCGTTCGAGTCGGGGGACGCCGCCTTCCAGGTCAACTACCCGTTCATCTACCCGTCCGCGCAGCAGAACGCGCCCAATCTGGCCAAGCAGATCGGCTGGACGGAATACCCGAGGGTCGACGCGGACAAGCCGTCCCGGCCGCCGGTCGGCGGCATCGACCTGGCCGTCAGCTCCTACAGCCGGCACAAGCAGCAGGCATTCGACGCGATCATGTGCCTGCGCAACCGACCCAACCAGCTCCGCAACGCGATCCAGGGCGGCCTGCCGCCGACGCTGGCCAGCCTCTACACCGACCCGAAGCTCATCAAGGGCGGCTACCCGTTCGCCGCCGACATCCTGGCCTCGCTCCAGCGCGGCGGTGTCCGGCCCAAGACGCCGGCCTACCAGTCGGTATCCAGCGCCATCTCGACCACCATGCACCCGCCGTCCGCAGCCGGACCGGCCACGCTCAACGAGCTGCGCGGCAAGTTGCAGGACGCGATCGAGTCCAAGGGGCTGATCCCATGACGGCCCGTTCTGTCGAGGCGCCCACCCAGGCGGCCCCCGAGGCCAAGCCACGGCGGCCGGCCAAGGCTCCGCTCTCGGAGCGGGCCCGCGCCGAGCGGCGGCTCGGCTGGATGCTGTGCGCTCCCGCGGTGATCGTCATGCTGGCGGTCACCGCCTACCCGATCGGCTACGCCATCTACCTGTCGCTGCAGCGCTACGACCTGCGCTTCCCGGCAGCCAAGGAGTTCGTCGGGTTCGCCAACTACGCCACGGTGCTGGGCGACAGCCTGTGGTGGACGGCGTTCGGGATCACCGTGCTGATCGTGGTCGTCTCGGTGGGCATCGAGTTCGTGCTCGGAATGGCCCTGGCGCTGATCATGCGCTGGGCGCTGCTCGGTCGGGGAGCGGTGCGCACCGCCATCCTGGTCCCCTACGGCATCGTCACCGTAGTGGCCGCCTATAGCTGGCAGTACGCCTGGACGCCGAACACCGGCTACCTGGCCAACCTGCTGCCGTCGGGCAGCGCGCCGTTGACCAAGCAGTGGCCGGCGGTCTTCATCATCATCCTGGCGGAGATCTGGAAGACCACGCCGTTCATGGCGCTGCTGCTGCTGGCCGGGCTGTCGCTGGTGCCAGAGGAGCTGCTGCGCGCGGCCAAGGTCGACGGCGCCACCGGCTGGCAGCGCTTCACCAGGATCATGCTGCCGCTGATGAAGCCCGCGATCCTGGTCGCGCTGCTGTTCCGCACCCTGGACGCGTTCCGGATCTTCGACAACATCTTCATCCTGACCAGCGGCGCCAACGACACCCGCTCGGTGTCGATCCTCGGCTACGACAACCTGTTCACCGCGCTGAACCTCGGCATCGGGTCGACCATCTCGGTGCTGATCTTCATCGCCGTGGCGATCATCGCCTTTGTCTTCGTCAAGGGCTTCGGGACCGCCGCGCCAGGTCAGGAGGTGGGTCGCCGATGAACACCGGGACACGCCAGAAGACGCTCTGGGCGATCGGCAACACGATCGTCATCCTCGCGGCGGCCGTGCCGGTCCTGTGGATCGCCTCGCTGTCGTTCAAGGACCCCAGCACGATCACCGACGCGACCTTCTTCCCGCGCAAGTGGACCCTGGAGAACTACCGCGGGATCTTCGACACCTCGCTGTTCACCCGGGCGCTGCTGAACTCGGTCGGCATCGCCCTGATCGCCACCGCGCTGGCGGTGGTCGTCGGGTCGATGGCCGCCTACGCCATCGCGAGGCTGCGGTTCCCGGGCAAGACGCTCCTGGTGGCCGCGGCCCTGCTGATCGCGGTGTTCCCGCCCATCTCGCTGGTGAGCCCGCTGTTCAACCTGTGGCGCCAGCTCGGCCTGTTCGACACCTGGCCGGGGCTGATCATCCCGTACCTGACGTTCTCGCTGCCGCTGGCCATCTACGTGCTGTCGGCCTTCTTCCGGGAGATCCCCTGGGACCTGGAGCGGGCCGCCCAGGTCGACGGCGCCACCCCGCTGCAGGCGTTCATGCGCGTGATCGCGCCGCTGGCCGCCCCGGGCGTGGTGACCACCGCGATCCTGGTGTTCATCTTCTGCTGGAACGACTTCGTGTTCGCGATCTCGCTGACCTCGACCAACGCCTCGCGGACCGTGCCGGCGGCGATCGCGTTCTTCTCCGGCGCCTCGCAGTTCGAGACGCCGGTCGGCTCGATCGCCGCGGCCGGGGTGGTCATCACCATCCCGATCATCATCTTCGTGTTCCTCTTCCAGCGTCGGATCGTCGCCGGGCTGACCTCCGGCGCGGTGAAAGGTTAGGAGGGGAGGCGCGATGGCCGAGATCGTCCTGGATCACGTCAGCAAGCGGTTCCCCGACGGAACCTTCGGGGTCAATGACGCCAACCTGCAGATCGGCGACGGCGAGTTCGTGATCCTTGTGGGTCCGTCGGGCTCCGGGAAGTCGACCTGCCTCAACATGATCGCCGGTCTGGAGGACGTCACCGAGGGCGAGCTGCGCATCGGCGGCCGGGTGGTCAACCAGCTCGCGCCCAAGGAACGGGACATCGCCATGGTGTTCCAGACCTACGCCCTCTACCCGCACATGACCGTGCGGGACAACATGGCCTTCGCGCTCAAGCTCGCCAAGGTCGACCGAGAGGAGATCGAGCGGAAGGTCAACCAGGCCGCGGAGATGCTGGAGCTGACCGCACTGCTGGACCGCAAGCCCGCTAACCTCTCCGGCGGCCAGCGCCAGCGCGTCGCCATGGGCAGGGCGATCGTGCGCAGCCCACAGGCGTTCCTGATGGACGAGCCGCTCTCCAACCTGGACGCCAAGCTGCGCGTGCAGATGCGCACCACGGTGTCGCGGCTGCAAAACCAGCTCGGGACCACCATGGTCTACGTCACCCACGACCAGACCGAGGCGATGACACTCGGCGACCGCATCGCGGTCATGCGCAGCGGTGTCATCCAGCAGGTCGGCACCCCACAGGAGCTGTACGAGCAGCCGCGGAACCTGTTCGTGGCCGGGTTCATCGGCTCGCCGTCGATGAACTTCCTGCCGGTGAGGCTCGACAACGCCGAGCTCCATTCCCCGCTCGGCGACGTCAAGCTGTCGCCCGAGGTCCGTGCCAAGGTCGAGCAGGCCGGCGCCGGGCCCGACCTGATCATGGGAATCCGGCCCGAGCACTTCAAGGACACGGTGCTCGGCCGCGACCGGAAGGTCCCGAGCACCAGCTTCCGGGCGGTCGTGGACGTGCTGGAGTGGCTCGGCGCCGAGGAGTACGCCTACTTCCACGTCCAGGGCTCCCGCGCCACCGCCCGCGAGCTGGAGGAGTTGGCCGCCGACGCCGGCGCCACCGACGTGCCGGGCGGCGCGGAGCAGGTTGTGGTCCGGCTCGACTCCGCCAGCAGGGCGCGGGAGGGTGAGCCGATGGAGCTATGGTTCGACACCAGCAAGATCCACCTGTTCAACCCGGAGAACGGGGCGCACCTCACCTTGTGAGCGGTCCTGTGCTACACAGGAATGGCCCCCCTCGCGCTGACTGCTGCGTCGTGGGGCCATGCCAAGAGGGAACTTCCATGCCAGGCCTCCGGGTCTGATCCGCCTGCCGGGCGGTCATCGCCGGCTGTGGCTGCTCCAGGTGATCGTGCTCGGGCTCTTCGTGCTGCTGGTGGCCCGTCTATGGGGCCTGCAGGTGCTCGCCAGCGAGCATTACCAGACGCCGGCCCGCAACGACTTCGTCCGTGACGTGGTGCTGCCCGCCCCCCGCGGGCAGATCCTCGACCGGACCGGCAAGGTGGTGGTCGGCAACCAGACCTCCTGGTCGGTGCTGGTCGATCCCAGCCAGTCGGGCGCCACGCAGGGCGCCGCCCTCGACCGGCTGGCCGCGCTGCTCGGGGTGCCGCGCTCGCGGATCGACCAGCGGCTGCGCACCTTCACCAGCTCCCCGTTCGCCATCCCGATGGCCGAGAACGTGCGGCCCAAGGTGCTGTTCGAGCTCGCGGAGCACGCCGACCGCTACCCGGGGGTGAGCACCGAGCCCGTGGCGGTGCGCAGCTACCGGTACGGGACCGCGGCGGCGCAGGTGCTCGGCTACCTCGGGCCGGTCACCGCCGACGAGCTGAAGGCGCCCGCCTATCGGGGCGCGCTCCCCGGCGACGACGTCGGCCAGGCAGGGGTCGAGCAGGCCGACGACCAGGTGCTGCGCGGCCACGACGGGCTGGAGCGCCTGGAGGTCGACGCGCAGGGCCGGGTGGTGCGGGTGCTCAGCGTCACCCAGCCGGTGCCGGGCGAGAACCTGCGGCTCAGCATCGACATCGGCCTGCAGCGCCAGCTCGACGCCGACCTGGCCGGGCAGATCACCCGGCTGCACCATGCCGTCGACCCACGCACCCGCAGGCCGTTCCCGGCGCCGAGCGGCGCGGCGGTGGTGCTGGACCCGCGCGACGGCTCGGTGCTGGCGATGTCGTCCTACCCGAGCTACGACCCGTCGGTCTGGGTCGGAGGCGTCAGCGACGCGAACTACCGCCGCCTGACCGACCCGTCCGCGCACCAGCCGCTGCTCAACCGGGCGATCTCGGGCCTGTACGCGCCGGGGTCGACCTTCAAGCTGGTCACCGCGACGGCGGCGCTCGACGACGGGCTGATCGACCAGCACACCATCATCGACGACCCTGGCAGCTTCACCATCCCCGGCTGCGTCGGGCGGTGCTCCTTCCACAACGACTCCAACGAGGCGCTGGGGCCGCTGGACGTCTCGCGCGCGCTGTCCGCCTCCGACGACGTGTTCTTCTACAACCTGGGCTACGACTTCTGGGCCCAGCAGGGCCGCTACGGCGGCCAGCCGATCCAGGGGATGGCGCAGCGGTACGGGCTCGACCGGCATCGCCCTGCCCGGCGAGTCGGCCGGCCGGGTCGACCAGCCCGACCGTCCGCCAGGCCCTCCACCGCCAGGCCCCGGCCGCCTTCCCCAACACCGGCTGGTACCCGGGCCGCAACCTGGAGCTGGCCTTCGGCCAGGGCGGCACCATCGTCACCCCGCTGCAGCTCGCGCGGGCCTACGCGACCTTCGCCAACGGCGGCACCCGCTACCGGCCCCGCCTGGCGCTCGACGCGGCCGCCCAGGGCGGCGGGTCGGTCACCCGCTACGCGCCGACCGTGGCCGCGCACGTGCCGCTGCCGGCAAGCGCCCGCGACCCGATCCTGCAGGGCCTGGTCGGCGCGGTGCGGCAGCCGGGCGGCACCGCCACCGCGACCTTCCAGGGCTTCCCCTTCGGCGCGCTGTCGGTGGCGGGCAAGACCGGCACCGCCAGCGCTGTCGACCGCGAACCGGCCGCCTGGTTCGCCTGCTTCGCACCCACCAGGGGCGCCCGCTACGCCATGGCCGTGTCGATCGACCAGGCCGGCTACGGTGCCTCGGCGGCCGCCCCGGTCGCCAAGCAGGCGCTACAGTACCTGGCCACCCACCCCGTCAGCGGCGTACGGTCGCCTGGTTAGGTCGAGGCGGGACGGGGGACGAGGATGAGCGAGCGCGCGAAGCGGGGTGACGCGGCGGCGCTGGCCGCCCTGCGCAAGGCCGATCCGGTGATCGCCGTGATGATCGATGCCAATCCCGACTTCGACCCGGACGGCTGGCTGCGGCTGCTGCCGAAGATGGACGAGTTCGGCGTGCTGATCTTCCAGGTGGCCGGCCAGCAGCTCTCGGTCGCGGTGACGCGGACCATGCTGAACCGCCTGACGGACCAGTTCGGCGGCAAGCTCCCGACGCCGCGGCAGGTGCTGGCGGCCGATCCGGAGAGCATCCGCGCCGCGGGCTTCTCCCACCGCAAGGTGCAGACGCTGCGCGAGCTGGCACAGCGGTTCGTCGACGGCCGCCTCGACCCGAAGGAGCTGCGGAGGCTGCCCGACGAGGAGGTGGTGGCGCGCCTCATCGAGGTTCCGGGCGTCGGCCGCTGGACCGCCGAGGGGTTCCTGACCATCGCGCTGCGCCGCGACGACGTGGTGCTCGCCGGCGACCTCGCGCTCCGCAAGGCCATCCAGCAGGCCTACGCGCTCGACCACCTCCCCAGCCAGTCCGAGGTGCTGGCGATCGCCGAACCCTGGCGCCCCTACCGCAGCCTCGCCGTGAAATACCTGTTCGCCTCGGTCTACCAGCCCCATCCCTCGCCCACGCCCTGAGCGCAAGACCGCGCCCCGCGGCGGCTCGGTGGTGTTGGCACGCGTGATGGCCGCGTGTACCATGCGCCCACCTTTCACCGGAGGTGCACCTGTGGGCGCCGTGAGGCGGCCCAGGTCGCCAAGGAAATCTCCGAGATCAAGGGCGTCCAGCAGGCCGAGGACGTCACCGGGCCCTACGACGTGATCGTGCGGGCCGAGGCCCGCAACGTCGACGACCTCGGCAAGCTGGTGGTCGCCAGGGTCCAGGCCGTCGACGGCATCACCCGCACCCTCACCTGCCCGGTCGTCCACCTCTGACGCCGCTACCATCCAGCCCGTGCCTCGCCAGGATCTCGATCCCTCTGGCCATCGGGCGTTCCGGCGCGCGCTCGCGGCCTCTGGCCTGTCAATCTACGATTCCCTCGATGCTAGGCCCGATCTCTTCCTGAGTGTCGAGGACCTCGAACGAGCCCTCAACGAACAGCTCGCAGGATTGGTCCTGGCGGCCCCGATTCGCACCCGTGCGAAGATCGCGAAGGCGGCGATCTGCGAAGCGCTCGGCTATCCTGTGCCCAAGAGCTTTCGAAAGACGCAACCTCGATTCCTTGGACAGGACCTGGACGTCTACGTGCAGAAATCGGACAACCTCCAGGTCTGGAACGAGGAGATCTCGCCGACGCGGAGGTACGCATTCCTCAGGGTCGATGACGCCGGCAAGGTCGTGAGCGTGCGGGTGGTCACCGGCGAGGCCATCGCGGCGCTGGATCGCACCGGAAAACTGACGAGGAAATTCCAAGCGAAGAGACGCCCGCTGCGTGTGGGCTCCCGCCTGGTCTCGCCATTCGACACCGAACACCTCCAACGGCTCCTGCGACCGAGCGGTGATATCCCGTCGTCCACGCTCGAAGCCACATCGGCCTCCGGCAGACCCACGCCTGGCACGCTCCTGAGCATCCAAGCCATCTTCGATCGCCTGAAGGTCCTAGAGGGCATGCGACTCGAAGATCCCGGCCACGATCAGGATCGAGTGCGCGGCGAGCTGCTACAGCGGGAGGTCGCCAAGGCACTGGGCCTCGGGCCATACGTGAACCGGGGTCAATGGCCTGACATCCTGTCCCAGGCGCTGGAGATCAAGCTGCAGACCGCGTCCACCATTGATCTCGGACTGGTCCTGCCCTCCAGCTCCGCTCCGGCGCGCGAGGTCGGGGAGGACGTGCGCCACTGCGACATAAGGTACGCCGTGGTGTACGGCCATTCTGTTGGAGCCACCGGCATTGTCTTGACTGAGGTTGTCGTTGTCACCGGACAGGACTTCTTTACCGAGTTCCAGCAGTTCGCGGGTCTGGTGGAGAATGCCAAGCTACAGATTCCGCTACCACGAACCTTCTTCCGGCAGTCCGAATGAGGCCCAGACCAGCGAATCCAGCTCCGCTTCGAGCGCCTGGCCAGCGTGGCGATGGACGAGCTCGCGCGCGAGGCCGACGATTTTCTCGGTGGCGGGATGCTGCCGGTCTGGCAGCGGGAAGGCCTTCACGTACTGGGTGATAAACCGCCGCCGGCCGGCGTATAGGCGGTTGCCGCAGACCGCGTCGTAGTACCGCATCGCGAATGTGGAATTTCCAACGGCCAACAGAAGGTACGCCAAGTCGTCCGCTACGTCGTCGCCGAGCGCCATCCAATAGCAGTCCCCGTTGACGATGGCCTTCGACGTGTCGAGCAGGAACCGTGGGGACTCGGCGATGTCGGGGAAGACGATCTTCCTCTTGGGCCATTCGGAGGGCCGCTGCGGAACCCAGATCTCGAACCAGTTCCGGCGGGCTTCCCGCAGGTATTTCCGTGCGGAGAGCTTGGCCCTGTGGCTCTCCAGGTATGACCTGGCCAACGGGTAGTCGGCGAGGTTGACCGGCGCGGCGCGTCCGCCCACATCCACGTGGGGATACAGGACCTCTCTCGCCGGGGGCAGCGCCGCCCAGCGCCTCGCCTCATGGTGCGTGATGAGCGGATAGAGCAACTGGGGCTCGGGCCTGATGTCGCTTGGTAGATCCGCCCAGTCATTGCGGATGAAGACGCTGTCGGCGGTGGTCTTGATGCCGACACGGATCTTGGCGACGTCCTCGAACGAGCAGGAGGTGTGCGCCTTGACCGTCTCCAGCCACGAATTGATCCGTGAGTGCGAGAGGCTCCAGGCGTGGGTGACGCGCGTGGCGGTGTCGAGTACACCGCGCTCGACGCTGTATAGAGTGCCGCCGATGGAGACGTGGCCGGTGACGCCGGCACGAAGCGCTTCCATCGGAGACGCCATCGCGGGCACGTCGGCGGTGCGAGGCAATCTGTCGGGCGCCGTGTAGATCTGGGTGAAGCTGCATCGACCAAGGGACGGGGAGGACTGCTTCCTCGCGATGACGATCGCCGGCAGCACGGCGGCTCGGAACAACTTCGTGTCGCCGAGGTCGGTGATGCTGTGGAGCTGATAATCACGCCTGAGGAGTGCCCGCACAGCCTCGCCCGCCTGGGTGCTGAGGAATCGATTCGAGCAGAGCAGCGCGAGGATCCCACCATCGCGAAGGTGGTCCGTCATCTTCCGCACGAACGCATGGAACAGGTCGACTCGGCCGCTCAAGCGGTGCATCTGCGCAAGTTGCCGTGAACGCTTTGCGCCGAGAACCTGAGTTCTGACGTATGGAGGATTGGCGATTATCAAGTCGAAATCGGTGGGTCGGTTCGTCGGCTCCGCCAAGTCGAAGAGCCGGGCCTCGACCGTGTCGGCGGAATCCAGGAAGTCCGCTTGTCGCAACTCGAGATGGGCGAATGGCATCGCCTCCAGGACTTCCCGCGCAACCCGCAGGGCCTCGGGATCCTGATCGAGCCCGACGGCACGCATGTCTTCGGTGACCGCCGCGCCCGCGGCCTCAGCCAACGCGAGCAGGAGGCTTCCATCCCCGCAGGCAGGATCGAGCACCTTGAGCGGTCCTTGGCCACCAGCGAGCGCGAGCGCCTCTTCGCTCAGGAAGGTTGCCAGCTCAGCTGGCGTGTAATGGACACCGTGCGCCTTGCGAGAATCAGGAACGCGGGTCAGGGGATTCCTCCAGGTCAGAACGATGAACGCCGCTGAGGAAGCAGGTCGGCAGCAGCGTATCAGCTAGCCGCCACGGAGATCGGCAGCAGCACGAGGGCGAGCGCGCCCAGGCCGCCCGCCGGCGGCTACGTGGTCCGCAACCGCCGTGCCGACCACGTAGCCGCCGAGGAGGCCGCCCAGGCCGATGCCAAGATAGAGCGCGGAGGCGTTGAGCGAGATCGCGATGGCGGCGCCGTCGTCGGCGCTGCCGACCAGTCGGTGCTGCTGGGGCGGGACCGTCCCCAGGTGGCCACTCCTCAGATGGTCATGTAGAGCAGGCTGGTCGCCAGCGCCCGCCCGCGCCCCTCCGACGCCACCAGGGCCGAGGCGCTGGCGGTCGCGCTCGGCACGAACAGCCCGGTGAGCAGCGCGGCCGGCACGCGGGTGGCCGCCAGCACACCGATGTCGGGGCTGGCCGCCGCGAGCAGGTTGATGGCCGCGAACCCGAGCAGGCCGCCGACTGTGCACGACTCCGGGCCGTCAGGTACGGCGGCCGCTGCTCATCGGCTCGGCGGGCGGGGCCGGGTCCGGGGCGTCGGGCAGCAGCACCTGGAAGCAGGCGCCTCCGCCGGCCCGCGGCTCCACCCAGGCGCGGCCTCCGTGCAGGTCGGCGAACCGCGCGACCAACGCCAGGCCGACGCCGGACCCGGGCGCGTGGCCCGCCTCGCCGGAGCCGCGATGGAAGGGCTGGAAGATCCGCTCGCGCTGCTCGACCGGCACCCCCGGCCCGGCGTCGGCGACGGTGAGCAGCGCGCCGTCATCGCGCCGGTCGACGCTGACCCAGATCGGCGTGCCCGGCGGGGTGTGCCGCGAGGCGTTGACCAGCAGATTCTCGACGATCCGCTCGACCTTGGCCGAGTCGATCGCGATCTCGACCGGCTCCAGGTCCACGAACACCGGGTGGTCGCCGACGAGGTCTCCCTGGGCCTGGTCGACCACCGTGGCCACCAGCTCGCCGAGGTCGGTCAGCTCGCGCCTGGGCTCGACGATGCCCCTGGCGAGCCGGTCGAGGTCCAGCAGGCCGCTGAGGATCCGGTCGAGCCGGCGGGCGTTGGAGGTGAGTCGGCTGAGCAGGTCGTCGGCCTCGTCGGTGGGCAGCGCCCAGCGGCTCCGCTCCAGGGTCACCGCGATCCCGAGGACCGAGGCCAGCGGGGTGCGCAGGTCGTGCGAGACCGCCTGCATGAACGCGCTCTTCAGGTCGTCGAGGCCGCGCAGGTGCTCGGTGGCGGCCTGCTCTTGTGCCAGGGCGGTGCCGAGCTGGTCGGTCGCGATGCGCTCCCGGTCGAGCGCGGCGCGCAGCATCTGCTGGGCCTGGCGGATCTCGGTGATGTCGCGGGCCACGAGCAACTGGCCGCCGCGCCGACCCGGCCGGCCCGGCAGGGGAGAGATGTCCAGGTCGTAGGTGTGACCGGCCAGGCTGATCTCGCTGGCGGTGACCTGGCCCACTGCGCGGTCGCCGAGCGCCGGGAGCAGCCGGACGGCCGACCGGCCGATGATGGCGGCAACCGACAGTCCCACCAGCCGCCCGGCCGCCGGGTTGGCGTCGATCACCCGGCCGTAGGGGTCCAGCACCAGCACCGGGTCGCCGATGGTCTCGAAGATCTGGCTGCGGGCCATGGGACGCTGGTCGAGCAGGCCGAACCGGAACACCCCGAAGACCAGGACCGCGGCGGTCACGGTGAAGGCGAAGGGGCTCAGGTCGACCATGCCAAACGGGCCCACGCGGAGGTTGAAGAGGAGATTGGTTCCCCAGGGCAGCATCACCGAGACGAGCAGGATGATGCTCTGGCGCCGGTACAGCCGCGAAAGCCGCCAGGAGCCGAGCACGAACACGGCTGTGCCTGCCCAAATCAGGACGTCGGTGTAGACCAGGTGCACCCAGAACAGCGGTCCGGCCTCGGCGACCGCGCCCCCCGCCGCCGTGTAGAAGCGGACGAGGTGATGGGTCGCGCCGTTGGCCAGCACCACCAGCACGGCCAGCGGCTCGATCGCCAGCAGCGCCCCCACCAGCCGCGTCGGCCACCTGGGCCGGCCGATGTAGTGAAAGACAAATGCCAGCCACGCCGGGGTGAGCAGGCAGATGCCGACGTACTTCAGGTCACCCCAGAGCTGTCGCGCTCCCGGATCGCCGACGCTCAGCTCCAGCGCGTAGGCGACGCTCCATTCCAGGGCCGCAAGCAGCATGACCAGCAGGCTGACCGCGAGCGCGTCCACCCGGCGCCGCCAGACGTAGCCGACGGCGATCGCGAAGAAGGCCGCCCCGCCGAGCATCAGCCACCCGGCGGCCGACCATCTCCAGGTCACGACGCTCCAACGGGGGTTGCCGGCTCACAGCGAACCAGCTTGTCATCCATGTGTCGCCGCCTCCCCTCGACCCGGGGGGAACGCCAAGGCTCACCATCTCCCCGGCGGTGGGCTGGGCCGGGTCGTCGGACAACGCAACAGCATCTGCCTGCGCTGCTCGAGCCGTCAATGGCGAGGGCTCATCACCCGGACAGGAACACCCTGAACGAGGCGCCGCCCTGGGGCCGCTCCTGCACCCAGGCCCGGCCGCCGTGCATGCCCGCGAACTGGGCAACCAGCGCCAGGCCGACGCCGGACCCGGGCGCGTGGGCGGTGATGCTCGGCCCCTGCTGGAACGGCTGGAAGATCGCCTCGCGGACCTCGGCGGGCACGCCGGGCCCGGCGTCCTCGACGACGATCAGCGCGCCGCCGGGACACGGCTCGACCCGCACCCAGACAGGGGTGTCCATCCGGGTGTGGCGAGCCGCATTGGCCAGCAGGTTCTCCACGATCCGCTCGACCTTGGCCGCGTCGACCTCCAGCACCACGGGCGAGGTCTCCAGGCTGATCCGGCGCTCGCCCAGCAGCTCGGGTCCGGTGTCCTTGACGACCCGGCCGACCAGCTCGCCGAGGTCGACCGGTCGGCGGTCGGGGCTGACGGTGCCCCGGGCCAGCCGCTCGAGATCGAGCAGGTTGGTCAGCAGGCGATCGAGCCTGCGGGCGTTGCCGGCGAGCCGGCCGAGCAGGTCGTGGACCTCGGTGGCGGGCAGCAGCTCCTGGCCGCGGTGCAGCGTCGCCGCGATGCCCAGCACCGAGGTGAGCGGGGTGCGCAGGTCGTGGGAGATCGCGTGCAGGAACGCGTCCTTCATCTCGTCCAGCGCGCGGAGGCGCTCGGTGGCGACCTGCTCCCGTTGCAGGGCGACCGTCAGCCGCTCGGTGGCGGCCTGCTCCCTCGCCAGGCTGTCGCGAAGGTCCTGCTCGGCTTGGCGCCGCTCGCTGACGTCGCGGGCGATGAGCAGCTCCCCGGTCGCCTGCCCCTGCCGGTCGGGCAGCGCGGAGACGGTCAGCTCATAGGCGCGACCGGCGATGACCGCCTCGCCCGCACGGTCGTCGTTCGAAGTGGCGGCGTTGCGGCGTCCGGCGACCGCGCCGGCCCAGCCTGGCAGCAACCGCTCGAGCGGTTGGCCGACGATCTGGCCGACCGGCTGGCCGATCAGCCGTTCGGCGGCCAGGTTCGCATCCACGACCCGCGCGTACGGGTCGAGCACCACGACCGCGTCGTGCACGATCTGGAAGATCTTGCCGCGCGCGATCGGGGCCAGGTCGAGCAGGCGGAAGCGGAAGATGCCCCACACCAGCACCGCGCCGGTCAGCACGAACAGGAACGGCGTCAGCTCCACCCGCCCGAACGGCCCGACGTTGAGGTTGTGCAGCACGTTGGCGAGGAACGGCAGCAGCACGGTGACGATCAGCAGCAGGCTCTGCCGCCAGTACAGCCGCGACACGCGCGTGAGCGTCCAGACGAACAGCGCCACGCAGCCCCAGATGACCAGGTTCGAGTAGACCAGGAACGGCCAGAACAGCGGTCCCACCCGGGCGATCGCATCAGCGGGATGGGCGGCCGCCGACGGCGGGTAGTAGCGCACCAGATCGTGGGTTGCCCGGTTGGCCAGCAGCACGATCACCGCCGCGGGCGGCACGGCCAGCACGGCCATGGTGGTCCGGTTCACCCACCGGTCGCGGCCGGTGTACTGCATGATGAACGCGTACCAGGCGACTGGGAGCAGGCAGATGCCGAGCCACTTGGCGTCGCCCCAGAACAGCTTGGTGGACAGCCGGTCGCCCGCGAGCTCGATGGCGTAGGCAACGCCCCACCAGCTCGCGGCGGCCAGCGCCACCGCCAGGCTCGCCCCGGCCGTCGCCCGCCGGTGGCGCCAGACGTAGTAGGCATAGATGGCCAGGCAGGTCCCCCCGCCCAGCGCGAGCTCGCTGAAATACCAGTGCCAGCCCACGCCCCAGCCCCCTCAAGCCGATGAGCGGCTACGAACCGGTGGCGAATCATACGACACTTGCGCCGTTGCGGATCTAGCGAATCCTTCCGACTCCGCCGCACGGGCGTGACGTTTTCCACAAGCCGCTTCCTCCAGTGAGAAACAGACGCCGGCCGGGCTGTAACAAACGCCGGCGGGGTGTCGCTCTATGGGGTAGTGGCGCAAGCGAGGGACCCCCCCACACCTTGTAGCGCCACTCGCTGGAGCGTCGCGGACGCTTCCTGGGGTCGCCTCGGGCGCTGGCCCAAGCCATGGGGATGGGTGGCCAGCCCCGAGGCTCACCCCCTCTTCAGACCATTTCGATCGCCTGCTCAGCGTGGCTGCGCCGACGCTTCGGCACACCCGGCGGCGCGTTCGAGGAGCAGGGTCCGTTCGCGTTCGTTGTGCGTGAGCGATGCCGCGCGCCGGAACTCGTCACGTGCCTCGTCGAAGCGGCCGAGCTTGGCCAGGAGGTCGCCGCGGACGCTCGGCAGGAGGTGATAGCCCTTCAGCGACGGCTCCGAGGTGAGCGCGTCGACCAGCTCCAGGCCCGTGGCCGGGCCGAACGCCATCGCCAGGGCGACCGCCCGGTTCAGCTCCACGACCGGGGACGGTGCGAGCTGGGCGAGCGCCTCGTAGAGCGCCGCGATGCGCGCCCAGTCGGTCTCCTCGGGGGTACGCGCCCGCGCGTGGCAGGCGGCGATCGCGGCCTGCCACGCGTAGGGGCCGAGCGCGCCGCCGAGCGCCTCGGCACGCTCCAGCGCCGCCAGACCGCGCCGGATGAAGAGCTGATCCCAGCGTCCGCGATCCTGGTCGAGCAGCAGCACGGGCTCTCCGGACGGCCCGGAGCGAGCCGCCGAACGCGACGCCTGGATCTCCATCAGCGCGACCAGGCCGTGGACCTCCGGCTCGTTCGGCATCAGCTCGGCCAGGACCCGGCCGAGCCGCAGCGCTTCCTCGCACAGCGCCGGCCGCATCCAGTCGTCACCGGCGATCTTGCGCATCCCGCGCTCCTTTCGATTGCGTGCCTCTACCAACGCGTCGACCCGGGCACGGCCAGATCGACACGCGGATGAACTTTTCTGAGCGCGCGGGCGAGAGCCCGTGTCCAGCTTTCGGGAGCGGCGGCACGCAGCAGCCCGAGCCCGGCGGCTGCGGCCTTCCAGGGGAGAAACCGGTCCTGCTAGCCTCGGTACGGTTGCGACTGGGGGTGCGCGGTGGTGAATGGCGAGGATCGCCGGCGGGACCTGCTGTTGGAGGCGGGTCTGGTGTTGTCGTCGGAGCGATCGTTGCCAGCGATTTTGCAGCGCATCGTCGAGCTGGCAACGAAGCTGACGGATGCGCGCTACGGTGCCATCGGCGTCCTTGGTCCCGACGGGGAGATCTCGCAGTTCGTCTACACCGGGATCACGCCAGAGCAGCACGCCGCCATTGGGCACCTGCCGGTCGGCAAAGGGGTGCTGGGCGTCCTGATCGAGGATGCGCGGCCGCTGCGGCTCCGGGACCTGGCGGCCGATCCTCGTTCGGCTGGATTTCCGCCGAATCATCCGCCGATGCGGTCGTTTCTCGGCGCGCCGGTGACGGCGCGCGGGCGGGTGTTCGGCAACATCTATTTGACGGAGAAGCAATCCGCCGACGAATTCGACGAGGAGGACGAGCGGGCGCTGCTGGTCCTGGCGGCCCAGGCCGGGGTCGCGGTGGAGAACGCGCACCTGAACCAGGAGCTGGAGGTGCGGGTCCAGCGGTTGGACGCGTTGCACGCGATCGCCACGGCCCTCATGGGCGGTGATGATCCGCAGACGGTGACCGCCCTGGTCGCCCGCCACGCTCGGGCGTTGCTGCACGTAGATCTGGCCAGCGTGGCTGTGCCCACCCGCGACGGTCGGCAGTTGACGGTGCGGACGGCCGATGGCGAGGCCGCCGAGGAGATGGTTGGCGAGGTCTTCCCCCTGGAGGGGTCGGTGTCAGGGGACGCGATCCGGAGCGGCCGGGTGATCGCGCTGACCGATGCGTCGGTGGACGAGCGGGTCGCCCAGCCGATCGTGCGGTCGGGCCGGTTCGGCCCGGCGCTGTTCGTGCCGTTGGCCGCCCGCGGGGAGCCGTTCGGGACGTTGTTGCTGGCCCGCGGCCCCGGCGGGCAGGTGTTCGACGACGGTGAGGTGCGCCTGGCCGAGGTGTTCGCCGGGCAGACCGCGGTGGTGTTGGAGCAGGGCCGGCTCCAGCGGGAGGTGCACCGGTTGGAGACCCTGGAGGACCGGGAGCGGATCGCCAGGGAGCTGCACGATGGCACCATCCAGTCGCTGTTCACCGTCGGGCTCGGCCTACAGGGCGCCGCCTCGCTGGTCGGCGACCCGGAAGCCGCTCGGCGGCTCCAGACCGCCGTGGAGGAGCTCGACCGGGTCATCCGCGACCTGCGCAACTACATCTTCGGGCTGGAGCCGGGCGTGCTGGCCACCCGGCAGCTCGGCCCCGCGCTGGGGGAGATGGTGGAGGAGTTCGGCCATCGCAGCGGGGTGGTGGCGATCGCCGAGATCGACCCGGACGCCGCCGGCGCCATCGGCCAGGACGCCGCCGAGGTGGTGCAGCTGGTCCGCGAGGCGCTCTCCAACGTGCGCCGCCACGCGAACGCGGCGACCTGCCGGGTCTCGCTGCACCACCAGAACGACGGCGTGGTGTTGCTGGAGGTCGATGACGACGGGCGGGGCTTCGACCCCGCCGCCCAGGGTGCCGGGCGGGGCCTTGGGAACCTGCGGGCACGCGCCGCGCGGCTGGGGGGGCGGGCCGAGATCGTCAGCGTGCCGGGCGAGGGCACGACCGTCCGGGTGGCGATACCCGTCCAGCGCTGAGCGGTCCCAGGCTGAAGTTCAGCGCTTCCTGGTGCCGCGGGCGATGGCGCCGATGGCCGGGGCGACCGTCAGCCACAGCCCGATGGTCACCACCATCGACGTCACGTACCCGAACGGCCGGATGCCGGCATCGCTGTCCACGATCCCGGCGAAGATCATCAGCAGCCACGCGCTGAAGAAGAAGGCCGGGCCAGCGGCAAAGAGCCCGAAGAAACTCCCCATTTTCCCTCCCACGATCGTTGAGTTGGTCGCCAGACATGTACATCCCTACTCGGCTGGGCCGGCCGCGTCCAGGCTCCGCATGGCGGTCAGGAGCCGTTCCCGCCATTCGCGTTCCTGCTCGCCGACTTTCCGGAAGCAGCCAGCATCCTCGCCGTCAAGCCGTGGAACAGCCAGTCAGCTCAGGCCGGGGGAGAGGAATGGATGCTCCGTCGCACCCGTTCATACCCCTGGGGGTATCTCAGAGCTTGAAGGGTGCATGGTGATGGCGACAGTTGAGCTGACCACAGAGAACTTCGACGAGGTCACCAGCGGCAACGACATGGTGCTGGTCGACTTCTGGGCCGCCTGGTGCGGGCCGTGCCGGTGGTTCGCGCCGGTGTTCGAGCGGGCCGCGGAGCGACACGGTGACATCGTCTTCGGCAAGGTCGACACCGAGGCGCAGCAGGAGCTGGCCGGCGCGTTCGGGATCATGTCGATCCCGACGTTGATGATCATCCGCGACAATATCGTGCTGTACGCGCAGCCGGGCGCGCTTCCCGAGGCCGCCCTCGAGGACCTGATCGGCAAGGCCAAGGCGCTGGACATGGACGACGTTCGCCGGCGCGTCAGCGAGCAGGCCAGCAACGCCTGATCAGCCGTTGTCGAACCCGGGCACCGGCCACGGCTTGCCGGCGTAGCGCTGGATGGCGGGTCCGGGCGGCGGCGGGACATGACCGAACAGGCCCGACTCCACCCGCACGATCCGCGCCGGGTGCAGGCGGGCGAAGGGGTCGTCGGCCAGCCGGTCCGGACGGTCGCTGTGGTCGACCGTCACCGCTCCGGCGAAGTGGACGGCGTCGCGGACCAGCGTCGAGACGGCCGCGAACGCCGGCCCGGCCAGCACCGCCCGCATCGCCTGGGACACCGCCGGCTCGTCGAACAGCGGGGCCAGCTCAGGAGGCACCAGGACCAGCGACACCCAGGCGGGCGGGCCGGCCGGATCGACCAGCCGCACGTCCATCCGGGTGGCGGTCCTGACCGGCTTGCGGCCGCGCGGCCACGCCACCAGCAGCCCGACAGGCCGGCCGGCCCGGTCGACCGCAGTGGCGCTGGCCAGCGCACCCTCGACGTCCGAGCCGTCCGTCGCCAGGTGATCGAACCAGCACCAGCTCACCGGCGCGGGACCTCCCAGTCGGGGCGGATCTGCCGGGTGACCGAGCGGAAGCCCTGGCGCAGCTCCTCGTCGGTCGGGCGCCCCCAGTACCAGTAGCCGTTCCAGGCCTGGTGGACCCGCAGATCGGGGAACAGCAGGAAGGATGCCGGCAGATACGGCCGGTGCACGGTGTCGGTCGTCTCCAGCAGGTCGAGCTCGGCCTGGTGCCGCCGATCGGTATCGGACAGGAAGGTCCAGCGCGCCCCGACGCCGGCCCGGAACGCGGCCGCCACCTCGGGCGGGTCGACGCTGACAGAGGCGAAGCGGGTGTAGGCGACCTCGGCCTCATCCTGCAGGCGCACCAGGCGGCGGAAGAAGGCCTGCTCCTTGGGACACCAGAAACCGCGGTAGAAGTTGAGGTAGAGCGGGTCGCCGGCGGCCAGCTCCGAAAGGCTTCGGCGGTTGCCGGCGTGGTCGGGCAATTCCAGGTCCGGGAACCTGCCGCCAGGCTGTGGCGTGCTCATCTCGGCCATCCTTTCCTGTCCGCCATCCACGTCTCGGCGGGATGGGTGGAGCGCTGCGACGCCTCAGCTCCCGCCGGCCGACGTCACCGGGGCAGGGCGGCGCGAGCGCTCCTCCGCTTGGGAGATGGCCCAGGCGGCGTTGATCAGGCCGATGTGGCTGAACGCCTGCGGGAAATTGCCGATCATCTCGGCTCCGCCAGGGTCGACCTCCTCGGCGAGCAGTCCGACATCGCTGATCGCCGCCACCGCCCGCTCGAAGGTGGCTCTGGCCTGGTCCAGCTCGCCGGCCAGTGCCTGTGCCTGCGCCAGCCAGAAGGTGCACAGCAGGAAGGTGCCCTCCTCGCCCTCCAGGCCGTCGTGGGCAAGGTAGCGGTAGACCAGGCCGCGCTGGTCGGTGAGCCGGGCGGCGGTGGCATCGATGGTCGCCTTCATGCGCGGGTCGTCGCCGGGCAGGAACTCGGTGATCGCCAGCATCAGGCTGGAGGCGTCCAGGTCGTCGCTCCCAAATGCCTGCGTGAAGGCGCCGGCCTGCTGGTTCCAGCCGTGCTCCAGGATGGCCGCGCGGATCTCCTCGCGCGAGGCGGCCCATTCCTGGACACGGTCCTCGGCACCCAACTGGGTCGCCAGGTCGATCGCGCGGTTCAGCGCGGCCCAGCACATCAGCTTGGAGTACAGGAAGTCGCGCGGCGCGCCGCGGATCTCCCAGATGCCCTGGTCCTTCTCCTTCCAGCGCATGGCGGCGGCGTCGGCCGCTGTGATCAGGAAGCTGCGGATGATCGGCTCGATCTCACCCAGTTGCGCGACCAGCCGCTCCGCGGCCCCGAGCAGCTCGCCGTACACGTCGAGCTGGCGCTGGTTCCAGGCGCCGTTGCCGACCCGCACCGGCCGGCTGTCCCGCCAGCCTCGCAGGTGCCCCAGCTCCCTCTCGGAGAGGTCCCGCTCTCCGCCGATCCCGAACATGATCTGGAGGTCGAGCCCGCGCTGGAGCTGAGAGGCGGCGGCGTCGGCCAGGAACTCGAAGAACCTGTTGGCCTCGTCCGGGCAGGCTGCCACCCACAGGGCCTCCATGGTGAGGCACGCGTCCCGGACCCAGGTGTAGCGGTAGTCCCAGTTGCGCTCGCCGCCGACGGTCTCGGGCAGCGAGGTGGTGGGCGCGGCGACGATGGCCCCGGTCGGTTGGAAGGTGAGCGCCTGCAGCACCCGGCCGGAGTGGTGCACCAGCTCCTTCCAGGGTCCCTCATAGGTCTGATGGATGGCCGACCAGGAGCGCCAGGCCTCCAGCGTGTCGTGCAGGCGCGCGGCGATCTGGTCCTGGTCCCAGGCGGTCAGGGCTGGCTCCCACAGGCGCCCGTGATGCAACGCGAAGCCGGCCGTCTGACCGGCCTCCAGCCGCGGGCGCGCGCTGGCGGTGGCACCGTCGACCCGGAAGTCGATCGGGGCCGAGAGCAGCAGCCGGTCGGCGCCGCCCCTGGCCGCCAGGCCACCGGGGACCGCCTCCAGGATCGGGTGGATCAGGCCGTACTCCGGCCGGGGAGCGTAGCTGACCTCGACCTCGAGCGTGCCCTGGGTGCAGGTGATCCGCCGCACCAGCACGCCGGGGGAGCCGGCGCCCAGGTCGTGGCCGCGGTCGTTGCGGCCCACCGCCATCGCGTCGGTCAGCACCGCCGTGCCGGTCGAGGTGGTGAACGTGGTCTGCAGCGCCATCGTCTGGTCGAGGTAGGCACGCGAGGCCTGGAACTCTCCGGCCGGCCGGATCGAGAAGTGGCCGGCGTCCTGGTCGAGCAGGCGGGCGAACACCGCCGGGGCGTCGAAACGCGGGAAGCACAGCCAGTCCACCGAGCCCTCCCGGCTCACCAGCGCCGCCGAACGGCAGTCGGAGAGCAGGCCGTACTCACCGATCGGCAAGCTGCTCATCGCGAGTCCCTTTCTGAAGAGAGTCCACCCGCTCCCGCCTACCGTTACACCCGCAGCTACCGCCACCGCGACTGATGAAACCGATCCGGCTACAGCCGCAACCCCGGGACCGTGGGCCGGCGCGGCCGGGGACGTGATAGCTCCAGCACCTCCGGCACGGTGGCGAAGGCCACTGCCGCGTCCCAGAGTCGCACCGCGTCGGTCCCGGCCGGCGGCGGCGAGACCAGCGGCCCATGCAAACCCACCGGCGGGTCGAGCTGCAACACCAGCGCTGGTGTGCCGACCCCCTGCCCGACGACGGCGAACGCCTCGGCCATCGACCGTCGGATCGGCTCGTCCCAGGCGGCGTCATCGGCGGTGGCCGCATACCACGGTGCCAGCCCGGCGGCCGCCAGCGCGCCCTGCAGATCCTGGAATGGCGGCCCGCCGGCGTTGTAGGCCGCCAGGCTCTGGGTGATGAGCGCCTCGTAGAAGCCGCGGACCCCGTCCGGGTCGTCGGCGTGGAGCGCCTGCATCACCCGCACCGCCCGGTGGGACGCCCCCCACAAGGCGCCCTTCCAGTCCTCCAGCCCCTCCGGGCCATCGCGCAGCAGCAGGCTGTAGCTGCGCCACCGCACCTGCAGACCCCGGTGGGGTGCGACCTCAACCAGCCACCGCGATGTCAGCCACGTCCACATGCACGCCGGGTCGACGAACAGGTCCACGCGCACGACCACGCCTCCTTCGATGGAGCCATCAACGCCACAGTCCACGGGGCTCGACCCGCGCCGACCGGGATGGCCGGTCATGGGCACCACCAACTCCAGACCGTGCGGTGATCGCGGCGCGCGCCCGGCTCCCACGGGTCGTGGCGGGCGACCCGGAGCCGGCGCCAGCGGCCTGACGGGGTCCACCATATCCACCCACAGACCGGATCGATGAAGAAGATCATCCGCATGGTCATGCCTCCTCGTGGTTGCGGCTACCGGGGAGGCGTTCGTTGCCGGCGAACGGAGGCGTTCGATCAGCCGCCGGGCTGGTAGACGCAGCGGATGCCGGTGCGCACCGAGGCGAGCAGGTGACGGCCGGCTTCCGGGTCGGCGACCAGGATCCGGTCCAGCGCCTGGCGGATCGTGCGGGTGACGTTGACCCGCGCCCGCTCGGCCTCATCGGAGAACCCCCGCGAGCGGCCGGCCAGCCCGGCGGCACGCTTGAGCTCGGCCACCAGCGCGGCCCGCTCGGCCTCCAGGCCGTCCGCAGCGGCGGCGTCACCACGGGCGGCGGCCCGGTCCAGCGCCCCGTCCAACTCGGCGAGCCGCTGCCGGTAGGCCCGCTTGGCGGTCTGGTCCAGGACCGGATCGGGGACCGACGGGGCGGGGACCCCGCCGGCCAGCTCGACCGCGGTGATCTCCTGGCCGGGATTGGCCAGCAGCACCGCGAGCTGGGCCAGCCCCTTGCTGTGCCGCAGCCGCGTGGTCCGCCCGCCCACGGTGAGCAGCCAGGTCTCACCGTCCTGGCGCAGCCACGGCCGGTCGAGACCCGCCTCGCTGTCGGCTGCCCGCAACCCGGCGATCTCGCGGACCAGCACCGGCATCCCCAGCTCCGCTGCGGCGCTGGCCGCCTCGGCCAGGAGCTGCCGTGCCTCCTGCGCGTCACCGGTCCGGTCCCGGCGGCGCAGCGCGATGGCGAGCTCGGCCTGAGCGCGGGCAAGGAACGGTGCCGCACCGATCCGGCGGTTGCCGGCCACCGCCTGACGCAGCCAAGCCACCGCGTCGTCGAGCTGACCCAGGGTCAGCGTGCACAGCCCGAGCGGCCGGGAGACCGCGCCGGCGCACCCAACGGCGCCGGCCGCGACGATGAACCGGTCCGCGTGGCGGATGAGCTGGTCGCGGACCGACCGGGCGGCGTCGGCGTCACCCAGCTGGTAGGCCACCTCGGCCACCACGGCGAGGTACAGCCAACGGCTCGGCCCAGGGACCCGGCCGATGTCGATCCCCGACAACCCGGCCGGCAAGAGGGCACGGGCCTCCTCGCGCCGGCCGGCTGCCAACAAGCCGTAGGCCTGGAACGCCAACGGCACATCCTGTGGTGCCTCCAGCTCGGAGAGCTCATTCAGCGGGTTTCGGCCGCGCGCCATGGCGACCGCGGCCAGCTGGGCGCCGAACACGTTGACGGCATCGGGCAGCCCGGCCCTGACCGCCAGGTCATAGGCCGCGCGGGCCAGTCGCTCCGCCTCGTCGAAGCGGCCGCGCAACGTGGCAAGCGTTGCGCGGCGGGAGCGGGCGAAGAACAGGAATTCCGGCTGGCCCAGCCGCTCAGCCAGCCGCTCATAGCGGCCCAGCTCGGCTTCGGCCTCGGCGACCCGGCCGAACTCCAGGAGCGCGATCAGCCGCCACATGCGGCCGTCCAACTCCCGCCGCACATCCCCGGTCCGCACCGCTAGCTCGATGATCTCGGTGGAGGTGGCCAGCCGCTCCTCGGCCGTCTCCGGCGCCCACAGCACATACAGCCGCGCGCTCAGCACCTCCGCCAGCAGCCCAGCATCCCCCAGCCGCCGCGCGGCCTTGACCGCCTGGTCGCTGCGCGCCTGGCGATCCTCGGCATCCTCGGCGATCACCGCGCGGCGGGCCAGCAGCCGCGCCCGCAGCGCCGGCGCGGCGTCCCCCAGCCCCTCCAGCGCTGCGGTCAGCATCGACTCCAGCTCGCGATCCGGAACCAGGAACTGTGTCAGGCGCGGCATCCGGATGGCGGCGTCCGCGGCCAGGACCGAGTCACCGACGCCGGCGGCCAGCGCATGGGCCTCCACCAGCGTCTGCCGGGCCCCAACCAAATCGCCGGCGTACCGTCGTGCCTCGCCGAGCACAGCCAGCAGCCGGGCCTGCCACAGCCGTGCCGGCCCGCCGGACCCGTACGAGCCGATCGCGGTCAGGCCGGCCGTGCATTGCGCGATCGCCGCTTCATGGGCGAAGACCCGCAAGGCCTGTTCCCCGGCAGCTACCGTCCGATCCACCGTAACCTGCGGGTCGCCGGCCGGCAGCGCCGCGCGATAGTGATGGGCGACCTCAGCCAGCCGCCCGGGCCGGCCGGGCAGCGCCTCCAGCGCGCCCGCGATCTCCAGGTGCAGCGCCCGCCGCACGTCGGCGTCGACCGCCGCGCGGGCGGCTTCCCGCAGCAGCGCGTGCACGAACCCGCAGGACGGGTGCTCGGAGGACCGGCGCCACAGGATTCCCGCGGCGACCGCGTCGGTGACCGCGTCGGCGAAGCGGTCCGGCGGCAGCCCAGCCACGGTGGCAAGGACCTCTTGGTCGGCCTCGTCGCCGGCCACCGCCGCCACCGTCACCACCCGGCGGGCCTCGCCACCAAGCCCGGCCAGCCGCTCGCCGACCACCCGACGCACCGCCGCGCTCACCGGCAGCTCGTCTGGCAGCCCGGCCCGCTCGCGCGTGGCCGACCAGCGCACCAGTTGGTCGACGAAGAACGGGTTGCCGCCGCTTGCCCGGTGCAGCCAGGCCACCTCTTCGACCGCCGGCTGGGTCCCGGCCAGCGCCGTGGCCTGCGCCGCGACCGCCGCCTGGTCCAGCGGACCGACCGGGACCAAGGCCCCCTGACGGTTGAGCTGGCCGAGCAGTCCCATGATGGTCGCCTCGCTTGCCGGCCCGACCGGCCGTTGGGTCGTCAGCACCAGCAGTGGACTGTCGGGCAGGCTGCGGCACACCAGGGTGGCCAGCGCCAGCGACGCCGCGTCGGCGTCGTGGACGTCGTCCAGGACGACCAGCAGCGGCCGGCCGGCGGCGGCCGTCGCCAGGACGTGGACGACCGCGCGTTGCAGCGCCAGCCGGGCGCGGTCTGGGTCCAGGGCGGGCGCCGGCGGCACCTCACCGGCCCCGGCAAGCTCCGGCACCAAGTCGGCCAGCCAGGCCGCGGTCGCGGGATGGACCCGGCCCGACAGGTTCGTTGTGCGAGCCAGCGAGCCGAGAACCTGCTGCCAGAGCCAGTACGGCGGCGCCGCGCCAGCGTCCCAGGCCCGCCCCCACGCCGCCACCCACCCCTGCTCGGAGGCCAGCGCCGCCGCACGCTCGGCCAGAGTCGTCTTGCCAATACCTGGCTCCCCGACCAGGTGCACCACCCGCGCCGTACCCCGCCGCGCCGCCGTCATCGCCGTCGCGATCGCCGTCAGCTCCCGCGCTCGACCCACCAGCACCTCGGACGGCTCCTGCGGCGCCACGCCAGGAACGCTCCCCGACCGCTCCGCGACCACGCGGTCGCCGTGGCCCGTGGGCTGCCAGCCGGGCGGCATGTCAACCTCGCCCGCTGGCCCAGACAGGCGGCGCGGGAACCACCGCTGTGGGCTTCGCACCGGGCTCGATGTCGCCCATTACGGTGCGCTGGATGGGGTGCTGCATCGTGGCCATGGGCAACTCGAGCCAGAGCGAGGTATCCGCCAGCCGATCGTGGCCGGACGCGCCGCTCCTCATCCGCGCAGCTATGCCCTCCCGACCGCTGTGGGCCGAGCCTACCAGCGGGGAAAACACCATGAAACCCAGGTGGGTGCGGTTCTCTGACGGCCTGGGCGCGTTCTGCGGGTTGCGCGGTAGGAAGGGTCCTGGCCGTGCGGGGGGGCGCCGGCTCAGCCCTGAGCCTCGCCGTCCTGGTTGCGACCCCCGGCCAGTTCCTCGAGCCGCCGGCGGTCGACGCGGTCGCTGGGGACGATCGCGACCCGGCACGCTGTCACCGCTCGCAGCGTCGCCGTCCGCCTCCCGCCCTCGAGCAGCGCCATCTCGCCGAGGATGGCGCCCGGCCCGACCTCGGCAATGGTCTCGCCGTCCCGCTCGACCGCGAGCACACCGTCGAACAGCAGGAACAGCTCCTCGCCCGGCGCTCCCTGCTCGACCAGCGTCTCGCCAGGCAGGAGCTTCACGAACGGCGGGTCGGTCCCGAGGATGAGCAGCGACAGGTCGCGCTCCATGGCGCTCTCCACCGCGGTGACGATCGCCGGCGACTCCTCGTCCCCCCACGGGCTGTGCTCCGGCGACGCCTGCGCGTACCAGCTCCGAAAGTCGATCAGCCCGGTCTTCGCCGCCAGCCGGCAGGCCCGGTCGTAGATCCAGTGGCGGGGGAACGAGCTGGCCCCCACCAGCTCGAAGTCGCTGGAGCCGTCCGCCCGGACCGTCAGCGCCAGGGTCGACCAGACGGTCGGCCCGACGATCCGCACGAAGGGCCGGTCGCGGACGCGGCGCGGGGCCGGCATGCCTGGTCGGCCCCCGGCGGTCTGGACGAACCGGACCCAGCCGTCCCCGACCTCGGGCTCGGGGCGCAGCTCCGGGAAGGCGACCGCGGAGAACTGGACCCGCAGGCCGGCGAGCCCCATCCTGGTGGCGCCGATGTGCCCCCCTCCACCCTGCCCGAACGCGGTGATCCGCCCGCCCTCGACCTCGATCCAGCCGCGCAGCTCGTTGGCGAACCTCGCGGCGTCCCCGGCGACCAGCTCCGCGGGTTCCTCGATGGTGTCGGGCGGCGGGAGGTCGTAATGGGCGATTCCGAGATCCCACGGCAGTCGCGTGACGCCGTCGACCGCCTCCCTGGGGATCCATGACACCGACGTGACACAGGACTCGGTGCGCATGGCGATCCTCCTTGCTTGGGCCTGGCGCTGGCGGCGCCGCGCCTAGGTTGCCGTGTCGTTGAGGTATTCATGGACGAGTTGGACCGCCGCGGCGCCCTCTCCGACCGCCGTGGCGACCCGCTTGACCGACCCGTGGCGCACGTCGCCCGCAGCGAAGACGCCCGGGAGGCTGGTCTCCAGCCGGAGCGGAGGGCGCTCGAGCGTCCAGCCGGCTGGCGGCTTGCCGGCACGGAGCAGGTCACGGCCGGTCACGACGTAGCCGCGGTCGTCACGCTCGACGATGCCGTCCAGCCACCAGGTGTGCGGCTCGGCGCCGATCAGCACGAACAACGCCGCCGCGGGCACCGACTCGGTGGCGCCGTTCTGCCCGTCGACCAGCGTGATGCCTTCCAGCCGCCCCCGCCCGTGCCCGTCGACCACCTGGGTGCGCAGGCGGACCGCGATGTTCGGGGTCGCCTCGATCTCCTTGACCAGGTAGTCCGACATGCTGGTGCCCAGGGCGTCCTCCAGAGCCAGGATGGTCACCGAGGCGGCGTGCCTGGCCAGGTGGATGGCCGCCTGGCCGGCGGAGTTCCCGGCGCCGACCACGAACACGTCCTCGCCCTCCACCGCCCGTGCCTCGGCTCCAGCAGCGCCGTAGAACACGCCCGCCCCGTGCAGCGCCTCCAAGCTGGGCACGCCGAGGCGCCGCCATGCCACGCCGGTGGCGAAGATCGCCGCACGCGCCGTGACCTCGGCCCCCCGGGACAGCCGCAGCAGCCGGTCGGGCCCGCACGCCCGGAGCGCGGTCGCGGCCTGGGTGAAGACGAAGTCCGCTCCGAACAGCCAGGCCTGCTCGAAGGCCCGGTAGGCGAGGTCGTCACCGCTGATCCCTCGGGGAAAGCCGAGGTAGTTCCGGATCCGGGAGCTGGTCCCGGCCTGCCCGCCGAACACCTCCGGCTCGACGACCAGCGTGCGGAGCCCCTCGGACGCGGCGTAGACGGCGGCTGCCAGGCCGGCAGGGCCAGCGCCGACGATGACCAGGTCGCAGATCCCCACCGGAGGCTCGGTCGTGCCGCCGAGCAGCTCCACCAGCTCGGCGTTGGACGGCTCGACGAGCAGGACCCGCTTGGCGCCCGGGTGCAGTTCGCCGGCGCGTCCCAGGAAGTCCACCCCCGACATCTCGGACAGCTCATGGTTCGCGATCAGCAGCGCGACCTGCTCCGGACCCGCCGCCAGCCGCGCCAGGGTCGCCAGCGCCCCGGTCGGCGAGCGGTCGCCGCGGACCTGATAGTCGACGCCGAACCGCCGCCGGAGCGCCTGGGTGAGCGCCTCCAGCTCCGGCCCCTCGCCGTCGACCAGGAAGACGATCGGTGTCGCCATGCCATCCCCCGATCCGATCGCCCGCGGGCACCCCCAGGCGTGTGCGTGCGCTCTCCGTAGTGTCGCTCGATCTGCTCGCCATGTCTTGTCTGCACTGCCAGGGCTCTCTCACTATGGCGGTGGTCGATCGAGGCGTCCTGCGGCCAGGACCGTGGACGGCTGGGAGGACGAGGGTGACCTGCGCGAACTGCGGAGAGGTGAACCCCAGCCACGCGCGCTTCTGCCTCAACTGCGGGGCGCCGCTGGAGGCCGGCCGGGCGTGGCAGGGCGTCCGCAAGGTGGTGACGGTCATCTTCTGCGACGTCACCGGCTCGACCGCGCTCGGTGAGCGGCTCGACACCGAGTCGCTCAGCCGCGTCATGGCAAGCTACTTCGACGCCATGCGGGCGGTGATCGACCGCCACCACGGGGTGGTGCAGAAGTTCGTCGGGGACGCGGTCGTGGCGGTGTTCGGCGTCCCGATCGTGCGGGAGGACGATGCGCTCTGGGCGGTCCGTGCCGCGGCCGCGATGCAGGAGGCGCTCGCCGGGCTGAACGACGACCTGGCCCGCGACTGGGGCGTTGGCCTGCGGATCCGCATCGGCGTCAGCACCGGGGAGGTGATGGTCGGCGACCCGCGTCTGGGGGACGCGCTGGTGATCGGCGACACCGTCAACCTGGCCACCCGGCTCGAGGCGGCGGCTCGGCCGGGCGAGGTCCTGCTGGACCAGCGGACCTGGCATCTCGCACGAGACGCGGTGGTGGTAGCCCCGCTCCAGGACGACCGGCTCACCGCCAGCGGCATCACCGGCCCGACCTTCCGGCTCGTCGACGTCGCCCCCGACGTCCTCGGCCACGCCCGCCGGCAGGACAGCCCGCTGGTCGGCCGCGAGGACGAGCTGCAGCTCTTCGACTGGATCCGCCGGCGAAGCGCCCGGGAGTCGACCTGCCACCTGCTCACCGTGCTCGGCGCCGCCGGCGTGGGCAAGTCGCGCCTGGTGGACGACGCCATCGCCGTCGCCGGCGAGCAGGTGACCGCCCTGGTCGGACGCTGCCTCCCCGATGCCGCCGGCAGCACCTTCTGGCCCCTCGCCGAGGTCGTCCGCCGCGCGGCCGAGGTCAAGAGCGCCGACTCGCCCGACGAGGCCCAGGCCAAGCTGACCGAGCTGCTGGCGGTCGCCGCCGACGGGCCACGGATCGCGGACCGCGTCGGCCGGCTCATCGGGCTGGAGGCGGCGCCGGCACCCGCGGAGGAGACCGGCTGGGCGGTCCGGCGCTTCTTCGAGGTCCTGGCCGCCCGCAAACCGCTGGTGGTCGTGCTGGACGACCTGCACCTGGCCGAGCCGACCCTGCTCGACCTGATCGAGCAGGTCGCCGCCCTCGCCCGCCAGGCGCCGATCCTGCTGGTCGCGGTTGCCCGCCTCGACCTGCTCGAGCAGCGGCGCCACTGGGGTGGAGGGATGCCCAACGCGAGCACCCTCATGCTCGAGCCGCTCGACCCGAACGAGTCCGCCACCCTGCTCGGGCACCTTGCCGGCCAGGGGACGCTGCCACCGGAGGTGCGCACGCACATCGCCCAGACCGCGGAGGGCAATCCGCTCTTCCTGGAGGAGATCGTCGGCATGCTCATCGAGGAGGGCCACCTCCGGCGTCAGTGCGGCGGGTGGGTGGTCTCCGACCTCGCCACCTGGACCCTGACGACGCCCCCCACGATCCACGCGATCCTGGCCGCCCGGCTCGACCGCCTGGAGCCCGAGGAGCGCGCCGTGCTGGAACGGGCGTCCGTGATCGGCCAGGCCTTCGACCCGGCGGCCGTGGTCGCCCTGTCGCCCTCCTCCACCAGCACCGACGTGCGCGCCCACCTGCTGTCCCTGGTCCGAAAGGAGCTGCTGCGCCCCGCGGAGGGGCCGCTCGGCGGCTGGGACGGGTTCCAGTTCCACCACCTGCTCATGCGCGACGTCGCCTACGACTCGATCCCCAAGCAGACCCGGGCGGAGGTGCACGAGCGGTACGCCGACTGGCTCGGCGAGACGGTCGGCGCCAGGAGTCGTGAGTACCAGGAGATCCTCGGCTACCACCTGGAGCGCGCCCACCGCTTCCTGGCCGAGCTGGGCCCGGTCGATGCCCACGGCCGCGAGCTGGCCGGCAGGGCCGCGAGCCTGCTGGCCTCCGCCGGGCGGCGCGCGATCGGCCGTGGCGACGTGCCCGCCTCGATCAACCTGCTGGACCGCGCGGTCGCCCTGCTGCCAGCCGACGACCCGGCGCGGCCGCATCTGCTGACCCAGCTCGCCGAGGCGCTCGTCCTGGACGCCTCGTTCGATCGAGCCGGGCGGCTGCTCGACGAGGCGCTGGACGCCGCCGCCAGGACCGGCGACGAGGGGCTTCGGGCCCATGCCACCCTCGGCCAGCTCAACCTGCGGCTCGACGCGGAGCCCGACCGGTCCGCCCCGGGCCGGCGCCCCTTCCGCGACGAGGTCCAGAGCGTGCTCGAGACCCTGGAGCGCCTCCGCGACGAGCAGGGCCAGGCGACCGCCTGGCGGCTGCTCGGCCTCGACAGCTATCTCCGCTGCCTGATCGGCCAGGCCGAGGGGGAGTTCGAGCGCGCCATCGTGCACGCCCGGGCGGCGAACGACGATCGGCAGGAGGCGATCAACCGCTACGTCGTCGCCCAGGCGGCCTTCTGGGGCCCGACGCCGGTCGCCGACGGGATCCGCCGCTGCGGGCAGATCCGGGAGGAGGCCGCTGGCAACTACCGGCTGGAGATGGCCGCCCTGCACACCCTGGCGGGGCTGCACGCCATGCAGGGCCGGTTCGACCTGGCCCGGGAGCTGGGCGAGGCCAGCCGCGCGATCGCCGAGGAGCTGGGCCCGAACCGGCTCGCCGCGCTCTGCAGCCAGTTCCTCGGCGCCGTCGAGCTGCTGGCCGGGGAGCCGGTGCGCGCGGAGGCGCGGCTCCGGTGGGGCTACGCCATCCTCGAGCGGATGGGAGAGCGCGGCCTGCGGTCGGAGCTGGCCGCAGGCATCTCGCGGGCGCTGTTGGCCCAGGGCCGCGACGAGGAGGCGCTGCGCTTCGGACGGCACAGCGGCGAGCTGGCCGTGCGGGACGACCTGTACGCGCAGGTCGAGCGGCGCGGCCCGATGGCCAGGGTGCTGGCGGCGCGGAGGAGCGCCGCGGAGGCGGAGCGGCTCGCGCGTGCCGCGGTCGCGATGGCCGAGCAGACCGACATGCTCAACATGCGGGCGACCGCGCTGGTCGACCTCGCCGAGGTCCTGCGGCTCGACGGTCGGGCAGCCGAGGCGGCGCCGCTGGCCAGCGAGGCGATCGCGCTCTACGAGCGGAAGGGCAACCTCGTGGCGGCCGCGCAGGCCAGCGAGCTGCTCGGCGTGCTCCGCGGCGATGGCTGAGACTGGAGTCGTGGTGACCTGCCCCAACTGCGGCGTCGAGAACCCGAGCCGGGCCCGGTTCTGCCTGAACTGCGGCACGGCGCTCGGCACCCGGGAGACCGGGCGCGAGACCCGCAAGACGGTCACCGTGGTCTTCAGTGACGTCGCCGGATCGACCAGCCTCGGCGAGCGCCTGGATCCCGAGTCGCTCAGCCGGGTGATGGCGCGCTGGTTCGAGGCCATGCGCGCGGTGCTGGAGCGGCATGGCGGCACCGTCCAGAAGTTCATCGGCGACGCGGTGATGGCGGTCTTCGGCGTCCCGGTGGTCCACGAGGACGACGCCCTCCGGGCGGTGCGGGCGGCGGCCGAGCTTCGCGCCGGGCTTGTCGAGGTCAACCAGGACCTGTCACGTAACTGGGGCGTGATGCTCCAGGTCCGCACCGGTGTCAACACCGGCGAGGTGGTGGCCGGCGACCCCGCGGTCGGTGACGCCCTGGTGCTCGGCGACCCCGTCAACCTAGCCGCCCGCCTCGAGCAGGCCGCTGCGGCGGGGGAGGTCCTGCTCGGCCCGGCAACCTACGCGCTGGTGCGCGACGCCGTGCAGGCCATCCCGATGCCGCCGATCCCGCTCAAGGGCAAGGCCGAGCCAGTGGTCGCGATGCGGCTCGTCGAGGTGCGCCCGGGGGCGCCGGGGCGGGCTCGGCGGGCGGACGTGCCCCTGGTCGGCAGAGTCGAGGAGCGCCAGCTGCTCGATTGGGCGTACGAGCGGGCGGTCCGCAGCAGGAGCTGCCACCTCATCACCGTGCTCGGCGCCGCCGGGGTCGGCAAGTCGCGGCTCGTCGCCGAGGCGCTGGCCGATCGCCAGGCCGAGGCGACCGTGCTGGTCGGCCGCTGCCTGCCCTACGGGAAGGGGATCAGCTTCTGGCCGGTGGCCGAGGTGGTGCGGCAGGCGGCCGGCATCACCGAGAAGGACACCCGCACGACCGCCCAGGCCAAGATCGCCGCGCTGGTCGGGGACAACCCGGAAGCCGAGCGCGTCGTCGCCGGCGTTGCCGGGCTGATCGGCCTCACCGATGCGGTGGTGCCAAAGGACGAGGCGGCCTCGTCGGTCCGCAGGCTCTTCGAGGCGCTGGCCGCCCGCCGTCCGCTGGTGGTCGTCCTCGACGACCTGCACCGAGCCGAGCCGACCCTGCTCGACCTCATCGAGCACGTCGTCGACTGGTCGCGGACGGCGCCCATGCTGCTACTGACGATCGCCCGCGCCGAGCTGCTCGAGCAGCGGCCGAGCTGGGGCGGCGGCAAGCTCAACGCCACCTCGATGATGCTCGAACCGCTCGACGGGGAGGCGTCGGCGGCGCTGCTGGCGCATCTCGGTGGTCACAGCCCGCTGAGCGACGCCGCCCGCGACGAGGTCACCCGCGCGGCCGGTGGCAACCCGCTGTTCCTCCAGGAGATCTTCGCGCTGCTGGTCGAGCGGGGCGACCTGCGCGAGCGCGACGGTCGGTGGGTGCGGGCGGGGCTCGACGGCGCCGTCGCCATGCCCCCGACCATCCAGGCCCTGCTGGCCGCCCGCCTCGACAACCTGGACGACCCGGAGCGCGCCGTGCTCGAGCGCGGAGCGGTCGTCGGCGAGCGCTTCGAGCGGGCCGCGGTGGTCGAGCTGTCGCCGCCGGACGTCCAACCAGCCGTCCCCGGCTACCTGCTCGCGCTCGTCAGGAAGGAGCTGCTGCGCTCGGCCGCGTCACGGCTGTTCGACGGGGAGGCGTTCCAGTTCCGCCACCTGCTGGTCCGCGACGTCGCCTACGACGCGATGCCCAAGCAGACCAGGGCCGACCTCCACGAGCGGTTCGCCGCCTGGCTGGAAGCAACCGTGGGCGAGCGGGTACCCGAGTACGAGGAGATCATCGGCCACCATCTCGAGCAGGCCTACCGCTACCGGTCCGAGCTGGGGCCGACCGACGCGCACGCCCAGGCGATCGCCGCCCGCGCCACCGAGCGGCTCGCTGCGGCCGGCAACCGCGCCTTCGCGCGGGTCGACGTCCCGGCGGCGACCAACCTGCTCAGCCGCGCCGCCGAGCTGCTGCCCGACACCGACCCCAGGCGCCTGGCGCTGCTCCCCAACCTCGCCAGAGCGCTCACCGACAGCGGCAGACTGGCCGAGGCGGCGCGGATCCTCTCGCAGGCCAGCGACCTGGCCCGCGCCACCGGCGACCGCCGCGCGGAGGCCCACGCCGAGCTGGGACGGTTCTGGCTGCGGTACCACGCCGAGGGCGAGGGGTGGCTGGCGGACACCATCGGGGACGTCGAGCGGCTGGTCCCGGTCTTCGAGGGGCTCGGCGATGACGCCGG
>WNFY01000589.1_pt1 | contig 44710 bp, 37 predicted proteins | sample 5400091 | NCBI WGS metagenome assembly WNFY01 (sample SAMN13153364, study PRJNA577476) | soil metagenome | isolation source: 60 cm soil or saprolite under grassland replicate 1 | place: USA:California | collected 2016-06-15 | reverse complement strand
CTTCAACGCCGGGCTGCATTCCGATGAGACCGGCTCGGTTGAAGCCATGTTGGAGATGGCTTATCGCTTGGCGACTTCCGAACAGCCGGCCATCCACCGCATTCGCGAACAGTTGGTGGTATTGATCAATCCGGTATCGAATCCCGATGGCCGCGACAAGGTTGTGGAATGGTTTTATCGCTACCTCAAAAGCAAAACCGACTTCGGATCTCTTCCCCGTCAATCCCCGCCGTACTGGTCCAAATACGCGTTTGTGGATATCAACCGCGACGCGCACCAACTGACTCACGAAACCACGAAAGCCGTTAGCCGCATGTTTTTCGAGTGGCATCCGGTGGTGGTGCACGATCTGCATGAGGGCATGCCGATGCTGATGAGTTGGAACGGCACCGGTCCTTACAACCCGAACGTCGATCCCATTACCTACAGTGAATTTCTCACTCTGAGTTTTCAGGAAGTGCAGGACATGACCGCGATGGGCATGCCTGGGGTCGCGACCTGGAATTTCGGCGAGGCCTTCAGCCTGCTTTACCAGGACTCGGTGGCCATGAACCACAACGCAACCGGCCGGGGATATGAAACCTGGGGAAACGGTTCTGCCGAAACCATGATGCGGGACATCTCTCCGTCAGAACGAACACGAGAATGGTGGCGCCCGCTGCCTCCGGAACAGAAGCAGGTTTTGTGGTCTGCGCGTGACAACGTCAACTATCAGGAAACAGCGGCGCTGATCTCTCTCGACTACGTGGCGCAAAACTCCAAGCTCTATTTGCGGAGCTTCTATGAGAAGGGAGTTCATTCCTACCGCAAGGGACTGGAGGAGCCGCCCTATGCCTTCCTGATTCCAGCCGAGCAAGGAGATCGCTTGCGCGTGGCGCAGATGGTGTCGCTGCTGATGCGGCAGCATATTGAGGTGTCACGGGCGAAGTCGCCAATTCGGCTGAAAGAAGGCGAATTTCCTGCGGGAACTTTTGTGGTGCGGCTCGATCAGCCATACCGCAATTATGCCGCGGACCTGCTGATGCCGCAGCAGTATCCGAAAGATAGCAACCAGCCTTATGACGATGTTTCCTGGGAACTGCCGGCGAACTACAGGTTGCAGGCGCTTCCCATCGCGGATGCCGCAATCCGCTCCGCGGATTTGGAAGCTTTGCGGGATGTGCCAATTCCCAGAGGGAATCCCGGTGGCGCTGGGCCAGTCTTCTTGCTGAAGGACAGTGGGCAGGAATCGTTGCTTGCGGTTCGCTATCGCCTGGAAAAATTCAACCTGCAGATTGCCGAGCACGAATTCGAGGCGAATGGCGAGAAATTCCCCGCAGGCTCGTGGGTTGTTCCCGCACAAGCGGGATTGGCGGATGCGCTGGGCGCGGTGTCGAAGGATTTCGGACTGGATTTCGTGAGTGTCTCAACCGCGCCAGAAGCTGCAAAACATGACGCCCAGCCCCCGCGCATTGGGGTGTGGGTGCCGTGGGCTGACACCGATTCCATCGCCTGGCTTCGCTACTCCCTCGACCAGCGGCAAGTTCCCTACACCTATATTCGCGATGAGGATATTCGCGCCGGGAATCTGCACGACAAAATTGATGTGCTGCTCTACGGCCATGTGGACCTGGAACTCGCGGAGCAGATTGTCGGACTGCCCAAAGCCTGGGGGCCGATGGCATATAAGAAGACGCCGCAGACGCCAAGCTTCGGAACTCCGGCAGAGACCGACGACATCACCGGAGGCATCGGCTACGAAGGCTTAGCGCAAATTCAGAAATTTGTGGATGACGGTGGGTTGATGGTCACGCTAGGCAGCGGCTCAATGTTGGCGCTGGAAGGCGGCATCGTACGCGGCGTTCGCCGCTCCTCCGGCGGAGTGCCGCGCAGCACGCAAGGCGGAGGTGGAGATTCCGCCGCAGCCGCGCAGAGTGCGGAAACACGCACTCCCGGCGCGCATGTCCGTGTGACCTTTGACCGGCCTGATCATCCGATTGCCTACGGTTATCCAACCGAAACCTTTGTCTTCCGGCAAAACTTCCCGCTTTACGACATGCCTAAGAAATGGCTGCGCATGGCGTACTGCACAACTTGTCTCGACGGCCCCGAAGACCGCAGCGGCATGGTGATGGAGTGGGGCAGCAATGACGGGTCGCCCTTCGTTGTCAGCGGCCAGGCTTGGGGAGAAAAGAACCTGATCGGGCGACCGGCCATTCTCGACATGCCGGTAGGCAAGGGACACGTGGTCTCATTTAACTTCAATCCCATGCACCGCGACATGAATCGTGGGGACCAGCGGCTGTTGTGGAATGCGTTGTTGAATTGGAAAGCGATTTTGAATGCCAGTCCGTAGGCCCATCAGGCCGGAGCTGCCGCGCGCGCACCTGTGGACTCACGCTGTGATGGCTGATTTGCAGAAAACGATACGCCAGGTAGTCCGGCAGCGTGCTGAAGGAAAAAAAGGAAGTTGAATCAGCTATGAACCGCCAGCTATCGACGGCACCAGCAACACTTCGTCGCCATCCTTGAACGCATATCCATTCCCTCCCAGGAAGCGAATGTCCTCTTCATTCACATAGATATTCAGGAAGCGACGGATTTGACCGGCCTCATCGCGGAGGTGCGGCTTCAGCGCGGGAAATTTCTGGTCCAGCTGAGAGAAGAGATCATTCAGATTGGCTGCCGCACAGCTGAACTTGGCAGTGTTCTCGGTGTGCTTGCGTAGTGCGGAAGGAATTTGAACAGTGATCGTCATGGTATTTAGATGGCCTCTGTGTCTTTCCTCTGTGTGACTCTGTGCTCTCTGTGGTTCAAGCTTTTTAAAACTCCAACCACAGAGAACACAGAGTTACACAGAGGAAAAGCCACAGAGAAAACCTAGACTGCTACCGCCTCCGGCAGGGCCAATGTCCTATTTAGATACGCTTCAAACTCGGCCAGCTTCGGCGCAATTGGCGCTTCGCTCTCGTATTTGTCTGCCAGCACGTCGGTGGTCTTCAAGCCGTTACCCGTGATGCAAAGCACGGTGGTCTCTTCCGGCCTGATGCGTCCGTCGCGCAGCAGTTTGCGAGCACAGCCGACGGTCACACCGCCCGCGGTCTCGGTAAAGATGCCTTCCTGCTCTGCCAGCAACTGCATGGCCTCGACCACTTCGGCGTCGGAGACATCTTCCGACCAGCCTCCGCTTCCCGTGATGGTTTTGATGGCGTAATGCCCATCCGCGGGATTCCCAATCGCCAGAGACCGGGCAATGGTCGAAGGCTTCTGCGGATCAATCTCGCGCTTGCCACTCTTCACCGCGGTCGAAATCGGAGAGCATCCGGTGGCCTGAGCACCGAAAAACTTCACCGGCCTGGGTTCAACCAACCCTAACGTGATCAGCTCTTCAAAGGCTTTTTTCACCTTGGTGATCAACGACCCGCCCGCCATGGGAACCACCACATTGTCAGGCAGACGCCAGCCAAGCTGCTCGGCGATTTCGTATCCCACCGTCTTTGAGCCTTCCGCATAATACGGACGCAGGTTCACGTTGACGAATCCCCAGTGGCGCTCGTCCGCAATCTGCGAACAGAGGCGGTTGACCTGATCATAGTTTCCGGAAATGCGTACCAACTTTGCGCCGTACACTTGCGTGCCGACAACCTTCGCCGGCTCGAGGTCCGAAGGAATAAAAATCCAAGCCTGGAATCCGTTGCGGGCGGCGTGGGCCGCAACCGCATTCGCCAGATTGCCCGTAGAAGAGCACGAAACTACGTCAAATCCAAACGCCCGGGCCTGGGCCAGGGCAACTGATACGACGCGGTCTTTAAAGCTTAGGGAGGGCATACAGACCGCGTCGTTTTTCAGGTACAAATTCTTCGCGCCGAGCACGCCGCCCAAACGCGGCGCGTTCAGCAGCGGCGTAAAGCCAGTGGGGAGGGCGGGCTCGTAACCATCGGGCAACGGCAACAGATCGGAGTAGCGCCACATGCTGGCCGGACCTTGCGCAATGCGCTCGCGAGTGAACCTGGGACGGATGGAATCGTAATCGTAGAAAACTTCCAGCGGCGAGAAACACTCGTGACAAATCGACTGCGGAATGTTCCCATAAGACTTGCCGCACTCGCGACAGCGCAATTCAAAAGCGGACATATTGGCGTACTCTCCGTGAGTTCCTCTGTGGAACTCTGTGCTCTCTGTGGTTCAAGCTTCTGGTTTTCAGCAGGCGGGACGAGGACAAATCAGCCCTAAAACACGAAACCTCTTTTCCCAGGTTCTGGAAAAGAGGATACGAGATGCTAGCACTCTGCACCCCGAATCTCATGTTCCCCAATACCGGGAGAGAGTTGACACCGGTCGACAAGAAGTTACCTTCAAGTCCGGTTGTCGTGGCTTCTCAGGGCTCGTCCCTCAGCCACTCTGCATGAAATCCAAGGCCCGCCGGTTAGGGCGGACTGAAACAATCGTAGCGAGTGGAAAGGGAAACGTCAAGGGGTTTAGAAGCTCCAGCTAGCTTGCCTCACTCTCCACGATCACCGGCCCCGAAGGCAGCAGCTCTTCCGAAGCGCCAATCTCAGCCGGATAGCGAGGCAGCAACAGGCTGAGCGCGGCGCCTAGGACGCAGGTCATGGCAAGGCCAACGATCAATCGCGGTTCATAGGCCCCAAACCGATCGTAAAAACGGCCGACCACGATAGGTCCCGTCGCTCCGCCAACGGCATAAGCCGTCCAGGTAAGGCCATAGAGCGCGGCAAAATGCTTTCTGCCGAAGTAACGGGCAATCAGATAAGGAACCACATCCGCTTCGCTGCCCAGGCCGTAGCCGATTAGCGCGGTTCCGATTATCGAAGGCGTGGCGGTGGCGGCAGTGGTCAAAACAAAGATGCCAGAGGCGGCGACCGCCAGCATGAACATGGATACGTATGGCGCGAAGTAACGATCCAGCAACAGTCCGGTTGTCAGGCGGCCGAGAATTCCGGTTGCGCCCATGACGGAAAGGGCCAGAGCCGCGGTTTCTCCGGAGACTCCGCGCTCGGTAAGCATTGCGGCCAGATGGGAGAGCAGACCATTCGATCCAAACGCTTCCAGCATAATCAGGGTGGCCATGATCCAGAAGATGACGCCGCGTAAAGCCGTGCCGACGGAAACTCCCGTGCTGAAGGATTTATCGGCATGTGCGCCGCCTACCGGGCGGTTCCGTACAAAGAACGCGGTCAAGGGAAAACCAAGCAGCGCAATACATCCGAGCACGATGTAAGCATTACGCCAGCCGTAATGATGAATGATTGCCTGGGTTACCAGTGGAATCACGATGGAGCCTGTGCCGCTTCCGGTGAGCACGATGGCCAAGGCGAACCCGCGATGTTCTTTAAACCAGGTGAGAACCGCGCGGGTGTAGGAAAGTTGCGCCGTCCCGTTTCCTACGACTCCCAGCACGAAGTACGTCAGGTAAAAGCGGGAGATGTTGGGCGTCAGCATGCTCAATGACATGTACGCCACGGCAAAAATCACGATACTGGGCAGAATGATCCGGCGCGGGGGAAAGCGATCCAGCAGTATTCCAATGCCGGGAGAGAATACTGCCACCGTGATTGCGGCAATGCCAAAAGCACTGGAAATAGCTTCGCGCTGCCAACCGAAGGTCTTGAACAACGGTTCAATAAATAAGCTGAACGTATACGGCATGATGGCCGCAAAGCTGACCATCACGCCGACAAACGCAGCCAGACAGATTCGCCAACCTGGATAGTGAATCGAAGTCTCGGTGGTCCTGTTTGTTTCCATCACGACCCGCTTTGTTCGTAACCTAAAACAGGAATTTCAGCGCGAACTGCACCAAGCGGGGCGGTTCGGCTTTCAAAATCTGGTTGAAAGTCGGAGAACTGATATCGCTGTTAGGCAAATGAAAATTGGTATGGTTCAAGAAATTGAATAGCTCCGCCCGGAACTGAAGGTTCTTAGATTCGGCGAGCCGGATGGTTTTCGAAGCGGCAAAGTCCCAGTTGGAGAAGCGTGGCCCCAACCCAATGTTTCGTCCCGCCGTGCCAAATTGCTGTACCGGCGAGTTTGGATCGGGTGTGATTCGCGCAAAGGCATTGGCATTGAGCCATGCGCCGATTTCACGCGGCCCGGAGTTTGGATTCTGCCCGGCCACCAGGTTCGGCCGGTTGGCCGAGAACCCGGTAATTTCTGGGGCTCCTCCTTGGTCTGACACATCATTCGAATCAAAGACGGTGAACGGTGTCCCGCTCATAGCAGTTACGATTCCGTTGAGCTGCCATCCCCCCAGAACATGTTGATACCAGCCTTGCTGATGTTGCCAGAAGGGCAGACTCCATTGATAGCTGAACACTAAACGGTGACGCGCGTCGAACAGTGACGGTCCACGCTCCGCAGCCAGGTTGTTGGGATTCTGCGCCAGATCATTCTCGCCGGCTACTTGGATTGAGCCGGAACCCGAGATGTTAAACGAAGAAACATCGTCAATCGCCTTCGAATAGGTATACGAAGCCAGGAAGGAGAGGCCATGGCTGAAGCGCTTCCTCAGGCTGGCTTCCATCGCGTTATAGGAAGAGTTGGCAATGCCCGAGATCAAACCAGTTGAGGAAAACTGGCAGGGGGTGTTGGGAGGGTCCGTCAGCGTGCATCCGGAATGAATACGCCGCTGGTCGGCATTGTCCGGGGAAGACTGTCCTGGAATGTAAACCGTGGGGTTCCCCTCGACGAAGCGCGGGAGCTTGGTTCCTTTGGTCGCGACATAGCCAATCTCAAACAGGAAATCCTTACCGAGAGATCTCTGTATGTTCAGGTCCCAATCTTGCGCGTAAGGCAAGGAGAGGTTGGGTGCCAGCGTCAAGTTAGTCAGAGGAGTGGCGAACGTGCCCGCGGGCGGAGGAGGGCCATTGTAAGGATCAGAGAAATTCAGAGGTTGAGTAGGAGTGAGAGCGATCTGCTCGGTCTGCAAATAGGGCGGCGCACTGATCGGCGATTGCAACGGCCCACCTTGGCCCGTGTAGTACGGCTCGTAGAAGATTCCGTAAGCAGCCGTGACCAGCCAGTTCCTGCTGCCGGCCGGATCCCAGGCCACGCCAACCCGTGGCGCAAAGGCTTTCTTGAAAGTTGGAATCAGTCCCGCGGGCACGCCTTCGTCCCCCGGATAAAGCATCCCTGGAGGAGCGCTTGGCACTACCGTTGATTGCCGGCCGGGAATCCAGAGCGTCTGGCGGTTTTTGATTTCCGTATACGGAGATGGCAGGTCGTAGCGCAGTCCCAGATTCAGGGTCAGGCGCGATGTCGCCTTGTAAGTATCTTGCACGTAGCCATTCAGCGATTTGCCGTTGATTCCCCGATTGAAATCGCCCCGGCCCTGGAGGAAGAAAACCGGTTGCCCAATCATGAAGCTGGCGAACGCATCCGACATTGGAAATGGAGCGACGACAAAGAACCCATTCGTCGCAATACCTTGCAGTGCGTTGACGTGCAGGTGCTGAAAGCCGCCGCCGAATTTCAGTTCGTGGTTGCCGCGGACCCAGCTTAACGAACCGTTGTAGTCGTAAGCGTTTTCATAACTATTCCGTGGACCAGTAATAGGATCGCCAACCGTGGTGTATCCATTGACCTGAATGAACGGAGGTCCCGTGGCCACATCCAGACTGGAGTCATAGTTAAAGCCGAGATCCGAAGGTGAAGTATGGTTGGTACGCTCGCCGAACAGAAATTTATTTCGCAGGAACGAGAAACGAAAAACGCCGACCATGGACGGAGAAAAAGTATGCGTCTCCTGGGCCACGAAATCCTGCGACCGGTGATTTTCTCCGATCGGAAACCCCGGCACGCTCGCGCCCGCGGGTGAGAGCGGGTCAAAGCGTGTGCCATCGTTAATCATGTAGCGGAAGTTAAGATTGTCGTGAGCCGTAAGGTAGTGGTCGATACGAACGCCGCCTTCGTTGGAATCGTCCTGCTTAGTCTCGGTCGAAGTGAAGGTGAAGAGGCCATTGTTGGGCTTTGGAAAGAGGCTCAAGAGGCTCTGAGAAAAAGAGCTGATAAAGGGCGGCGGCAATTGGTTGAATTGCATCGGAGTCGGCGGATTGGTCACCAGAAGATAGAGCTGGTGCTTTGGGTTGCTGCACAGGCCAGCGCCGTTGAACGACTCTCCTTTGGTCGGATCACACATCTCGGAGAAGTCGCCGGTCCGTTGTTTCAAGGAGGGCACGGTGGTACCCGCCGTCTCACCCAGGCGGATGTGGGAACCTTCATAAAAGGCAAAGAAGAAGGTCTTGTCTTTCCGGATCGGACCACCAAAGGTGGCGCCGAATTGATTGCGTTTTAGTGGCTCAGTCGACTTGGCGAAGTAGTTGGTTGCATCGAACGCGTCGTTGCGCAAGAACTCCCACACTGCGCCGTGAAACCTGTTGGTGCCGCCCCTGGTAATGATATTGGTGGTCGAGCCCAGGCTATTGCCGAATTCGGCAGTGGAGTTGTGAGTCAAGATCCTGAATTCGGTGATCGCATCCACCGGCGGTTTGAGTACAAAGCCGCCATCCACGCCATTAAAGTTATTGGCGCCATCGATCAGAAACTTGTTCGATTCCGGGCGCTGGCCGTTCACCGCGTATCCCTGGTTCTCACGTAGTGAAGACCCCGCCTCTTTTAACCCGGGGGTCAGGGGCACTACGCCGGGCTGCAATATGCCGAGCTGTGAGAAATCGCGCCCGTTCAGCGGAAGATCCAGAATCTCGCGTTCCTGGACGACCTTGCCCAGGCTGGTCACGGTATCCTGGATGAGCGACGCATCTGCTGTTACCTGAATCTGCTGGGTCGCCAAGCCGACTACCAGATGAACCGGGATGGTGGCGGTTTCGTTCACGTTCAGGGTGATTCCGTCCTGAAGATATTTCTGGAAATTTTTGGCGTCGATTTGCAGCTGATAGTGTCCGACCGGTAGTTCCAACAAAACATAAGCGCCGCTGCGGTCTGTGATTGTGGTTCGCGCCAACTCGGTTTCCGCTTGCTTGGCGCTTACCGATGCTCCCTGTATCACTGCGCCGCTGGGATCAACCACTGTGCCACGAATGCTCCCTGTAATCTGCTGCGCGTATGCGGTCGCGCCCACCAGCAGCGTAACCAGCAGGCATAGAATGTTCCTCAAACTCGACATAGGTTTCCTCACCATTTTCGTTACGAGAAGTTGCTTATTTGCCCGCGAAAGTATTTCGAGGCTGGCATACATCCCCCGAAAGCCGGCGCATCCCAACGCCGAACCAAAAGTGGAAGGATTATTAGAGTTTCGAGCGGGCGGAACAATCGTATGAAAGTACTAGGATGAAACGGCGGCTACTGGTTTTCTACTATTGCGGCACATCTTCTTCGCGCGTAACTTGGCAAATCAACGTGCCGGGATTGGTGTGCATCGAAGGCGAGGGAAGCGGCATTTGGCAAACACCAAAATCAAAATCATCGAGGACTCCGAAGCCAGCGGCGATGTCGCCGAAGCCTACGAGTACTGGCGCGCCAGCTCCGGACGCCAACAAATGCCTGGAATTCTCAAATCACTAAGCGCGCGCCCGGATTTTCTGAAACAGGCGGTAGATTTTTCCAATACCATCCAGTTCTCGGATGGGCATCTCTCGCGCCGCCACAAAGAGATGATCGGCAGCTACGCCTCTTATTTAAACAACTGTGCCTATTGCCTCGACAGCCATGCCTTTTTCCTCAAAATGCAAGGCGCCAGCGAGCAAACCGTAGCAGCATTCATGGAAGGCAATTTGGAGAAAGCCGATCTCACCCCAGCTGAACGTGCGTTAATGAAATACGTTGAGCTTGTGACCAAGGCCGCGTATCGCACCACTCCAGAAGATGTGCAGGCCCTTCGTGATGCAGGCTGGCAGGAACAACAGATTGCCGAAGCGGTTTACATCATCGCTCTCTTTGCCATGTTTAACCGGATTGCAAACGCGTTCGGAGTCCCGGTACAAAACTACCTGGACATGGGGAGGTTGACTCCTTGAGCGAGCAAAACCAAGATCAGAGACTATTGATGCCTGGCTACATTCAAGACGTGGCGAAGGCGGGATTGAAGATCAGGCAGATACAGGATGAGGATGCCACGGGGGATACCGCCGCGGCCTATGACGAGTGGCGTGCAGCGTCAGGACGTACCAAGATGCCCGGCATCCTGAAGTGTTTTGGCCAGCGGCCCGATTTTCTGCGCCAAGTCATGCAGTTTTCGAACACTGTCCACTTCTCCGAGGGACATCTCTCCCGCCGTTACAAGGAGATGATCGCAAGCTACGTCTCGTTCCTGAACCGCTGTCCGTATTGACTGGACTCCCACGCCCACTTCCTGCGTGCTCAGGGAGCCACTGATGAAAATATGATTGCGGTCCTGGAAGGGCGATTGGATGCAGGAGGCCTGACAGTGGCAGAGCGCGCCCTGATGGATTACGTGAAGCTCATTACCGAAGCCTCGCATTGTTCCACCGCCGAGGATGTGCAGAAACTGCGGGATGTTGGCTGGACCGAAAATCAGATTGCCGAAGCTGTCTACATCACCGCCATGTTTGCTTTCTTTAACCGGGTAGCGGACGCTTTTGGCATCCCTCCACAAAACTATCTGGAAACCGGGATGCTCACCCCGTAGCACATTGATCTGCAACAATACGGAGGGGCCCACCCACGATATTTCGTGGATAGGCCCAGCAAACCTACTGACACCGCAAACTCACCGACCTGCTATCTCCGGCTGGGATCGTCGTTAGGATTGACATAGTTGAACTGCAATGGAGATTTGCCGTGTACCTGCACGATCACTTCACCGCAGGCCATCGCATAGTGATGCATATCAGGATCGAGATAAGCAAAACTGCCTTCAGTGAAAGCTGCCATTTTTCTGGCATCAAATTCATCTCCCATGCCCACCTTGAACGTCCCGGAAATCACGGTGACGTTCTCCCGCAGCGGATGCCAGTGCGGCGAAATCCTGTATCCGTCCGGCATCTTCAAACGCACCGTGTAATCGCCGCTTGACGCGGTTGGGTCGCCTTCGATCACAGCGAGCTGCGCGCCTGGTCGAATGAAGGGTGGCGCCGGACCCCAGGGAATTGTGGCCGGTGTAAAAGCATTTTGTGGATGAGTCCCATTGTGTGCCGCTACCGTGAACAGTTGACCCACTGCGCACAAAAGTGCAATCAATGCGAGCACGATGTACAAAGTCCGTTTCATATTCTGCCTCCGTCGGGGGTTGTCGAGCGATGGCATCTTCGCGTGCGTGGGCGGGTATTCCAATTGAGAGCAGATAATTTTTGCCTGTCTTTTATATATCGGCACAACCTATTGTTATTTAACGGATAATAAGGGTTGTCCGCTATGGCAAGGACCAGATCAACAGCCGGCGATATCGAACTTGACTTGGGCCGCTATGAACTTCGGCGCTTCGGCAGAAGAGTCAAGCTCGAGAAAAAGCCTATGGAGTTGCTTATCTTCCTGGTCTCACGACGGGAGCAACTGGTTTCTCGCAAGGACATTGTCACGAAACTCTGGCGCTCGGATCTATTTATCGATACCGAGCCCAACATTAACAATATCGTTCGCAAAATCCGCACGGCGCTGGGCGACAACTCGGCCAAACCGCGCTTCTTGGAAACGGTAGTAGGAAAAGGATATCGCTTTGTTGGGCCGGTGCGGGTGATCGACCCTGTTCACCCACACTCTGATTCTGCATTGTCTCAGCCGCAAGGCGTGAGCCTTGAACACGCGGGGGTATGGAAGGGACGCCCATCGCTCGCGGTCCTGCCGCTATTTCTGGTTGGGCACTTCCCCGACGATCACGGCATCTCGCTCGGTTTTGCCGACGCCCTGGTCTCGCGTTTGGGAAATTTGCCGGGGGTGGATGTTCTGCCTACCTCTGCAGTGCTAAATGTGCCAGTAGATACGACACCCACAGACGCCGCCACCCGTCTGGGGGTGCGTTTCGTAGTGCACGGGGCCATTCGAGTATTGAAAGGACAGTGGCAACTCTTGGTGGAGTTATTCGACATACATGCCCCAAGCACGCTCTTCACCAAAAAGCATTATCTAAATCTGGAACGCCTGGACGATCTCGAAGATGAAATTGCTAAGCAAATCGCCGCTGCGTTGAACCGCCCGCTTCAGCTCACATCCGGCCAAAGCCGCTCGCGTTACAGCAAAGATCCCATGGCGTATGCGGAGTTCATGCGTGGCTATCGCTTGAGTTCCTCGGGAGACGCCGTTCTGCTGGACCAGGCCAGCCAACATCTAACCAACGCAGTCATTCGCGACCCAAATTTTTCGCTGGCCCATGCCACGCTTTCACAAGTGTACGCAATCCGTCACTTTGAATGGGACCCGGCAAGGACCTGGCTGGAGAAAGCAGAGTTTCACTGCCAGCGGGCACTGGATCAGGACCCTCATTTGGCGGAAGGGCACGTTGCCAACGCTTTTTTGCTGTGGGGGCCATCGAAAAACTTCCAGCATCTGGAAGCGATTGCCGAACTCAAACGCGCGCTGGCCCTGCAGAATAATCTGCCCCATGCCTACAACCGCCTGGGCACGATTCTCGCTCACGTGGGGCTTTTGGAACACGCACGCGAAATGTATGAGAAGGGCCGATCCTTCCATCCCAAGAAGGCACTCAGCAACAGCATCCTCCAGGTTTACATCTGGAACCAGGAATACGAACACGCACGAGAGGAAATTAAAGTCTGGCGTAGGGAGAGTCCAGGCAACAAATATCCACTGTATTTTGCGCCGCAGCTAGCCATGATGATCGGGAATTGGGATGAAGCAAAGGCTCTATTGGACGGAGCACTGCAACTCTTGCCCGAAGACCCAATGGTAGTCAGCCTGCAGGGTCTTTTTTATGCTTTGACCGGCAATGCTGATCGAGCGTTCGAATGCTTAAACAAAGCCTGCGCAAGTCCAAAATCATTTGGACACGTACACCACAGCTACTATCAAGCGGCCTGCATCCTTGCTGTGTTAGGGCAGCTCGAATCAGCTTTTGAGTGGCTGGAACGAAGCGTGACCACTGGCTTTGCGTGTTGGCCCTTTTTTCTCAAAGATACATGTTTGCAAAATCTGCGCGGCCTTCCTCAATTTGAGGTGCTGGTGAGTTCTTTGCAGGCCAAATATCCAGATCATCTGGGGTTGCTCTGAGCAATTCTGGGCGACGTTTATGCGGCCCGCAAAGTCAGCAGTGTGATCTCCGGCTGCACGCCAAGGCGTACTGGCACTCCAAAAGTCCCCAGTCCGCGGTTCACGTACAACGCCGCCTTCTTGCCAGTTTCTCCCATGGGGAGGTGGTAAGGACCGGCCACGAAATCGGTGATCAGCCGCGCCGGGCTGAACGAGTGATCGACGATTTCGAACTTCACCTGGCCTCCGTGGGTGTGACCGGCAAGGCTGAGTTCGATTCCCATTTCCGCCGCGCGGCGAAAAGAGTTGGGATTGTGCGAGAGCAGAATGTTGGGGTACTCGCGGCTGATCAGTGACTCGATGCCTTGCAGCATCGGGCGGGCGGCACCGCGGGTCATGTGGTCACGCTGATAATCGACGCCGATCAGATTCAGCTTTTTGCCGCGCCAGTCCAGTTGAACATTTTCCTGGCGCAGCAACTTCATACCGTGCTGCTGAAACAGCTGCTGAGCGGCGCTTTCGACATCGGCATAAATTTCGTGGTTGCCGTTGCATCCCCAGGTGCCGAGCGGAGCCCTTAACCGGGCCAGTTCTGCGATGCAGTCTGCTAACGGGTCGAACTGGTTGCTGATGAAGTCTCCGGTGACAACCGCCAGATCAGCTTTGAGGTCATTGGCGAGATCTACGGCACGGCGGACTTCATCTCGCGGCATGAAATCGCCAATATGGATGTCGCTCAATTGCGCGATCTTGAATCCGTCGAGTTCTTTGGGCAGGTTAGCGATCGGGATTTCTACCTGCTCCACCCGATACTTAAATCGCCCGGCGGCAAATCCGTAGGCCGCGGCCACAACCGGAATGCTGCCCGCAAGATAGCTGGCGTAGCGGAAAAAATCGCGCCGCGATTCATTCAGGGGCGCAGACGGTCGCGATGCGATTCGGCCGTAGACCCAGCCCACCCCGTGAACCAGTTGGAAACCCAGAAACGAAAAAATGGACGCCGCCAACCACAGACGGGCAGCCCCAATGATCCATTTGCCGCCCCCAACTTTGGAGAGCGGGTGGCCGAGAAGGGGATCAAAAAACGCCAGCACGAACACAATCAGCGCGCACACCCAGGTGATCTGTAACCCGCTCCGGACAATCGGGTGGGTAATCTGCCCAATTGCGCGCCACGCACGCATGAACCAGAAGCGCTGCGTCAGGAAAAGTAAAGCGAGAAAGCTTAAGAAGACGCCGATGCGCAGAAAGATCATAAACTTCTAACAGTAAACAACAACTTAGATGAGTCCATTCGCCGAATTGACACTAACAATTCTTCGCCGGCAAGAAACCCCAAGGATCGTTCGGACGGGCAGCCTCGAAGCACGGCAGATCGATGTTCCCTCAACTGATTTTAGCCCTTTCGTTTTTTACATTCCGTTTACTTACCCTTGACCACTCTTTTACTTCTGGTTGACCGGGGCTTGACATTGTCAATCTTCCAGGCGGATAGGCTAGTTGTGCCGTAGTCTTTGCCGAGGCATTGACGCGGGAATCTGCTCAGACGTCCGGAGGATGAAAATGGCAAAAGAAGATCTCCCAGCGATCGCTCCACCTGCAACCACGGGCCAACCAACCGAAACCGCTTCTTTACCCCCGCGCACCGATCATCGGCGTTCATTTCTGAAAGGCTTAGGAGTTGTGGGCGCGGCCCTATCTGTGGGATCACTGCTGAAGACCGACGCCGAGGCGGATGATGATGATCATCATCATCGCCGCTTCATCCCGCGAGGCGATGTGGCCATTCTGCGCTTTCTAGCCGCCGCTGAAATTCTGGAGACCGATCTTTGGCAGCAATACAACGAACTGGCGGGAGTTCAAGATGATGAAGTTCCAGGCGGAAGCGGGAACGCCGCATACGCCGAAGCCGTGAATGCGCTCGATGAGGACATGAGCCAGTACATCCACGACAACACTGAAGATGAGCTGACGCATGAACTGTTCATCAACGCCTACCTGGTTTCCAAAGGCGCCGAGCCGGTCAGTCTGGACAAATTCCGGAACCTGCCGAGCAGCAAAGCCACTGGAGCCCAGCAAATCGGCAGGCTCACTAACCTGATGCAACTCACGGTGGATACCACCTGGTTTACGCGCTACCGCAGCCGCAGCCAAAATCCTGACTTCGGCGACATGCTGCCGCAGGCGATTCCCAGCCTGGCAGTGGGACAACATCCGGCCATTCCGCGGACCGACGCCGACGTGCAGGAAGGCAATTTTCTCCAGGCGATTGGCAACACCGCGGGATTTCACTTTGCCACCATTGAACAAGGCGGGACAAGCCTCTACCCACAGCTAGCCCAGAGAGTGACGAACCTGGAAGTCTTGCGGATCCTGCTCAGCATCGGAGGGACCGAGATCATGCACTTCCAGACCTGGTCGGACAAGGCTGGGAATGCGCCCCCAGTCTCCGCCACCGATCCGGTGACAGGCGTATCAGTCACGTTCCCCGACCTGAACTCTCCTCCACTCGGCGGCGAGGATTTTCAAACCAACCTGATCATGCCGGAACCAACCATCTTCTTGAACAAGAAGTTCCCGGCATGTTCCATCATTCGTCCAACCAAGACCATGGGAGCAGCAAAGGCAGCGCTGGATGCCCTGACCGCGGATGGACTCTTTATTGGCCAGTCAAAAGAGTTTTTCAGGTTCATGCATACGCTCGCGTTTGAAGCGGATTTGGCACGCCGGGAAGATTTTTAGTCAGCAATGAATGCAAAAGCTCCGCTCTTGCAGAGTGCAGGGGCGGAGCCTGCATCCATGCAAGCACTAATCGTTACTCTGTTCAGATGGCATCAGATTAAAGCGCTTACTGAAAACCGACGCAAAACTGAAGCCCGCTACCTGCCAGAACCAGACACTGGTAAATAGAAACCCAACTCCGGCGGCGAGCAACCCTAAGAATGACAGCAAAAGCGCGGTCAGCGCGATTGCCCAGGCTTTCCAGTAAGCACTTCCTCCTTCGAAGACACGCCGCAATGCGCGAAATGGATTGAAGATTTCTCGCGCGTCGAAGTCATGGCAATAGTGGGTCATATATCCTGGGATCGCGATGGTGGCCGCTATCAGCAAAAGAACTGCGACAACGTTAAGTACTTGCAGGTGGCTCGTCATTGCTAACCAGCCAACGAAAATTCCCGGCGCATAGTAGTAAGCCATGCCAAGAAATGTCACCGTGCCTGCCTTCAGAGTCTCGGATAGTTGTGCGAGGATGGCCAAGCGTCACGGCCATGGTGCATATTGTGCACCATCTCGATACGGTGTCCCATATTCAGAAGCCAGCCGACTATCGGGAGAAGTACGAGAATGGCTCCCCACACTAGCTCCTTGCGAGCGAGTCTATTTTGAATTGGATAGCGAAACGAGTTTCGGAAACTCAGCTCGGTATGGAGATCGATCTCCACAACGGGGCACTATATCACTCACAGGAAGGTCCCCGTTACCCTGCTAAAATCAGTACAGATTTTGGGATGCCGGCCTTCACCGAACAATTCGATGTAGTCGTCGTCGGCGCCGGACATGCTGGATGCGAGGCCGCCATGGCTTCCGCTCGCATGGGTTTAAAGACTGCCCTCTACACGCTGAATGTCGATCTGATCGCGCAGATGAGTTGCAACCCCGCGGTTGGTGGCATTGCCAAGGGGCATTTGGTGCGCGAAGTGGATGCCATGGGCGGCATCATGGGCGAGGTCACCGATGCGGTCGGCATTCAATTCCGCCTCCTTAATACTTCACGCGGCCCGGCCGTATGGTCTCCGCGAGCGCAGTGCGACAAGCAGGCCTATCGGCTGAAGATGAAAGAAGTTCTTGAGTCCCAGCCGAATCTGAAGATCAAGCAGGCTGAAGTTGCTGACCTAATCATAGAAGATTCGCACGTGGAGACGACCACCGCTTCGGCAAGCTCAGGGCCGGCTCTCCGCGGTCCTGCGGAGCAAGGCGCCGCAGTCCCGGTCATCGGTGAAGCGGAAAGCCAAAATCGCAGCCGCACGGTCCGGGGACTTCGCCTCCGCGACGGCCGTACCGTTGGCGCATCCGCGGTCATCATCACCACCGGCACTTTCCTCAACGGGCTGATCCACTGTGGCGAGCAACAATATCCCGCCGGCCGCTCCGGCGAACCCAACGCAGTTCTTCTCGGCGAGACGCTGAAGACACTTGGGCTGCGGGGCTGCCGCCTGAAAACCGGGACTCCGCCCCGTCTCGATGGCCGCACCATAGACTGGTCACGCTTGCAGGAGCAGCCCGGCGATCCCGATCCAACGCCCTTCAGTTTCCGCACCAAGCGGGTCGCGCATCACGACAAGCAGGTCCCCTGCTACATCGTCTGGACTACGGAGGAGACTCGCCGCATCATCCGCGAGAACGTTCACCGCTCGCCCATGTATAGCGGACAGATCCAAGCCATCGGCCCCCGGTATTGCCCTTCGATCGAAGACAAGATCGTTAAGTTCCCCGACAAAGAAAAGCACCAGCTCTTTCTCGAGCCAGAAGGATTGAACACCCACGAGATTTATGTCAATGGCATGAGCACATCGCTGCCGGTCGAAGTGCAGCTGGCGGTATTGAAGTCGATCCCGGGACTCGAGAGCGCCGACATGCTACGCCCGGGATATGCCATTGAGTACGACTCGATTGATCCCACGGAACTCGAACGAAGTTTAGAAACAAAGAAGATCGGCGGACTCTTCCTCGCCGGCCAAATCAACGGAACCAGCGGATACGAAGAGGCTGCGTGCCAGGGAATCATGGCGGGGATCAATGCGGCGCTGAAAGTGAAGCGGGAAGCGCCACTCATTCTGGATCGTACGGAAGCTTACACCGCCATTCTGATTGACGATCTGATCTCCAAAGGCACGAATGAACCCTACCGCATGTTCACTTCGCGGGCCGAGTTTCGCCTGCATTTGCGTATCGATAATGCCGATCGCAGATTAACGCCGCATGGCCGTCGCGTGGGGCTGATCTCCGACCCGGCCTGGGCCGAATTTCAGGCTAAGCAGCAGCGTCATGTGGCAATGGCAAAGCTATTGGAAAAGACGAAATTCACGGCTGCGCTGGCGGAACGGGTCGGCGATTCCGAGCTTGTTCCCTTGCTAGGACAGTCCCTCGCTCAAATGCTGAAACGCCCGGAAATCATCATCGAGCGGCTGGTCCCCGCCCTTAGACATCTAGCGCCGGAATTCTTCGCGCAAAACGAAATTCGCGAAGATCCGCGTGAATCCGCGGCCAGCCTTCCGGTGCAGGTCCGCAACGAGCTGAAGTCCATTGAAACCGAAATCAAGTATGAGGGCTACCTGCGCCAGCAGGACAAAGCCATCGAGCGCCTGAAAAAGTCTGAACAGCGGAACATCCCCGACTGGTTCGACTACCGCTCGGTCAGCGGACTTTCCCGCGAGATGCAGGAGAAGCTGACCAGGATCAAACCGCGCACCATCGGACAAGCGTCGCGGATTCCGGGCGTGACTCCCGCAGCGGTTTCTCTGGTGAACGTATTCATAGAAATTCAGGGCAAGCGACACTCGCCACCTGATCCGGCTTTCGCTTAAAGTGCAAAACTTTGAGCCGCGGATTTGCGCGGATTCATACGGATCAGGCTGTTTTCCACAGGATTGACCACATCTTCACACTTTCGCATTTTGCATACTCGCGATATTGTTACTGCCAGTTAAAAGCGTAATGCTTTCTCAACACCAGCTAGTTCCGAAGCAAACTGTGGGTTGCCGTCTTCTAGCGCCGGGGGAACGTGTCCATGGAGTGTTTTGTCTGCATTCATTGTCATTTTTATCAGCCGCCACGCGAAAACCCATGGTTGGAGGCGGTCGAGGCCCAGGACTCCGCCAAGCCTTACCACGACTGGAATGAACGCATTACCGCGGAGTGCTACCGGCCTAACGGCGCTTCGCGGATTTTGGATGGGCAGGGCCGGATCGCGCAAATCGTCAACAACTATGCGCGCATCAGTTTCAACTTTGGCCCGACATTGCTGTCCTGGCTCGAGTGGCAGGCTCCCCAGACCTACGAGCGAATCCTGAAGGCTGACCGCGAAAGCCAGCAGCGGTTCTCCGGACATGGCTCAGCATTAGCGCAGGCCTACAACCACATCATTCTTCCGCTGGCGAACCCGCGGGATAAACATACGCAGGTTGTCTGGGGCATGAAGGATTTTCAGCATCGCTTCGGGCGCGATCCGGAAGGCATGTGGCTGCCTGAAACTGCCGCGGACGTGGACACGCTGGAGGCCCTGAGTTCCGAGGGCATCAAGTTCACCATCTTGTCGCCGTATCAGGCGGGCAAGTTTCGCGGCGATTCCAAGTCGGCATGGGTGAATCTTCACGGGCAAGGCATCGACTCCAAACGTCCTTATGTATGCCGGTTGCCTTCCGGGCGGAGCATTGGGATTTTCTTCTATGACGGCGTAGTGGCGCGTGCCGTGGCTTTCGACAAATTGTTGTTCGACGGCGCGAACCTGGCGCGGCGGCTGGCCGGACGGTTCGACCATCAGGGAGATTCGGTTCAGCTCGTGCACATTGCCACCGATGGCGAAACCTACGGCCATCATCACTCGCATGGCGACATGGCGCTGGCTTACGCGCTGGATTATGTAGAGCGGCATAAGCTCGCCCGCATCACGAACTATGGGGAGTATTTCGCGGCGCACCCTCCAACCCACGAAGTAGAGATTCTGGAGAAGACTGCCTGGAGCTGCGCCCACGGTGTGGACCGCTGGCAAAGCAACTGTGGATGCAACTCGGCCGTCAACAGCCAGTGGAGCCAGGAGTGGCGGCGTCCGCTACGCGAGGCTTTGGACTGGTTGCGCGACGACCTCGCCGGACGCTATGAATTCGATGCAAAAAACTTTTTGCGCGATCCCTGGGCCGCCCGCAATGGGTACATTCAGGCGGTGATGGATCGGTCTCAGGACAATGTTCGAAGCTTTCTCCAAGAGCATGCTCTACGCGTGTTGTCGGGCGAAGAAGAAATGCGGGTACTGCGGCTGCTGGAAATGCAGCGCCACCTCATGCTGATGTACACCAGTTGTGGCTGGTTCTTCGACGAACCGACCGGACCGGAAACGGTGCAGGTGCTGCAATACGCCGGCCGGGCCGCGCAATTGAGCGACGGTCTTTTCGGCGCGAACCATGAAGAACAGTTTCTGCGGCGGCTGGAAAAAATACAGAGCAACATCGCTGAATTTGGCAATGGGCGGATGATTTTCGAGCGCTTCGTGCGACCCGCGATGCTGGATTTGTTCGGGGCGGCGGCGCATTACATTATCAGTTCTTTGTTCGACGGATATCTGAAGCGAGAGTCGATGTATTGTTACGCCGCCGATCTGCGTGACGGACAGGTTTTCGCCGAAGGCAAAAAGAAACTGGCCATCGGGCGTGCCGGGATCACATCCCGCATTACCCTTGCGCAGTTGGACTTCAATTTTGCAGTGCTTTACCGCGGAGACCACCAGCTGATCGCCGGGATCGGCCCCGGGGGGGATGAGAGTTCGTTTCAGGCCTTCACCGATCAGGCCAGCGCGGCCTTTTCCCAGGACGATCTGGCCCATTGTTCTCACTTGATTGAACACTATTTTGGCAGGTGGACCTATTCGTTCAAATCGCTATTCCACGATGAGCGGCAGCGCATCATCGCGCAACTGGTCGATGAGTCTCTCGCCGACATCGACGAGCTTTACCAGAGGGTGCACGAGCAGCACGCTCCACAGATCAGTTTTCTCACAGAATTGAAAATGCCGTTGCCTACGATCTTGCAGGCCATGGGACAATTCGTGGTGGGAAACGCCATCCGGCGCAGCCTGGCAGAGGAGAAGCCCAATTTCGAGCAGATACGCAAGCTGCTGGAGACAGCCATGAAGGACGGTATCGGCCTTCCGGATGCTGCCCTGAATCCGGCCCTGCGTCGGCGGCTGGATACCCTGTTACATCGCTGGCAACGCAAACCAGCCGACCTCCCAACCTTGCAGACCCTTGAATCCCTGGTGCAACTGGCGCAGGTCCCTCCCTTTAAGGTGGACTTGTGGGAGGCGCAGAACCAATACTACGAACTACTCCAGACCATCTCATCGAATAGTCATCATTATGTCGACCGCAACTGGCTCGGCCACTTCCACAAGTTGGGACATGAACTGGGAGTTGCGGCCTCACCGTCTTTCGCCGCGATTATGGCCTACCAGGTAAAAGAATCAGCGGGCTCCAAGAGCGCGGAACCGCCGCGAATGACTACCCGCGCTGATCGCCTCTCGAGGACCCAGGAGCCACAGTTGCCGGTCTAAGGCAGGTTACACTCGCCTCTGACGTATGCTTGATCAGGCCGAATGAAAAAACAGAATTGCCAGGTTAGCGCTGGGTGTCCGATCTTGGTCGCGTGGTTTGCCACCCGGGTGGGAGTTTTGACTCTGGTGGGTGCAACTCTGCTTGCCGCGCTGTCCTGCGCTCCGCCTCGTTCCAATCTCATCGTAATCGGCACCAAGAACTTCACCGAGCAACTCATCCTGGGTGAGCTCCTAGCCCAGCAAATCGAAAATAGAACTCACCTGAAGGTCGAGCGCCGTTTCTACCTGGCGGGCACCTACATTTGCCAACAGGCCATCCTCTCTGGACGCATCGACATCTACCCCGAATACACCGGCACCGCGCTCACCGCAATCCTCAAACAGAATCCCAAGGGCGACAGAGAAGCGGTCTATGAAACAGTGAAGGCCGCCTACGCCAAACAATTCAACCTCGCGATCGGCAAACCATTCGGATTCAATGACACCTTTGCCATGCAAATTCGCGGAGAAGACGCCCGCAGGCTCAAGCTCCAAACGCTCTCTCAGGCCGCGCAATACGCTCCGCTCTGGCACGCCGGCTTTGGCTACGAATTCATGGAGCGCCCCGACGGCTACAAAGGACTGGCCTCAACCTACGGCCTGCACTTCGCCGAGGAGCCGCGCATCATGGACTTGGGACTGCTGGCCCGCTCGCTCAAAGACAAGCAGGTGGATATCACCGCGGGCAACAGCACCGACGGCCTGATCTGGGCCTTCGACTTTTACGTACTGGAAGACGACCGGCACTACTTCCCGCCCTACGAGGCGGTACCAGTGATCCGCGAAGAAACGTTGTCGAAACATCCAGAAGTAAGAACAGCCTTGGACGAACTGGCGGGAAAGGTGACCGAAGACGACATGCGGCAGCTCAACTATGCCATCGACGGCCAGCACCGCGAACCTGCGAATACAGTGCGCGAATTCCTCCACAAGAAAGGCCTATAAGGTTTTGTCGGCCATCAGCAAACCATGGCGCGCTCCACTCTGCATTTTCTGTGCGCAACTTGTGGAAATAAAATCGCGCAAGCTCTTCGCCGCGAATTTGATCGCGCTGGGAACCGCGCGCAACGCCCACACCCAAGTCATCTTTCAAGGATTGCGTCATCCGTTCGGAACGCTGAAGAATCCATGGCCAATTTTTCTCAGTGCACCACAAATGTGTAATTGACCGCGAACTTTTCTGCGCGTAGATTCGTCCTCACGCGAAATGAAAATCCAGCCTGGAGCAGTGACAGAATTTGTCAGATCTATTCAGTCAGCGTCGGAATCTTTCCAAGGTGGCCGCAAGTGAAGAACGAGAATGACTGGACTACATATCGAACCCGTTTCCTAATCAAGGCAAAACAGCTGACCAAGCCGCTCAAGTTTGTGGACGCACTCGGGCGCGAACACGCGGGCAAAAAGGGAGACTACTTGATGGAGTGGTGTGACGGCCTCCGCCGGATTGCCCCCAGAGAATTCTTCGAAGACGTCTACGTTCCCCTGGACTCCGAGCTGCCCGACGAGGTAATCGCTCGAGCTTCCTTAACTAAACTCCCAGCCATGGCAACCATGGGTCGAGCCAAACCCACGCGTCGCCAGCAGACCGCATAACTACAAGGTGCTTGTGAATTTCTTGTGGAATTTGAGCGGCCCAATGGCTCTTTTGGGCCGTCTCTACTGGGTATACAATAGGTTGTGATATTCCCTTGACAGCCACAACAGGCGGGAGTACTTTTACCACCCACAGGGGTTAAAAAAGCGCCGTCAGTAGACGGCGAAATTGATAAGACTCGTGAACGCTTTGGCCAGAGGTGACCGCGCGCCCACGACAGATCACAAAGACTCCGACCCTATGAGAGTGGGAGCTTTGGCATTGCGGTGACTGTTTCCTTGATCCCAAGATCCGCACCGTCGGACCTCCCCCAAGGAAGCAATCGGGTTTTTGACAAACAAAGAGTCTGTGGAAAATGACCCTTCGCCCGAGGGAGTGGGTAGTGTCGTCAAAAAAACAGACAAGAATAGAAGTGAGGAGCCCCCATGGAAGCTTTGGCCCAACTAGTAGACGATTCGCTGGCAAGGAACGGGATTGATCCCTCGCTGGATCATCGCCGTCTGGCGTGGTCGAAGTGGTTCCGCTTCGACAACAGCGTAAGCGCGCTGCTGGTTCCCGCCAAGCCTGGGATCTTTGCCTTGGGAGAAGAAATCGTCTCTTCGGGAGAGAGCGCCAGCGAAGGCAAGCGTAGGCTGGCGCTGTTCCAGATCTCCCAAGCCGACGACTTAGGTCTGTCCCTGGGAAGTATGTTCCTTCCCGGCAACATGCTGCGCGAGCGCCTTCAAAAGGGCGTTTGTTTTGCGCGCTACACGGTAATCGAAGATGCCCAACAGCGCCAAAGCGCCCTAGCAGCATTACACCAGTGGATGCAATCGGCCGAGGTGGCTCCGGCGGCATAAGAATCTACGGGAGGCGTTGACTGTTTTTTCGTTTAATTCGTTTAAGAGGATGTAAAGCAATGCGATAGCCGCGAAGCGGCGAAAGATTGCAGCCCAGGGCGAAGGGCTGGTTTTTCGCCCTCGCCCCGGGTAAGAAGAAAAATGAAGAAAGCCCCGAAGGGGCGAAAGAAAACTAAACTTGGCGAATACAGCAACACCCTAATAACGGATCCCTAGAATCCGAGCGAAAATATAAAGGGAGAAACAGATGTCCGAGGTAAGCACAAAAGGAGCCCCCCAAACCGCCGAGACCAGCGCCTCGACGACTGCCGCCACCCCGTCTACCCAGGTTCAAGCAAACCAGGCTCAAGCCACGAAGAAGGCCACTGGCCTGACCTTCCGGCGCTTCTTTACCAAGCCCGGAGTCAACCCTTACGACGAAATCGAATGGGAACTCCGCGACGCCACTATTACTGACTCGAAGGGAGGAATCATCTTCGAGCAGAAAAATGTCGAGGTTCCCAAAGACTGGTCGATGACCGCGACCAACATTGTGGCCAGCAAATATCTCCATGGCACGCTAGGTACTGAGGAGCGTGAAAAAGGCGTCCGCCAATTGATCAGCCGCGTCGCCGAAACTATCCGTGATTGGGGGCTAGCCCAAGGCTATTTCCATACACCGGAAGACGGCGCCACCTTCCATGACGAACTGACCCACATCCTGGTCCGCCAGTACGCTGCCTTCAACTCGCCCGTCTGGTTCAACGTAGGCTGTGATCGCATCGAGCCCAACTCCGACGGACGCAACTGGCACTGGAACGCGACCACGCAGAATGTCGAGTTCGGCATCACCGGCTACACCAAGCCGCAGTGCTCTGCGTGTTTCATCAACTCAGTACATGATTCGCTGGACTCCATCCTCACCCTCGCCAAGACCGAAGGCATGCTGTTCAAGTGGGGATCCGGCACGGGAACCAATCTCTCCACTTTGCGTTCCTCCACGGAAAACCTGAGCGGAGGCGGCACAGCCAGCGGCCCGCTTAGTTTCATGAAAGGCTTCGACGCTTTCGCCGGCGTCATCAAGTCCGGCGGCAAAACCCGCCGCGCCGCCAAGATGGTCATCCTTAACATCGACCATCCCGACATCGAGGAATTCATCCTCTGCAAACAAAAAGAAGAGGCCAAGGCGCACGCGCTGGTCGCGCAAGGCTACGACGGCTCCTCGCCCGACTCGGACGCCTATAGCTCGATCTTTTTCCAGAATGCCAACAACTCGGTCCGCGTGACCGATGACTTCATGTACAACGTGGTTCGCGATAACGGCTTTACCACGCACGCCATCAAAGACGGGCGGCCCATTAAGAACTACAAAGCCAAAGAGCTGATGCGCATGATTGGCGACGCCACCTGGCACTGCGGCGATCCCGGAATGCAGTACGACACCACCATCAACCGCTGGCATACCAGCAAGAACACAGCAAGAATCAATGCCTCGAATCCGTGCTCGGAGTACATGTTCCTCGACGATTCCGCCTGCAACCTGGCCAGCCTGAACCTGATCAGGTTCGCGCCCAACGGGACCTTCGATATCGAAGCCTACCGCCATGCGGTGGACGTTCTGATCACCGCGCAGGAAATCATCGTCGACAACGCGGGCTATCCGACGGAACAGATCATGCGCAACTCGCACGACTACCGGCCGCTAGGCTTGGGCTACGCAAACCTGGGCGCGCTGCTGATGGCGGCGGGGCTACCCTATGACTCCGACGCCGGCCGCGACTACGCCGCCTGCGTTACCGCAATCATGTGCGGCGAAGCTTATTTGCAGTCGTCAAGAATCGCCGAACTCTGCGAGCCATTAGCTCCAGCCACTGAACCAACCAAGAAAGGTTTGAGCGAAACCAACCTGGGCGCAAACCTGATGCCTGGTTCCGCCTGCCCCGGCTGGTACATCAATCGCGAACCGTTCCTGGATGTAATCAGGATGCACCGCGCGTCGGTCAATAACATCAACCGGGGGAACGTTCCCTCATCGCTCTACGAATCCAGCAAAGCCTGCTGGGACGAAGCCCTGGCCCACGGCGAAAGACACGGCTACCGCAATTCCCAGGTCACGGTTCTGGCTCCCACAGGCACGATCGGGTTCATGATGGATTGTGATACGACCGGCATCGAGCCTGATCTGGCGCTGGTGAAGTACAAGAAGCTTGTCGGTGGCGGGATGATTAAAATCGTCAACAACACCGTCCCCACTGCGCTGTTCAAGCTGGGCTACTCGCACGATCAGACCGACGCTATCGTTTCTTACATTGACGCCACCGGAACCATCGAGGGCGCCCCGCAAATCAAAGACGAGCACCTGGCGGTATTTGATTGCTCGTTCAAGCCGGCCAAGGGGACTCGATCCATCCACTACATGGGTCATCTGAAGATGATGGCGGCAGCCCAGCCGTTCATCTCGGGAGCGATTTCGAAGACGGTGAACCTGCCGGAAAATGCATCGGTTGAGGACATCATGGAGGCTTATCTCCAGGCCTGGAAGCTGGGTCTGAAGGCGGTGGCAGTGTATCGCGATGGCTGCAAGAAGTCGCAGCCGCTGAGCGCCGCTGGAACCAAGACTTCTTCGGACAGCCAGGCGGGCGAGGGCGGCCGGCCTACGCTCGCTTCGCTTGAGCAGGACCTCAACGCGCCGCCGCGCGCGGTGCGGCACCGGCTGCCGGAAGAGCGCATGTCAGTCACGCACAAGTTCGACGTCGGCGGACACGAGGGCTACATCACTGTCGGCCTCTATCCCGACGGCGAGCCGGGCGAACTGTTCGTCAAGATGGCGAAAGAAGGTTCGACGGTCAGCGGCCTGATGGACAGTTTTGCGCTGGCGGTCTCGATGGCGCTGCAACACGGCGTGCCGCTCAAGCTGCTGTGCGAAAAGTTCGCGCACACCCGCTTCGAGCCCAGCGGCTGGAGCAAGAATCCCGAGATCGGCTTTGCCAAGTCGATCATGGACTACATCTTCCGCTGGCTCCAGTTGCGCTTCCTCACCGGACAGCAGCAGCTGCTGTTCGAGAACCTGCGTCCGCGGTTGAATGGCGTGCACGCGGAAGGCGTAGGAGAACTGAATGGCTCGGCGGACTTCCGGCCAGCGGCCAACGACCAGCGGCAAGGCACGGGTCACGTAGCCGACGCGCTGGCCAGCATGATCGACATGGGAGATGCGCCCAGCTGCCATGTCTGCGGCTCGATCATGGTGCGGAATGGGAGTTGCTATAAGTGCATGAGCTGCGGGAGTACGAGCGGGTGCAGCTAGGGAGGGTTTGGGAAGGGCCCGGCTTAGAGCCGGGCCGCCCATGAGGATGTATCTCGACGGCTTCAGCCGCTGAGGACCTCAGGGGCTAAAGCCTTCTTTTTTTGGCTCGTTTCCGGCACGACTATAAGTCGTGCCCTTCCCATGGCGACTGGGGCGGGGTTTGGAGGGGTTATTGCTTTACACACCCCCATGTGTGACAATTTACACATGGCGACCAATCTCGCGCTGGATGACAAGCTGATCGAAGAGGCGCAGCGGGCGGGAAAGCACAAGACCAAGAAAGAAGCGGTCACGGCGGCGCTGGCGGAGTACGTCAAGCGGCGCAAGCAACTGCGAATTCTGGATGCGTTTGGCAGCTTTGAGTTTGATCCGGGATATGACTACAAGACCGAGCGGCGTAGCCGGCGCTCATGATGGTGCTGGTGGACACTCCGGTGTGGTCGCTAGCCCTGCGGCGCAAACCGGGTGATTTGAATGCGCGCGAGCAGGCCCTGACCCGGGCGCTGGCGGAACTGGTTCGGGAAGGCCGGGCGCAGATCGTCGGCGTAGTCCGGCAGGAACTGCTCTCGGGCATACGGGACGGGGAGCGGTTCGACAAGCTGCGCGATTATTTGCGGGCATTTGACGAGCCGAGACTTGATGTCCGTGACTATGAAGAAGCGGCCCAGATGCACAACCGGTGCCGCACTAAAGGAATCGCAGGTTCAGCGATTGATTTTCTAATCTGCGCGGTAGCCCAGCGGCGAAACTGGCAGGTATTCACCACCGATCGGGATTTTGAGCACTACGAAAAGGTGTTGGCAGTGGGGCTGTATTCGGCGGTTTGAGGCGCGCTGTGAGACGCGCCCAGCTGCCACGTGAGAATCGCGGGCGAGGGCGCCCGCGCCACACTCTGAAAACAAGTGGCTTGTCGAGTGATCCGAAACGGGGCCGGGCGCGCTTCGTGCTCTGCGTGCTGAGCGCCGGCCAAAGTCTACCGGCTGCTGAGCGATGAGCAGGCCGCAAAGCATCGTCTGGTGCGGGTGGTGGATGAGTCGGAGAAGACTACCTGTATCCGGAAGGATATTCCGATCAAGTACCGGAAAGGTGGGGCACCAGGCCGAACAGAAAAGTTCAAATCACATTTGAAGCGTACACGATAACCTGTATCACCTGAAAACACGATCTGCAAAAAACTTCGCATCTCGCCTTGACTCGCCCGGGCGGTCATGTTCTATTATCGGGAAAGAAGACAATACTCCTCCCTATATAGGAAGGGGACAATCCTAACGAACGAACCTGCCAAAAATTAGGAGGAAGTCCCCATGAAATTAAACGACACGATCACGACCTATGATGTTGCCGAAGCTCTGCAAGGCGAGACCGGCAAGTTTGAAGTAACCAGCCCCAACGGGGAGCGCTATTTCGTTACCTGTCAACCGGGGCACTCGATTGCCAGCCTGGAGTGGGCTGGAAACGAACCAAATCTCCAGCCTTTCGTGGTCCGCAAGGTGGCACAGCCTGTCGCCGTGGAGGGTCGTAGCAAGAGGTCCGTGGCCGCCTAGGAATTGTTGGTGGCACAAAGCCAAGCCCGGCTGGGAACAGCTGGGCTTTTGATTTTGGCGGTTCGGCTGTCCGGAAGTTTCTCTTCTAGTCCCGACATATCTCACACTGTTCATCAGGGTGTTGCTTTCGTTGCGCCTTGGTTGTTGCTTCTCACACCAACCGCAGCTTACTTCGAAAGGGGCGCCCTTTTATAATGCGTGCCCCGCATCTCGCGGTTTTCGAGATGTGGGGCCCGGACGGCGAAACGAAAACCAGACTCCAGAGACCCGAACTTTCATCTTCAATACTTCCCAACGGTTGATCTTCACCAGGTCGACTTCTCCGTAGGCATAAGAGCGGAAGCTGCTCCAGCGCCATTGATCGGGTTTGGCAACCAATCCGCGAGTCACCGGGTTGCGGTGCATGTAACGGAGTTTCTCGATCCGTTTACGTTCGGTCCGGACATTGAAATCGTAGAAGCGGTGCTGCCAGACGTGTGCCGGGAAACCTCCGGACCACAGGGTGGGTTGACGACGCCGGAGCGCGGCCAGGACGGCGTAGGAAAACCGGGACTAACGGAACGTTCACCGCTATTTGCCTGTGCGCAGCTTGCCGGGAATCGAAGGTCAAAGCTCCGCCCTCGCAAAGTACGCGATTTCAAAAACAATCCAGCTCCCAGCCCCCTGCTTAACCACAACTTCCTGAAGTGATAAATTGGCCTTAGCATTCCTTACAAAGGAAGGTTGTTATGGCAATTGCAATCTCTGATGAAATCCGCGCACTGCTCGATGCACCCAACTTCGCCCATCTTGCTACTCTTATGCCTGACGGTTCGCCCCAGAGTGTGCCGGTTTGGGTGGGGCGGGAGGATGACCGCATTCTGATATGTACCGGGGAAGGCTCGCTGAAAGCCAAGAACATGCTAGGTGATCCACGAGTCGCTCTCTCGCTGGTCAATTTCCACAATCCGTATGAGGAGGCGCAGCTTCGTGGCCGCGTGGTGGAGCGGCGTCCCGATCGCGAATTCCGGTACATGGATCCGATCTCCCACAAGTACACTGGCAAGCCCTTCCCCTTCCGGAATCCCGAGGGGAGAGTGACCCTGGTGATTGAGATTGATAAGGCACGCTACACCAAGCTTCCGTTTGAAAATACGCCAGGCAAGTAGGAGCGCTCTTCTGCAAAATAGGGTCATGCATTTTTACAAACATCGCAAGCTACAGTGTCAAAGTACGGGCGCATCCACGAAGGTCTGTATTGTGCGTGATCTTGACTCACGTTATTAAACCATTGCGCAACATCCACCTAATGGCCGCTACTTCGGGGAGGGAGGACGGCACTGGGTTGGACGCGCTACTGGGCGGCCTGTGAACTCGAGCGCCGGCCGCCGTTCGATTCCCCTTGAAGTTGAGGCAAGCCACCGGGAGAAGTTTTCCAGATGATTGGCGGAGCATGGGGCGGTTGGCCCCCTCTGATGCGGACCAGGAAACTCAGCTCAAAATTGTCTGCAAGGAATTCCTCACTTCCACGAACTTGAAGGGATACCCAGTTTGCTTCAACTTCATGGGTTCCACGCGCTGACTGGCCAGGAGCAATTCGTCCGCCATCTGCCCGAATGCCAACCTCGCCGCGAAAGCGGGCATGGGAAAGATCGTCGGCTTCGAGAGCACAGACCCCAGCGCTTTGGTGAACTCGGCGTTGGTTACCGGATTCGGCGCGACCACATTCATCGGTCCCTGGATGTTTGTTTTCATGGCATGCAGGATCGCGCCCACCACATCCTGCATGTCCACCCAGCTCCACCATTGGCGTCCGCTGCCGACACGCCCTCCGAGCCCAAGCCGAAATGGCAGAAGCATTGGCTTCAGAGCTCCGCCCTGTTTGCTCAACACAATTCCAAACCGCGCGTGTACCGTCCTGATTCCCGCGTGGGCGGCGGGTTTGGCTGCCGCTTCCCAATCACGGCAGATGCCTGACAGGAAATCATTACCCGATGCGCTGTCTTCGGTAAGGACTTCATCGCCCCGACTGCCGTAGTAGCCGATCGCCGAAGCGCATACGAAGACCTGCGGGCGGGGAGATGCTTTTGCCAACGCTTCAGCCAGGTTCCGCGTACCTGACACCCGGCTCTGGCGTATGCGGCGCTTTTTGGTTTCAGTCCAGCGGCCGGCAATGGTTTCCCCGGCAAGGTGAACCACCGCGTCAAATCCTGAGACCGCATCCGGAGCGAGGGGCTGATCAGGGTCCCAGTGCATGGTTCCTGAACCGGACTGGGGATTTCGAGAAAGCCGAACCGATTCATATCCTGCGGCTGACAGCGCGGGCAACAAAGCGCCACCAATCAATCCCGACGCCCCGCTCACCAAGACTCGAGAGGAGTTCATAGTTAGCAAGCCCAAATCTAGCAGAAGACAGGCAGGTTCTGGAGAAACACATCCTTTGAAGATATTGGCGGATTCGAAAATGGAAATGCTCGCCGCGGGCGTTCCCTGCTTACGCCGGACGCTATAATCAAATCACGGCCCCGCACCGGTTCCCTCCTGCAATCTAGCGGGTCAATTCAGCATGACGACGCTGCGCGAACAGATCGCGACCACTGCCCTCACCGTCACCAAGTTTCGTGACTTGATGAAGACGATGCGGGAGAACCGTCCCGCCGATGACCTGGAGATCGTCAAGAAAGCGTACGAATTCTCGCAGCTTCACCACGCGGGGCAGACCCGGGCGTCCGGGGAACCATATCTCGCGCATCCGCTGCAAGTGGCGCAGGTTCTGGCGGAAATGAAAATGGACGCAGTCGCGGTCGCCGCCGGCCTGCTGCACGACTCCGTGGAAGACACTTCGGTCACCATCGTCGACATCCGCAAAGAATTCGGCGAGCAGGTGGCGCACATCGTCGAAGGCGTCACCAAGATCAGCCAGATCGATTTCGCTACTCGCGAAGAGCAGCAGGCGGAAAATCTGCGCAAGATGATGCTCGCCATGATCGACGACATCCGCGTGGTGTTGATCAAGCTGGCCGACCGCCTGCACAACATGCGGACCCTGGAGCACCTGGCGCCGGAACGGCAACAGAAAATCGCCAAAGAAACGCTGGAAATTTATGGCCCCATCGCACATCGCCTGGGCATGGGCAAAATCCGCGGAGAGTTAGAAGACCTGGGGTTCCGCTACCAGGACCCGATCGGCTACCAGCAGCTCCACGATGCCGTCGAAGCCCGCCGCAAAAAGGGCGAAGCGTTCCTGGAAAAAGTCGAAGAGGTCCTGCGCGACAAACTGAAAGAGGCAGGCATCACCGCCAAAGTCGAGAGCCGTATCAAGCGGCTGTTCAGCATCCACCGCAAGCTGATCAAGCAGGGCATCAACGTAGACCAGGTGTATGACATGTTCGCCATGCGGGTCATAACGCGGTCGATTCAGGACTGTTACGCCGTTCTGGGCATCGTGCACAACGCATGGCGGCCGGTGCCCGGGCGAATCAAAGATTTCATCGCCATGCCCCGCCCGAACTTGTATCAGTCGTTGCACACCTCAGTCATCACCGAAGACGGCACCCCGTTCGAAATTCAAATCCGCACCGAGGAAATGCACAAGATGGCGGAGGAAGGCATCGCCGCCCATTGGAAGTACAAAGACGGGGCGGTCTCCCCGCAGGACGAACAACGCCTGGCCTGGTTGCGGCAGGTGGTTGAGTGGCAGCGCGATGTATCCGACCCCAACGAATTTCTCTCCACTTTAAAGATCGACCTCTACCCCGAAGAAGTTTACGTGTTCACGCCCAAGGGCAAAGTCGTGGTCCTGCCGCGTGAAGCCACACCCATTGATTTTGCCTATACGGTTCACACCGAGGTCGGGCACAACTGCGTGGGGGCCAAGGTCAACGGACGCATGGTGCCGCTTCGCCACAAGCTGCATAGTGGGGATATTGTTGAAATCCTGACTCAGCCCGGCCACAAGCCCAGCCGCGACTGGTTAAGCGTGGTCAAATCCTCGCGCGCGCGCAACAAGATCAAACACTGGCTCAACATTCATCAGCGCGAGCGCGCCATTGAAATCGGCAAGAAGCTGATCGAGAAAGAGGCCCGCAAATACCGCATCGCCCTGAAAGACATTAAGGACGAAGACCTGCGCCGGGTCGCCTCAGACTATGGCCTGGGACAGATTGACGATCTGATGTCTGCGATCGGCTTCGGAAAATACTCCGCCCGCCAAGTCCTGGGAAGGCGTCATGCGCCGCGTTTTCGGAGGCGATCAGAACGCGATCCATGTGGTCGGGCAGGGCGATTTATTGGTTTACCGCGCCAAGTGCTGCAACCCGATCCGCGGCGAATCGATCATCGGATATGTCACGCGCGGCAAGGGCGTGGCAGTTCACGCTATCAACTGTCCCAATGTTCTGAACCTAATGTATGAACCGGAGCGACGGATCGACGTTGAATGGGCGCGGGATGAAAAGACTCCGACCTCATATCCGGTGAAAATTACCGTGGCCTGCGACGACCGCTTCGGCATGTTGAAACAAATCACGGCCGTGATTAGCGACAGCAAAACCAACATTCGCAACATCGAAGCCCGCACCGGGAGCGGGCAGGCAAGTGTAGATGTCATCATGGATATCGCGGATTTGAAGCACCTGGAAAATATCATCACTGGAGTGCGGAAAATTCCCGGCGTGCATGAGGTGCAGCGGCTGCAAAAGATCTGAGAACTGAGAACTTATTGAGCCGCAGTGAAACTAACTCTGGAGGCGCAATGCGCGAGGTGATAGCAACCAATGAAGGTCCCAAAGCCATCGGGCCATATTCCCAGGCCATCAAGGCCAACGGTTTTGTGTTCGTGTCGGGACAGGTGGCCATCGATCCCGCTACCCAGCAGGTGATCCACGGCGATGTGGCGGCACAAACGGATCGGGTCATGAAGAACCTGGCGGGTATTCTCAAAGCAGCGGGCAGCGGCCTGGAGAAGGTGGTCCGCTCAACCGTCTTTCTCAAAAATATGGGAGACTTCACCGCCATGAACGAGGTCTACGGGAAGTACTTCACATCCGAGCCGCCCGCCCGGGCAACGGTAGAAGTGGCCCGTCTCCCCAAAGACGTATTGGTCGAAATTGATGTGATCGCCGTGTCATGACCGGAAGTCGACAACCAAAAGGAGATCATCCATGCGAGCTCTCTTGCCCTTGATTGTTATGGCGCTCCTCCCCACGATGGCTTGGGGGCAAAGCAAGACCGGGAAACAAACCAGGCCAGCTGCTGCGGCCAGCAAGCCGACGCCGGTTACCGGTGATCCGGTTCGCACCGCTACCGGCCTGGAGTATTGGGACATCAAGGCCGGAGACGGCGCTCTCGCCGACCGCGGCAAGATCGTCTTCGTGCACTACACCGGCTGGCTCATCAATGGTAAGAAGTTCGACAGCTCCATTGGAGCCAAGCCCTTCAGGTTTCACCTGGGCAACAGCGAGGTCATCAAGGGCTGGGACCAGGGTGTCGCGGGCATGAGAGTCGGAGGCAAGCGAACCGGGAGCACGCAAAGGTCGCAGCGGCCTGTCGCGGAGCAGGCCTTTCCCTTAAGCGAGGAAAAAAGGGGTTTACTCGGCGACCTCGGCGGTGAACTAAGCCTTAACGACTTTGCCGGAACGCAGGCAGCGAGTGCAGACGCGCATGCGCTTTCCCACGCCCTTCACTTTGGCGTGGACTGGACGCAGGTTAATGTTCCAGCGCCGCTTGGTCACGTTGTGAGCGTGGCTGATGTTGTTACCCGATTGCGGCCCCTTGCCGCAGATATCGCATACTTGTGCCATGACGAAATGTAGATCCCTTCAGAGCTTGAAACGCAAGATATAGATTTTACCGGAGTTGTGGGTTTTCCACAACCGATCCCGGGGTAGGGCGGGGCTTGGCCGCGCGGCCAACGATTTCACCAAGAGCGCGACCGACAGGACAGGTCCCCTTCTACGGTAAGCCACGATGAGCGTGATATCTTAAATTTTCATGCCCTTCGCGCGCCAAGAACTCCTGACTTTGCTGGCGACCAAATCCTTCCGTTTGGGAGAGTTCAAGCTCTCGTCCGGTGGGACAAGTGATTATTACGTGGATTGTCGCACTACGACTTTGGACGCTCGCGGAGCGCAACTGACCGGGCAAGTCTTTCTAGAGGAGATCCAAAAGCGGGGTTGGAACCCGCAGGCCATCGGCGGCTTAACCATGGGAGCTGATCCCATCGTAGTGGCGGTAGCTATTGCCAGTGGCAAGATCAGCGGTTTCCTGGTGCGCAAAGCTGAGAAGCAGCATGGGACCGGACAACGAATCGAAGGCTTCCGCGAAAAAGGCGCGCGGGTGGTGATTGTGGATGATGTCTGCACCACCGGATCATCCACGGTACAGGCGATTGAAGCGGCGCGGGAATTTGGATTTGAAGTGGTCAGTGCGATGTGCCTGGTGGAGCGGGAAGAGGCCAAAGGACGGCCGAACGTAGAAAAGGCCGCCGCGCCCGCGCAATTCATCTCGATCTACACTGCTGCTGACGTGAGAAAAGAGCACATCAACCTTAGGAGCTAGAAGCGAAGAGCGTTTTATGATTCAAACCCTCGAGTGGACCGACTCCGGCGTACGCTTCATCGACCAGACGAAGCTGCCCACCGAAGAAGCTTACGTTAACTGCACGACCTATGAACAGGTGGCGGCTGTGATCCGCGACATGGTGGTGCGGGGCGCGCCCGCGATCGGTGTGTCCGCCGCTATGGGAATTGCTTTGGGTGTTAAGAACTCCAAAGCCACAACGTCAGGAGAACTGAAGCAGGATTTCGACACGATTTGCGACGTAATCGGCAAGACGCGGCCGACTGCGGTGAATCTGTTCTGGGCGATCGGCCGCATGCGTGACAAATTTGAGAACCTTCGGGTGCGGCCCCTGCCGCAGATCAGGCAAGCCTTGATTGACGAAGCTTGCCGTATGCATGCGGAAGATATTGCCAGCAATCAGGCCATGGGCCGCCACGGTGCGACCCTCATGCCATCCAGCGGCGGAGTGCTTACGCATTGCAACGCGGGCGCGCTGGCGACCTGCGGCTACGGAACTGCTCTGGGAGTCATTCGCGCAGCAGTTGAGCAGGGCAAGAAAATCCGCGTCTATGCGGATGAAACCCGGCCATTCCTGCAAGGGTCCCGCCTGACTGCCTGGGAGCTGAACAAAGACGGCATTCCGACGACGGTGATCTCCGACAACATGGCTGGAGCCATGATGCGTCAAGGCAAAATTGGCGCGGTGGTGGTGGGGGCGGACCGCATTGCCGCCAACGGAGACGTCGCCAATAAAATTGGGACCTACAGCGTCGCGGTGCTCGCGAAAGAACACGGCATTCCGTTTTATGTAGCCGCGCCCATTTCTACGGTGGACCTTGCAACTCCTGACGGCAGCAAGATTCCCATTGAGCAACGCAATGCCAAAGAAGTAACCCATATCGCGGGCAAGCAGATGGTGCCGGATGGAGTGCAGATCGAGAATCCGGCGTTCGATGTGACTCCGGCAAAATATGTGACCGCGATCGTGACCGAGCGGGGAATCGCAAAAGCCCCGTATGAGGAGTCGCTTGCCAGGCTGGCAGCCGCCGAAGCAGTGAGTATTTAGCGCGCAGCGCCTAAAGGCAATTGCTAATGTCGCCCTTGTGGCAGGCCTAAGGCGCTGCCCTGATACGAAGCTTCAGAGCGACGCCAGGGAGGTTCGTATGCAGGATATGGCGTCCCTGACGCAAGCCCGTCTCCACATCTCTCTTTCATGGTCCAGTCTCAACTAACGTTCCAGAGCGGCGGCAAGAGCATCCGGCTGGACTGCTTTCTGCCCTCCAGCGATGGACAACGTTTCCCTACAGTCATCGGCCTTTACGGTTTTGGTGGAGGGCACATCAACATGGCAGAACCGGCCGGGCAATTGGCGGACCAGGGCTTCGCTGTTTATGTCCTCCACTACTTTGACCGGACTGGGCCGGTTGAGGCGGAAAAATCCGCTCTGGTTCTGAATTTCCCCATCTGGATGAAGACCCTTTGGGATGCAGTCAGCCTGGTTGAGCAACAGGCATCCGCCGATCCGCAGCGGATCGGGCTGATCGGGTTTTCTCTGGGGGGCTACCTGGCAGTCTGCGGGTCGGCGATTGATCCACGCATTAAGGCGGTCGTCGAATTCTTCGGAGGGCTGCCCAAGGAAATGAAGCTCTTCATGCGTCGATTGTGTCCTACCCTGATCTTGCACGGCGAGGATGACGCCATTATTCCGGTGTCCGAAGCCCATCATTTGCAGGAGGTTCTGGAGCGCAGGAATATTCCCCATGAGGTCAAGATTTATCCTGGCGTTGGCCACGGCTTTGACGGGGAAATCTGGAAAGATGCGCGCTTTCGTACCCTCGCGTTCCTGCAAAAATATCTGGCGGCCGGCGACGTCATTTCTGGCTAGAGAGGGGACGTCAATCACGGAACATTCAATCCTTACGATGCGTATCCAGACTTAGGAGGCCCCATGTTCACGTTCCTGTTATGGTGCATCTTGTTCGTGCTTTGCTGGCCTTTGGCACTGGCTGCACTGGTGGCCTATCCAATTGTGTGGCTGTTGCTGATCCCATTCCGGTTGGTGGGAATCGCGGTCAGTGGAGTACTGAACCTGGTTTGGGCGGTGATCACCCTGCCTGCCCGGTTACTGAGCGCACCGTTCCGCATTTGATACTGGTTACGCATAAAGCAAGCTGAATACGTATCTGATTTCCCCGCCATCCTGCTAACATCAATCGGGATGGCGCGCCGAAAAACCACCAAACCATTAGCGGAGAAATTGACCACGCCTGCCACCCGCAGTTCCGGTGAACTGGTCATCATCACTGGAATGAGCGGGTCCGGCAAGGCCTCCGTCCTCAAAGCCTTTGAGGACCTGGGCTACTACTGCGTAGACAACTTGCCGGTAAGGCTGATCCCACGCTTTGCGGAACTGGTCGGGCAATCGTCAGAAATCGACCGCACCGCGTTAGTCGTCGATGTCCGCGAAGGCTTCCAACTCGGCGAGCTGCCCGATATTATCAAAGCCGTCAAGCGCGTCCTGCCCACCAAAGTTCTTTACCTGGAGGCGCAGGATGCAATCCTGCTGCGCCGTTTCAGTGAAACCCGCCGTCCGCATCCTTTAGGCACGAATGCTCCGGTGAAAAAGTCTATTGGGGATGAGCGCAAGCGCCTGCACGCCATCCGCGCCATCGCCGATCTGGTGGTGGACACTTCCAAATTCAACGTTCACGAACTGCGGGCCTATGTCACCGCGCGCTTCCACCGCAAGGAGTCGGACAAGAGCACGCTGGTATCCTGCGTGAGCTTCGGCTTTCGCCACGGCGTTCCGGAAGACGCCGATCTGATGTTTGACGTGCGCTTTCTGCCGAACCCGCACTTCATCCCCGAGTTTCGTCCCTTGACCGGGCGCGATCCCAAGGTAGCGAAGTACATACGCTCGTTTCCCCAGAGCCGGGAATTCATCCAGCGCATCTCGCAGTTGTTGGTTTACCTGTTGCCTCACTATATTCACGAGGGGAAGAGCTACCTCACCATTGCTTTTGGTTGTACCGGAGGGCAGCACCGCTCCGTGATGATCGCCGAAGAAGTGAGCAAGCGACTCAAGAAAGCCGGATACCGGGTGAAGGTAGTGGACCGGGACATTCCGAAATAATTATCGGTCGTTCGTCTTTCGCCAATGACCAATGACCAGCGACCAGCGAGAGCAACTACAGTAAAATGGCGGTAGCTAAATGCCAGCACCCGACTCCCCCTTGCGGCAGTTGATGCGCCTTGTACGGTACATCCTCCCTTACTGGTTGCAGGTCGTTCCCGGAGTTGTGCTGTTGGCAGGAGTCGGCTTCTTCGATGCGTTTCGGCTGGTACTGTTCAAGCCGGTTCTCGACCGGGTTTTGAATCCCGCGTCCGGCTCGGAGAAGATACAGCTGTTAACCATCCCGTACTTCAACAAGACCATCTACCTCCAGCAGTTTGTTCCTTCCCATTTTCACAACGCCTGGACCATCGTGGCCTTTGCAGTGGTCGCATCCACGATTTTGAAAGGCATTTGCGATTATGCCGGCACCTACCTGGTGAGCCACGCCGGTTTTGGGATGGTCACGGACCTGCGAAACAAGCTTTACGATTCTGTCCTGCGGCGCTCGGCGGCTTTCTTCCAGAAGCACACTACGGGAACGCTGATTTCCACCATCATCAACGACATTGAACGCGTGCAGTACGCTATGTCGAGTGTATTGGCCGAGTTTTTGCAGCAAGTATTCACCTTTATATTTACCGCGGCCGCAGTCATATTCCTTGGCCGCGAGCTGGCCTGGGTCCTGCTGCTGTTTGTCCCCTTCATCGTTGTATCCGTGACGCGAATTGGCAGACGGGTCCGCAGCACCACCCGCACCGGACAAGACAAACTGGCCGACGTGCAGAACATTCTCCAGGAAACCATTACCGGCAACCGCATCGTGAAAGCTTTCAGTATGGAGTCGTGGGAGATCGCGCGCTTCCGCCAAGCCGCGCAAAAGCTGTTCCGGGCAAACATGCGCTCGGTGGCCGCCGCCGCCATCAGCTCTCCCCTGATGGACGTTTTCGGATCGATCGCGTTTGCCTTGCTGCTACTGCTGGGGCGCGACCAGATTGTGCGCGGTGGATTCACCCTGGGAACATTCGGGGCCTTCGTTGCCGCAGTGGTGAGCCTCTACAACCCCGTCCGTAAATTCGCGGTATTCAACAATAGTTTCCAGCAGGCTTTGGGAGCGTCATCCCAGCTGTTTCAGTTCATGGACAGCGAAGACACCGTCCCGGAAAAAGCGGGCGCCGCCAAATTGCCGAAGTTTGCCCGCAGTATAAAGTTTGACCACGTGGGGTTTTCCTACGAGGCAGACGGAAACGAAGCCCGCGAAATCCTGTCGGACATCAACCTGGAAGTGGCGGCGGGAGAGGTGCTAGCAGTGGTCGGCTCCAGCGGCGCCGGAAAGAGTACGCTGGTGCATCTCATTCCTCGTTTTTTCGATGTAACTTCGGGATGCTTGGTCATCGACGGGAATGACGTGCGCGATATCACCCTGGCGTCACTGCGATCGCAAATTGGCGTGGTCACCCAGGAAACCGTGCTCTTCAATGACAGCTTGCGCAACAACATCGCCTATGGGCAGCCCAGCGTCTCACAAAAAGCAGTAGAAGACGCCGCCCGGGCCGCTCTGGCGCACGACTTCATCACCGCACTGCCGTCCGGTTACAGCACCGTCATCGGAGAACGCGGTGTGCGTCTGTCGGGAGGCGAGAAGCAGCGCATCGCCATCGCCCGCGCCCTGCTGAAGAACGCGCCAATCCTGATTCTCGATGAAGCCACCTCGGCTCTGGACTCCGAGTCTGAAGCGCTGGTGCAATCCGCATTGCACAACCTGATGGTGGGACGCACGGTAGTGGTCATCGCGCACCGCCTTTCCACCGTCCGCCGCGCCGACCGTATTGTAGTGATCGAAGATGGACGTATTGCCGATATCGGTTCGCATGAGGAACTCATGAACAAGCTGGGAACCTATCGGCGGTTGTATGATTTACAGTTCATCGATTTGGATTCCTCTAAGATGAGCGAAACGCCGCTGAGGCAATAATCCATGCCCATTCGATCCATGACGGGCTTCGCGCAGGTGAAAGGCCAGCTGTCCGACCCGCAGGGAAAGGGACAACTCGGTTTCACCTTGTCTCTCAAGTCCGTCAACCATCGTTTTCTCGATCTGCACTTCCGCATGCCCTCGGACACCGATGCTTTGGAAATGAAGCTGCGCCGGCTGTTCAAGGAGAAGATCGCGCGTGGACATGTGGAACTCTCACTCAACCTCGAACGCGCGGGCGACAACGCACTTGCCCTCAATCATCAATTGGTGAGTGGCTACATCCAGGCCTTTCGCGCGGCGGCCGCCGAGTTCAGCCTGGCCACCGACCCCGATCTCAACGTGATTCTCCGCATCCCCGGAGCACTGGACTCCAACGCGCTTCCTGCCGGTGAAGAACTGGAAAATTCCGTCCTGAAAACGGTGGAGGAAGCGCTGCAAAAATTGAATCAGATGCGCGAAGAGGAAGGTAGAGGAATTGATAAGGAACTACGCGCCCGCCTCCAGCACATTCAGAAAGCTGCCTCCAGCATTGAGAAGCATCGCAAAACGGTCTTGCAAACTTATGCTGAGAAATTGAAATCACGGATACAGGAGCTCGTGGGTACGCAGGTGGATTCAGACCGGATTCTCCAGGAAACCGCATTACTGGTGGACCGCAGCGACATTCAGGAAGAGTTGGTTCGACTCGATACCCATGTCAAACACTTCCTGGGGATGCTCGACCAAGGCGGGGAATTGGGAAAAAAGCTAGACTTCCTGCTACAGGAAATGAATCGCGAGGCCAACACGCTGTTGTCCAAGACCTCCGGCCTGGCCGGCGAGGCATTGAACATCACCGAACACGGGCTGGCCATCAAGTCCGAGATCGAGAAGGTCCGTGAGCAAGTGCAGAACCTCGAATGATCGGCATCTACATCATCTCCGCGCCCTCGGGTTCGGGAAAATCCACGCTGGTCAATGAAATACGCAAGATTGTGCCCGGGCTAGAATTTTCCGTTTCTTATACGACCCGTCCCCCGAGAGGCAGCGAACAAAACGGACGCGAATATTACTTCGTTTCCCGTCCCCAGTTCGAAGAAATGTTGAGTAAAGATGAGTTCCTCGAGCATGCCGACGTTTTCGGAAATCACTACGGTACGGCACGCCGATTCCTGCGTGAAGCCGCCGACAAGGACAACGACCTCTTGCTCGACATTGACGTGCAGGGCGCCGCGCAGATCAAGCACAAACTACCGGAGGCCGTCAGCATATTCATCCTGCCACCCGATCGCCAAATCCTGGAATGGCGCTTGCGCCGCCGCAGTGAGGATTCGGACGAGGTTATCCAGCGCCGGATGGCCACGGCCACTCGGGAGATTGAGAATTACCCCAAATACGACTATATTTTGATCAATGACCGGCTGGAGGAATCTACGGAAAACCTGCGGTCGGTCCTGCTCGCGGAAAGGTTCAAACGCACCGGTTCGCTAGGGAATTCTCAAGACGCGGGGATTTTGTCGCGCGCCGAGTGCTGCCGGTTAGAGAACGTGCAAGCAAGATTGAAGCCGATCCTGGATTCGTTTCGGAGTAGCGACGGTGCCGCAGGGAGCAGTTAGCGGCAGGGAGAATTATATGAAGTTGATGGACGGATTCGACAGCAACTATCGGTACATCCTGGTGGCCGCGCGCCGCGCCCGCCAGTTGCAAGGGGGAGCTCCTCCGGTAATCGATACCTCTTCTCGCAAGCCCTGTCGCATCGCGCAGGATGAAATCAAGGCCGGCAAAGTGAAGTGGGAGAAAACGGACCTGGCAGGTTCGGCAGCAACGCAAGCCGTGGCTGAAGTGATGGAGTCGCCTGCCGCAGGCCAAGCTTAATATGGGGTCGTGTGGTGGTGGGCGCCCTGGCCCGCCCTGCGAAGAACTTCCATGAAAGTAGCCCTTGGTGTGAGCGGCGGTATTGCGGCCTACAAGGCGGCGGAAATCGTTCGCCTGCTGCAAGATCGCGGCGTCCGCGTGCAGGTCATCATGACCCGGGCGGCGCAGGAGTTTGTCCGCCCGCTTACTTTCGCCGCGCTTTCCGGCGAAAAAGTCATCACCGACCTGTTCTCCTCCGGAAACGAAGCGCCCAACATTGATTCCGCCGTTGAGCATATTGCCGTAGCCCAGGCGATTGATGCGTTGCTGGTCGCGCCAGCGACGGCTGACGTACTGGCAAAATTCGCTCAGGGTATCGCCAATGATTTCCTTACCACACTCTACCTGGCCACCACCGCACCCGTCATTGTCGCGCCGGCCATGAATGTCAACATGTGGAACCATCCCGCGACGCAGGCGAACCTGGAATTGCTGCGCCGCCGCGGAGTGCGGATTGTCGAGCCGGGTGAAGGATATCTCGCGTGCGGCATGACCGGACCGGGCCGGCTTGCGGAAAACGAAGCCGTAGTGACTGCGACCCTGGAAGCCTTAGGCGCGTCGCAGGATCTGGCTGGCGAAACGGTTCTGATCACAGCCGGGCCGACTCGCGAAAAGATCGATCCGGTCCGTTATCTGACGAACCGTTCCAGCGGGCGCATGGGCTACGCGCTGGCAGAAGCGGCGTTACGCCGTGGAGCGCGCGTCCTTCTGGTCACCGGACCCACGGTCATCCAGCCACCGGCATCCGCCGAGGTCACCAGAGTTGAATCTGCCGAGGAGATGCGCCAGGCAGTCCTGCGGGTTTTGCCGCAGGCCAGTATCGTCATCAAGACCGCAGCGGTAGCCGACTACCGGGCGAAAAATGCCGCGGACCAGAAGATCAAGCGTACCGGCCCTCTTACTTTAGAGCTTGAACCGACTACCGACATCCTCGCCGAGATCGCGCGTCACAAACAGGGCCAGTTGATCGTCGGTTTCGCCGCCGAAACTCAAAACGTTTTGGAGAACGCGCGCAGGAAGCTGGCCTCGAAATCCCTCGATGCCATCGTGGTAAACGACGTCTCCCGTGAGGGCGTGGGCTTCGACTCCGACCGCAACGCGGTCACCATCATCACCCACGACGCAGTGGTAGAGGTCCCGGAAACCACCAAGTGGGAGGTTGCCCAACGGGTCCTCGACCAAGTTGTCAGGCTGCGCCAGGGCCACAAAGTTTCCGCCCGATAATCGACACGAAGAGTGGAGTCTTGACTTCGTATGTCCTGATACAAATCCACCTCAGGCGCTAAAGCGCGAATCTTTTTGGGCTTCCTAGCGGCACGAGTGGAACTCGTGCCCTTCCCAAAAGCCTCCGCGTGATGCCTTACAATGTTCTCTCATGCCCACGCTTGATGCGAACCTTCGCCGCGCGCTTGCCGAGCGTATTCGTTTCATAAGGTGGGAAGTTCGACTTTGCGTGGGCAAAAAGGACCTGTCATCCCGAGCGGAGTCGAGGGACCTGCTTTTTGTCCAAAGCTAAGCAACCCTGGAAGCTTCTCCCCATGCCTTACAATGTTCTCTCATGCCCCCGCTCGATGCGAACCTTCGCCGCGCGCTTGCCGAGCGTATTCGTTTCTATAGCGAGATGGGCATCTATGACTTTTACCGTCGCGAGACGACGGCAGCTCCCGAAGAAATCCCAGAACAGCGAGACCCCATGCCCCGAACCGCCACCGTCCCTGCGGACGAGACAATCTTCGACGCGGCTAATCCTAACCCGGAATCGAAGGCGACCAATCCAGCCGAAGCTTTGCGTATCATTCGAGAAGACCTGGGAGACTGCACGCGCTGCGTCCTGCACCAGCAAGGCCGCAAGCAGATTGTCTTCGGAGTGGGCAATCCCAATGCCGAGCTGATGTTCATCGGCGAAGCTCCCGGCGCCGACGAAGACATTCAAGGAGAGCCCTTCGTGGGCCGCGCCGGACAGTTGCTCAACAACATGATCAAGGCGATGGGCATTCAGCGCGAGGACGTGTACATCGCCAACATCATCAAGTGCCGTCCGCCAGGAAACCGCACGCCGGAGCGCGATGAGTGCGAAACCTGCTCGCCGTTTCTGATGCGGCAGATCGCGGCGATCAAGCCCAAGGTGCTGGTGGCGCTGGGCGCGGTGGCGGCCAAGACGCTGCTGGCCATCAACGCTCCCATGTCCGAGCTGCGCGGACACTGGTACGACTTCCGCGGCACCCGCCTGGCCGTGACCTACCATCCGGCGTTTCTGCCGCGCGATCCCCGGCAGAAGAAAGAAGCGTGGAAAGATTTGCAGATGGTGATGAAGGAGCTGGGGCTGAAAGCGCCGCAGGCCACGTAGGGAAGGTGTGGCGCGGGCGACCTCACCCGCGAAAGCCGACGGTGCCACTCCAGCCAACGTGAAGTCACTGTCGGATGTTGTAGTATGATCCTCTTCCCCAGGGCT
>WNFY01000488.1_pt1 | contig 44901 bp, 42 predicted proteins | sample 5400091 | NCBI WGS metagenome assembly WNFY01 (sample SAMN13153364, study PRJNA577476) | soil metagenome | isolation source: 60 cm soil or saprolite under grassland replicate 1 | place: USA:California | collected 2016-06-15 | reverse complement strand
ACCAGCTCCTTTCTATTTATGTAAACTCATTAATGTCGGCATTATTTATTTTATCGACCATCTTCTGAAACAAAATTAGTTTTCGTTGCAGCAGCTTTTAACATTCTAAATTTTACACTTTACATTCCGATCTTCTTCGCCTTTCATTTTATATTTTTCATTTTTCATTTTATATTTCCCTTCCTCCCCACTTTTGCATTCTACATTTTATATTTCATTTGTATTGACATATTTAAATAATAAATCCCCTGAACAACCGTCATCGGGGATTTATGTTTTGGAAAATTAAGGGCTTAAAAACCACCATAAAATGGAAAGGCAAATTGAACTACCCAGGTAGCTGGATCACCGGGGCTTCCGCCATGTGTAAGATTGTCTGAGTGATAAGCGGCTGCAAGATGCATCTCATACTCAGAAGAAAGACAATTACCTACAGAACCAAAGAGTGACAGCGATTCTGCGGGCATAATGGCTGAAAGAGAAGCAGTGCCGTCAGACGAAGCAGTAAAAGCATTTTGACTGCCATCAGGAGCACCTAATGCACCATTGCCGATAAGGTTTACAAAAGTTCCATCAAAACCGGGTGATTTAAATGTAAGAAGCCATATAGTGTAAACACCATTTGGAATCAAACCCTTCATGTGAACAACTACATGCGTTCCTGCATCAACGCACTTAACTTCTGCATAGCCTGAAACCTTATTAAATTCTCCAAGCGTAATTTGGTGACCATCCGGAGCAAGAACTGGTGTGTGTCCGCGATTATCCCAAAGTAATGTAGCATCGCCTGATGGAGGCAACTTATTCGCATCTTCAATATGAATTGCGACATGGACAAGGTCAACATTAAGAGGAGCAGTTTGTTGATCCGATAATGTGGAACTATTACCGGAATTTAAAGACTGATTCTCTTTTTTACAGGATGTGAGTGAAACAAAGATTGTCAATACTGCTATCATCGTAACAGCAGACATAAAACTGGTAATTCTCTTCATTTTTTTAGTTTTAATTGATGAATAAAAATTGTTGAATAAAAAAAGAATTGTTGAGATTTCTTTACTATAGAAATCCTCATTAACTTCTAATGCAACTATGATTTACTGATTAATAATGGATGGCACTTACATAGGCGTTACCAATCGAGATGCTCTACATTCATGGCAATTTTTTGTCCGCATTCGAAGCCACTATCATTGTCAAACCTGTAATGAATGCCACCATATAATCTTGAAATAGCTGCTTCCTGGGCGGCTTCGATGAAACTGTTGAATGAACGGGGTGAGAATCCATAACCAATCTTACTACTGTCGATAAAAGAAATTTGATTGCCCAGTTCTGCAGTAAGAATCATGGCTGCAGCACCTGAAAAAGTTGAGTGACCTGATGTATAACTTGGAAAAGGTGGTGTAGGGATCAGTGGTATCCAAGAAGCATCTATATATGTTTTGATAAAAGTGACTGGTCGCAGTAAATTGGTTTTGAATTTTGCCCGCCAGCAAACTGTAGCTGCATCATTTTCTGCAATACCTACTTTCGCAAGAAGCATTGCAGCTTCAATTAAATTAAGATGATGATTGCGGATCATTTGTAAGGTGATAGCAACATTATGTCCCGGTGGTGTAAATGTTCCTCCGCCATCAGCCCAATACAAAGCAATCATATTTTGTTCTGAAGAAAGATGCAAAGCGGTGTTATACACTTTGTTTCCCCAATAAGGCAACATTGCATTTTGAAATAATGGAGGTGTGGGAATCCATTTGTCTACACCTGCAGGAGGAGTATAAGCAGGAAAATTATAGAGATATGCCTGATCACCTCCATCAGTGATCGACCAGTTGAAAACAGCATCAGCAACAGAACGTCCATAATTGCGTGAGCGCATTATAATTTCCTGGCTAATTTTTGCGGAATATAATTTCTCGTTTACTGCTTCAAGAGAATCTATACTGCCCGGGTTTGCAGCATTTTGAAAAAGATCTTTAATGATTCTTGCAAGCGCAGCATTAGCTGTTATTGGTGCCAAATATGAATTACCATAAACACGTTGTGGAATAGATGTCAATCCATTTAGCTGACCAACTAATGAATGATGGTTTGGCATTTCGCCTACAAGCGATTCATAAAGTGTTACACCCGCATATCCGAAGCTGCGTGCTGCAATTGGCGGTGTATGACCCGGTGTTTCTTTAATCAGTTTCATCATCAGGTTATACCATGATTGAGCTACGTAGGAATCAAATCTTCCTGCCCCGTTTTGAGTTTCAGCGTCAGAGGGAAGAATGGTTGTATTTTGATGCGGAAAAATTTCATCTTGCCTACGGCATCCCGCTCCAATAAGAACGGACAAGCTAATAATAGGCATGAGTTTTTTAAATAGATTTTGCATAACGGTTTTGGTTTTAAAAACAGTAAATGAAAACAAATAAATATGTCAGCAACAGTCGATAAAGACTGAGAGCATTATAAATTTTTTATGATCCTCTGTAATAAAATTTTACTCTTGCGATGCGGTGATTGTATAAGATATTGAAGCAATCATGATTACAAATTGTTTTTTAAGGAGAGAAGTTTTCATATTGTTTAATAAAAAAATATTTCTCAAAGATTGAACAAAAAGCTAGTGGCTGCAATCGCATAAACCCGCTATTTTTTTATATGCCAGGCGAACGTTTAATTAAGATCTGACTACTTTAAGTTTATACTTTACTTTTTTGTATTCAACAATTTTTTTCTTAAAGATCGCCCATGCATAAACCTGTATCAACTGCATATATGTGCAGTGAAGAATAACAAAAACACCTTTATTCGGGATTTACTGCATATTTATGCAGGTAATAAATCTGTTATTCTATGTTGTGGTGAAATTGCTTCTAAAATATTTTTTCACAATGAAAAGTAAGAGCTGAGTTTAATTGTTGATATTTTTTAGGTAAGCAGTTGTCATGTCATTAAACATTGTTGTGTTCTCACTTCAACTGCCGAACATTCTTGTCTGTCTCAATTCCTATGATTTCTTTCATCAACATAAAATTATGTTCTCATCAATCAAAATAAAAGCTCAAATGATTAGTTTGCAGAAATGAATGACAGTTTGCAGAAATGGGATAGTACGTTGCTAAAAAAATGAATGACTATGCAAATACAAAATAAAAAAAGTTTGAAGGGTTGATGCCAGTATCACACGCATTATATTAATAAGGCTAAAGCGAGACAGGTGCGCAACCAAAAATTTAAAAAATCGATTTCAATTCCTTTCTTTTAATAACAACATGTTTTTATAAAATGCCAACCGCTCAATTACATCAGCCAACGATCATCCCTTTTGTTCAACCACTCATTATTGATAAGCTTATCATGAGCTAAGCCTTAGATTTGAAAAACATAAATTCTTCAAAACCATCTCTTATAGTTAACTTTAAAAGGAAGCCTTTATGAAATATGTTTCGTTGAAAATAAATTTCAGAGTTTCTAATTTATTCTCAATAATTCAACCGGAATAAAATGCTGCCATTGAGAAAAATATTAATCGTTGCAGTAAGCCTCGTATTCAGTTCTGTTACGTTTGCACAGCATCCGAATAGAAAAAAGATAGACAGCTTAAAAAATCTTTTACCCTCAGCACAAGGTATCAACCGGGTAAATTGCCTCAACGCGCTAAGTGAAGAATACTGGTGGCCTCCTCATGTTTTGCCTGACTCTATTTCGTGCTGGGCGGTAATTGCTCAAAATGAATCTTCAAAAATCAACTATTCATTGGGGTTAGCAACATCTACTATGCATTTAGGTGTAGCCGAAACCTTTAGTAAAAATTTTCTTGCAGGTGAGAAATATTTACGGCAGGCACTACCAATGTTTGAAAATATTCATAGCGATTGGGGAGTAGGATGGTGCAATCTTTGGCTGGGGCAAACACTTTATTCAGAAAATAATTTTAGCGAAGCAATTGTCTTTTTATTAGGATCACTTTCTTTTCTAACAAAATTGAATGATTATGAAGGAGAAGGAAAGGCATGGGCATGGTTGTGTTTTGTTTACGCAGCCACTGGTAATTATGACAGCAGCTTTTATTATTCTGCCAGAAGCCTTCAAGTACGGCAAAAAATGAGCGATACGGTTTGCGTAGCTGCGGCACTGGCTAATATCGGGCATTTATATAAAACAGCCAGTGATTTTGAAGACGCTATGGATTACTACCGGCAAGCCATGGAATATGCAAATACCAATAACATAAATTATTATGCTGCTCATTGGAATTACTTTGATGAGCCGATAGGTGGTCTATATCAGCTGATGAACAATCCCGATTCCTCACTTTACTATCTTCAAAAAGCTATAATAATAGATCCACAAAACCAGATGACCCGTATAAGCCTTGGCGAAACATTTCTGCTGAAAAAACAATATGATTCTGCACTCAATATTTTTCTGTCACCTATTGAGAAATTCAGGAAAGGCAATGACCAATGGGATTTAATGAGGGTATTGCTTGACGCAGCAAAAGCTTACGAAGGAAAAAGAAATGAAACTTCAACTTTGCAATATGCGTCAGAAGGATTGTTACTGGCACAAAAAGCGAATTTAAAGCCATATATGATACAGGGATATTTTTTGCTATCCAAGGCATATAAGCAAGTTCAAAAAAATGACAGCGCTTATTTTTGTATTGCAGCAATACGCAGCATTAAAAGATTCTTTAACAAATAAGCAATTCTTATGGAGATTGACCAATTATAAAAAACAAGATGAGTTTAAGAGGCAACTTGAACAGGTTGCACTGCTGAACGCAGAAAATAAAACTAAAGAACAAGCATTGAAGGACGCATCTGAACTCACATGGATTCTCATTTCTGCCCTGGTGATTGCTGCATTGTCAAGTTTTATTTGGTACCGGAATCTTTCGCTGAAAAGAAAAAATGAAAAACTGGAAAATGAAAAAAACAATCGGAATTAAAACTCAAGGCAAGCGAGCTTGAAATGCAAGCCCTCCGTGCACAAATGAATCCTCATTTTATTTTCAATTGTCTTAATTCTATTAATCGTTTCATTCTTAAAAACAATACCGAGACAGCATCGGATTATCTTACAAAATTTTCACGGCTGATACGAATGGTGCTCAACAACTCTCAGCAAAATCTTATCACATTAAGAGAGGAACTCGATTGTCTTGAACTATACATTCAACTGGAACAGTTGCGGTTTAATAACTTTTTTCGCTACAAAATAAAATGCGCTGATGATGTAGATGCTGAGTATATCACAATACCGCCGTTATTGCTGCAACCCTTTGTTGAAAATGCGATTTGGCATGGATTGATGCATAAAGAAGGTAGACAAGGAATGTTAAGTGTTGATATAACACAAGAGAAAGAAATATTATGTTGTAAAATAACGGACAATGGAATTGGCAGAGCAAAAGTCTCTGTATTGAAAAATGAAGTAAGAGAAAAAAGAAAATCAATTGGTTTAAAACTTACAGAAGAAAGAATAAAAATGTTTAACAATGGTAACGGGAAGGCAACATTAGAATTTGTTGATCTTGAAGATATGAACTGCAATCCTGCTGGAACAACAGCAATTATAAAAATACCTGTAAAAAATATTTCAGAAACAGTGCAAGCCTGAAAATAAAATTAAACATGCGAAAATATTTTGTGATAATAATTTTTACACATGCATTTTTTATATCTGCATTATCGCAGAATATTGACAGTTTGAAAAAAGCATTGCTCACGCTTAGGGATACCGCAAGGATTGATTGCCTAACCGAATTGGGTGTTCAATACCTCTTTAAACCGGATAAAGATTCAGCACTTTATTGTGCAAACCTCCTTTATGAAGAATCAAAAAAGATAAACTACATACATGGGTTTGCTACAGCCTGTATGCTTAAGTCTGCTATCGCTAATCATTTTTACAATGATTATTCTCAAATGGAACAAATGGCGCGTGAAGCCATTAAGTGGTTTAATGTGACCGCAAATAAAAAAGATATAGATATTGCGTATTGGCAATTAGGTCGTGCCCTGACTAACCAAAGTAACTATAATGATGCTTTAGCCAATTTAAAAATATCTTTCGGATTGGCGCAAAAAGCAGGTTATGAAGGAGTGAAAGGTATGGTGCTTGAAACCATGACAGATATCTATCGCGATCAGGGGGAATACACCAAATTATTAGAAACACAACAGAAACTTATTCAAATGGATCGGATGTCTGGCGACACCAGCTATTATTCAGAGCATGAGCCATGGGTAATGGGTTTGATGTATATGCTATTGGAAGAATATTCCACTGCTTTACCTTTCTGGCGTCGTTTATTTTTAACAAATGGATTTGGCTGGAGCTGGAATCAGATGGAGTATGCTGAATTATTACTACATTCCAATCATCCTGATTCTGCTTTATATTATTACAATCAATTTGACTCGATTGCTTGATATTGCCAAAACCCGCGCAGCATTGGGAAATAATGATTCAGCCATCAGCTATGCAAGAAAAGGTTTAGTTATGTCTGTGCAAACAAAATCCAAGCCGCATATCCGTGATAGTTATGAAATACTTTACACTGTTTATAGAGCTTTACGCCAGACTGACAGCGCTTTTTATTATTATCAAAGTTACATAGCCATGAAAGAAGCGGTAATGAATGATCAAACGAGGGGTAAACTCGCTGCTTATGAATACGAGCATAAGATTGAATTACTGGATAAAGAGAAATTAATTTCAGATCAGCATCTTAGAATTCAACAACAACAATTTGAACAGGAATCTTTTCAGAAAAAAATTCTTTTGGGCAGTATTATAGCTCTCATTTTAACAGGCGTTATTGTTTTTCGTGCCATAATGTTTAAACGTAAAAATGAAACGAAATGGAAACTGCATCTGATTATCTTACTAAATTTTCACGGCTGATAAGAATGGTATTGAACAATTCAAAACAAATATTCATTCCTCTGGAAGATGAACTGGAAATGCTGCGACTTTATCTTGACCTGGAAAGATTGCGTTTCAAAAATTCATTTGATTACAGTATCACATTTACTAATTCCATTGATATTGGTAATGTTTTTATTCCACCTTTACTTTTACAACCATTCGCTGAAAATGCCATCTGGCATGGATTGATGCATAAAGAAGGATTAGGGCATCTGGAAATTTCACTAAGCGTAGAAGAAAAAATACTCTGTTGTATTATTACTGATGAAGGAATCGGAAGAATCAAAGCAGCAATGTTTAAAAGCAAATCAGCAGAGAAACAAAAATCAATGGGATTACAAATTACCAAAGAACGTTTGGCCTTGCTTAATCAGGATACAGGTGAACAAATGTTTCTCCATATTGAAGATATTACCGGCGATGATGGTAATGACGCAGGTACACGTGTGATCCTGAGAATGCATTATAAGAATCTGATAGAAACCTGTACATGATAATGTTTTAAAAAATATTCAAAATGATTACTGCAACCATTGTTGATGATGAACCTTACTGCTGTGAAGCCTTGGCAACATTGCTGGAGCGTTATTGCCCTGATGTAAAAATTTTAGACATCTGTTATTCTGCTGCAGATGCTTTGCAATCTATTCATGACCACAAGCCACAAATTCTTTTTTTGGATATTGAAATGCCGCACATGAATGGCTTTGAATTATTGCAAAAAATACCTTCTGTTAACTTCTCTATAATCTTTACCCTATTGACCGTGAAGAGTTGCAAAAGGCAGTACAAAAGTCAGTACAACGTATGCTGCACCCGCTTCCGCAGCAAATAGAAATTCTTTTACAGAAATTGAATCATCCAACCATACCTATCAATAAAATCGCGATACCCACTGTTGAAGGACTTCAGATGATTTTTGTTGAATCTGTAATCAGTTGCTCGTCTGAAAGCAATTATACCGTCTTGCTTTTAAAGAATAAACAAAAAATAATCGCTTCACGTACTTTAAAAGAAATTGAAGAAATGCTGGAAGATTATTCCTTTGCACGAGTGCATCATTCCTATCTTGTTAACCTCAATGAAGTTGAAAAATATATTAAGGGTGAAGGCGGTTACTTGCAAATGAGTGATGGATCCACAGTTGATGTTTCCCGCAGCCGCAAGGAAATGCTTCTGAAAAAATTACAACCAGGTAAGGAGTAAAATTTTTCTGATTAGTAAACTAAACTTAGTCAATTGTAAATGACGATTAGAAAATTATAAGTACAAGTGTGCGACTCAATAAAAGGTGCAACTTGCTTTGGAGCGGGGCTTAAAATAATTCAACAATTATTTCAACACCTTTATCTTAACACTTCTAAAGCTTACTTCATTGCCATGATCCTGCAGAAGAATATGTCCCTGCGGTGCTTCACCAAAGTTTTTCCAGATAACATATTTGCTGATGGCAACAAGATCACGAAACTCTTTTGAGCCTCTTTCATATTCGAGCACTTTAATGCTGTTGAGATAATGTTCTACATGATTATTAGGATATACAACAATGCGACCAATATTCCACTGACCAATGGGATGAACAAAACGCGGTTGTTTTTGAGCAGGAATAAGATCATATAAAGAGGCCATAGTTCTGTTGCCGTTCCTCCCAAGTTTTGCATCGGGATGGACAGCATCATCGAGCACCTGGTATTCGAGACCAATGGCAGAACCCTCATTATGTTCCTGCAGCGTTACAAAATATTTTACACCGCTGTTAGCGCCGGGAGTTAATTTAAATTCAAAAGAAAGATCGAATGCGCTGTATTCATCTGTCGTAACAATATCACCGCCTTCACCGCCTTCCTTGCCTTTTGATTCATGAACGGTGATTGTTCCATTTTCCACTGCCCAATCCTTTTCGGGAAAACCTGTTTTGTATGCACCTTTCCAGCCATTACTGCTTACACCATCAAACAATAATTTCCATCCATCTTTTTTTTCGTAATCACACAAATAGTTGGGAATATTATCAAGCACATAAACGCCTTTTGGAAATTCTTTTGGTTTAAGATTATCTGTTTGGATGCGGATGTTTTTAAAATAAATTTTTTCTCCTGCGAGTTTTGCATTGTCCCCAATGCTGTGCACCTGCAGACCAACAAAACCGTTGCTGTCAAAAGTATCCACAACATAAGCACAGGGCACATCATTGATCCATGTTTTTATTTCATGACCAATACATTCAACATGTACGTATCATCTAACTTTACTTCAAGCTCAAGAATAAAATCTCCATATTCTTTTTCTGTGCAAAGAAATGTGTTTGGAGAATTTACAACAGTTGAGCCAACAATCATTCCGTTCTCCACTTTATAATCTGCAGTACCGGCAAGTTTTTTCCAACCATTGAGTGTTTTGCCATCGAATAAATTTGTCGGTCCGTTTTGAGAATAACAAAGGGAAGATAAGAGAAGAAGAAGTTGAAAGAGACAAGCAATTTTTATATTTTTCATAGTTAATGTTTGAGCAAATAAAATTAAAGGGTTTGAAGTTTTATCCAATAAAATTTCTTTGCAGAAAATCCTCGTACATTTTTCTCCATGGCAGCCATTGTTTTTGGTCTGTGAGAAAATGATTATGGAAGATAGTTATCAATTCTCCATTTACCGATTTCACCACATCATGATAGTTCTGTAATTCCTGGACAGCTTGCTCTGCAGTATAACATTGTTCGAAATAGGAATTGGCTTCCATATAACAAAATGGATGAATGAGTAAAGAAGTCTTTTCTTCTTTTTCCAGGTCATACCAATAAAACGGCGAAGCAACCGACGTCCTGAAACCATTGATGCTGCCATAACCCATAGAATAATCATGGGCTATTCCTTCCTCAATTAATCTTCTGTATGTTTCAGGAAAATTCATTCGAATATAATGCTGGCGCGAATGATTTATTTTTTTCCCTGATATTTTTTCCAGCAAACTTATCTCCTCATGAAGAATATTTTTGTCATCGCCACTTTGCCATGATGGATGAATGCCGACAATATATTTCGTCGCATGGTTTTGAATCAATTTTTGCATGGCTTTGTTGCGTGGCAAAATATTTTTGTCGTAACCTTTTCGTTTTTGTGCAAGTAAAAAGAAATAAACCGGATTTAAATTATACTGCCTATGTAAAGCGTCTAACCAATTATATGTATCAAATGGATCCTTTTTCCATCCACTAAAAACATTTGCACGTTCTGTTAATTGTTTCCACTTACCGGTAAATAATTCTTTATAAAACCCTGCAAGATTTCTGAATACAGAATGATGAAGATAGCTGTAGGCGATGTCTATGTCGTAAGTAGATGTATACTTGAAGGTGAAAGGTTGAAGGTTGAAGGTTGAAGTTCTTTGCTGCAGGGGTTTAATTAGTTCCCTTATCCATAAATTCACTAAAGGAAGATGTAAAAAATTTTCTTTAAAAGCTAGACTGTTTACATGAGCATATCTTCCATATTCATCTTCTTCGTGTGGGAGGTATTCTTCATAGCGTGTAAGTAAATAAAAAGAAGCAGCAAAAATATCAAATGGAATATTACCTCCTGTTCCGAAAAAAGCTTTCAAGCCATTCCATTCAAAACATTCGATTAACTGGAGTTGTATTCCTTCTTCAAATAAAAGTACATAAGGAGAGATTTGAATTTCATTGTCATCAATGGCTGTAGCTGAATAATTTATTTTAACTGCATCAGCATTTTTAAATTCATCTGCGTTAGCTGTTATAATGATTGGTTCATCAGAGATTTGAGTACTGAAAAAATCAATGATGTAATTGAGTCGGGGACTTATTTGCGATGAATAGAGAATTACCTTCATTCAGGTTTGTAAATGTCTCTAAGTGTAAAAGATATATTGAGAATTTTTAAGTCAATTTTATCTTCATCTTTTGTATAGGTTTCAGACATCCATTCGCCGTTATCGTTTTTGAAAAAAAAGATGACTACCTGCTGTTCCGGTTCAACACATAAATAATAATTGAGCGTTTCTACTTTTCTGTATTGTATAAATTTATCAGTTAGATCAAACTTTCTTGTCGAATTAGATAAAACTTCAACAATTAGAATGGGTATTCTTGAAATGTAATAATTTTCGAAAGGTTTGCTTACAATTATGTCAGGATAAAAAAAAGTATTCTCTCCAATTCCAACTTTAATATTTTCCATAAATACTTTCCAGTCTGTTCCTTTTAAAAGATTCCTTAAAACAATGTATATATTACCTGTTACTTCATTATGAATTGTGGAAGTTCCGCTCATTTCAATAAGATTTCCAGAAAGTAGTTCGTGTCTTGTTTCTGAGGTTTCTTCAAAAGCAAGATATGATTCTAATGAAAATAATTTATCTTTTTCTACAAATTGCATTTTACTATCCTCCTAATTCAAATATACGCAATTTACTGCTCTATGAATGTTCAGAAAGTACAAGTAATTGATCTCGTCCTTTGCAAAACGAGATTCCCAATTCGAAGCGTTTGAAGCCAATTAAAAGAGGAACGATGAACGAAATGCGACGCAACCGACGGTACCACACGAACAAAAGCTTGTACACATAGTAACACAAAACATAAAATTTAAAAAAATCAAAACAACAATCTATTCTTTATGTTGTTCCTTCCACATTTGATTAAATGTTTTCTGACTAAAATTAAGTTCGCTTCTGTGTGTTGTCCATCCTTTAAATACTTTATTCACTATCCTGTTTTTTAAATTACCGCTGCCCATATTCATCATGCTTCTGTTGAGGCTTGCTTTCTTCCACACTTTCCATGCGATGCGTTCACTCAAACTGCTTTCACCTTTTTCAACAGATTCATGACGGTTCTCAAGTAGTAACTCGTGCAGATTGATTTTTACAGCGCATACTTCTGTGCAATTACCACACAGAGATGATGCATAACTCAAATGCTTATACGCGGCCATATCCTGCATTTGCGGAGTGATAATGCTTCCAATCGGGCCGCTGTAGGTTGTTTCATAAGTGTGACCACCAATATTTTTGTAAACAGGACATGCATTTAAGCAAGCGCCGCAACGGATGCAATACAATGCTTCACGTGTTTTTTCATTTGCCAATAAATTAGTGCGGCCATTGTCGAGCAGTATCACATACATTTCTTCAGGGCCATCAGTTTCACCGGGTTGATGAGGGCCAAAAACAATCGAATTATAAACCGTTATACGCTGACCTGTTCCATATGTTGCAAGCAAAGGCCAAAACAATGCAAGATCATTGAGCGATGGAATTACTTTTTCAATACCGGCCACGACGATATGTGTTTTTGGCCAGGCACAACTAAGCCTTGCATTACCCTCATTTTCTGTAACAGCAATTGCACCTGCATCCGCAATAATAAAATTTGCCCCGGTAATGCCAACCTCCGCCTGCATATATTTTTCTCGCAGCTTTACACGTGCAACCTGCGTTAACTGCTCTGGTGACAAACCGGGTGATGAACCAAGTTTTTGTTCAAACAATTTTGCAACATCTTCCTTGCTCTTATGCATGGCTGGCGTTACAATATGATATGGTGGTTCACCATCCAATTGCTGAATATATTCACCAAGATCTGTTTCCACACTTTCAATGCCAAGATGCTGTAAATGCTCATTCAAATGAATTTCCTCTGTAACCATGCTCTTGCTTTTTACCAATGTTTTGCATCGCTTCTCTTTGCAGATATTTACAATTTCTTTTACTGCATCGTCAGCATTCTCAGCCCAGATAACTTTTGCGCCACGCAAAGAAATTTTCTTTTCAAACTCTTCAAGATATGCATCCAGGTTTTCAATGGCCCGCCACTTTGCATTCTTAGCTCTTTCACGTGCAAGCATCACATCTTTAAATTGCTGCTTCCCCTGCGGTACAACTGCATTGTATTTACTTATATTAAAATTTATTTTTCTCCTGTGTTCAAGATCAGTCGCCTTGATGGTGCTCTTTGCTATAAATGATGCTGCAGTTTCTTTCATATAAAAAGTTGATTGAGCATTGATTATTGAACATTGCTTATTGAATATTAGCTATTGAACATATTACCATTCCAATTTTTGTGAAATGAATTTTTATTTCACAGTATTTTTAAAGTCCCCTTCAGGGGATTTAGGGGCTTTATCTTCTTAGCAAATTATTTCCTATCACTTTATTCATTACCTCTGTGCGATAATGCCTGCTTAAAGGAATTTCATGTTCTGCAATCTTAATTAATTCATTATCCAGGTTTTCAATCTTAGATAAAGAAACGATGTAAGATTTATGAACTCTTATAAATTTTTCGGGAGATAAATATTCTTCAAGACCTTTGAACGTAAGATATGTTATATACATTTTTGACTGCGTATAAATTTTTACATAATTCTCCAATGCCTCTGCATACAACAGATCATCGAATGAAATCTTTTCAAATTTGCTACCGCATTTAATAAAGAAATAATCTGCCTTTATATTTTCTTTTGCATGGTATTTTAATGCAAGATATTCCTTTGCTTTATTTGCTGTTTTTAAAAACCTGTCATAAGAAACAGGCTTCAGAAGGTAATCAATGATATTTAGTTCATACCCTTCTAAAGCATATTCCGGGTAGGCAGTTATAAAAGCAAACAAAGATTCATTGCCTGCTGCACGAACAAAATCAATTCCACTAATGCCCGGCATTTGAATATCTGTAAAAATAATATCTGCTTTTATTTCCTGTAACAATTTTGCAGCATTCTCTGCACTTCCCGCTTCGCCGGCATAAACCAAATAATTGGTTTGTTGCACATAATCTCTTATGCATTTACGTGCCAGCGGTTCATCATCTACTATAAAACAATTAAGCTTCATTGTAATTCAAGCGTTAAAGTTACTTTGTATGAAGAATGATCCTGGGCTATAGATAACTCATGCCTATCCGGATAAAGTAATTCCAGCCTTCTTTTTACATTTTTTAAACCGATTCCATTTTGATTATTTTTTGAAGATGAACAACACGTATTAAAGACAGTACATTTCAGCTCCCAATTCTGTTTTCTCATTTCTACATGCACAATATTTGTTTTGTCAGTAAAATTACTTAAATGTTTAAACGCGTTTTCAATAAAAGGAATAAACAGTAAAGGAGTCACCCTGAATACCTTTATTCCTTCATCATAATGATAAGTTATATCAACATTTTTTTCCTTTCTAAGTTTTTGCAAGTCTATATAGCTGCTAATATATTCAAGCTCCTTTTCCATACTTATAGTATCATTATTACATTCATATAACTGGTAACGCAACATTTCAGAAATTTTTTCCAGAGTTTTTCTTGCCTCACTATTCTTTTGATCTATCTGCACATACAAAGTGTTTAATGAATTAAACAGGAAATGAGGATTTATCTGTGCTTTCAGATAATTAATCTCAGTATTTAAATTTTCAATCTTTATTTTTTGTAAATGCTCACGCTGAATAAACCAATCTTTACTTAGCTCAAGTGCCATTGTAAAACCAACATAAAATACTGCTATCGAAAAATTATAATAGCTGTATTTGCTATAATAAGTGTATTTAAAAAAATTGGGCGTTGTGGAAAAAGCAAACCGGGCATTCAAATATGCATCATGGAGATTTTTGATGACTGTGTAAAAAATTAAAAGCAAAAGTATCAGTGAAAGAAAACTGCCATATTTTTTTGTTTGAAAAAATCTTGGCATTAATATTAGAATATTTATATAAATAATTATAGCCAGCAATCCGTTTCTTATCAATATTTCCAGTATGAATTGATCCCATCCCGCTTTTGAAATAAGGTAATTGCGGTTATAAACATGAAATATGATAGTAATTGTCCAGAAGAGAATATGATCAAGCTTATACTTCCAAAATATTTTACTGGCAGCATTCATACAACAAATGTAATTACACTATTTGCTATTGCTACACATTTACATGTTGTGTATAAAATGACTGACAAAACGCATATTGTCAGCAAAACAATACATCTTCTGTAAATACTTACGTATCCGGGTTGGGCAATAGTAATTTCAATAAAAATTATCAGTATGAAAACGATTTTCTTTAACTCAGTTGCATTGATGCTATTACTTATTTCCTGCAGCAACCAGCCAAACAACAAGCAACAACTTGCAGCGTTACTGGATACTATTCAACCAACTCATTCAAGCGGTATTGTTGGTGGTGGCTGCGATGGATGTGAAATAATGTATGCAGGCATGCCTGACAATATTCCATCTGTTGATACAAGTGTTGCATGGAATGAACCGGGGCAAAAATTACTGGTACATGGAACAGTGTATAAGCTTGATGGCAAAACGCCGGCACAAAATATTATTCTTTATTATCATCATACCGATAATAACGGGTATTACTCACCCTTACCCAGCCAGGATGCAAGATCAAAAAGGGATGGACATATTCGTGGGTGGATCAAAACTGATAGTAAAGGTCATTATGCTCTTTATACGATCAGACCAGCACCTTATCCCAACAGAGGTATTCCTGCGCATATCCATATAACAGTAAAAGAGCCGGGCATGAATGAATACTTTATTGATGAAGTTGTTTTTGATGATGATCCTTTGCTCACAGGTGAGATGAGAAAGAAACAGGAAAACCGCGGTGGTAACGGAATAGTAATGATTGAAAATAAAAATGGCATGCAGGTAGCAGAAAGAAATATTGTTTTAGGATTGCATATACCAAACTACCCAACAAGGGATAATACAAAATATAAATCAGGTTTATCGGTAGGAGAATATTGTCCTGCATTTGATCCTCAGTTTGTTTCTGGTCCTGACAAAGGAAAGAGAAAATGTCCTATGTGCAGTTACGGTTATGGTCAGGGCGTGCTTATGTTTTGGAATAACAGGGATCTTACACAAATGTGGGCGTTGCTTAAAAATCTGGATAATAAAATTGCTGATAATGGCTTTGATAAACTAAGAGTGTTTGCTATTTACACAAACACGGAAAAAGCAAATCTTAATGTTGTTGAACAAAGATTAACAGACGGAGCTATGCGACATCAGATTCAGCATTGCGGCGTCGCATTTATTCCAACACTTGCAGAATCTGAGGGAGTGAAAGAATATAAGCTCAATAATAACGCTGAAATTAAAAACACCATTTTCATTTACAGGAAGAGAAAGGTGGTTGATAAATTCGTGAACTATAATAACGATGATATTAAGATACTGCTGACAAGATTGGTTTTATAGAAATTAATGATTTACGAGTATGTTAAAAAACTGCAATTGAAGTCCCTTCACTATATAGCGGGTACTTATTTGCCGCCACACATTAAATTATACAAGAGTGCGACGCAACGAATGATCAATATGTGGTTATGAGCTCGGTACAAAAAAAACTTGCGATTTGCAATTCATCTTAACATATTAACTTCATTTATCCTTATAATGATAAATGAAAAACAGCACCTCATTCAGTAACAACAGAGAACAACTAACCTACGTTGCAGATATTTGCAGGAATATAAAATGCTCACTCATCTTTTTCTTTTATTGTATTTTTTTCTTTTCATCATTTGCACAGGAAACAAGCACAGCACCTGCAGGAAATTTATTTATCATTGGTGGAGGAAACCGAAGTCCGGAACTAATGAAGCAAATGATTGCGACAGCTCAATTAGCCAGCAAAGATTATATTGCTATCTTACCTATGGCAAGCGCTGAACCTGATTCATCATTTTATTATATAAAGAAAGACCTGCAAACGGTATGCAGTAACACAATTGCTTATCTCAATTTTACGCAGAGCAACATCAACAACAGGAAATGGCTTGATTCTTTGCAACACGCAAAACTTATATTTATTACAGGCGGTGATCAAAGCCGTTTTATGAAAGCGGTGATGCATACTCCTGTGTACGATGCCATTCACAAAGCATACAATGCAGGCGCAACTATCGCAGGAACCAGTGCAGGCGCAGCGGTAATAAGCAGGTACATGGTCACCGGCAATCAGTTAACAAGTGATACGGTCTATCATGAAACATTTGACAAGTTGCGGATAAATAATATTGAGTTTGAAGAAGGGCTTGGATTACTTGATTCTGTTATCATCGATCAGCATTTTATTGTGCGAAGCCGTTATAATCGTCTTGTTTCTGCTCTTGCACAACATCCTTCTTTTACATGCATTGGTATTGACGAAGCTACTGCCATCGTCGTTCACCGGAGGAAGATAACTGTTGCAGGAGAAGGGCAGGTTGTGCTGATAAAAAATCCTGACCACTTAAACATTACTGCAAACGGATTAATAAAATTCAATGATCTGCAAATAAGTATTTTTACGGCAGGCGATAGTTTTGATTTGAAGTAACAGGAGTAATCTGTTTATTATTGATACCTGCAAAAAATCAGCCGATAATTGAAATGAAAAAAATGTTTTGAAGAATTTTCATGCAGAATAATTTCAGTTCACTGTTTGGTGAATAGCGTTTAGTTAAATGATGTAAATTTCCTTTTAATTATTTAACCACGAATATTGTACTATGAAACAAAGAATAACATCACTCATCTTTTTTTTCTCTTGTTTATTTTTTGCATCCGTAAAAATATTTTGCCAGGACAGACTTACCGGAAAAACATTCGCCACACGCTCTGAAGTAATTGCGCAACATGGCATGGCCTGCACGAGTCATCCATTGGCAACGCAGGCAGCAATTGATATTTTAAAAAGAGGTGGAACAGCAGTAGATGCGGCCATTGCAGCAAATGCAGTGCTTGGCGTTGTTGAACCTGAGATGTGCGGAATTGGTGGCGATCTTTTTGCAATAGTGTATGATGCAAAAACAAATAAGCTCTATGGTTTAAATGCATCAGGCCGCTCACCTTATTCGCTCACGCCTGATGAATTTAAAAAAAGAAATCTTGCATCAATACCAGCCAATGGCCCTCTGTCTGTTTCTGTTCCCGGTTGTGTGGATGGGTGGTTTGAGCTGCATAAAAAGTTTGGTAATCTTTCCATAAAAGAAATTCTTTCACCTGCTGTCAACTATGCCCGCAACGGATTTCCTCTTGCAGATGAAGCTGCGTTTTATTGGACCGATCTCAAAAAGAATTATATCATATATCCAAACATTGCTGATACATATTTTCCCAATGGAAAAATGCCACAACGCGGCGAAATATTTAACAATCCGCAATTGGCAAATTCATTAGAGAAAATCGCCGATGGTGGAAGAGATGTTTTTTATAAAGGAGATATTGCAAAAGCAATTGAAGCTTTTATGAAAAAAAATGATGGCTTTATTTCTTATAAAGATTTGGCGGATCATGTATCAACATGGGTTGAACCTGTCTCCACAACTTATCGCGGCTATCGTGTATGGGAACTGCCTCCGAACGGGCAAGGCATTGCAGTACTTCAAATGCTGAATATTCTTGAAGGATTTGATTTCAGCAAAATTCAATTTGGAAGCGCTGAGCATATTCATCTTTTTGTTGAGGCAAAAAAACTGGCCTATGAAGATCGCGCAAAATATTATGCAGATATGGATTTCGCAAAAGTGCCTGTAGATAAATTGATTTCAAAAGAATATGCAACACGAAGGCGCAAGCTGATAAAAATGGATCAGGCATCCGATAATTTTACAGCAGGTGATACACTGTTAAAAAATGGAGAAACAGTTTATTTGACCGTTGCGGATTCTGCAGGCAATATAATTTCATTGATACAAAGCAATTTTTCTGCTTTCGGCTCGGGCATGTTGCCCGATGGTTTGGGATTTGTATTGCAAAATCGCGGAAGACTTTTTACCCTTGAAGAGGGAAAGAATAATACTTATGCGCCACACAAGAGACCATTTCATACAATCATTCCTGCATTTGTTACAAAAGATGATAAACCTTATATGAGCTTTGGCGTTATGGGCGGAGGCTTTCAGCCATTGGGGCAGGTGCAGGTGCTGATGAACATGATTGATTTTGGTATGAACGAACAGGAAGCCGGTGATGCGCCACGCATAGATCACCAGGGCTCCTCTGGGCCTACAGGAGTAAAGAGTAATGGCGTTGGTGTTATTAATCTGGAATCAGGTTTTTCTTTTGAAACGATTCGCACATTAATGCAATGGGGCCATAAAGTAGGGTTTCAGGAACCCGGCAGTTATGGAGGTTATCAATGTATCCGTTATGATCCTGTAAATAAAGTTTATTATGGCGCATCCGATCCAAGAAAAGATGGTATGGCAGCAGGTTATTAATTAAGATTTGTTAATGATTTTTTTGTTTTTATTTTATGGGCCAGAGGCCTGAAACACAGATTGGGCTTTAGTTGCGTCGCACTCTTGTACCTTTAGACCTTTATTGGACAAATTTCGTCATTCCAAACTTGTTTCGGAATCTATTGAGAAAAGTTAAAGGAGAATAATATGAATAATCAACTGGAAGCAAACAAAGCGATAGTAACAAGATTTAATAAAGAATTTATTGAGCGAGGAGATATAAATGTATTCTATGAACTCGTTGATGCAAATGTTATTAATCACACGGCTCCTGCAGGCGTTTCAAAAAGTGCTGATGGAATGATTCAGGTAATAAACATGTTTCGAAAAGCCTTCCCTGATCTGGTTGTGGAAATATATGAGCAGGTTGCGGAAGGAGATATGGTTGCCACACACAAAGCCTTTCATGGAACGCATCTTGGCGAGTTTATGGGCATTGCAGCAACAGGTAAAAAGGTGATTATACAAGTGATGGATTTTATTCGTTTGCGCAATTGCAAATATGTTGAACACTGGGGAATGCGTGACATTCAAAATGTATTAGAGCAATTAAAATAAATGAGTTGAGAGGATTATTTGGGTATCATCAGATTTTTTAAATAATATTTATACAGGATAAGAAGCTTAACTGCCATAAATATTTTACGCATTTATTCTGTTTCCTTTTCTATATTTAAATAAGTGAATTAACATGAACAAGTTTACATCAATATGCGTCATAGCAATTTCATTTTGCATCAATTGTCTTGCACAAAACAACAGCGCTTATGATTCAGTACTGGCAGAAAAACTTGGCGCTGATGATTATGGTATGAAGAAGTATGTAATGGCTTTTTTAAAAAAGGGACCAACAGAAATAAAAGATTCGGCACAAAGAATGCAATTACAAATGGCACATTTGAAAAATATTCAGCGGCTTGCTGATGAAGGCAAATTAATTGTTGCCGGACCATTTCTTGACGATCAAAAAATTGCAGGCATCTTTATTTTCAACGTTGAATCAGTTGAAGAAGCAAGAGTGTTAACAGCAACTGATCCCGCTGTGAAAGCAGGAGAATTGGAAATGGAGTTACATCCGTGGTACGGCTCCGCCGCATTGACAGAAACAGCAGCACTGCATAAAAAAGTTCAAAAAAAGAGTATAACGGGTGAGTAGTGAGTGGTTGAGTAGTGAACGATCAATTGAAATAAGTTTGCCCTTTTATTCAAATATGCCAAATCCCTCAATTTTCCGGTAAGATTTTTTAAAGAAATCATCAACTACCTGATTAAATTGATCCTTGTAATAAATAGGTGTTGAGTGGCCTGAGTTTGGCAAAATCCATAAATATGACTTTGAAATATTTTGTGCGATCAGCATGGTATGCTGCGGTAATATTATATCATGATCGCCGCCAATAACGAGTGTTGGACATTTAATTGTATGCAATTGTTGTAAAGTAATATGTGGTTCAAAGGACAAGAGATGGAATAATTTTTTTTCATTTTTTACTTTCATTGTTTCCTCTTTTTTGATAAATGTTTTATTATAGGTCATTGCCCAATTATATGCAAAGGAATTCACAGCAGTTGTATCAGGCCAAAGATTGGCCCCGGTCACAGCAAGCTTCTTTACTTTATCGGGATGATGTATTGCAAGCAGCAAACCATTAATGCCGCCATCGCTCCAGCCAATAACATAGCATGAATCAACTTTAAGTGAATCAAGCAGGGCATTCAGGTCATCAGCCATCATCTCATAACTAAGAGAATCATTGTTATCAACAGACTTACCCTGTGAGCGACTATCAGCAACGATCACTTTATATTGTTTTGAAAAATATGGAATCTGGTACAGAAAATTATTAATAGAGCCACCATTGCCATGAATAATAAGCAATGGTTCACCCTTACCATAGATTTCATAGTACATTTTAAAACCACGGGTTGTCAAATAATGTGCTGCGTTGGGATTGCGGCCATACATGGTTGTATCGAAAGGAGATTGTGCCTGCGGATTTGAATGTAAAGTTGCAAGAATAGTTAAAGGCAATAGTAGTGATATAATTTTCATAAGGCGAATATTTAGTATGAAAGTAAAAATTTGTCGCCATAGAAAAGAAAAGTAAAAGTGTGCGACGCAAGAAGTGATGACATAAAAAACTTAAGCCTGGCTCATAAAAAAATTGCAAATTTTAACTCAATGGCATCGCCAAATCTAAAATCTGCAATCGTAAATCAAAAATTTATTTTATCCTGCCCATCCTTGTCTGTCTAAACTTCTGTATTGAATTGCTTCCGCAAGATGTTCTGCTTTTATATCTGCACTTCCTGAGAGATCAGCAATTGTGCGGCTTACTTTTAATATGCGGTCATAAGCACGTGCACTTAAATTCAATCGTTCCATTGCACGTTTTAATAAAGCTTCACCGGCAGTGTTGATTACACATATTGTTCTTAATTGTTTACTGCTCATTTGCGCATTGGCATACATGCCCGGGCTATCTTTATACCGCTCCGTTTGTATCTCTCTTGCTTTAATAACGCGTTCACGAATTGCAAAGGATGATTCTCCTTTGCTGTTTGTATTACTCAATTCACTAAATGCAACTGGAGTAACTTCTACATGCAGATCAATTCTGTCGAGCAACGGCCCTGATATTTTATTCAGATATTTCTGCACGGCGCCGGGCGGGCAAGTACATTCTTTTTCCGGATGATTATAAAAACCACATGGACAGGGGTTCATAGAAGCAATCAACATAAAATTTGCAGGAAAATCTATTGCAATTTTTGCACGCGAAATAGTTACTCTTCTTTCTTCCATTGGCTGACGCATCACTTCCAAAACTGTTCTCTTAAATTCAGGTAATTCATCCAAGAACAAAACACCGTTATGCGCCAGGGAAATTTCACCCGGCTGTGGTATACCACCACCACCAACCAATGCAACATCACTTATCGTGTGATGTGGTGAACGAAAAGGACGTTTACTTACCAATGAACTATTCTCCGGCAATTTACCTGCAACACTATGAATCTTTGTTGTTTCCAATGCTTCATGCAAACTTAATGGTGGCAATATTGTCGGCAATCTTTTTGCAAGCATTGTTTTACCTGCCCCGGGCGGACCAATCAATATTGCATTATGACCACCGGCAGCAGCAATCTCCAATGCGCGTTTAATATTTTCCTGTCCTTTTACATCGTTGAAGTCAACTTCAAATTCATATTGCGAATGAAAAAATTCTTCACGTGTATTCACTGTAACAGGTTCCAACGATTTTTCATTTTTAAAAAATTCAACTACTTCATTCAAATGTTCAACACCATACACCAAGAGATTATTTACCATTCCTGCCTCACGTGCATTTACTTTTGGAACTATCAGTCCTTTATAACCTTCTTTGCGTGCCTGGATTGCAATTGGCAGCGCGCCTTTAATAGATTGAATGCTTCCATCCAAACTCAGTTCACCCATTATTACATAATCGTTCAAACGTTCGGGTTCTTCAATTTGTTCACTCGCACCAAGCACACCAATAGCGATACCAAGGTCAAATGCAGAGCCGCTTTTCTTAATATCAGCGGGTGCAAGATTCACTACCAGCTTAGTGCGCGGCATGTAATAATTGTTTGTTTTAATTGCGCTTTCAATACGTTGAAGGCTTTCTTTTACAGCGCTATCTGGTAAGCCCACGATAAAATAATTTTGCCCGTTGCATACATTCACTTCAACGGTAATAGTGATGGCTTCTACTCCATATACGGCACTTCCAAAAGTTTTTACGAGCATAGGGTTTTTATTTTTTTATGTAGTGAGCTTTTGCATTTTATGGCATCGTCCCTTGTGTCACTCACTTGCACGTTCCAAACAATGAGCAACAATAATGAAAATACAAATAGAAATTGTAATGGTAAAATGTTTATTAATCTGCAAAATAAGAGCGCACTGCGAAATCTGCGAAACTTTCAGTCCGCAGAAAATATTCTGTTGCCTTTGGCAATCACTTATCTTAAACCTTGAAAATATTTACTATGAATTAAAATTTTCGCTGATGGCTATAAAATACAAAACCAATCTGCCATACATTTCCCTTACGTTTACAATTTCAGAAGAATAAAACAATATTTGGTTTTGATAAACTCGAAAACTTTCTCGAAATTCGTTTTACTGTTGTGTCTGTTGGCTTAGAAAGAATCCGTTACTTCTAAACAACGCACAACATTTTTTTATTTATGAATGCCTATTGGCTTTCATGTTGTAAATATTATTTATGGAATTAAACATTACAAAAAGACTTTACATAGGGTTTGGATTTGCAATACTCTTTGTGATACTCATTGGCTTTACTTCTTATAAAACATTTACCGCCCAGGCAAATGAACAAGAATGGATTAATCATACGTATGAAGTTATTAACCGCATTCAGGAAGTTCAGATTTCTATGGGTCAAACAAGTTCCGCCAACATGTTTTATCGAATAACCAATGATTCAAATTTCTTAGCAGCATATACTGACAGATCAGTAAGACTATCCACTCAATTGTCAGATCTGCAAAGATTAATGGGCGACAATACCACTCAATTTCAAAATGCAAGTGTGTTGCGTGGCTATACAATGGATCTTTTAGAATATCTTAAAGGCATTACGAAATCCAAAACATTTACCGCTGACGAATTGGCAAATACAGCAAAGGTGGAAGAATCCAAATTGGATAAAATACACAAACAGATTTCACTAATGATTTCTGAGGAAAATAAATTGCTCACTGAACGCAATGAGACAAATCACTCATTATTAAAAGCTGCTACTTATACTTTAATAGTGTATATTATATTGACTCTGTTAATTGTTTTTATATTGATCTATTTTACACTTAGCGAACTTGTGAAAAGAAGAGAGGCAGAAAAAGAAATTAAAACCAATCTTAAAGAATTGGAAGCCCTGAATGCTGAAACAAATCAAAAGAACTGGTTATTAACAGGTTTGGCGCAGGTGATTACTGCTGCACAAGGTGACAATACTGTTTCGGAATTATGTAACTCAATTTTAAAAAGCCTGAAACAATATCTTCACTTACCGGCTGGTGCATTTTATACAATTATTGACGGTATTCCGGGACTGCAACTTGTGGCGTCTATTGCAACCAATAGTAATTTAAATAAAACGTTTTCTGAAAGACATACATTAGCTGCAACTGTATTTGATAGTAAAACTATTACAGTTATTAAAGATATACCGGAAAACTACTGGTCAATTGAATCTGCTCTTGGTAAAGCAAAACCCGGTGAGATAGTATATGTCCCTTTAATGCAGAATGAAGCTATAATAGGTGTGATTGAATTAGGAACTTTTAAAACTTTTTCTCCCGAGCAACTAAATTTTCTTGATGTCGCTGCCAATAATATTGCTATCTCATTGCAGTCGGCACAATCACAAAGAAAAGTAAAGAATTTACTGGAACAGGTAGGTCAGCAAAAGGATGAACTTATGAGCCAGCAGGAAGCCCTCTATAAAACAAATGAAGAATTGTCCCAGCAAGCAGAAACATTACAAAAGTCAGAAGAAGAATTAAAAGTTCAGGAAGAAGAACTCAGAAAAATTAATAATGAGTTAGTAGAAAGAAATGAAGCAATTGAATTAGCAAGACAAACATTAGTGCTAAAAGCAAGAGAACTCGAAAATGCATCTCAATATAAATCAGAATTTCTTGCTAATATGTCGCATGAGTTGCGTACGCCTTTAAACAGCATTTTAATATTAAGCAGGCAGTTGAGTGAAAATAAAAATAATAATTTAACCGAAAAGCAAATCGAATATGGAAGAATCATTCATAAATCCGGGGCAGATCTGCTCGATCTTATAAATGACATGCTTGATCTTTCTAAAATTGAAGCAGGAAAGATTGAACTGTATATGGAAGATGTAAAAACAGAAAGTATTGAACATGATATTAAAGAATTATTTGCCGAAGTGGCAAAAGAAAAAGAAATAAACTTTATAACAGAAATTCAATCATCAGTACCGGAATTTATAAAAACGGATAAACAGAGGCTTGAGCAAATCCTGAAAAATTTATTATCAAATGCTTTTAAGTTTACTCCGCAGGGCGGGGAGGTAAAAATGATTTTTTCTCTTACTAATGCTAACAAATTAAAAACTCTAAAATTAAAGGATACAAATAAGGCGCTATCTATAACAGTTATGGATAACGGAATAGGCATTCCTCTTGAAAAGCAGGAATTAATCTTTGACGCTTTTCAGCAAGTTGATGGATCAACCAGCAGAAAATATGGTGGCACTGGCTTAGGTCTTTCTATTTGTAAAGAGTTAACCCGAAAGTTAGGCGGCACAATGCAGTTACAAAGCAAGGAAGGAGAAGGAAGTGTCTTCACTATATATCTTCCCACAGAAGCAAAAATAAATTCTGTATCGGATACAGAAATTGAAAACAACAATAAAAATATTGCGGTTAATGAATCAATTTCCAATTCTCTTAAAATTAGTGATGACAGAGATAATATTGGTCGTGATGATAAAGTTGTTTTAATTATTGAAGATGATATGCAATTCGCATCATTAGTTCGCGATTTTGCAAGAGAACATCATTATAAGACAATAGTTGCACTGCAGGGTGACGACGGTTTATTATATGCCAGGAAATATAATCCCGATGCTATAATTCTTGATATAAAATTACCTGTGATTGATGGCTGGACTATACTTAAACTACTAAAGGATGATGAGAAATTAAAAAATATTCCTGTACATGTAATTACAGGAACAGGTTCTATTGGCTCTGCTCCGCGAAATGTTGTTACGTATTTAAAGAAGCCTGTTGACTACTCAGAACTTGAGCTTGCTTTTACATCTCTTATTGAAAATACCCGGTTTAAAAAATTATTGATATTGTCCGGTGATCATCTTAATAAAGATTCATTATCTGAGCTGATAAAGAAAAGGCATTTTGATATAGAATGCGTTTATGTATCTAATGTTGAAGAAGGAGTGCAACAATTAATGCGTAATAATTTTGACGGTATTATTGCAGATACAGGTAAAGATTTGGAAAAAGCAAAAATTAATCTCAACCAATTAAAAGAAAATTCGAGTAAATATAATACTCCTGTTATCGTTAACATTGATGCGGACATTTCACAAACCGATGAATTGGAATTAATGAAGTTATCTGATGTGGTAATACGCGACGCAGAAATGTCAAAAAACAGGCTGATGGATGAATTAGAATTATTCCTGTATAAAATACAAGTGGTGAATGAGGAAAAAGAATACCGGCCTGCTATTACAGACGATGAAATATTTCTCAATAAAAAAATATTACTGGTTGATGATGATATGCGAAATGTCTTTGTATTAAGCAGTATTCTTGAAGAGAATAAAATGAAAGTAACCGCAGCGGTGAATGGTAAAGATGCCATTGAAGAATTAAAAAAACATCCCAATACAGATATTGTATTAATGGATATTATGATGCCTGAAATGGATGGCTATCAAACAATGGAGGCGATACGTCATGAATTAGGCCTTGTTGATTTACCCATTATAGCGCTTACTGCTAAAGCGATGCAGGGCGACAGGGAAAAATGTATTAAAGCAGGTGCTTCTGATTACATTAGTAAACCTGTTGATATAAATAAACTGTTATCATTAATGCGTGTCTGGCTGACTCAAAAAAAATGAGTAAGCAAAAAAATATAACCGATGAAGAATTACTTGATATACTGCAATTATTATTGCATCAATATGGTTATGATTTTTTACAATACTCACAGGCATCTTTAAAAAGAAGAATACTACATTTTATGGATGTTATGCATATCAATAATGCTTACGATCTTAAATTCAATCTTACAAACCATAAGGGCTCCTTTATCCAGTTTTTAGAAACGGTCACAGTAAACACTACAGATATGTTTCGTGATCCTCCTTTTTATAAAACGATACGTGAGAAAATTCTGCCTGAACTTGCCACGTATCCTATTATCAAAATATGGCATGCAGGATGTGCCACCGGCGAAGAAGTATTCTCGCTTTCAATATTATTACATGAAGAGCAATTACTAAATCGTTGCCAAATCTATGCAACTGATCTTAACTCAATTAATCTTGACAGAGCAGCGAAAGGTATTATTCCTCTCAGGAATATGAAAGAGTATATCCGAAACTATCGTGAATCGGGTGGCAAAAATGATTTTTCCTCATACTATACGGCACGTTATGATTATGTAATGATTGATAAAGCTTTAAGAAAAAATATTGTCTTCTCGCATCATAATCTTGTTACTGATAATGTATTCAATGAATTTCAATTAATACTTTGTAGAAATGTGCTTATTTATTTTAATTCATTATTGCAAAACAAAGTGATTAACTTGTTGTACAATAGTCTTTCACCATTGGGATACCTTGCCCTTGGTATTAAAGAATCCTTGCTGTTTACAGATTTAAACAGTAAGTTTGAGAGTGTTTATCCTGCCCTGAAAATTTTCAAGCGAAGGTGATTAATTACAACTTGAAAAAATTCACCTGAGTTTTTTGGCTAAGTAATTAACAAAATATCCAAAATATCCAATATGACTATGGGAAAGCAGGATAAGTTTATTATTTTAATTACAGATGACAGGAAAGAAAATATCACATCACTCGAAGAGATCCTTGCCGCAGATAATCGCACATTTTTGCGGGCTACATCTGGTAACGAAGCATTGAAGCAGGTGGTAAAAAACGAAAACATCGGTTTGATTATGCTTGATGTGCACATGCCCGGTATGGATGGATTTGAAGTAGCCAAACTGTTAAAGGGAAATCCAAACACAAAAGATATCTCTGTAATTTTTGTAACAGCCAGTAATAAGGAAGAACAATATATTTTAAAAGGATTTGAACATGGTGCAGTAGATTATTTGCATAAACCCCTCAATGTAAGCGTTACACAGGCAAAAGTTAATGTTTTTGAACGCCTGTACTTTTATCAGCAAAATCTAAAAAAAGCGTTTAATGATCTTGAAGTAATCAACAAACAATTAGAACGTTTTGTTTATGTTGTTTCGCACGATCTTAAATCACCTCTTTCTTCAATTATAATGATACTTTCTTTACTTGAAAGGAATTCTTCCGTTAACAGCGATTCATATTTGCAGTCAAAAATTGAGATGCTGGTACAATCATCGCATCACCTGGCAGAAATGATAAATTCCATTCTTGACTATTCAAGAAAAACAATTTCAGAACAGTCTTTTGAAGAAGTGGATGTTTGTGAGCTTGTACAGCAGATTGCCTATCTTTTATTTCCTCCTCACAATATCAAAATAAATATTTCACCCGATCTTCCGGTTATAAAAACACAAAGGATAAAATTGCAACAGGTATTTCAGAATCTTCTGAGTAACGCAATAAAATTCAGTGATAAACCGGAAGGCATTATTGAGGTTGGCGTTAATGATAAAGGAGCGTTTTATGAGTTCTTTGTAAAAGATAATGGTATGGGTATTTCAGAAGAAGATCAATCTAAAATCTTTAAGCTCTTTCAAACTGCAGGCGTTAAAACAGCACGGGAAACCAGTACAGGCGTTGGCTTGTTTATAATAAAGATGACTGTGAAAGAACAGGGAGGAAATGTTACAGTGTCATCAAAAAAAGGAGAGGGAAGTACTTTTTATTTTGACTGGAAAAAATAGGTTTATTTTAGCTATGAGTTATTAGGCGCGAGCTGCGACCCCGTTACTCGTAACTCATAGCCCGAAGCTCATAGCTTTTTCAGGCTACAAACTGCAAACTCATGTGGTGGTATAGATTCCTTAATTATTTTTTCTTTTGTTTTCATACAAGTCTTGTTCTCTTTAATACATTTGGATGGATATTTCGCAAAACAAGAAAATGGAATCTCATTACACTTCTCTTAACTGCTTTCTCATGGTTTGTATTAGGCATCTGGTATGGCTGGGGATATTGCTTTTGCACAGACTGGCATTGGAATATAAGAAGACATCTGGGCTACCATGATAAATCAAACTCATATATTCATTTTCTTGCATTGAAACTTACAAGCATAAATTTTCAACCTCAATTAGTAGACACGATTACAGTCCTCGTATTTTTTACAAGTTTAGTACTCAGTCTTTGGTTAAACATAAAGGATTGGAAAAAGAAAATCAGCCGATCGGTAATAAAAAGTAAATAAATTACCTAAACCTATTTTATATCTTTTTGATTAAACTTCTATTGATAAAATCATGAACGCAATTATAAGTAGTATTGAAATGAACCAATTCCCTTCTAGAATTGGATTTGTTTAGTGTATGAGAAATAATATGCCTTTACCAAAAAATGTGGGCTGACATTACGCTGCATCAACTTCTGTTTGCTCTTCAACTTCAGTTTTTCGCTCTACGTTTTCTATCGGGCAAAAATTTTTATCTTGAGCTTTGCAACAATTTTCAACATAAGTTTTAGGCAGATGGATTACAAATATCTTACCTGCACAAAGTCGTACCGTTGTAACATGCTTTTATTTATACTTTAAAGAAATTTAATGAAACATAAAATGAAAACACTTATTGAGAATAAGGACTATGAAGTGATCAGGCGGTTGCTTTCAAATAATCCAAACCTGGCAAATGAAGGCATCACTATACCCTACGATAGTAAGTGTGCATCGAAGGCTCATCCTCTGCATCGGATTTGTGATGCTGTTTTTGCAAAAAAAATACAGATGAGGAAGCTATTGAAATTGCAAAAATACTTTTAGAATTTGGAGCCAATATTGATGGAGATAAAATAAAAGAGAACAAAGATACACCTCTTATGGCTGCCGCCAGTCTTCATGCCGAGCAATTAGGTATTTTTTATATAGAGAATGGTGCAAATATTCATTATGCAGACCGCGACGGTGCTACAGCTTTACATTGGGCAGCTTTTTGTGGAAGAGATAAATTGGTAGAAAGACTAATTCAGGAAAAAGCAGCAATTGATCAACGTGACACATCTTATAATCCACCCCGCTTGACTGTGCAATTCAACCATTAATGACAGATGATAAATTTAACACATATCATCAGCTGTCTTGTATCAAATTGCTATTAAAAGCCGGAGCAGATGTCAGCGCATTGAATAATGAGCCAATTCAATATTTACACTTCTTAGCCAAAGATGATTTAGAATTAAAAAAACTGTTGAATTAAACTTTTAAAGTGAAACCGCATTGCATCTTTTTTATATCCTTCTGCCTTTCGGTCTTTATTGACTTTCAGACTTCCCAACTTTGTAGACTTTTCATTAACATCCTTTTGAAAACAGCAGTGCTATGAACTTTGTACCTTTGCGGCCGTTATTATAATTATGAAGCAATTCAATGTTCCAAATATTTATCGCAGTTCGCTAATAAGTGCAGTAAAGAATAAACGCAGGCAGCAGGATAAACTAAAAAAAGATTTCTCTCCAACATTACTCGATTTTGGTGCCGTGCAAATTTTTCTTGCACGTCACTTTGGCTTTTGCTATGGTGTAGAAAATGCAATTGAGATTGCATTCAAAACAATTGAAGAAAACAAAGAGAAAAGAATTTTTTTATTGAGCGAGATGATCCATAACCCTCAGGTAAATGCTGACCTTACTAATCGGGGCGTTCAATTTTTGCAGGATACTTACGGCAAACAAATTGTGCCGTTTGATGAACTTACAAATAACGATATAGTAATTATTCCTGCATTTGGGACTACTTTGGAAATTGAAAATTTATTAAAGGAAAAAGGCATTCAAATAGAGAAGTATAATACCACTTGCCCATTTGTTGAAAAGGTTTGGAACCGAAGTGAACAAATTGCACAAAAGGGTTACAGCATTATAGTACATGGCAAACCAAAACACGAAGAAACCCGTGCAACATTTTCACATGCTTCATTACATACAGCAACAGTTGTAGTGAGTGATATGAAGGAAACAATTGAATTTGCTAAATACATTACAGGAGGAAAACCTCCAGAACAATTTTACACTGAATTCAAAGGAAGACATTCCCAAGGATTTGATTTAACAAAGGATCTGCAACGCATTGGTGTAGTAAATCAAACTACACAGCTTGCATCAGATACGCAGGCTATTGCTGAATACTTAAAATCAGTAATGATAAAGCATTACAATTTGGATGAGTCAACTATCGGCGAAAGGTTTGCAGATACGAGGGACACGTTGTGTTATGCGACCAACGATAATCAAACTGCTGTTACAGGCATGCTGGAAACAGAAGCAGATCTTGCCATTGTAGTGGGTGGTTATAACAGTAGTAATACTTCTCATCTCGTAGAGTTATGCGAAGAAAAATTACCTACTTATTTTATAAATTTTGCTGATAAAATAATTTCAGATAAAGATATTTTACATTGTAACTGGCGAACCAAAGAAGAAAAAATAACTTCAGATTATTTGCCTGCTAAACAACCTGTAAGAATTTTAATAACCAGCGGCGCAAGTTGCCCTGATGCCGTAGTAGAAGAGGTGATAGAAAAGCTGGTAAGTTTTTATAAAGCAGAAAATAAATTACAAACAATTACAGAATATTTTCTTTAGTATCTCACTAATTGTTTTCCTCTAACGATTAGTTTATAGCCTTGCCTTTTTAATGAAATGTTTTGTTTGTATATACTCTCTTCATGCCTTCGCTTTCTGTAAGCTGCAAATATGTCTTTATATGTTAACACACCTACAACTTTCTTCTTATTGTTTCTGTCAACAACAGGCAGGTAATCTACATTAAAACGATCCATTACGTCAACAGCAAAACTTAATTGGCTATTATTATAAACATAAATATTTTTTTCACTGATCAAATTCGCGATAATTGTATCCGGAGGCAAATTTGTTTGTTGTATCTGGTTTAATTGCACAGTGCCAATCAGGTTTTCATTTTTATCTACTACACCCATTGTTTCAAATGAATTTCCTTTTGATGATTCGGATATCCAATTTTTTCACTTCCTGCAATGTATTTTCGGCACTCAATATTTCAATATCTTCTTCCATAACTGTTTGCACACTTACCCTCTGCAAAATATCAGGTTCATAAACATCAGGAGTAAACACTCCACGGCGTTTAATCTTTTCAGTCATTATGGTACCATGCCTCATTAAAAAAAAAGAAACAAAATAGGATGCGATGCAAGCGCCTAACAATGGCAATAAACCATGTGGTTGCAAAGTTGTTTCAAAGGCAAAAACGATAGATGTTAATAAAGCCCTTGAAGCTCCTGCAAACATTGCAGCCATCCCTATTAATGCGCAGGTTGGAAGATTAATATCTGTGAAAGGAAAAATATTTTGTACCATTATTCCTAATAACACACCAAACGCACCGCCAATAGTTAACAAGGGTGCCAGGGTTCCTCCTGATGTACCGCTTCCCAAAGAAACAGACCATGATAAAAATTTCAACAAACATAAACCTAATACCAGGTTAATCGCAAGCTTACCTGATAGCAGCTTCTGTACCAAATAAAGCGAAATGCATACCTGCACCTGTAACACATGCCATTGCTACAGGTATAATAGATCGAGGTGAAAATTCAAATAATAATACGGCTGAAACGGGTGTTCCAAAAAATAGCCGACATCCCTGCTGTTGCTCCAGCCGTCAGCATAACTTTTCTTTCGCTTGCAGTAATGTGCATAATCTGTCCTGCAACAGAACCTAATGCACCACCTGTTGCAATAATAGGTCCTTCTGCACCAAATGGCCCACCAGTACCAATTGAGATTGCTGAAGAAATTGGCTTTAAAAACGTGATCACTGGTTTTATCCTACTTTCATTTGTCAATACCTGCTCCATCGCTTCAGGTATACCATGACCACGAATAGCTGCTGAACCAAATCTTGCCATAATGCCAACTATTAATCCACCAATAATGGGTACGATGATTACAAACAAACCAAGATGATTATTAGCAGGACTTGAATTTGCAAAAGAAAACTTTCCGTAAAAAGAAATGTTGGTAAAAAGATTAATGAGCAACACAAGAAACTTTGCAACAGCGCCAATCATAATGGCATTTACAATTGCCTGAAAAAGCTCTTTTATCAACGATTTCTTTTTTGATTCAAGTGCATCTACCTGGGAAGAGGTATCTACCGAAACTGAAACAGCAATAGCATCTGATCTTTTAGGATCTTTCAAAGACCGCATAGAACAATAGATTTTACGAATAAAAAATGAATAGAAGGTTGAATTATGAGAAGCGCAAAGGTATGAAGCAATAGCCAAAACTGAGATAGTAAATCTATGTTTAAAGCGAGGAATCATTTATGCATCAATAAACAATGCTTTTAATTCAGGAGTTGGAATCCAACATTCTTCTTTTTTTCCAAACCATTTATAACGATTGCGTGCAATAAAATTATACACAGCATTGCGAAGAAAGGGAGGTATGATTATAAAGCCATAGAGCAAAGGCCATAGTCCTTTTAATTTTTTTGCAACACGCAAAGCACCTGATGATCTTGTATATATTTTTCCATCTTCAAATAAAATGAAGGAGTGAAATTGATCAACAGGCAAACCAAAATGTTTCATTAATTTTTGTCCAAATTCACTCTGTAAAGAAGCAAAACGAAACTGATGTTTAGGATCATGTTTAATAATAAACTGAACAACGATGCTGCATAAATTACAAACGCCATCAAAAAGAATGACAGGATTTTTAATTTCTCTCAAATCATACATCATTCAAAATTAGGTAAGGATTTGTGGGGATACAAATCCATGCAGATCGCCTTTTTGTTCATCAACATTTGATATTTTTTGCAACAAAATGATATGGAAATAAACAAAAAAGGCCGTAAAATCATGATTTTACCAGCCTTTTGATGCGTTTGTAAGAATTAAGGTCTGGATGACTGAACGCACCAAAAGTTTTTAATATCCTATTTATCAATCTGTTGCAAAAATACTTTTTTTGAGTTCACCTGTTTGTTCACTTAAATAAAACAATGAAAATTGTACCAATCAAAGATAACAAATCATATGATTCGAACAGACTTCTGTAATTAAATCGACCTATACCTAGTGCATGCATTTTTCGGAAAAATAATAGTCGCTTATACAATCCGCTGATCAATTGCTTTTGCCACAGCTTCTGTGGCAGAATAATGCTTACCAACGCAACCTGCCTTTAGAAAAGAAACGGAAAGCAAACTGCTCTAAAAAAACAAAGGGAAAGCAAAGAAGATAACATGAAATTTTTAAACAAAGAAGAAGCCTTTCTTTCAAAGAAAAATATCGGGACATCAACAATATAAACTCAAAAAACTTTTCACGCCAAAGCGAGCGACAGTAAAGTCGAGTATTAGATATTTCCTACGTCAAAGGTTTATATCCATATATCCAATCTGTTTTTTTGATTACCCCCTTGATGAAGAAGCTCATTACGTGGTCTCTTAACCATACAGCTACACGATTGGGTTTGGATTTTGAATTGCCGATTTTTCTTGATTGCTTCACTATTTTTTCTACACGCTTTTGCCTCTGCTGCTGAAAGCATTTAAAGGCAATTTCAGGTGAATTAAATTTCTGCAGGCAATTAGATAATACCACAGTATCTTCCAGTGCAAGCGAAGCGCCTTGCCCTATATGTGGTGATGTCGCATGGGCGGCATCTCCTTGTACCAATTTTCAAGTCTTGGAATATCATATACCGGGTAAGCAATTATTTCTTTGGAAGCATTGATGATTCTGGAAAATACAGGGTCATCATTTTTATGAATGTCCAGAAGACGATTCTTTATCTCCTCTTTCAAAGTCGTTTGCGTTTCATATTTGGAAGGTTCATTTTCCCTGTAATAATTATTAAACCACCAAATCTCCCCTTGATTTGATACGCTGTAGGCGAAGAACCCTCTTTCACCGAAAGTCATATTAATACAATCCAGCGGAGCGGGTAATTCAGGTAAACGGGCATAACCACCTGTTGAAATATTTTTAGTGTATGTTGGTTTTGCCGCAGTGGGGAAAATTTTTTTTCTTATGGTTGAAAAAGTACCATCACAAGCTATGAGTATATCGCCGTATTCATTAGAACCATCTTCAAATTCTGCCTGTATATGCGTTTGCATTGCCTCAATGCCAACACATTTTTTTTGAAAATGAATTTTAATTCCCGCTTCTTCAGCCGCACTTTGTATAATTTTATTTAAATGAGCTCTTTTGATCTGAATTGTTTCACAACCATACTTTTCTTTTTGATAATCCGATGAAAATTTTGCAATCTGTCTGCCTTTCTGGTTATAAAATCGCATAGAGCCCGATGTATATTCTTCTTTTAATTTATCTAAAGACAGGAACATTTTTAAAATATTTAAGCCGTTTGGTGTGATGCCTAAAAATGCACCTTCACTGTTATTGTTCTCTAAGCGTGACTCAAATATTTCAACATCGTATCCAAGATATTTAAGTTGAATTGCCATGACAGGTCCCGCTATACCCGCTCCAATAATGATAGCTTTCATATAAATTGGTTTATTTGATTTTGTTTGCAAAAATGTTATAGGATAAAATAGTGTGCAAGAAGATATCGGCATATAGCCTGCTAGCGCAGGTGAAGGAAACGCGAAAGGTGAGTGATATATTCATGCAAATAAAAAAATAGTTTGCAACCGGCATTCAACGAATTAACAGCCGAAGTATCCGTCACGCTTCCAGTCTTTATTGGTGTTGTCACAACAAAAGGTGAGATGATGAGGGAAAATGAACTTCATCGAATCAATATCAATATACGCGATCAGCCATTAACGAACCCGTGCAGCCATTAGGGAGCCAGGCAATGGGAGTTATTTCCAACACTTTGAGTGTCAGAGACACTGAGTCCCTAATTCTTCCGGAAATTCTATCGCTATAACTACTCCGTTTTCGTTTTTAATGTTCAAGCTGGCGCCTAATTGCCCGGCCAGCCCCTTTATAAGATTCATTCCCAATGATTGATTTGGCTTACTGTCAAAATCTTCTGAAAATCCAACGCCATTATCTGTGATGCTAAGAAGAATGTTGTTAGCAGGGGTATAATTCATGAAAATATTAACTATGCCGTGCGTGTCAGGCGGAAAAGCATATTTGATAGAATTAGTAATAGCTTCAGTTAAAATCAACCCAACGGGTACGGCTTGTGATACATCCAACATTATGGGTTCTACATCAAATTCAAAAGAAACAAATGCCTGTGTTTCGAAACTATCTCTAAGATAGCTGATCAATTCATGAATATAAAAACGCATGTCCACAGAGGCTACATTGTCTGACTGGTACAGCTTTTCATGAATAAGAGATATTGTATAAATTCTATGCTTACTTTCGCGAATAGCTGTAAGTGCTGCGTTATCTTTAAGATACCAGGCTTGTGTGTTCAACAAGCTCATTATAATCTGTAGATTATTTTTTACTCTGTGGTGGATTTCTTTCAGTAACCATTCTTTTTCTTTCAGCAAATTGTCCTTTTCAACAATCAAATTTTCCAGTGCTATATTTTTCTTATTAATTTCCTGCTGCTGTATTTCCAGTGCTTCTTTTTGAGCTATCACCTCGTCTGTTTGCTTACGGACCTGTTTTTCAAGTTTGATTTTTTGTGCCTTAACAGAGTGCATTTGTATTTTGAGATAAGAATAAATACATGCTGCTATTACAATTACTCCCAGTATTTCAAACCACCATGTTAGCCAAAAAGGTGGAATAATCTGCAAGCCTTGCGGGGCACCAATATGTTCAAACCTTAGGTTTTGAGCAATACCCAAAAAGGGAAGAAATATCAGGAGAAATACCAGGGCTTGTAATAAATGCTTCATTTTTAAAGATTGCAATTGAGCATATTCCTTACTTTAAGCATATCCATCAGAGGATCATTACACCTTTCATAAAAGGGCTTGTAAGGGCATACAATCTACTATAAACAATACAATCAACAATTGACAAATGAAAGGTTTTATTGTATAAATTATCGAAATAAAATAATGTGCTCTTACGATGTTTCATCTATACTGGATATGGTGTAAAAACTGGGTTTATTTAAGCAGGGTGAATTGCAAATATGGCGTAGCTGTTGCGTTGCACTCTGGTACTTTTTCCGCACTTTTCAACAAAATAAAAAATTTGCTAATTAATCACTGCAAGAAAATAAAAATTATTTCCCTCTCTTAAAAAGGGAAAAATACAAGAATTGCCATCATTTGTCAATTGCTCTTTCATTGCTCGTCTAATAGTTTTGTATCATAATTTATTACCATAATAATTATAAGAAGACTTGAAAGGTTTTGACACAGGTCCAATTTTACCAGTAGGTATTCAAAATAAATTTTCAATTACTTTAAAACATTTTAAAAATGAAACATGATTATACAATAGAAATACTACTTCCTTCTGAATTTTCCTCTTCTTACTGGAATCAGAAGCGGCTGGTAAAATGGCTGACAACAACTGTACAATCCATAATTGTAGAACAGCAAGTAAGAGCAAAGAAAATATTTCTTAGTGCAATGAAAGATACACCGGCAATTTACATGTCATAAATCATAAAGCGATTTTTTACTTTAATACAATCTTTCTTCTTATTTTATTCTTTAATTCTGTTTAAAATTGCTACAGCATAAAACATCAGGTAAAATTCTTTCAATCTTTAAAGGCGTTAAATAAATAAACGGTATCCTTGTAATGATGAGGGACCATTGGAATAAGAAGCCCAATATTCAAAAATTACTTAGCAGTATACTTATAAAAACATATCAATATGCAATCACTTCCGCTTACAGTACGAAGATCGATTGAACTTATCGGTCTCGTTGCATTGGCCATAGTTATAATCAATGGGCAGCAAATTATTATGCCTATGCTTTTGGCCTTTTTTATGGGTATTGTTTTATTGCCTGTTTACAGGTTCCTGAAGAGCAAAAAAATTCCGGAATCTATAGCAATATTCCTCTCAATCCTCCTGATGATTATTATCACAGCACTGATCATAGTTTTCATCAGCTCACAAATAAAACCAGTAATGGATGATTTTCCCACTATTAAACAAAACATGGGAAAGCATCTTAACTCACTGAGTGCGTGGTTCAGCGAAAAAACAAATATCTCTGCCCAGCAGCAAACAGCGTTCATTAATGACCAAAGCCAGAAAATACTTGACTATGCAGGCAGCATTTTAGGAAGTGTAGCGGGTTCCCTGGGTTCTACACTCGTTTTTTTTGGGCTGCTGCCTATTTATACTTTCCTCATACTATTTTACAAAGACATATTGGTAAAATTTATTTTCCTCAGTTTTCCGCCGGATAATCATAGGAAAATCAAAGAGGTGCTTACCCAATCTGAATCTATCATTAAAAGCTACATTATAGGATTATTGATACAAATTACATACATTACTATTTTGCTTGGCGGCGGGTTATTAATTTTCGGGATACCTCATGCTTTGCTCATCGGTATAATATTCGCCATACTAAACCTGATACCCTATGTAGGCCCCTTGTTTGGAAATATTATAGGCGTACTGCTTACACTTAGTTCTTCATCAGAACTTGGTCCTGTTATAACGGTCCTGATAGTTATAGCAGTAGTTCAGTTTCTTGATAACAATATTCTTCAGCCACGCATTGTAGGTGGCAAGGTAAGCATCAATGCACTGGTATGTCTTGCAGGTGTTTTTATAGGTGGCGCTTTGGCGGGCATGGCGGGCATGTTCCTTTCATTGCCTGTTATTGCAGTTATGAAAGTGATCTTTGACAGAACAGGGGAGTTTAAAAAATGGGGTATTTTATTTGGTGACGAATTACCTGTAAATAAAAATGAAAAAAATATCATTAAGCAAGAAAACACTAAACCTGCCGCTGACAATAATAAAATTGATTTAGTATAATTTTATGACCCAGGCGCTTGAATATAAATTTCCTTTCTGAAAAAAGTATAAACAGTATCATATCAAAAGAAGGCAAAGCTGAATTAGTTTTTATTTATCTCTTCGCCCAATAGTTTTTTCCATTCAGGATGGCGTTTAATATAGGCGACTACCATTGGACAATATGGTTTTAGTTTGAGATTGTTTTGCTCAATATAAGTGAGTGCTTTTTCGATAATAGCTGTTGCTGCTCCCTTACCTTCGAGTTGTGGTGGTACTTCGGTATGAATCAGTATTATTTTCCCCGGCACCTGCAGATATTCAATGAAGGCTGTGTATCCTCCAACCTTCATTTCAAAACGATGGTCTTTTTCATTTTTTATCAGTGGAAGATCTTTATATTCCTCTTTCATATTGTTGCTGTTTCATGATCAGTAATTCAAACTTCCGAATACACCGTTTTTATAATCGGCGAAAGCTTGCTCAATTTCTTCTTCTGGATTCATTACAAAATTATCTTTAGTAGCAACAGGTTCATTAATGGGTTCGGCCGAATATGGAGAATCTTTTTTGCATAACTAAAAATAAATATAAAAAATCATGGGAGCAAGCAGTATTATCTGCAGGTCCCATGATATAGTGATAATGTAATCCGCCATACTTGCTATTCTGGACTCTGGATTGGTTCGTATATCTTCTTCCGTGTTCATTACAAAAAATCAACTAATATTTTTCACTTTTGTATTCCTGCTTTTTTAGTATGATGTCACAAAGTGAAATATTCAAAATCCAATTTTTATATTATCCGGTTAACCAAACTTCTGCTCCCAGAATTTCCTGATTTTTTTATTTAATAAATTATGTGAATTATCATTTTCGTGGCCGCAGGTTTGGAGCAATATGCCTTTCATCCTCTCTGCAAAACATTCAATAGCATAAATCATATTTTCCTGCAATAAACAACAATCTGCATCAAAAGCATATATTTCAAGAATCGCAAAATCTTCTGCTTTGAAAAAAGATTTTGATTGCGGACAAAAAAGTTTGTTATTCAATATGTAAAAGTCTGATGTAAAACCATTCTTATGGGGTGCAGCGATGGCATCAACAATTGTGGCGAAAGAATGCTTGATATTTTCGTTTCTTTTATTTTCCCACATACTTCATAATTTATTTTTCAACAATAGTCGCGACCCTGCGTTAATTATTGTCGCTCGTTTAGCCCATATTTATAAAAAATGCAGGTGCTAAAAGACCTGACGAGGCCGGGAATCGTCAGGTCTGGTGGGCAAAAAATCGAAGACTCAGTGCTTATGGCTTTCCTTCGCTTTGTGTTTTGCAATGGCAGAATGTTCTTTAATCATCAAATCCATGCATCTTTGGTAAGTCCCAATTTCTTTTGAATTCTGCCCAATAATTCTTGTTCCTTTCCTTCAACATACTTCAGATCGTCATCTGTAAGTTGCCCATACTTTTGCTTGAGGGTCCCTTTCAACTGATTCCAGTTTCCTCTTAATAATTGCGCACTCATGATTTTTGTTTTTAAATCTATTGTTTATTTGAAGATTTCAATATGACTGCTTCGTCACCCTTTAGCTCATTACCCTTGTCATCCACCTTTACCAAAGTGACGCTGTCTTTTAGCAGGTACATGTATCCTTTACTTTTGTCATCCAGCACCATATCGTACAATGCAACACCGTTCACTTCCCCATTCGGTTTGGGAAGAATTTTGTAATTCCCTGCACCTTCATAACGCTGAGTAACACTGTCCTTCCTGTTTAGATAAACTTCATTAAGATAAAATCTTCCCGTGGTATCCTCCACGCTTCTGACGAATTTGATCTGGGTGTTGATTTGTTGGTTCAGTTTGTAAGGCCTTGCACCGTTATAAAAAGTAACGATCGTATCGTTGCTGACTGCCTGGGTAACCTCCGCTACAGGTTCTTTAACCCTGGATTTATTTTCTCCCGAATTACAGGAGGCAGCTGCCATAATCAATACAAAACAACTTAAATAGCACAGCTTTTTCATGTCCGAATTTTTTATTGTGATCAATTGATACTTCCGGCACTATGCATGTTGGAAGCTCTTTCCTATATCCGTTGCGGTTTTCTTGACAGATTTTAATTTGAAAGCAAGTACGAGATTGAATATACCTGCAATCAGAAAAGCTGTACCCGACCATGTGATGATGCTTATTACACCTGCTGCAGGATAATAGAGAACAAGGAATGCACATATCATTGTGAGGATGCCGCCGAACAGTAGCCAGCCCCAATCGGGCATGCCCATCGTCTTTAGATCGAACGATATCCCAATCAAATAAAATGCTGCAAACATTAGCCAGAAGCCAAGAATATACGGAAGTGTAACCATGGTGACTTGCGGGTAAGCGAGTAAATAAATCCCAATAACCACATCAATTATTCCACCGGCAAGGGTCCAGCCCCATCCCTTAAGAATATTGCTATTTGCCGTGGAAAAAAAGATTTGGGAAAAACCGGAGCCAAGGATGACCAGGCTAAACAGGATGCTTAATCCTGCGTATCCTGCCGCTGGTTGATAAAAAATAGCTACTCCGGCAACAATCAGTAACAATCCTTTGATAATAAACCACCACCAGTTTTTTACATCTGCCGTGATGGCGTCAAAAATAGTACTCATAAATTTTTTGTTTAAAAATGATAAAATAAGATTTCTTGATAAGCTCTAAATCTCCGCGGAAAACTTAAAGCAAATTTAGACACGGACATAGCCTGTAAAAATGGACAAATGCTCAGAACATTTGCATAAATTACCGGTTATTCTTCTATTGATTTCGTGGAAGTGTGCGACGCAACGAAAGCATTAAAATAGTAATACAGCCGTGTAAAAAATTTATTCGCCAATACTATTCTCTTGAAAGTATTTGAAGAAACTTGTTTTAAAATAGATGAAATAAGAACGATTCAATGTCGCAGAAACGTTTCAACAAATTCCGGTCATAGAAAAATTCATTAGTTTAAGCAACTCCTTTGCAGCCATAACATTTCATAGCAATTTTTATGAGCCTGAGCAATTGGATTTTTGTATTTGCCAGTGTATGATTTTGATTCTTTAATTTTCTCTGAAACTTTCCAATCACAAATTTTCAGTCTAACTTTATACAAAAGGTTCATAACTATGGCAAGGCCATTTTTATGAATTTGATATTTACCATTCTTCTGGCATGGAAACCTATACATGTCCAACACTACCGGTAATTGTATGAATAAAAAAATTCTGATTGCAGAAGATGAATTTATTGTAGTGGATGATCTGCAATTAACACTGAAGCGTGTGGATTTTTATGTTTGCGGCATTGCGGCTTTTGTAACATGAAGCAAGAGAAATGATCAAAAAGAAAAAGCCGGGGCTCGTATTATTGGATATACATCTGAAAGGAAAATTAAGTGGCATTGAACTTGCCAAAGAATTAAAAGAGGAAAATATTGCATTTATCTATCTCTCTGCCAATTCGAACAAACAGATCATGGAATCTCCAAAGGCGACCGATCCCTCAAAATGAAAAAGCTGGGCATACGAAGAACCGGCAATTAGTTCTTAGCTGATTTTGATAATTGAGTGATTGTACATTTTATTCAAAAAAATAATAGCTATGTCAAGACGTTATCTTATAAATCTATTATTACCAATTCTTTTTGGATGGGTTCATGTATATGCACAAACGCAACAATTAAACACCGACCGCCAGAGGTTACTGCTCCAACTGAGCTCTACCTTTTATCATGTGGTGAGGCAAAACCAGGTCGACCTGGACAGCGCATTGGTTTCAGCCAGCCACAGTTTAAACATCAGCAGACTTGCATTGATTGATTTAAATGAGGGTGAGCTTATAGCTGATGCCCCGAAAACAGATGGCAACAACAATGTTTTTCAATATTTATATAAACTATTGAATCAAAGCAAAGGGACGAAACATGTTCGATTACTTAATATAATCGGGGCTTTGTTTGTCTTTCAGCCTGGCAATCGTCCCGGAGATTTAGATAGTGCAGGGTTCTATTTGCAAAAAGGACAGAGGGAGGCATTGGCAGCGGGGGACTCTAATGAACTTTGCATGAATCTCTGTTACCTGGGAAAATATTATTTTGAAAAAGGAGCATCGCAAACGGCAGATTCCTGCTTTAAAATGGCAGTAACCTACTGTAAAAAAAATGGCAAGAATCTAAATGAAGCAAGGGCTTGGGACTTTTGGGCTCTTTATTCCCCTTATCCCTCTTATCCTTTGACTAAGAGGATAAACTATTGCGAGAATGCTTTGAAATTGTACAAGCAGCTTAACAAGACAGAAGCCGAAATTAATGTACTCACTAATCTCTCCTATCTTCAATTTGCAGCCAGCCGCATAGGCAAATCAATGACGGCCATTAGAGAAGCTTTTGAACTGGAAAAAATGATCAATTTTCCATACGTGCATTATACAACCGATATGATGTCGTTGATTTATTCCCACCAAAATGACCCTGCAAATCATTTAAATTATGCATTACAATCAATCAGGTCTGTTGAAGCTACGAAAGACAGTTTTGCTTATGCACAGTTCTGCTCAAGGGTAGGCGAGGCTTATGAGCATATGGAAGGTAAATTAAACGAATCACTTGAGTGGTATCTGAAATCCCTGAATGAATACAAAAAAAAGGCTGATCAACAAATGTATACGGAATTGTTAAACGTAAATGGGTTGATGATTGCATTAGGAAAAGACCGCGAAGCTGTTACCCTGGCTCAGTCATTATTAAAGCAGTATCCGCCTGATAACCCAGGGGATAAACAAAATCTATTTTTAGCTTTAGGCGACGGTTACCGAAGCTTAAAAGAAAACGCGCTTGCAGAAAAATATTACTGGGAAGCTGAAAATTTAAAAAAGGATGTGGAACGCCTGTTTGGTGATAAATGGAGCAAAACTATGTATTACAAGATCGGTTTTTATTATTTCAGCAGGAAACAATTTGAAAAAAGCAAGGGGTATTTTATGAAAGTATTAGGCGATACAGCGCTTTCCGATCTCGTGGTTGACAATATTGCGGAAATTCATAAAGCATTATACAGTATTGACTCAGCCGCAGGCCGCAACGCTGAAGCCTCAGAACATTTGAAAAAATATACCGTCTTAATGGACTCTATTTACAGTGAAAATCAAAGTAAACAAATTGAGCAGTTAAAGATTCAGTATGAGACGGAGAAAAAGGACAATGACATAAAATTTTTGAAGCAACAGGAGGAAATTCAGCAATCACAGCTTACACAAACCAGGCTCACTAAAAATATAGTTATTGCAAGTATCATCGTATTGGCTTTGTTACTGGCATTATTGTACAGCCGTTACCGGATCAAGCAACGAAGCAACAAACAACTTGAGACAAAACAACATGAGATCAATCAAAAAAATTCCGAGCTGGAAAATTTAATAAAAGATAAAGATGAACTGATTGCCGACAAAGATGTTTTGCTCAAAGAAAAAGAATGGCTGATCAAAGAAATCCACCACCGCGTGAAAAATAATTTGCAAATGGTCATCAGCTTGCTGAATACACAATCGAAATACCTGGATAATAAAGAAGCAATAGCTGCCATTGGCGAAAGCAGGCATCGCATGCAGGCCATGTCATTGATTCATCAGAAACTTTACCAGGGGGAAAATACAGCGATTGTTAACATGCAAAACTATATAAGGGAGTTAACAGGATATCTCAGAACCAGTTTTAATACAAATAAGAGAATTTATTTTGATCTGCAGGTGAAGGATATTGAACTGGATATTGCACAGGCCATACCGATCGGCTTAATTTTAAATGAGAC
>WNFY01000249.1_pt1 | contig 44972 bp, 38 predicted proteins | sample 5400091 | NCBI WGS metagenome assembly WNFY01 (sample SAMN13153364, study PRJNA577476) | soil metagenome | isolation source: 60 cm soil or saprolite under grassland replicate 1 | place: USA:California | collected 2016-06-15 | reverse complement strand
CCCCTTGCTGTACGCGTAGGCCATGTCCACATGGAACGTCTCATCCGGACCCGTGAACGGCGGATACAACACCGTGCACATCCCCAGCAACGCCACATGCAGCCCGGTCACCACCCACACCAACACCGGAACCCGCCGAACCCGACGATGCCGCCGACGTGCACCCGGCGCGCCGGGCGGCCGGCCCTGGCCGTCCGGGGCCGCGTCCGGAGCCGCCGGCGCCGAACGGTCCACCGCCGACCCACGCTCCGACCGCGCCGCCGGCCCGCGAGCATCGGGCAGGTCCGGTTCCGGTGGTCCGGGCACGGCCGGGAGCGGGCTGGTGTCGGTGCCGGCTCCGGCGCCGCGCGGGCTCTCGGTCGTCATCGGATTCCCCTGGCGGCCTCAGTCCGCCGAGTCGAGCCCCGATCCGTCGGCGGCCGGCGCCCCGGCGGGCGGCGCACCGACCTCGTCCGGCTCCTCGTCCGAGAACGCCTCGTCGGACTGGTCCTTCTCGGCCAGCAGTGACTGCCGGAACGTGGCCAGGTCGATCTCCACGCCCAGCCGGATGCTCTCCTGCGCGGCGAACATGCAGGTGGTGGCGAGCGAGGCGGCCTGCCAGCCGAGCAGCGTGTTCGGCCTGCCCTGGATGGCCCGGACGAACTGGTCCAGCTCCTCGGCGTGGCCCATCGACTTCCGCAGGCCGGTGCCCTGCTTCTGCACCTTCTGCCCGTGCAGCGTCAGCTTCGCGAAGTCGTCCAGGATGGCGATCTGGCCGCGGCCGAGCACGGTCAGCCGTTCCCGGGGGAAGTGCGCGGCGCCGCTCTCGTTGAACACGATCGTCGCGACCGCGCCGTCGTAGTGCAGGGTCACCGCGAAGTTGCACAGGGTGCGCAGGTCGTCAGGAGTCTTCCCGAGCGCTCTCGCGGTCACCGAGACCGGCTCCTTGCCGATCAGCAGGTTGCACAGGTCGATGAAGTGCTCCCCCTCGGTGATCAGCCGGCCGCCGCCGTCGATCGGGTCCAGCGTCCAGTGATCGGCCGGCACGAACGGCTGGGTGATGACGTACTCGACGAAGTCGATGTCGCCCTCGATCGAGCCGCGCAGCGTCTCGACCATCGGCGAGTACCGCCGGTTGAGCCCGAGGGTGACCAGGCTGTGCCGACCGTCCACCAGCTTCAGCAGCTCGCTGAAGTCATCCAGCCGAGTGACCATCGGCTTCTCCACGAACACCGCCTTCTCGGCCTCGATGGCCTTCCGGATGTGCTCGTAGTGCTCGGGCTGGCTGGAGCAGACCAGCACGCCGTCGGTACCGGGGTCGCGGAGCAGCTCGTCCACGTCCGTGGTGATCGCGGTCGCGTCCAGGTGCTCGGCCACCACCGAGGCGTTCCGGCCGGTGGCCGAGGCGATGCCGCGGAGCTCCACGTCGCGCATGGACCGGAGGTTGGGCAGGTGCTTGCTGAGCACGTGGTTGCCGAAGCCGATGAGGGATATGCCAACCTTCCCGTCCCGCTTGGGCCGGGGCGCGATCTCGATCGTCCGCCGGCGGTCCGGGTCGGGGCCGTAGGAGATGAGCGCGGCCACCCCGCCGGACAGCCCGCCGGCGCGGACCGCGTCGAACGCCTGCTGCGCGTTCTCCACCGGGAAGACGCCGCCGATGAGCGGCTCCAGGGAGATGGCTCCGGTGCCGATCTGCCGGACGAACTCCTCCAGGTTCCGCTTCTCGGTCCACCGGACGTAGCCGAACGGGTAGTCGACCCGGCCCTTGTCGTAGCTCGCGTGGTAGCTGCCCGGCCCGTACGCCCGCGAGTACCGCAGGTCGATCTCCCGGTAGAGGAAGTTCTTCGGGTGGATGTCCAGCTTGACGTAGCCCACCAGGACCACCCGGCCCTGCCGGCGGGTGATCTCCATCGAGGCGTTGATGATCTCGGCCGAGTCCGAGCTTGCGCAGATCACCGTCGCGTCGACGCCGTTCTTGCCGGTGAAGTCGAGAACGCGGCGCTTCCAGTCCGGGTCCCGGGGGTCCACGACCAGTGCGGCGCCGGCCTCGGTGGCCAGCTCGTTCGCCCGCGGGCTGATGTCGATCCCGACCACCACGCAGCCGGCCGCCCGGGCGATGCGGGCGGCGAGCTGGCCGACCAGCCCGAGCCCGTAGATCGCCACGGTCTCGCCGAACTGGAGGTCCGCGCGGCGCAGCGCCTGGGTCGCGATGCCGCCGACGGTCACGAACGCGGCGTGCCGCAGGTCGACCCCGGCCGGCACCGGCACCACGTGGTTGATCGTCGGCGCGGCCACCTCGGCGTGCCCGGTGGCCGCGTACGCGACGGTCTGGCCGATCTCGAACCCCTCGACCCGCTCACCGAGCGCCAGGACGGTGCCCGCGCCGCTGTAGCCGATCTCCCGCGGGGTGATCATTTCGTGCCAGACCCGCCGGGCCGTCTGGCTCACCCCGGTGGCGAACACCGTCTGCTTGACGACGTGCCGCATCCAGGGATCGGAGACCGTCTGCTTGACCAGCTCCATCGGGGTCTTGGCCAGCGTCCCGCTCTCCGTGCCGGAGCTGATCAGCGAGTAGTGGCCCTGGACCAGGACCTGGTCCGGTCCCAGGTGCGGGACCGGCAGCTCGAGGACGCTGACGCGGCCACGGCGGTCGATGACTCTGCGGAACACCTGCTTCATCGGGGCGGGCGCCTTCCTCGGCCGGTCGGTACCTGGTAACGGAACGTGTCATGTCTAGCATGAGGCGCCGGGCGGCCGGCTCGCGCCCTTGCTAGTCTCGGCCGGCCGTGTCGACGGGCGGGGTCACGATGCGAGGTGCCAGTGGTGGAGGAGACGCGGACGACGACCGTCGGACGGGCCAGCCCGGACGTCGGCGACGTCCTGGAGCGGGTGTTCGGCACCGCCCGCGCGGACCAGTACGAGGGGTACTCCAAGCACGACGCGCTGAACGCGCGCTGGCTGGAGCGGCTCGCCGGTGAGTCCCGGATCCGCCGGCTGGCGGCGATCCAGCTCGTCATGCGCAGCCCGGTCGACGTCCGCCTGCTGGTCCGGGTGCGGAAGGCGCGCAACCCGAAGGGCCTCTCCCTGTTCGCCCGCGCGCTGCTCGCCCGGCACCGGATGACCGGGTCCGAACAGGACGCGGCGGAGGCGCGGGAGCTGCTGGACTGGCTGGTCGCCCACCCCTCGCCGGGCTTCGCCGGGCCGTGCTGGGGCTACCCGTACCCGTGGCAGGACGTCGGGTTCTTCGCCCCGCGGAGCTTCCCGAACCGGGTGGTGACCTCGTTCGTCGGTCAGGCGCTGCTGGACGGGTACCAGACCGTGCGGGAGCCGCGCTACCTGGACGCCGCGGCACAGGCCGTCCGGTTCCTGCTGGACGCGCCGAAGACGCTGTTCGAGGACGACCGGCACCGGTGCCTGAGCTACGTGCCGGACGAGTCGATCAGCTGGATCGTGATGGACGTCTCCGCGCTGGTGGGCGCGCTGGCCGGCCGGCTGGGAGCGCTGACCGGCGACCGGGACCTCGTCGGCGAGGGCGGCCGGCTGGTCCGCTACGTGGTGTCCAAGCAGACGGCCGAGGGCGCCTGGTTCTACGCGGAGCCACCCTCGGCCAGCCATATCACCCACGACAACTACCACACCGGCTTCATCCTGGACGCGATACAGGGCTACCGGCAGGCGGCCGGCAGCGACGAGTTCGACGAGGCCTACCGTCGCGGCATCGACTTCTACCGGCGCCGACTGTTCGAGCCGGACGGTGCCGCCCGGTTCATGAGCGACCGCCGCTACCCGATAGACATCCACGGCTGCGCGCAGGGAGTGATCACGTTCTCGCTGCAGCAGCGGGAGCACGGGGAGGGCGGCGAGGTCGCCGCCCGGGTGCTGGACTGGACCCTCCGCCACATGTGGGATCCGGACACCGGATGGTTCTACTACCAGAAGCGCAGGGCGTTCCGCACCGCCATCAGGGAGCTCCGCTGGTGCCAGGGCTGGATGTCGTGGGCGCTCGCCTGTCACCTCGAGACCTGCGGAGACCAATCGTGAGAGGATTTCCCGGCCGGGAGCTGTCGCTGGACCCCGGGCGCAGCCGCTTCGAACGCCTGTACGCGCGCATGTTCGGTGCGCCGGCGAACGGCCTGCGGATCCGGCTGCGCCGGGTGCTGCCGGTCACCCAGGGCCGGTTCGACACCATCCTGGACGCCGGCTGCGGCTCCGGCGTGTTCACCTTCGAGCTGGCCAAGCGGCACCCCGACGCGCAGGTGCTCGGCATCGAGCTGGAGCAGGACCTGGTCGACCGCGGGAACGAGATCGCCCGCCGGGCCGGGCTGACCAACTGCCGGTTCGAGCAGGGCGACGTGACGAAGCTCGACTACGACCGGGCGTTCGACCTGGTGGTCAGCGTCGACAACTTCGAGCACGTGGAGGACGACGTCAGCGCGATGCGGGCGCTGCTGGCGGCGCTGCGCCCCGGTGGCCGGCTGGTGGCGCACGTGCCCGGGTACGAGCGGCGCTGGCTGCTGCTCGGCCGCCGGGTCAACTTCGACGTGCCGGGTCACGTCCGGCCCGGCTACCGGGCCGAGGAGCTGGTCGGCAAGCTCCGCGAGGCCGGTTTCGAGGTGGCCGGGCACCAGTACACCTACGGTCCACTGGAGACGCTCACGAACAACATCTCCTACCTCATCTCCGGTGCCGACCAGCGGAACAAGGCGCTGTACGCGGCGGCGTTCCCGGCCCTGCTCGGGTTGTCCTACTTCGGCCAGTTCTCCCGGCCGAGCTGGGGAGCCGGCGTGCTGGCCGCGGCGCGGCGCCCGGCCGACACCGCGCCGGCCGAGGCCGACTAGGCCCCAGCCCGATGCGGATCCTCATCGACATCCTGCACCCGGCGCACGTCCACTTCTTCCGCAACTTCCACGACGAGATGGCCGGCCGCGGGCACGAGCTGTGCATCACCGCCCGGGACAAGGACCGGTCGGTCGACCTGCTGCGCGAGTACGGCCTGCCGTACCAGCAGATCTCCGCGCAGCAGCAGGGCGGCGGGCTGGCCGTCGAGATGGTGCGGCGCACCGGCCGGCTGCTCGGGGTGATGCGCACGTTCCGGCCGGACGTGCTGACCGGCATCATGGGACCGTCCATCGCGGTGGCCGGCCGGATCCGGCGGGTGCCGGCGGTGGTGTTCTACGACACCGAGTTCGCCGTGCAGACCAACCGGTTCGTCTACCCGCTGGCGCACAGCGTCTGCACACCGGACTGCTACCAGGGTCGGGTCCGCGGCCGGCACGTGCCGTACGCCGGCTACCACGAGCTGGCCTACCTGCACCCGAACCGGTTCCGGCCGGACCCGGACCGGCTGGCCGCCTTCGGGGTCAGCCCGGACGAGCCGTACGCGGTGGTCCGCTTCGTCTCCTGGCAGGCGGTGCACGACCGGCGCGAGCGCGGCCTGACCGGCGCGCAGAAGCGCAACCTGATCGAGGTGCTGCGGGCCAGGGGCTGGCGGGTGCTGATCTCGTCCGAGGCGCCGCTGCCGCCGGACCTGGCCGAGTTCCAGCTGGCCGGCCCGGTCGAGCAGATCCACCACCTGCTCGCCTACGCTCAGCTGATCGTCGGGGAGTCTGCGACGATGTCCTCGGAGGCGGCGGTCCTCGGGGTGCCCGCGGTGTTCATCGCCACCACCGGCAGGGGCTACACCGACGACGAGGAGAAGCGGTACGGGCTGGTGCGGCACTTCACCGAGGACCAGTACGAGCAGGCGGTCGCGGCGATCGAGAAGCTCTGCTCGGACTCGCCCCGCGAGCTGGGCCAGGTGGCCCGGGAGCGGCTGCTGGCCGAGAAGATCGACGTGACCGGGTGGATGGTCGACTACTTCGAGTCGACGTTCTCGAGGGCAAGGTAGCCATGTGCGGGATAGCCGGCACCGCCGGGTTCGGCGACGAGGCGCTGCTGCGGGCGATGACCGACTCGCTCGCCCACCGGGGCCCGGACGGCGAGGCGTTCTTCGCCGACGAGGGCGTCTACCTGGGCAACCGGCGGCTGGCCATCCTGGACGTCCCCGGCGGCTCCCAGCCGATGTGGAACGAGGACGGCTCGGTCGTGGTCGTCTACAACGGAGAGACGTACAACTACCCGCAGCTGCGTGAGCACGTGCTGGCCCGCGGGCACGTGCTGAAGACCACCTGCGACACCGAGCTGCTGCCGCACCTCTACGAGGACGAGGGGATCGGCTTCGTCTCCCGGCTGAACGGCATCTTCGCGTTCGCGCTGTACGACCGGAACGCCCGCAAGCTGTTCCTGGTCCGGGACCCGCTCGGGGTCAAGCCGCTGGTGTACGCGGTCCGGGACCGGCGGCTGGCGTTCGGGTCGGAGGCGAAGGCGGTGCTGGCCAGCGGGCTGGTGCGGGCCGAGCTGGACGAGGCCAGCCTGCACCTGTCCATGAACGTGCGGTACGTGCCCGGCGACCGCACGTTCTTCCGGGGCATCCGGCGGCTGCCGGCCGGGCACGTCCTGGAGTTCGGCGCCGGCGGCCCGCGGCAGTTCGGGTACGCCAGCATGGACTGGACTCCGGACGAGACACTCTCCCGGGCGGACTGGATGGAGGGCATCCGGCACCACTACCAGGCGGCGGTCACCCGGCAGCTCCTGTCCGACGTGCCGGTCGGCGTCTCGCTGTCGGGCGGCATCGACTCGAGCTCCATCGTGGCGATGCTCCGGCGCGCCGACACCGGCCCGATCAAGACGTTCAGCCTCGGCTTCGACGAGCCGACGGACGAGCTGGACGACGCCCGGTTCGTGGCCAGGACGTACCAGACCGATCACCACGAGATCGTGCTGCGCGAGCCGGCGCTGGGCTACCTCCGCGACGCGATCGGGCACACCGAGGAGCCGAAGGTCAACTCGCTCCAGCTGTACCTGCTGCACCGGTTCATCGGTGAGCACGTGACGGTGGCGCTGTCCGGGCTGGGCGGCGACGAGCTGTTCGCCGGCTACGACTTCTACGGCTACCTCGCCAGGTCCCGGTGGCTGCGCTCCCGGACGGCCGGTGCAACCAGGGCGCTGGCCCCGGCGCTGGACTGGACCGCGCGGCGGACGGCCGCGCTGGGCCGCCCGCAGCTGGACCTGGCCACCCGCAAGCTGGAATGGCTGGCGTCGGCCGGCGACGCCGCCCGGCACTACCTGCTGCTGCGCAACGGCTGGGACTTCAACTCCGGGCTGCTGCGCCGGGTCTACACGCCGGAGTTCGCCGACCGGCTGGAGACGTCCACTCGGGACAGCTACGACGGCTACTTCCCGGGCGACCGGCCGGTCGAGGCCGAGGCGCTGCAGGCGGAGTTCGGCACCAAGATGGTCTGCGACCTGCTGCACAACGAGGACACCATGTCGATGGCCCACTCGGTGGAGTCCCGGGTGCCGCTGCTCGACCTGGAGCTGGTCCGGTTCGCCGCCCGCATCCCCGACCCGATCCGGTTCGGCAGCGGGCCGAAGGGCCTGCTGAGGGAGGCGCTGCGGGGCGGCGTGCTGCCCGACCGGGTGCTGGACAAGAAGAAGTGGGGCTTCACGTTCGACCCGGTCGAGCAGTACAAGAAGGATCTCGGCGGGATGGCCCGGGAGCTGCTGACGCCGCAGCGGCTGCGGGCATCCGGGATCTTCAACCCGGCCTTCGTCCGCAGCGTGGTCGAGGCCCGGCCGCACCAGCGGCTGCGCTGGCACTACTTCATGCTCTGGCAGATGATCGGAGTCGAGCTGTGGCGGGAGATCTTCACCCCGGAGGTCGGGGGCCGGCCGGAGCCGGCGGCCCGGCAGGCCATCCACTCGGCCCAGTCGGCCGCCCAGTCGGCGGCCCAGTCGGCCGGCACGGAAGGATCGTAGGACGATGAAGCCGCAGCCCGACGCGACCGTTCAGACGGTCAAGGACTTCTGGCAGTCGCACGTCAACAACGAGTACTACACGGACGCCAGCCGGGCCTCGGACAGCTACTTCCAGGAGATCGAGGACCGCCGGTACGGCTACCACTACCACCTGCGCGAGCTGTTCTCCCGGCTGGCCGGAAGCCGTGGCACGCTGCTCGAGGTCGGCTGCGGCATCGGGGTGGACAGCATCCAGCTGGCGAAGTGCGGCTTCGACGTGACCGCCGTCGACCTCACCGAGAACGCGCTCGCGGTGGCGAAGGAGTTCGCCGCGCAGCGCGGGGTGCGCATCGACTTCCGGCTCGGCAACGCGGAGGGCCTCGACTTCCCGGACGGCAGCTTCGACGTGGTGTACTCCTTCGGCGTGCTGCACCACACCCCGGACATCGAGCGGTCGGTGGCCGAGGTGCGCCGGGTGCTCGAGCCGGGCGGCACCGCGTACGTGATGCTGTACCACCGCGACTCGCTGGTGAACCTGGTGCACAAGCTGCTCCGGCTGCCCTACGAGTCGCCCCGGGACCGCAAGGACCACTGCCCGGTCGTCTACACGTTCAGCCGCCGCGGGGTGCGCCGGCTGTTCCGCGAGTTCTCGGCCGTCTCGGTCCGGGCCGAGTACCCGTTCACGTTCGGGTTCGGTCCACTCGGGACACACACGCCGCTGTGGCTGCGCCGGGTGCTGGGCCGGGCGATCGGCTGGCATCTGATGATCACCGCGGTGCGCTGAGCGATGGAATGGGCATAGACGCCATACTCCTGGTCGGAGGACAGGGGACCCGGCTGCGGCCGCTCACCCTCAGCGCGCCCAAGCCGATGCTGCCCACCGCCGGCGTCCCGTTCCTCACCCACCTGCTGAGCCGGCTCGCCCCGTCCGGGGTCGACCACGTGGTGCTGTCCACCTCCTACCGGGACGAGGTGTTCGCCGACTACTTCGGCGACGGCCGGGCGTACGGGCTGGACCTCGAGTACGTCACCGAAGTCGAGCCGCTGGGCACCGCCGGCGGCATCCGCAACGCGGCTGACCGAGTGCGCTCGGACGACGTGCTGGTCTTCAACAGCGACGTGCTGTCCGGAGTGGACCTCGAGGCTCTGCTCAAGGTGCACCGGGACGGCGCCGCGGATGTCACGCTGCACCTGACCAGGGTGCCGGACGCCCGCGCGTTCGGTTCGGTGCCGACCGACGAGGCCGGCCGGGTGCTGGCGTTCCTGGAGAAGTCGCCGGAGCCGGTAACCGATCAGATCAACGCCGGCTGCTACGTCTTCCGCCGGTCCATCCTGGACACCATCCCGGCCGGCCGGCCGGTCTCGGTGGAGCGGGAGACCTTCCCCGGACTGCTCGCCGCCGGGGCGACCGTTCTCGGTTACGTGGACGCCTCCTACTGGCTGGACATCGGCACGCCGGCGCACTTCGTGCAGGGCTGCCGTGACCTGGTCCGCGGCATCGCGCCGTCGGCCGCCCTGCCCGCGCCGCCCGGCGAGGCGATGCTGTTGCCCGGTGCGACCGTCGCCGAGGACGCGACGGTCTGCGGCGGGACCACGGTCGGCGTCCGATGCCGGGTTGGCGGCGGCGCCCGGCTGGACGGTGCGGTGCTCTTCGACGGCGCCCGGGTCGCCGCCGGCGCCGTGGTGACCCGGTCGGTGCTCGGCCGGGACGCCGTGGTCGGCCCCGGCTGCGTGGTCGAGGACGCCGTGCTCGGCGACGGCGTGGTCCTCGGCAGCCGCAACGAGCTGTGTGCCGGCATCCGGCTCTGGCCCGGCGTCCAGCTCCCCGACGTCGCCGTACGCTTCTCCACGGACGTGTGAACGAACCCCGGGGATGGACGGCGCCATGACCGCAGTCGGCGTGCCGGAGGCAGCCCGGGAGGTGCCCCGAGAGTCGGTGTGGCGGGCCGGCCGGCCGGTGGACATCCGGCGCACCCTCGGCCCGCTGGTGCGCGGATACGGCGACCCGGCGCACCAGGTGGACCGGTCCGGCACGTTCTGGCGGGCGGCGCTGACCCCGCTCGGCCCGGCCACCCTCGCGCTGCGGCTGGCCGGGCCGGGGGAGGTGCACGCGGCCGCCTGGGGCGAGGGTGCGGAATGGGCGCTGGCCGGGGTGCCCGACCTGCTGGGCGACCGGGACGACCCGGCCGGCTTCGTTCCGGGTCATCCGCTGCTGGCCGACGGCGTTCGCCGGCATCCCGGCCTTCGGGTGCCCCGCGCCGGCCTGGTCTTCGACCAGCTGATGCCGGCCGTGCTGGAGCAGAAGGTGACCGGCAAGGAGGCCTGCCGCTGCTGGCGGGAGCTGCTGCGCCGGCACGGCCGCCCGGCGCCCGGCCCGGCCCGGGCCGCGGCCCCCGCCGGGATGCGGGTGCCGCCGTCGCCATCGGCCGTGCTCGCCATCCCGACCTGGGCCTGGCACCGGATCGGCGTCGAGCTGGCCAAGCAGCGCGCGCTGCGCGCGGCTGCGACCGTCGCCGGCCGGCTGGAGGAGTGCCTCGCGCTCCCGCCGGCCGCCGCGCTGGCCCGGCTCCGGCTGGTGCCCGGGGTGGGGCAGTGGACCGCCGCCGAGGTGGCGCAGCGCGCGCTCGGCGACGCGGACGCGGTGTCGGTCGGCGACTACCACATCCCGTCGCTGGTCGGCTGGGCGCTGACCGGCGCGCCGGTGGACGACGACGGCATGCTCGCCCTGCTGCACCGCTACCGCCCGCACCGGCACCGCGTGGTCCGGCTGATCGAGCTGTCCGGCGTCGGCCCGCCGCGGCACGGGCCACGGGCGCCGGCCCGGGACTACCGGTCGATCTGACTCGGCACGCCGTCGATCCGAGCCTCGGTCAGGACTGCGTCCGACAGCGCCGGCCACGCCTGCTTGGCCCACTCGTCGAACTCCCGGTCGGTGAGCACGACGCAGGCCAGCCCGGCGGCCGGGTCGACCCACAGGAACGTGCCGCTGCGGCCGAAGTGACCGTACGTCCCCGGGCTGTTGCCGCCGCCGGTCCAGTGCGGCGCCTTGGCGTCCCGGATCTCGAACCCGAGACCCCAGTCGTTGTGCTGCTGCCGGCCGAACCCGGGCAGCACCCCGGACAGCCCGGGAAACTGCACCGAGGTGGCCGCGGCCAGGGTGTCCTGGTGCACGATCCGGCCGCCGGTCAGCAGCGCCTGGGCGACCACGCCCAGGTCGGCGACCGAGCCGCGGGCCCCGGACGCCGGCGAGCCGTCCAGGGTGGTCGCGGCGAGCCCGAGCGGCTCCGCCACCGCCTGCCGGAAGTAGTCGGCGAAATGCATCCCGGTGGCCCGCTCCACCTCCCGGCCTAGCACGTCGTAGCCGGCGTTGGAGTAGATCCGCCTGGTGCCGGGCTTGGCCACCGACCGCGGCCGCTCCGCCGCCAGCCCCGACGCGTGCGCCAGCAGGTGCCGCACCGTCACCCCGGGATGCGCCTCGACCGGTCCGTCCAGGTCGAGCGCCCCCTCCTCGACCGCCACCAGGCAGGCCAGCGCGGACAGCGGCTTGGTCACCGACGCCAGGGTGAACGGCAACTCGACCGGCCCGACGTGGTCGACCGGCCCCCGCCGGTCGACCACCGCGGCCGCCGCCTGCCGCACCGGCCACGCACCGACCGCTTCGAGCGCCCGCACGCTAGTGGTCCGCCGCCCCGTGCTGCATGGCCGCGCGGGCCAGGTCGGCGTACCGGATCATGTACCGGTCCAGGATCGGGTCGATCTCGGCCGTCGCCTGGCCGACGAAGTAGTCGAACAGCAACCGGTAGACCCGGATGTCCTCGCGGCCGCGAGACACTACGGTGGTGCTCATCAGGTCGATGACCACGACCCGGTCGTCGAACAGGTGGAAGCCGTGTTGCGGCAGGAAGGCGAGGTCCGCGTCTGCCGGCACGATCGTCAGCCGCACGTTCTCCTGGGCGCCCACCCGCCGGATGCTCTCCAGCTGCGCGAGCATCTGCGCAGGACTCCCCACCATCCGGTCCAGGACGCTCTCGGCGAGGACGAAGTCGAACCGCTTGCGCCGGTCGTACAGCACCTCCTGGCGCTGGATCCGGCCGGACACGGCCGCCGGTGCCGCCTGCGGCTGGTGACTGGGCTCGTTCCCACTGAGGACCGTCGCGTACTCGCCGAGCACGGCGCGGGCGTAGTCGGTGGTCTGCAGCAGGCCGGGCAGCACGGCGATCTGGAAGACCGAGATGTGGGTGGCCCGCTCCTCGTCCCGGGCGAAGTTCTGCTGCATCGACGTCAGCCGCTGGGTGGTCAGCCGCAGGTCGGTGAACTGGTCGTGCAGCGAGTTGGCCCGGTCGATCAGGTCGTCGACCACCTCGTCCGGAGCCTCGAGTGCCCGGGCCAGCCGCTCGACATCACCGGCGCCGGGTGCGACCACCCCGGTCTCGATCTTCGAGATCTTCGCCTGGCTCATGCCCGCCCGGCGACCGAGCTCCTGGCCGGTCAGCCCGCGCTGCCGGCGGAGCCGAGCCAACGCGGCGGCCAGCGCGGCCCGTGCGGTGTCTTGGGTCTCGCGCGGCGCGAACCCTACCTGTCCCGGCTGGTCCTCCACGTTGACCACCTCCGCCGGATCCCGCGGTCGCGGGATCCCAGCGCGGTCTGCCGCCGGCCGGCCCTGTTCCGAGCCGCCGGCTTCGTGCTGTGGCGTCTTGCCTATAGTCGCTACTCCAGTCGATTCGACCCGTCGTGCAGCAGACTACGCGGGATCCTGACCAGGATCTCCCCCTCGGGCAGGTCGATGCCCGCCTCCCCGGAATCGACGGCATAGCCCTGGACGATCACGTCCTCCCCGGTCGCGAAAATCGTCGGGCAGCCCCCGCTGCTGCAGGCGATTTGGGCAACCTTGACTAGCTTCACAGAGCCCTCCCCATAGGCCGAGCCGCGATGATCGCGGAAAACTTCGGAATCATGCACCCCGGCTGGCCGGCGCCGCAACAGCGCGCGCCCGCACCGGGCGGTTCGGTCCCGGACAGTAGGGCGCTGTGATACTCCATTCGGGCAAAGGGACTTGACGTAGCGCGGAATATTCCCCGACCATCAAGTCTCAGGGTCCCGGCGAGACCCGCCGGACCCCGCTCCCGGAGAGGGGGCCGCGGTGATGACAGTCGACCCGACTGGTCGAGCCCGGCCGGCGGGCAGCCGCCGCCGGCGCACCCCGCGCCTCCGTGCCCGGTCCGGCCCGCCATCGCCGTCGGCCGTGCCGCCGCCTTTCGTCGCGACACCCGCAGCGAACGCAGGGTCAGGTGAGCAGCATGAGTCGCTTCACCGATGCCGTCCGCGGCATCGCCCACCACATCACGCCGTCCGGTCGAGAGCGCCTGCGCCGAGTGCGCCGGGCTGAGACGGACGCTCTGGTCGCCGCCAGCCGGCTGCACGTCGTCCGGCTGCTTGCCAGCATCGGCGAGTACCACCTCGGCCTGGCCGAGCTGAGCCGGCGGCACGCGGTCAGTGTCCAGCCGCAGCTGGCGCGGTGCGCGCAGGAGATCCTCGACTCGCTCACCAAGGCGATCAAGGTCGAGATCGAGGCGTTCGTGCTGCGCAGCTGGGAGGAGGAGTTATCATGATCATCGTGATGCTGGCGCTGCTGGTGGGGTCGCTGCTCGGCGCGATGCTGGCTCGCCGGTTGTTCTACCGGGCGGCGACCGCGACCAGCCGGCAGGCGCTGGACGAGTTGCAGGGCACGCTGGACGGGCTGGAGAGCGTGTACTCGATCAAGGTGGCCACCTACGAGGCGCAACGCGAGCTGGCCATGCTGTCCGGTCTGCCCGGCCCGCCCGGCGGGGACAGCCCCCGGCGGCTGACCGTGCACCTGCCCCGGCCACCCCTCGACCCCGACCGCCGGCGCTGACCGCCGGCGCTGACCGCCGGCGCTGACCGCCGGCGCTGACCGCCGGCCCTGACCGCCGCCCCTGACCGCTAGGACAGCCCGAGCCGGCGCCGGGCCCGGGCGACCAGTGCCGGTATGTCGACGCCGGCGTCGGCGGGCAGCTCGGCTGCTGGGAACCAGCGGACATCGGGCTGCTCGGCGGTCGGCGTGGGTCGCCCGCCAATCGCCGCCACGGCCACAAAGCGGATGTCGAAATGCCTGGTCGGCACGCCCAGCGAGCAGGTCACCGGGAGCACGTTGAGGTCCACCGGCGTCGGGTCGAGCTGCAGGCCGGCTATCCCGCTCTCCTCCGCTGCCTCCCGGGCGGCCGCCGCGGCGATGCTGCCGTCGCACTCCTCGAGGTGGCCGCCGAGCTGGATCCAGGCGCCGATGCGCGGATGCAGCGCCAGCAGCACCGCGTCCCGGCTCGGGTCGACGATCATGGCGCTCGCGGTGAGGTGGCCCGGCCGGCAGTCTCGCCACACCGCGTCCGGCCGGGCGGCCAGGAAGCCGAGGAACGCCTCACCCAGCCCGCGCTGGACAGGGTCGGCCTCGGCCTGCTCGCGCACCAGCCGCACCGCGTCCGCATGCAGCGGCCCGGGGTCGGCCGTCCCGGCCAGCGTGCGCTGCCGGCCCAGCTCGACGGCTTCGGCGGTGCCCAGCCGGAACAGGTCCTCCGCGGCCGGCCGGAGCAGCGGCTTCGAACCCCGAGGGTCGTCCACAGGCGACAGTCCACGAACGACGGCGACCGGGACCCCGCCGAGCTTGCCCTTGCTCAGCTCGGCCGCCGCGGCCACCTCGTCGGCGAGCGCGACCTCGGTCATCTCCAGCCGGTTGCCGTGGCTGTCCAGGGCACCCCGCAGGTCGAGCACGGCAGGCATCCCGGCGACGCCGATCGCCACGTCCACCAGGCCGGCCCGCCACGGCCGGCCGAACGTGTCGCTCAGCACGACCGCGACGTCGACGCCGAGCTCGGCCCGCAGCGCGGCCCGCAGCCAGGCGGCCGAGGCGTCCGGGTCGACCGGCAGCAGCGCCAGCTCGCCGGCGGCGACGTTGCTGGCGTCCACCCCGGCCGAGGCCAGCACCAGCCCGTGCCGGGTCTGCACGATCCGGGTCCGGCCCCGGGCGGCCACCACCCGGACCGTCTCCGCGTCGATCGCCGCCTGCCGGGCCGCCTCCCGCCCGGCCGGGTCGGCTGGTACTGCGACCAACCTGCCCTCCGCTTTGGACACGGCCTTGGAGGTGACCACGACGACGTCGCCGTCGTGCAGCCAGGGAGCCGCGGCCGCGAGCAGCCGGGCCAGGTCGTCCCCGGGCCGCAGCTCCGGGATGCCGTGCACCGGCAGGATCTCGACTGGACCCGGGGTCTCAGCCACCGGCGAGCTCCAGCGCGGCCCGGACCATCGCCGCGGTCGCGTCCAGGTCGGACATGAGCAGCGGCACCGCCCGCACCAGCACCCCGGGCACGGTCGCGCCGGCGTCGGCGGTGTCGACCAGCCAGCCGTCCAGGACGCCGCCGTCCGAACGCGCCGCGTACCACCGGCCGACCGCCTCGGCGTTGGTCTGCACGCCGATCGCCGGCAGGCAGGCGTCCGCCATGCCATGCACCGGGGCGCCGCCGATGATGGGGGACAGCCCGACCACCGGCGCCGGTGCGGCGCGGATCGCCTCCCGGATGGTGGGCACTCCGAGGATCGTGCCGACGCTGACCACCGGGTTGCTCGGCGCCAGCAGGATCGCGTCGGCGGCGGCCAGCGCCTCCAGCACCCCCGGCGCCGGCTTCGCGTCCTCGACCCCAGCCTGGACGAACGCCTGCGCCGGCGGGTCGGCCCGGTAGCGCACCCACCACTCCTGGAAGTGGATGGCCTTCCGGCCGTCCGGGAGGTCGACGACCACATGCGTCTCGACCCGGTCGTCGCTCATCGGCAGCAGCGTCACGCCGGGCTGCCAACGCGCGCACAGGGCGGCGGTCACCGCGGACAGCCGGTAGCCGGCGTCCAGCATCCGGGTCCGGACCAGGTGGGTGGCCAGGTCGCGGTCACCCAGCCCGAACCAGGTCGGCTCGGCGCCGTACGCGGCAAGCTCCTCCTTGACCTGCCAGGTCTCGCCGGCTCGGCCCCAGCCGCGGTCGAGGTCGACGCCGCCGCCCAGGGTGTACATGACAGTGTCCAGGTCCGGGCAGATGCGCAGCCCGTGCAACGTCACGTCGTCCCCGGTGTTGATCACCGCGGTCCGCTCGGCCTCCGGCAGCGCGGCCCGCACCCCGAGCAGGAACCGGGACCCGCCCACCCCGCCCGCCAACACCACAACCCGCACCCGCGCATCGTTTCACCGGGCCGCCGCCATCCCGCCGCCGCCCCCTGGCCCCGCCGGGCGGGTGTGCAAGGCTCCGCGCGCCGGCCCCGGTACCCGCCGCGTAGGCTCGCCTGATGGCTGACCCGGTGCCGACCGAGGGCTCCCTCCGCCGGGCGTTGCGACGCGCCCGGGACGGCGCGTCGCTCGACCCGACCGAGGCCGCGGTGCTGATGGCCGCGCGCGGCCCGGCACTGGACGACCTGCTCGTCTCGGCCGGCCGGGTCCGGGACGCCGGGCTACGCGCCGCCGGTCGCCCCGGCGTGGTGACCTACTCGCCGAAGGTGTTCGTCCCGCTCACCCGGCTGTGCCGGGACCGCTGCCACTACTGCACGTTCGCCACCACGCCGGGCCGGGTCGCCGCACCATACCTGGAGCGCGACGAGGTGGTCGACCTCGCCCGCCGGGGCGCCGAGCTGGGCTGCAAGGAGGCCCTGTTCACCCTCGGCGACCGGCCAGAGCTGCGCTGGCCGGCCGCCCGGGACTGGCTCGAGCAGCGCGGCTACACCTCCACTGTGGACTACCTTCGGGCCTGCGCGGTCGCGGTGCTGGAGCAGACCGGGCTGCTGCCGCACCTCAACCCCGGCGTGCTGAGCTGGGCGGAGCTGCAGCGGCTCAAGCCGGTCGCGCCGAGCATGGGGATGATGCTGGAGACCACCGCGACCCGGCTGTGGTCCGAGCCGGGCCGGCCGCACTACGGCTCGCCGGACAAGGAGCCGGCGGTCCGGCTGCGGGTGCTGGAGGACGCCGGCCGGGTGGGCGTCCCGTTCACCACCGGCATCCTGGTCGGCATCGGGGAGACCCGGGTGGAGCGGGCCGAGTCGCTGCTGGCGATCCGGCGGATCGCCCGGGAGTACGGTGCGGTCCAGGAAGTCATCGTGCAGAACTTCCGGGCCAAGCCGGACACCGCGATGCGGAACGAGCCCGACGTGCCGCTGGACGAGTTCGCCACGACCGTGGCGGTGGCCCGACTGCTGCTCGGGCCCGGGACGCGCCTGCAGGCACCGCCGAACCTGGTCGACCTGGCCGAGTGCGCGCTGCTGCTGCGCGCCGGCATCGACGACTGGGGCGGCGTGTCGCCGCTGACCCCGGACCACGTCAACCCGGAGCGGCCATGGCCGGAGGTGGCCAGGCTGGCCGAGCTGAGCGCCACCGAGGGGTACGCGCTGCGCGAGCGGTTGACCGTCTACCCGCCGTACGTGCTGGCCGGCCAGCCCTGGATCGACCCGCGGGTGCTGCCGCACGTGCGCGCCCTGGCCGACCCGGCGACCGGGCTGGCCAGGCCCGGCGCCGTCCCGAGTGGACAGCCGTGGCAGGAGCCGGACGGTGGCTGGGCCTCGGTCGGCCGGGTCGACCTGCACCAGTCGGTCGACACCACCGGCCGCAGCGCCGACCGCCGCGGCGACTTCGACGCCGTCTACGGGGACTGGGCGGCGATCGCCGAGCGGTTGGCGGCCGGCGGCCGCACTGCCGGCCGCACCGCCGGCCTCGACCGGGCGCCGGCCGGCGCCGGTGACTCGGCATCGGACGCCGGGCCGACCGGGCTAGACGCCGGTCCGGTCCGGGCTGCCGCTGGTGGTGCCGTTCCGCCGCGCTTGGACGCCGATCTCAGGTCCGCGCTCCGGCACGCGGAGACCGACCCGGCCGGCATCTCCGACGCCGACGCGCTCGCGCTGTTCGGGGCCGGCGGAGCCGCCCTGGACGCCCTCTGCCGGCTGGCCGACGACGTGCGCCGGGACGCGGTCGGCGACACCGTGACCTACGTGGTGAACCGGAACGTCAACTTCACCAACGTGTGCTACACCGGCTGCCGGTTCTGCGCGTTCGCCCAGCGCGCCTCGGACGCCGACGCCTACACGCTGTCCCTGGCCGAGGTCGGCCAGCGGGCCGCGCAGGCCTGGGAGCTCGGCGCGACCGAGGTCTGCATGCAGGGCGGCATCCATCCGGACCTGCCCGCCGACGCGTACTTCGAGCTCTCCGCCGAGGTCAAGCGCCGGGCGCCGGGGCTGCACCTGCACGCGTTCAGCCCGATGGAGGTCGTCAACGGCGCGGCCCGCACCGGGCTGTCCATCGAGGACTGGCTCGTCCGGGCCCGGGAGTCCGGTGTGGACTCGATCCCGGGCACCGCGGCGGAGATCCTGGACGACGAGGTGCGCTGGGTGCTCACCAAGGGGAAGCTGCCGGCGGCGGCCTGGGTCGAGGTGGTGACCGCGGCGCACCGGCTGGGCATCCCGTCGACGGCCACGATGATGTACGGCCACGTCGACGAGCCCCGGCACTGGATGGCGCACCTGCGGCTGCTGGCCCGGCTCCAGGCCGAGACCGGCGGGTTCACCGAGTTCGTCCCGCTGCCGTTCGTGCATCACAACGCGCCGGTCTACCTGGCCGGGCTGGCCAGGCCGGGTCCGACCCTCCAGGAGAACCGGGCGGTGCACGCGATGGCCCGGCTGCTGCTGCACGGCCGGATCGCGAACATCCAGTGCTCCTGGGTGAAGCTCGGCACAGCCGGCTGTCGGACGATGCTGGCCGGCGGGGTGAACGACCTCGGCGGCACGCTGATGGAGGAGACCATCAGCCGGATGGCCGGCTCGCAGCACGGCTCCCGTCGGTCGGTCGCCGAGCTCGAGGAGATCGCTGCCGGGGTCGGCCGGCCGGTCCGGCAGCGCACGACGACCTACGGCGAGGTCGACCCGGAGCGCCGGGCGGCCGCGCTGCGGGCCGAAGGGCACGGGCTCCTCCCACTGGTCGGCGTCCGCCGCGACTCCGCCGCCTCCTAGGGTGTCTCGTAGATCTTCGGCGGCGCCCACGACGCCCAGACGACGACCGGCCGCGATGTCCACACCCCTACCCGCCCGGCCGTCGCCCGGCGCCGCGACCGGGCCGGCCTGAGCCGAACCGGAACGTTTAGCAGATCTCGGCTTGACTTCCACGCAGCGACACGGGTGTAATTTCACCGATGTCATTAATCCGCGGCAAGGGCGGGGAGCGGCATCGACGGGGACGGGTCGAGGCAGTTGGGAGGTCCCCACCATGAGCGAGCGGGAGAGCGCGCAGCGTGAGCGGGGCGTCGCGTCGGCGACGATACTGACGCGGACGCCGGGCGAGCCGGCGGTGCAGGACGGCGGGGAGGTGCTGCTCGGCCTCTTCGGTCTGGCCGAGGAGCAGACCTGGCAGGAACGCGCGCTGTGCGCGCAGACCGACCCGGAGGCGTTCTTCCCGGAGAAGGGCGGGTCGACCCGGGAGGCCAAGCGGATCTGCTCCACCTGCGAGGTCCGCGCCGAGTGCCTGGAGTACGCGCTGGAGCACGACGAGCGGTTCGGCATCTGGGGCGGGCTGTCCGAGCGGGAGCGCCGCCGGGTCAAGCGCCGCGCCGTGTAGGGGCGACAGGCCCTGGCTCACTCCACCCAGACGAGGTAGATGGGGCAGGGCTCGGCCCGAGGTGGCTCCCTGGTGATCGCCCACCGATACCAGTCGTGCTCGGAGCAGATGGTCACCGAGACGTCGCCGTTGGTCCGGTCCAGGTAGGGTTCGCTGACCGCGCGCCAGTACGGCACCGGGCCGTCCGGCTGCATCACGATGATCCGCCGGCCGGTGAGGTCGGACACCTCCTGCGCCCGCCGCGGCCGCCGGACCGGCGGCTGGTCCAGCCGTACCACCCGGTCGAAGACCGTCGACCCGGAGTCGGCGAGCGGGCCGGGCGGCGCCTGGGCCGGGCGCACGAGCGGCTCGCCGGCCACCCCGGCCGGTGCGCCCGCGGCCGGCGGCTCCGGCCGGTGCTCCACCCAGACGTGGTCCAGCGGGTACCGGGAGGTCGGCACCGGCTCGCCGCGCAGCCGCGACCGGTACCAGTCGTGCTCGCTCACCACGTCCACGCAGGCGCCGGACTCCCGGTTCCGGTACGGCTGGCTCACCGCCCGCATGTCGTACCGGAACGCGCCCGGCGGCTCGGCGAGGATCACCCGCTGGTCCAGCACTCCGGGCGCGACCGCGGCCGGTACCGGCACCAGCCCCGGCGGCTCCGCGAGGTACCAGTCCGTCACGCCGGAACCCTACGCGACGGGCGGCCGGTCGGAGCCGGTCGTTCTACCCGGTGACGATCCGCCGGATCGCGACGATGTCGTGGTAGCCCTGGGCCGGGAAGAAGTGCACCTGGGCGCCCTCGAACGGGGCCTCGACCACGTACCCGGAGCCGACGTAGATGGCGATGTGACCGGGCCGGGTGGCCGTCCCGTCGGCGCCGACCGAGGCGACCAGGTCGCCGGGCTGGATGTCGGCGGGGCCGACCGCCGCGCCGACCCGACTCTGCTCGGCGGCCGTCCGGGGCAGCGCCACGCCCGCGTGCGCGTAGGCCTGCTGCATCAGCGACGAGCAGTCGCAGCGATGCCCGATCGCCGGGCCGAACGGGTCGGAGCAGTCGCCGCCGAAGTGGTACCAGGAGCCGACCTGGGCCGCCGCCCAGGCCACCGCGGTGTCCACGATCGGGTTGCCGGACGTCTGCACCACGCCCGGCCCGGGCCCCGGCACCGGGCCGATGCCGACCCCGATCAGCCCCGGGGTGGCGGCCCAGCTCGCGGCCAGGGCGAGGATCGTCTGGACGTAGTTCTGCGTCTCCACGAACGGCGGGACCCCGCCGAACGCCAGCACCGCAGCCGGCCCGGCGTTGTATCCGGCCAGCATCAGCGCCGCCGGGTCCCCGGGCACCGCGGCGACCTGGGCGGCGATCCCGCAGTCGTAGCGGGCCGCCGCCGGGACCGCGTCCTCGGGCTCCCACGACGAGGCGACCCCGTTGCCGTTCTCGTCCTTCCCCCACAGCGGCCAGGTGCCGGGCATGAACTGGGCGATGCCCTGCGCGCCGGCCCCGGAGACCGCCCGCGGGTTGAAGTTGGACTCCTGCTTGAGCTGGGCTGCCAGCAGGCTTTCGGTCATCGCCGGGCAGCCCGCGTTGGTGACCGCGTTCCGGATCATCGGGAACAGCTCAGGAGGCACCGGCGCGTCGTCCCGCAGCTGGCCGCCAGTCACTCCACCGGGCGGCACGTCGGCGGAGCTCACGCTGCCGCCGCTGGCGGCGACCGCGATCAGGAACGCCGCGACCAGCAGGAGGACGGCCGGTATCGCGATGGGTGCGCTGATCGCCAGGATGGCCGCCCGCCGTCTCACCGTCCCGCCTCCTCCCGCCGCTACGACGTGACTACGTGCTGGCGAGAAGCTGCGAGACCAGCCAACCGCCGGTGCCACTCCGGCTGGCGACCAGGGTGACCTCGCCGGTCACCGTGCCGCCCGAGGCGCCGGCCGCGTGCGCCGTCACCACCTGGCGGAACACCACCCGGACGTACGCCGTGCTGGCCGTCGGCAGCGGAGCGCCGTCCGGCACCGCCACCCGCTGCACCTGGACGCTGACCGTGGCCTGCGCCTGCTGCCACTGCGCCCACTGGTAGTCGCCGCGTTGGCTCGGCGTGCTGACCAGGGTGAACAGCTGCGGGGTGAGGTAGGGCCGGGCGCGCAGGTAGGAATCGAGGAAGCCGCTGTCCCGGCCCGGCCGCGCGTCGTGCGCGTTCGCGGTCTGCACGTAGCCGGTGGCGACCCTGACCGCGGCGGCGGGGATCGCGACCGCGGGCCGGGCCGACACGGTCGGCCCCGGCGCGGCCCCGGTCGTGCCGGGCAGCCCGGTGGCCGACGGGTGGGCAGGCGAGGTCGGGCCGCCGGTCGGGCCGCCGTACCCACCGCCGGCGTCCTGGGTCGGGCCCAGGCCGCCGGCCAGCCGCCCGGAGGGCGCGGGCGGCGACACGCTGCCGTGCGGAGCCAGCAGCGCCACCACCCCGAGCACCGGCAGCACCAGCACCGCGAGCTGTCGGCGGCGGCTGCGGGCCAGCCAGCGGACGAAGACCGTGAGCAGCCTGGTCAGCGTGACCACGACGAACCCCCGGACCGGGAGCGGTCCCGGGTCGGGTCGAACAACCGGTACAGCTCGTCGTCGTCCAGCTCCGGCCGGACCGGCCGCAGGTAACCCTGGTGGTCGTCCTCCGGAGCCGGGCGGTACGGCGCACCGGCGTCGTACAGGCCGGCGTCGTTCTGCCGGGCGGCCTGCCGGGCGGACCGGTCCGCCGCCCGGTCCGCCGCCCGGCTGGTGCTGGGCCGCAACGGCGGGCTGTGCACCCCGACCTGGACCGGCTCGGGATGCGCGTCCGCCGACCCGGCGCCGGCCGAGGCGGCCACCGGCGAGCCGGCCATCCCCCGAGCCCGCGCCGCGGGGCCGTCCATTGCCGGGCCACCGCGGGCAGCCGCGGCGGCCGCGCCGGCCGCGCCGGCTGCACCGCCGGGCGGGGCGCCGGCTGGACCGCCGGCCACCCGGGTCCCGGCCGGCCCGGCCCGGCCCCGCCCGGCCGCGACCCCGCCGGGGCGGCGGGACGCCGACCCGGGCCCGGACTCCGCCTGGCTGCCCGCGGTCGGCAGCTCGGGCTGGCCGTCCGACCCGCCCCGGTAGAGGTGCACCTTGCCGGCCGGCGCATCCATCCGGGTCGACTCCACCGAGATCGGCGGTGACCGATGCCGGCCGACCCGGCGCCCGGCCGCCGACACCGCGGCGGCGCCGACCGGTGCGCGTGCCTCCTCGCGCAGCCGCGGGTTGTTCACCACCACGTTCGTGGTGTCGTTGTCGCTGCTCGTCACCACGGCCGGCTCGTCCCGCCGGCGCAGGGTCCGGATCAGGCCGCCCAGCCGGCGCGAGTCGTACCCGGCGTCGCCCATCGCCGCGGCGAAGCCACCGCTGGTGACCATCGTGATGATCTTGCGGAACGGTCTGGTCAGGTACCACATCACCACCGTGACGACGCCGACCAGGACCAGCCTCAGCCAGGCCGGGAGCTGGGTGGCCGGGTTCAGGATGGTGGTGTCGACCCGGATCACCAGCAGCAGCGACAGGGTGAACAGGATCCCGTTGAAGATGGCCGCGGCGACCACCCGGGCGGCGCTGACCACGATCCCGCGCAGCGGGAAGAACGCCCCCGCGGTGAGCAGCGCCGGAGCGAAGATCACCGCGAACCGGATGATGATGTACGCGGCTATCAGGATCAGCCCGCCGACGAGCAGGAACGGCGCCATCAGCAGCACGCCGACATCGGCCAGGATCGCCGCCTCCAGGCCGGAGCTGCCGTGTCCGGCCACGCACTCGTAGGCGGCCGGGTCGTCCTTCTTCACCTGGCCGGCGACCTCGTCGAACCGCTTCTGCTTGTCCTTGGTGATCTGGGCGCCGTTGGTGCGGGCCTGCGCCGCCTCACCCCAGCTCAGCGCCTGCGCCTGCAGCAGGTCCGAGCCGTGCTGGGTGGCACCCGGGCTGTCCGGGTCGCAGAACTCGCCCATCAGCCACATCCGGTACATGAACGGGCCGTACAGCGAGGACGCGACCTGCTGGCCGGGCGGGCCGTCGTTGCCGGTGATGCCCCGGGCGACCGTGCCCACCCCGGTGGTGATCACACTGTCCGCCGCGTGCCCGGCCCGCACCGGCCAGGCGAACAGTGCCGCGGCCATCACCGTGACCAGCAGGCACCAGCCGATCGCGGTGGTCGACTCGGACACCCGCTGCCGGGTGGCGTGCGCCATCAGCAGCAGGCCGGTCAGCATGACCGCGAGCGGGAAGAGCGGGGTGAAGATCGCCTTGTTCAGCGAGTCGGTGAGGTGCTGCATCAGCGGGTCGAACGCGGACAGGTAGGTCGGGTGCAGCGCGGCCTGGGAGACCGCCACCAGGGCGGCGACCCCGGCCTTGGCCGGGATGACCAGGGTGCGGGCGGCCCAGGTCGAGATCGCGCCGCTGGGGTCGCGGGCGGCGCCGCCGCAGCCGAGGTCGTAGGTGTACCAATCCAGCCCGGCCAGCCCGTACTGCTCGAACGGGGTACTCCTGGCCCCGCTCTTGAACGGGTCCTCGGCCGGCGGCAACGGGTTAGGCGCTGACAAGAAAAATCCGGAGATGCCCTGTCCGGGCGACTCCGGCGTCGGTGGGGTGGTGCAGCCTCCCAGCCCGGGCAACGCGTCCGCGGCCGCGGGGAACGCCAACAGCGCGACCGCGGCGATCGCCGTGCCGGCCAGCAGCCGGGTCACCCGGCGAACCCGTCGATGCCGGTCCAGCCAGCGACCGGCCCGCGTCCGCGGCCCTGCCGTCGGCCGCCGCCACACCGGCGGTGCATGCTCCCGGGCGGCAAGCCGGCGCTGCGCCCACCGCCCCACGCGCAACCGTGACGTGGTGGCCGCCTTCGGCGGCGTGTCGCCGGCCATACCCTCAACAACGGCCAACTCGGCCGGATCGCCGACCCGGCCGGCTGTCTCCCGCTCGCGCCGCGAGCCCTCGCGCTCGCTCACACGGTCACCTTCTCGTCCGCGTACTCGGCGTAGTCGTCGACCTCGGCGAGGTCCTCGCGTTCGCCGACCGGGCGGGCGTCGGTGTTGACCACGGCGAGCAGCCCGGGGTTGTAGGAGAGATCGGCGACGAACCGGTCGACGTTGCCGTCCGCGTCCCGGAAGACGAACTCCCGGTAGTCCGGCGGGCTGCCGTCCGGCCCGGGCTGGGACAGCGTGCCGATCGCGTGCTCGTAGCCGGCCGCGGTCGGCACCCCGAGCAGCCGAAGCGCGTCCGAGGCGACCTGCGCGTCCTCGATCCGGCCGACGAACGACGCGGCCACGTGGTTGGCCACGTCCATGTTCAGCGTGTCCGCCGGGTCCTGGGACGCGGCCAGGCAGCAGACGTTGTACTTGCGGGTGTCCCGGCCGACCCGCTGGAACAGCGCTCGGCCGACCGGCCACATGGCCAGGAAGTGGCACTCGTCCAGGGCGAGCACCTTCCGCACGTGCCGGGGCAGCCCGTAGATCGCCCGGGTGGCGTACCAGGAGGCCAGGTGCAGGGCCGGCACGCTCATCCGCTCGGTGAACGACCAGTGCTCGCGCGGCACGGTCGGGTTCGGCAGCACCAGACCGCTCATGGTGAGCACGGTGAGCACCGCCTCGGTGTACGGCTGCCGCTCGGCCACCTCGGCGTGCCCGGCCAGCGGCGGGAAGAACAGCCGGCCCTGCCGGGTCTCCGCGGTGTCGGCGAGCAGGTCGGCCAGGGTCTGCGCGTGCATCGCCGCGGTCTCGTCCCGCAGCCGGTGGTCGTACGGTGGCTCCGCGGGCGGCGCCGCCCGGGACCCGTCCGGGTTCAGCCCGGCGTACTCGCGCAGCCGGCCGATCACCATCCAGTACGAGCGGTCCCGCTCGGCGCCGACCTCCCGGATCGCCCGCAGCAGCAGCGGCTCGGTGTGCGCGTTCGCGTCGATCTGCGCCGGCAGCAGCATCCGGGCGATGTCGATGGCCAGCGTCTTGCGCTCGGCCCGGGCCTCGTCGACCGCCTCGTCGTACTGCTCCTGGCTGTCGAAGTGCCCCGGCTGCGGCTCGGGCACCACCGCCCACGGGGACAGCGTGCCGGCCGGCGCCTTGGCCAGGTCGATGTGCTCGGCGAACTCGCGCAGCTCGGGCATCTGGGTCAGCGACGCCAGCGGCCCGGACGGGTCGAGCATCACGGTGCGGATGCCGCGGCGGGCCGCCTGGTAGCAGATCGCCGCCTCCAGGACCGACTTGCCGGCGCCCTGCCGGCCGACGATCGGCACCAGCCCGGAGGCCTTCTTCACCTCGGTGGAGTAGTGCGAGTCGAACATCACCGGCCGGCGCACGCTGGACGCGATGATCCCGATCAGCGGCCCGCGCCGGTCCCCGAGCCTGGTCGCCACCTGCGGCAGGCCGGCCGCGAAGTAGCGCATCGGCAGCCGCCGGCGGTAGGCGGTGGAGGCCACCGGCTCGCCCGGCACGAACTCCCGGACCAGCGACGCCTGCCCCTTGGTCAGCACGGCGTCCATGTGCCGCCGCTTGTACAGGTCGCGCACCGCGCGGACCCGTTCCATGCACTCGGCCTCGGTGCGCCCGGAGACGGCCAGCCGGTACCACCCCTCGGTGCGGGTGGAGACCAGGTCGTCGCCGTGGCTCATCTCGTCTTCGATCTGCCGGGCGTGGTCGGCCTGCCGGGTGAGCGCCGCCGGCTCGTCGATGTCGTGGATCTGGTACTGCCGCTGCTGGTCCCGGATCCGCAGCAGCGCCTTGGTGACCCCGCCGCGGACCGCGGTGCCGGGCAGGATGTCGACGGTCGCGCACACCTCGACCGACCAGGGCAGTGCGTCGGTGGCCGCCAGCCACGGCCCGCGCGGGTCCGGGATAATGACCTCCGGCATCCGGCCCAGGGTGACCACCGCGACATACGAGGTCAGCGGGTCGTGGTCCGGCCGCCGGTCGATCATCTGCACGCACCGGCCCAGCGGGGTCGGCCGGACCACCACGCCCTCGGTGAACGCGTTCAGGTCGGTGGTCTCCCACCGGTCGGACAGCCCGGGCGGGGACATCAGCCCGCCCGGCGCCGGCAGGCCGAGCCCGACCGAGCGGTGCATCAGCCACTCCATCCGGCGCAGGTCGGCCGGCACGGCGCCGATCCCCGGCGAGCCGGCCACCTCCGTGATCAGCTCGACGTCCCGCTCCAGGTGCGCCAGCTCCCGGTTTCCGGCCCGCCCGGTCAGCCGGGCGGCAAGCGCCGAGAACGCGGTCCGCGGCGCGATCTCGACCCCCAGGTACACCTCCTTCTCCGCGGTGGCCGAGGTGCGCAGGTAACGCTGCTGCGCCAGCAGATTGTCCGACCAGGTGTTGCCGTCCGTGCCGGGCAGCGGCGAGGGGGTGCGGGCGTGCAGGCCGCGGGCCCAGGCGGCCACCGGGTACGGCCGGGAGGTGACCCGCAGCCGCAGCCTCCGGCCCGCCAGGCCGGCGTAGCCGATGCCGGCCATGTCCACCATGCCGCGCCGGTCGCCGTCGGCCCGCCACGCCCAGCGGGCCGGCGGCACCACGAACCAGGCGTATGCGGACTTGCGGGTCAGCGTGATGTTTCCGGTGATCTCACGGAGGTTGAGCTCGAGCTGGGCTGGCCGCGGGTCGGTGCGGCGCCGCGCCATCAGGTCACTCTCCGCGACGGCAGCAGGATCCTGCCCTGGATCTCGACATCCACCCGGTCCGGCGTCCCGTTCGGCGAGCTGGCCCCCGGCGGGGCGGGAGCGGGGCTGGGGGGCGGCGGCGCGTACGGCCGGGCCGCTACGCCGTACTCCGGCCGGCCCGCCGTCGCCGGGTCGTAGGGCGGGAACGGGCGGAAACCTCCCGGGTGGGTAGGGTACGGCGCCGGTTCGTCGGCCACGGCGTCGTCGACCACCGGAGCGTCGTAGATCGGCAGCGCCTCCTGGGCGCGCCGCGGGTGGAAGACCGGGGCGGCGTCGTACGCCGGGATGTCGTAGCCGGGTGGGCTGTCGTAGCCGGGTGGGCCGTCGTACCCCGCTGCCGGGTACCCGCGCCGCCCGGTGAAGCCGGGCACCGGGTCGTATCCCGGCGGCAGGTCGTAGGGCGGCTCCAGGTCGTACCCGGGAGGCGTGTCGTAGGCAGGCGCGACCCCGTACGGCGCCGCGACCCCGTACGCCGGCGCGATGCCATAGGCCGGTGCCGGCTCGTACCCGCCCGGGCCATACGGCGGCGGCCCCTGGTCGGCCATCCAGTGCTGGTCGGCCTGGGCCGGTTCGTCCCAGTCGTGGTAGGGCACCAGCGCGCCGGACCGGGCCGGACCGGCGCACTCCGGAGACCGGGCCGGTGCGGCATCGCGCCGCTGGGTGGCCGACGCATCGCGCTGCCCGGCCCGGCCGCCCCGGCGGTTGGCCTTGCGCTCGGCGCGGCGTTCGGCCGCGCGGCGCTCCCGGTCCCGGCGGCGGAGCACCTTCTCCGGCACGTCCCGCACCCGGACCCGGTTGGGCCGCACCAGCAGCGCCCGCTCGCCGCCCCTGCTCGACGCGAGGGCCGCCCGGGCCTCGGCGCTGAACAGTTGAGGCAGCGAGCGCAGCGGTCGCTCGTGGTCGACGACCAGCATGACCGCCCGAGCGGCCACGACCGAGACCGCCACCGACCACATCGCCGAGCCGAGCACACCGCCCGGCCCGTGCCCGCCGATCGGGATCAAGACGGCAGCGGCTATCAGGAAGCAGGCGAGCCAGGTGCCCCAGGCCACGTATCGGGCCTGGATCGGCAAGGTGTACTCGTCCGGGCCGAGCCAGACGGTGTCGAACTGGTAGACCTCGTCGTCCGGTCTGACCGTCAACGCCATGGTGCGTCCTCCCTCCGCCGGCGCTCGGCGCAGCGTGGTTGGTCCGAAGCTCTCGGGCTGACGGCCAGCTCAGCCGAGGATCAGGCTCACCAACTGCTGTCCGAAGGCGAAGAGGACGCCGCCGGAGGCGAGCAGCAGGATGCCGAGGAAGAGGTTGACCGCGACGACGGCGTTCTCCCGGGTGCGGCCCTGATGTGCCCGGGACATGATCACTACCGCGGCGAACGCAAACAGCAGCGGCACGACGTACTTGACTATCCAGCCGACGACCCCAGTGGTGTTGAGCGTCGGCGCTGCCAGGACGTGGGCGGCGATGTGATGCACGTCCTTGCTCCCTTCGGCACTACCCCCTGCAGCGAATACACTACTTTAAGTGGTCGCGTTGTCGTATCGGGAGTCTAGTGTGCGGCATAGTCACGCCAAACACACAAGGGGGTTCCCCTGGGTGACTGACGCAATGTCGGCCGGGTTGTTGACCACGCTCCATGTCCTGTCTAACGTCCCGGCGACCGTTCCGGACGAAGGGGGAACGAGCGGCCGTCGCCTTGCCGACCAAACCGGGCACGACAAGGAGGAGCGTGAACATGGGCCTCATCCAGGAGCCGGCGCAGCCCGGGTCCGGCCAGCCGCCGGCCCGGACCCGTCGGAACCGGACCAGCCCAGACCGGGTGCAACGCAGCTTCTACCTGTCCCGTGACCTGGTCGATCGGGCCAGAGCCGCGGTGTCGGCGACGATGTTGCGCCCAGGAGAGGCGTACAACGTCAGCCAGCTCGCCGGTCGCGGCCTGGAGGCGGAGGTGCGACGACTCGAGGCGACCTACAACAACGGTCGCCCGTTTCCGCCGGTCGGCCACGTCCCCTCGGGACCCAGCCCCGAGGGGGTCGAGCGGATCCGCGCGGGGGTCACCTCCCCGCGCCGTCGCGCCGAATCGGACTGATCCACCCCGTTGACCGTTTCGGCCGGATGGCCCGCGACCCGCACGACCGGGCGGGTCAGTGGCAGTCGCACTCGCCGCTGCGGTGCACGGCGACCCACTCCGCGAACGCGGCCGGGTCGTCGTCGTAGGCCTCCAGCGCATTCGAGGCGATGCCTGCGATCACCCGCAGGACGTCGACCGACGAACTAAACCAGACCTCGTCGAGCACCCGCTCGTTGATCGACAGCGCGTCGTAGACCGCCGCCTGCCGGGGGTCCTCCGGCCGGGTGCGCCGGACCCGAAGCCGCGGCGTCCGGGACCGGTGCGCACCGGCACCGCGTTGGCTGCGCTGGTCGGCGTTCCGGGTCGGAACGGGATGTTCCAGCCGACCGGCCGGTGCCCGGGCGACCGGCGGGCGAGCCGCCGGCGGGGGAGGCGCCGGCGCCGCCGGGGCCGGTGCCCGCGGCGGCCGCTGCGCCTGCGGGGGTGGCTGCGCCCGTTGGGACTGCTGCGGTGGTGGCTGCACGTACGGCCGCGGACCCATCGGCAGCACCGACGGGCGATCGGCACCGCCCGCCGCCGGACCGGAAGTCTGGTCCCCGGCCCGCTCGGTCCGCGGCTCGTCCGGGCGCGCGCCGGCCGCGGGCGACGCCGGCCCGTTCCGGCGACGAACAGCGAACCAGTCCATCCGGCGCCGGGCTGGCGCCGCCGGCTCCGCCCGCGGCGCCGAGGCCGCCGGTGCGGGGATGACCGGCGGCGCGTCGCCGGGCGCCGCGGACTGGCCCGGGACCGAGGGTGATGCCGGCGGCTGCCGGGACGGCGGCCCGTGCTCGGGCGCGGGTGGTGCGGGTGCCGGCCCGGGTGTTTCGGGTGCGGCGGCGCGCTGAGCGGGCGGGCCGGCGGGGGGTGCCGGCGGCGGCGGGCCGGCCGGCGGGCGGGGCTCGGGCGCGGCGTCCTGCCGGGGCGCGGCGGGCGCGGGTGGTGCGGGTGGTGCGGGTGCCGGCCGGGGTGTTTCAGGTGCGGCGGCGCGCTGAGCGGGCGGGCTGGCGGGGGGTGCCGGCGGCGGCTGCCCGGCGGGCTCCCGGGGCTCGGGCACGGTGTCCTGCCGGGGCGCGGCGGGCGCGGGTGGCGCGGGTGGCGCGGGTGGCGCGGGTGCCGGCGGGGGTGTTTCGGGTGCGGCGGCGCGCTGAGCGGGCGGGCTGGCGGGGGGTGCCGGCGGCGGCTGCCCGGCCGGCTCCCGGGGCTCGGGTGCGGCCGTGGTCGGCCTTTCCGCGTCGGCAGCGACCGCCGGCGACGGCGACACGGGCTGGCCCGGCACCCGCGCCAGCTCCGGCCGGGTCGGATCCGGCGGCGTGCGGTGGGCCGGTTCGTCAGAGCCCTCGCTCGCCGATCTCGGTGCCGGTGCCGGTGGTGCCGGCGCCGGAGGTTTCGACGCGGGCGCCGGCTGCAGGGGCCGGAGGCCCGGCTCGGTCGGCGCGTCCGCTGGTGCCCGCCCGCGGTCCACGCGAGGGCGAGGGGGGGTGCCGGTGTCGGGCGGCTGGCCCGGCTCGGTCGGCGCGTCCGCTGGTGCCCGCCCGCGGTCCACGCGAGGGCGAGGGGGGGTGCCGGTGTCCGGCGGCCGGCCCGGCTCGAGCACCGCCGTTCCGGCCCGGGCGCCTTGTTGGGCCCGGGCCGGGCGGGCCTGCTGGCGCTCCGCGGCACCATCCGCCGGCAACCCTCTCACCCGCTCGGCTGACCTCGGCGGCCCGGCGCCGACAACCTCGGACCGGTCGGCGTCGCGCCGCGCCGAGGCACGCAGCAGCACCCAGCTGCCTAGCAGGAGCAGCACCGCGCCGGCCACCAGCACGACCACCGCCGCCGGTCTCGTCTCACCGCCCACGTCGAGCCCCGGCAGCGACTGCATCGTCGTCCACCGGGTCACCTCCCTCTACAGCATGCGGCGGTCGAGACCTGGGCGGCGGCTTGTGGCCGCCCTGCCCCCAGTAAGCGCGAAGGTGCCCCCCCGCACCGGCCGGGGCACCTGACCAATGATCAGCGTACGGCGTCCCGAACGTTGGATCGGTGCCTCCTCACTCCTCCGGGGGATCGACCTCGTCCGGGTCGAGGCCCAGCAGGTTCGCCACCTGCTCCACCACGACGTCGTGCACCAGGTCGGCGAGGTCGAGACGGTCCAGCGAGCGCGCCTCCAGCGGGCGCCGGTAGACGACGATGCGCGGCGGGGTCTGCCGTCCGGTGCCGTCCCGGCCGGCCGGCAGCAACCGGGCCAGCGGGACGGCTCCGTCCTCGATCACCTCGGTCTCGTACACCATCGCCTCGGGCGCCGCGGTCGGCACCTGCGGCACGTCCTCCACGGCGAACTCCACCGACTCGAGCTGGGAGGACCATCGCCGCTCGAGGTGCTCGACCGCGTCCAGCACCAGGTCGTCGAACTGCTGCGCCCGGCTGCGGGACAGCGGCACGCCCGGCGGCACCAGCCGGCCGCGCAGCCCGCGGCCGCGCCGGTCCCGGCGCCCGGCCCGTCGGCGCAGCGGCACGCCCGTCATGCCATCGACTGTATGCCACTTCTGCCTATCTCCGGCGGGCCGACCAGCGCCTTCCGACCCGCGACACGAACCGGGACAACGGCGTCGCTACGGCGCACCGGAGGCCCGCGGGGCTATGGTGCCGGCCGTGAGGCACGCGCGCCGCTGCTCCCGTACCGGGTGCGGCTCGCCCGCGGTCGCGACGCTGACCTATGTGTACGCCGACTCGACCGCCGTGGTGGGGCCGCTGGCCACCTACGCCGAGCCGCACAGCTACGACCTGTGCGAGGGGCACGCCCGCCGGCTGACGGCGCCGAAGGGCTGGGAGGTGGTGCGGCACGAGGGGGAGTACGGGCTGCCGGTGCCGACCGGCGACGACCTGGAGGCGCTGGCCAACGCGGTGCGCGAGGCGGCCCGCCCGGAGCGCCGGCCGGAGCCGGCCGAGCCGGCCCGCGCCGGCGACGGTACCGGCCGCCGCGGCCACCTGCGGGTCATCCCCAGCCCGCCCTAGCAGGGGTCGGCCCGGCCCGCCGGCGCCGGGGCCGGATCGTTCCGCCCGGTACCCTCGGCGCCGGCCGTCTGCACCCTCATACCTGCGTAGGCGCACGTGCAAAGGGGCTCGTCCGGATGCGTGACCTGTCAACGATCGTCAAGGCCTACGACATCCGTGGGCTGGTGCCGGACGAGTTGGACGAGGACGTCGCCCGGGAGGTCGGCGCCGCGTTCGTCCGACTGACCGGGGCCGACCGGATCGTCACCGCGCATGACATGCGCGCGTCCTCCGGACCGCTGTCCCGGGCGTTCGCGGCCGGCGCGGCGGGTCAGGGCGCCGACGTGGTGGAGACCGGGCTCGGCTCGACCGACATGCTCTACTTCGCCTCCGGCTCCCTCGACCTGCCCGGAGCGATGTTCACGGCGAGCCACAACCCGACCCGGTACAACGGGATCAAGCTGTGTCGGGCCGGCGCGTCCCCGGTCGGGCAGGACTCCGGGCTGCGGGAGATCCGGGAGATGATCGACGGGGGCCTGCCGGCGCACTCCGGACCGCCCGGCACGGTCGAGCGGCGCGACCTGCTGTCCGGGTACGCGAGGTACCTGCGCGGGCTGGTCGACCTGTCCGGGATCCGGCCGCTCACCGTGGTGGTCGACGCCGGCAACGGGATGGCCGGCTACACCGTGCCGGCCGTGCTCGGCGACGCCATCCTGCCCGCGCTTCCGCTGACCATCGTCCCCATGTACTTCGAGCTGGACGGCTCGTTCCCGCACCACGAGGCGAACCCGCTGGACCCGGCGAACCTGGTCGACCTGCAGGCGAGGGTGCGGCGGGTCGGGGCGGACCTCGGCCTGGCGTTCGACGGCGACGCCGACCGGTGCTTCGTGGTGGACGAGCGCGGCGACCCGGTGTCCCCGTCCGGCGTCACCGCGCTGGTCGCCACCCGCGAGCTGGCCAAGGAGCCGGCCGCGACGGTCATCCACAACCTGATCACCTCGAAGGCGGTACCGGAGATCGTCCGGGAGCACGGCGGGGTGCCGGTCCGCACCCGGGTGGGGCACTCCTTCATCAAGGCGGAGATGGCTCGCACCGGCGCGATCTTCGGCGGTGAGCACTCGGCGCACTACTACTTCCGGCAGTTCTGGCGCGCCGACACCGGCATGCTGGCCGCCATGCACGTGTTCGCGGCTCTCGGCGGCCAGCACCGCCCGCTGTCCGAGCTGACCAGCGTGTTCGTCCGGTACGCCGCCTCCGGTGAGATCAACTCCACGGTCCGGGACCAGGCCGGCAGGCTCGCCGCGGTCGAGCAGCGGTACGCCGGCCGGGACGGCATCGACATCGACCACGTGGACGGGCTGACCGTGCAGCTGCCGGACGGGAGCTGGTTCAACCTGCGCCCGTCGAACACCGAGCCGCTGCTCCGGCTTAACGTCGAGGCAGCCGACCAGGCGAGGATGGCCGCACTCCGCGACGAGGTGCTCGCCCTGGTCCGGGCCTGATCGGCCCGACCGCCACGAGTCTGGAGGGGACATGAAGCTCGACGCCATCCTGTTGGAGATCATGGTCTGCCCGGCCTGCCACGGCGAGTTGCGGGTGGACGACGAGGCCGAGGAGCTGGTCTGCACCAAGTGCGGGCTGGCCTACCCGGTGCGTGACGACATCCCGGTCCTGCTGGTGGACGAGGCCCGTCGCCCGGACTCGCCGGCCAGGGGACCGGAAGGCTGACCGGGGCCGGGGCCGGTGTGTTGGACGAGTCGCTGCTGGACGCCGCCGACCGGCTGGGTGCCGCCGACCGGGACGGCCTGCTGAGGGCTGTCGCCACCGCGGGCGCCCAGGTGCGGCAGGGTCGGCAGCTGGCCGAGGAGGCCGGCATCGACGGCTACCTGTCCGGGCTCAAGCCGAGGGCGGTGCTGTTCGCCGGGGACGCACCGGCCGAGACGGTGGCTCGGGCGGTCGCTGCGCTGGCCGGCGGCCCGGCCACGCCGGCGCCGATCGTGCTGCACCGTGAGCCGGTGCTGCCGGTCTGGGCCGGCCCGCTCGACCTGCTGATCGCGACCTCCTACCTGGGCGGGGACGAGCGGGTACTGGCGGCGGTCGATGGTGCGATCCGCCGGGGAGTGCCGGTAGTGGCCATCGGCCCGTCCCCGTCCCCGCTGGAGGAGGCCTGCCTGCGCGGCCGGGCGCCGTTCGTTCCGGCCCCATCGCAGCCGGTACGGGCCGGGCTGTGGAGCCTGCTGGCTCCCACCCTGTTCGCGCTCGGTCGGTCCGGGGTGGCGACGGTGCCGGACGGGGACCTGCCCGCCGCGGCCGACGTGCTCGACGCGATCGCGCACCGGTGCGGTCCGACCAACGAGACGTTCGGCAACCCGGCGAAGGCGCTGGCCCTCGAGCTGGGCGCGGCGGTGCCGGTGGTGTGGGGCACCTCGCCGCTGGCCGGGGTCGCCGCCTACCGGGTGGTCGGCCAGCTCGCCGGGAACGCCACCGTGCCGGCGATCTGGGGCATCCTGCCGACCGTCGCGCACCACTACGGCGGCGTGTTCGACGCCCCCGACGCGACCAGCACCGACGACCTGTTCCGGGACCGCGTGGAGGAGGAGGCCGAGCCGCGCCGGCCGCGGCTGGTCCTGCTGCGCGACCTGGACGAGTCGGCCGACGTGCGGCTGCAGGCCGACCTGCTCTCCGAGGGCCTCGGCCGGCGCGGCGTGCCGGTCACGGAGCTGGTCGCCGAGGAGGGTGGGCCGGTGACCCGGATGGCCTCACTGATCGGCCTGCTCGACTTCGCCACTGTCTACACTGGACTCGCGCTCGGCGTCGACCCGTCCGGGGTACGAACCGGCCAGGTGCAGTGAGGAGCGGGAGTTGAGCGAGCGCGAGCGCTCGCAGCGCGAGCGGGGAGCGACGAGGGCTGCGCGGCCGTCGGGTCGACGGCCGGGCTGTCGGAGGAGCGGGAGTTGAGCGCTGGCGGCGGGCGGCGGGCGATCGTCGCCGCGCTGGCGGCGAACCTGGGGATCGCGGCGGCGAAGTTCGCCGGCTTCCTGATCACCGGGTCGTCCTCGATGCTGGCCGAGTCGGCCCACTCGGTCGCCGACTCGGGCAACCAGGCGCTGCTGCTGGTCGGCGGTCGGCAGGCCCAGCGGCGGGCCACCGAGGAGCACCCGTTCGGGTACGGCCGGGACCGGTACTTCTACGCGTTCGTGGTGGCGCTGGTGCTGTTCCTGCTCGGCTCGGTGTTCTCGCTGTACGAGGGCGTGCACAAGCTGCACGACAAGCATCCGGAGAAGCTCAGCTCGCCGGCCGTCGCGATCGTGATCCTGCTGGTGGCGATCGGGTTGGAGGGCTTCTCACTGCGTACCGCGGTGACCGAGGCGAACCGGGTGCGCGGCCGGGCGAGCTGGGTGACGTTCGTCCGCCGGGCCAAGGCCCCGGAGTTCCCGGTGGTGCTGCTGGAGGACACCGGCGCGCTGCTCGGCCTGGTGCTCGCGCTGCTCGGAGTCGCCGTCGCGGCCGTCACCGGCAACCCCCGGTGGGACGCGGCGGGCAGCATCGCCATTGGCCTGCTGCTCGGCGTCATCGCGGTGATCCTGATCGGCGAGACGAAGAGCCTGCTGATCGGCGAGGCGGCGACGCCGGACGCGGTCGACCGGATCCGGGCCGCACTGGTCGGGCCCGGCGTGGACCGGGTCATCCATCTGCGCACGATGCACCTCGGACCGGACGAGCTGCTGGTCGCGGCCAAGATCGCGATGCCGCGGACGACGAACCTGGAGCGGGTGGCCGAGGCCATCGACGAGGCGGAGCACCGGGTCCGGACGGTCGAGCCGGCGGCCCGGGTGATCTACCTGGAGCCCGATCTGGACCGGGCCCGGCTGCCGCGCCGGCCCGGCGGCGAGCCCGAGGCGCCGGAGTTCGCCGACTGACTGGGGGGAGCACGAGAGCGCCGACCCAGGTAGGGTCGGCGGCCGTGCAGACGACCGCCGTCAGCAATGCCGTCTCCGTGCTGGACAACCCCGTGCGGCCGTACGCCTGGGGATCGCGCACCGCGATTCCCGAGCTGCTCGGTGTGCCGCCGTCCGGCCAGCCGCAGGCCGAGCTGTGGATGGGCGCGCACCAGGCGGGACCGTCCACGGCGGTCAGCGGCGGTCGGCCCGGCTCGCTGCTGGCCCGGATCGAAGCCGACCCGGTCGCCGAGCTGGGCGAGGACGTGGCCGCCGAGTTCGGCCCGCGGCTGCCGTTCCTGCTCAAGGTGATCGCCGCCGATGCGCCGCTGTCGATGCAGGCGCACCCGGACGCAGCCCGGGCCGTGGAGGGTTTCGTCGAGGAGAACGCCCGCGGGATCCCGCTGGACGCGCCGGAGCGGAACTACCGGGACACCAGCCACAAGCCGGAGCTGCTGGTCGCGCTCGGGCCGATCGACGCGCTGTGCGGCTTCCGTGCCGTGCCCGAGACGGTGCGGCTGCTCGACGCGCTGGTGTCGTGTGCTGCCGAGGCGCCGGCGCGGTCGCTGGAGGCGAAGGCCGCCACGGCGCTGCGGCCGCACCTCGCCGCCCTGCGGACCAGGCCCGACCAGGACGGGTTGCGGGAGGTGGTGACCGGCCTGCTCACCCTGCCCGCCGAGCGCCGGAGCGGGTTGGTGTCGGCGGTCGCCGCCGCCTGCCGGCGGTGCGCGGGGCTGGCCGGGGAGTCGGCCGGGGCGAGCGGGGTCGGGGGGACGTTTGCGGCCGAGCTGCGGACCGCGGCCGAGCTTGCCGACGCGTACCCGGACGACGTCGGCGTGGTGACGGCGCTGCTGCTGAACCTGGTTCACCTGGAGCCCGGCGAGGCGATCTTCCTGCCCCCCGGCAACCTGCATGCGTACCTGCGCGGTTTCGCGGTGGAGATCATGGCGAACTCCGACAACGTGCTGCGGCTTGGGTTGACGCCGAAGCACGTGGACGTGCCGGAGCTGCTGCGGGTGCTCGACGTGGTCGCCGGGCCGGTGTGGATGCCACGACCGAGGCCGGCCGGGCCGGGTGGCTCGGACCGCGCGGCTGCCTCGGGCCCGGTGGGTGGCTCGGGTGGCTCGGCGGAGTCGGTCGAGGAGGTGTACCGGGCGCCGGTGCGCGAGTTCCGGCTGTCCCGGCTGCGGCTGGTCGACCCGGCGCCGATCCGGCTGGACGCCGGCGGCCCGCAGATCCTGCTGGTCGTCGATGGCGAGATCACCGTGACCGCGACCGATGCGGCTGGTCACGCGGGCAGGCCGGTGCGACTGCTCCGCGGGGGGTCCGCCTGGGTACCGGCCGGTGCGGCGCTCCGCGTGGCCGGCACGGGCACCGCCTTCCGCGCCACCACGAACCTGCGCTGACCTCCGGTGTGGAGCATCGCCGCACTGGTCACCGCGGCGGCCGGCGCCTGGGCGGCGCTCCTCGTTCAGCTGCTCCGGGAGGCCCCGCGCGCCGCCTGGCCGGTCGTGGTGGCCGGCGCGGCCGGCACGGTCGCCGCCGGAGTGGTCGCGGCCGGCCTGAAGTACCCGTCCTGGGAGGCGCTGCTCATCCTGGTCGGCGCCCCGGCGATCGCGCTCGGGGTGACCGCAGGGCACCCGACCCGGATCCTCGACCCGAAGTGGACGACGCCGGAGGAGGAGATCACCGCCGAGGTCGAGGCCCGAGCCGACCGGTACGCCTGGCGAGCGGTGCTGCTGGTGATCGTGTCGGTGGTGTTCCTGATGATCACCTTCGGCTGGTGAGCCCGCTGTCGTTCGGGGCCTAGACCAGCGGGCCGACGTACCGCCTGAGCAGGTCGTCCACCCGGTGCGCCAGCTCGGGCTCGTCCAGCTCGACCGGGCCGAGCGTCTCCGCCCAGGTGCGGCTGGCGCCGGTGGCATCGGTCCACTCCAGCGCGCCGCTCCACCGCTGCCGGCCCCCGCCGGCCGGCTCGACCAGCGCGACATGTGCCGCGTACCGGTCCGAACGCACCTGCACCCCCACCACGCCGGTCGACGAGGTGACCGGATGCGCCTCATACCCGAGTGCGCAGAGCAGCCGGGCCAGTCCGGACGAGGTGGCCTGGTCGGCGCCATACGGGTCCGGGGCGACGACCGGAGCCCGCTCCCAGGGGACCGCGCACAGGAACCGGGCCTCACCCGGGAACGTCCGGGCCTCGACGTCACGGGTGAGCGTCTCCCGGCCTTCCTGGGCCAGCTCGGTCACCGCCGCGAGCGCCTGCTCGACGGCGCCGAGCAAGCCGTCCAGCCGAGGGTGGTGCGCGGTGTCGTGGGCGACCACGACGGCCGCCTGCAGATGCCGGCGGGCCGCCTCGACCTGCCTCGTCAATGCCGCGAGGCCGACCTGCTGCGGGTCCCGATCCTGCTCGCCGGCCCGGATGGGCGCCGACTCGGCATCCGGTACCACGGTGAGTGCCGGCGGAGAGTGCCGCCCGGTGCTCACCGAGCGGAGCGGCTCCCGCTCGGGTAGCTCATGCGGCCTGCGTGGCAGCTCCACGAATGCGTCCGGCCAGGTCTGCTCGGGGGGCACCGCCGCCGCCGCGGGCGTGTGTAGCGGCAGAGCCGCTGCGATCGGGGCCATTGGGAGCGGGGACCCGGTGATCGGGGCGTCGGTGATCGGGGCGTCGGTGATCGGGGCGTCGGTGATCGGCGCCTCCCCGGCCTCGGCCGGTGGGTGCACGGCCTCGTCCCAGAATCGTGCCGCGACCGGCTCCAGCCTCATCGCGTCGGACCGCCCGGCCAGGTCGAGCCGACCCGGCGGGTCCACCGCCGCGGGCGCGTCCAGCCCGCCAGACAGCCCACCCGACAGGTCGAGCGGGGCAGGCGCATCCAGCCCTCCCCGGGTGTCGACGCCGGGCCGGTCGAGCCTCCCCGGTCCGGCCGGCTCGGGCTCGGGCGGGGTTGCCGGGCCGAGCCCGCCCGGCTCCTCCGCCGACACCCTCCAGCTCAGCTCCGAGATGCCGAGCACGGCGGCCGGCGCGGTAAGCGGGTCGAACCCGGTCGGCAGCTCCGGCGGGGTCCACTCGGTCCGCGCCTCCGACCAGGGCGGCGACCCGTACCAGGCCGATCCGCCGAGGACATCCGGCTCGCCCAGCGAGCGGTCGCCCGCCGCCGGCGGAGGTGCCCATCCCATTCCAGAAGCCCCCTGCCGTGCCGCGCCAGGCACGGCTCGTTCGGTCACTGCCCCGGTCCCCTCAGCGAGGTCCGGTGCAGTGGAATCCCTCGTCCCGTCCGTGACGGCCGGCTGGTCGCGGCCGGCCGCTCGGTCCGTGTCCCCTCGCTGGGTCCCACCCAGTACGTCGACCCCGTCGACCGACCCCAGGTCCGGCCACGCCATCTCGAACGGGGGCGCCGTCTCGAACCCTGCCCGTTCGAACCCTGCCCGGTCGAACCCTGCCCGTTCGAACCCTGCCCGGTCGAACCCTGCCCGGTCGAACCCTGCCCGCTCGAACCCTGCCCGCTCGAACCCTGCCCGCTCGAACCTGGCCTGCTCCGCCCCATCCGGCTCGGCGTCCGCGCCGACTGCGTCGGTGGCCGGGCCGGGGTATGGCTGCGCTCGGTCGTGCATCGGGTCGGCGCGGGCTGCGTCAGTGGCCGGCCCGGTGGCACGCGCCGCCCCGTCGAGCTCGAGGTCCGGCCCGACTGCGTCCGCGGCCGCCCCGGGGGCTAGCTCCGCTCTGTCGTGCGTCGGGTCGGCGCGGGCCGCGTCGGGCGCCGACCCGACCCCGTTCGGTTCGGCGTTCGCGCGGGCTGGGTCGGTAGCCGGCTCTGGGGCTGGCTCCGCCCCGTTCGACTCGGCGTCCGCCGGCGCTGGGGTAGCGGCCGGGCCGATCCCGTTCGGTGCGGCGTCCGCGCGGCCTGGGTCGGCCGCCGGCCCGGAGACTGGCTGCGGTCTGTCGTGCTTCGGCTCGGCGTGGGCTGCGGCGGCCGCCGGCCCGGAGACTGGCTGCGGTCTGTCGTGCTTCGGCTCGGCGTGGGCTGGGTCGGCCGCCGGCCCGGAGACTGGCTGCGGTCTGTCGTGCTTCGGCTCGGCGTGGGCTGCGGCGGGAGCGGGCCCGGGGACTGGCTGCGCCCTGTCGTGCTTCGGGTCGGCACCGGCCGCGTCGGGGGCCGGCCCGACGCCGTTCGGTTCGGCGTCCGGGCGGGCTGCATTGGCGGCCGGCCCGGGTGCTGGCTCTACCCCGTTCGGCTCTGACCTGCTCGGCTCGGTGCCGGCTTTGGCGTCGTCCCGGACGTCGTCGAGTGCGGCGTAGGCCCTGGTGAGCAGCCGGTACGCGTTCCGCGCGGTGCCGGCTGCCTCGTCCAGCAGTGTCGCGGTCTGGTCCGCGTGCAGGTCGGAAAGATCCACGGTCAGCGGGTCGTCCATACCGTCGCCGGGAGCCGGTCGGAGCGCGTCGGCGAGGTCGGCGCAGGCCTCGCAGAGCTCATCCGCGGCGGCGGTCAGCGCATCCACCTGGGCCCGAAGACGGTCACCCAGACCGCTGCGGCCGGTTGACCCGGTTGAGCCGGTCGACGGGGTCGACCCGTTCATCCCGACGGGCGCGCCGTCGCGGAGGAGCCCCGTGGTGCCGTTGTGCACGTCGTCGATCCGCTCCCGATGAGGTGGCGACAGTCGCGCCATCCTCCCGCCGGAGCGGTGCGGCGATCAATCCACGCACAGTGAAGTTACGGCGCTCATCGTGAGCGGTCGGCTCATCCCGGCGGACGCAGAAGCCGACGAGCCTTCTCCTGGTCGAAGTCCAGCGCGGCGAGCGGGGAGCGCCGGCCGCGCCGGGACATCTCGCTGAGCCGTCGCACGTCCTCGTACACCGCCGGCTCCGTGACCGCCCGCAGCGCGAACGCCAACTCTGCCGGGCCCACGTCGTAGGCCTGCTCCAGCCGGATCGCGTAGGCCGCGGCCTGCAGCGCCTGCTCGTCGTACCGGCGGTGTGCTCTCGCCGCCCGGTCCGCCGGCAGGAGTCCGAGACCCTCCCGGTAGCGCAGCATCCGCGGCGTGGTGCGGAGCCGCGCGGCAGCCTCCCGGATCGTCAGCACACCCCATCCAACAAATTTGACGAAGTCGTGTCAAGAAATTCGGAGCGTGCACCGCGCCCGGCTAGGGTCTCCCACGACGCCTACCACAGGAGCGCTGGATGACCGATCTTCTCAAGCACGACGTCGCCGACCTCTCGCTCGCCGCGCAGGGAGTGGCCCGCATCGAGTGGGCCGAGCGTTCGATGCCGGTGCTGCGACAGATCCGCGAGCGGTTCGAGAAGGAGAAGCCGTTCACCGGCGTCCGGCTCGCCGCCTGCATGCACGTCACCACCGAGACCGCCAACCTGATGCGCACACTCAAGGCGGGCGGCGCCGAGCTCTATCTCTGCGCGTCCAACCCGCTGTCCACTCAGGACGACACCGCCGCCGCGCTGGCGACCGAATACGGCGTGAACGTGTTCGCCCGCAACGGGATCGGCGTGCAGGGCTACTACGGTCACATCAACGCCGCGCTCGACGGCCAGCCGGACTACGTCTTCGACGACGGCTGTGACCTGGTCAACACGCTGCACACCTCGCGCACCGAGCTGCTGCCGAACGTCAAGGGCGGCTGCGAGGAGACCACCACCGGCGTCATCCGGCTGCGCGCGATGGCTGCGGATGGAGCGCTGAAGTTCCCCATGGTGGCGGTGAACGACACCGACACCAAGCACATGTTCGACAACAAGTACGGCACCGGCCAGTCGTCGTTGGACGCGATCTTCCGGGCCACGAACACGCTGCTGGCCGGCAAGAACGTGGTGGTGGCCGGCTACGGCTACTGCGGCAAGGGCGTCTCGTCCAGGGCAAGGGGACTCGGTGCCAAGGTCATCATCACCGAGATCGACCCGACCAAGGCGCTGGACGCGACCATGGAAGGGTTCCGGGTGCTGCCGATGAGCGAGGCGGCCCGGATCGGCGACGTTTTCATCACGGTGACCGGCAACCGGGACGTGCTGCGGGCCGAGCACTTCCAGGTCATGAAGGACGGCGCGATCTTCTGCAACTCGGGGCACTTCGACATCGAGATCGACGTCAAGTGGCTGGAGGAGAACGCGGTCGCCAAGAACTCGAAGATCCGACACCAGACGGACGAGTACGTGCTGGCCGACGGGCGCCGGTTGCTGCTGCTGGCCGAGGGCCGGCTGGTGAACCTGGGCGCCGCCGAGGGCCACCCAGCGGCGGTCATGGACATGTCGTTCTCCGACCAGGCGCTGACCGCGGAGTGGCTGGCCGCGCATCACCGGGAGCTGAAGCCCGGGGTGATCGACGTGCCGGAGGAGATCGACAAGGAGGTCGCCCGGCTCAAGCTCGCCTCGATGGGGATCGAGATCGACGTGCTCACCCCGGCGCAGGCGGAGTACCTCACCTCGTGGGAGCACGGCAGCTAGGCCGCACCCGCTTCCCCTGGCGGTGCCCCCTGGCCATCCCGGTCGGGGGGCACCGCCGTCTCCCCGGCACGATGCGATCGTGCCGAATGGGCGCTACCTGCATCTCGACCCGGTGGACGGGTCGCCGGTGGCGGTGGAGGAGTTCTCCTGCGCCACCGGGCCGGTCGGCTGGCGGTACGTGGCGACCGTGCGCGATCCGGATGGGCGGGAGGCGAGCCGGATCGACCTGACCCTGGACGGCGGCGGGCGCCAGGTGCGCCTGATGCTCACCGCCGGCGGCTGGGTGCTGCGCGGCGGGGTGGCCGGCCGGGAGGCGCTGTGGGTCCGCCGACCAGTCAGCGCCGACGTCGGCGCTGGCGCGCCTTCGGGTGGCCCGCCCGCAGTCGCGGCCGAGCCGGGCGAGGCGGTGGAGCGGGCCGAGGTGGCGGCCGGTTTCACCGGGCGGTCCCCGGCGTTCCTGGTCGCGGCCGCCCGGCTGCTCCGGCTGTCCGCCGGCGCCCGGGCCCGGCTGCGGCTGGTCGAGATCACCGAGCCGGCGCTGAGCACCCGGCTCGCCGACCAGGGCTGGTCGCTGGAGGGCGTGACCTCCTACCCGACCGAGACTGGTGCCCTGCCGGTCGCGCGCTACCAGGTGGCCGACCTGACCACCGGTGAGCCGAGGGACGTGCACCTCGCCGGCGACGTCGTGGTCGCGGCAGCCGGGCTCGAGCTAGCCGATCTGAACTCTCCGCCGACCTTCTAGCGTCCTGTCCCAGGGTCATCGGATCCGCCGCACCGCCCGCGCCGGCCGGTCGGCGCGGCTTGGGGCCGGCGGTGCCGTACGTCTGGCGGGTCGACGCGGGTTTGGGGGCCGGCGGTGCCGTGTGCCCGACCCGACCCGTCGGCCCAGGTTCGGAGCCGGCCGCGCCCCGCACCTGGCCGGTCGCCCCGGGCTTGGAGCCGGCGTTGCCCTGCACCCGACCCGTTGGCACAGGTTCGGAGCCGGCCGCGCCCCGCACCTGGCCGGTCGCCCTGGGCTTGGAGCCGGCGTTGCCCTGCACCTAGCCGGTCGGCGCGGGTTGGGAGCGGGCGGCGCTCTGCGCCCTGCCGATGGCAACCTCGGCCGGCGTCGGCGGCAGATCGCGCGCGGCCGGCAGCGCGCCCGGCGGGCGATGCACGGCCACCGACGGGCCGACGCAGGTCCGGGGCGGGGGCGCGCACGACCACGTCGGTCGGTGTGGCTGACGGATCGGATGCGCCTCCTACGGCGGCCTCGGTGGGTACTGCCCGGGTGCTGCCGGTGGTAGCTGCCATGCGGGCGGCGGTGACCGGTACGGGGGAGCGGGCCCGTATGGCGTGTATGCGGCCCACGCTGGCGGAGGCCAGATCGGGGTCGGTGGCGGCGGCAGTCCGGCGGCTGCCGCGACCCGCGCCTCCTCCCGGTGGCGGCGCTCGGCGAGCACCGCGGTCAGATACGCCCAACCAGGGGTGCCCGGTGGTGGCAGGGGTGTGGTGCAGGCGCTCACCTCTTCGGCCAGCTGGTGGCCGAGGGTCTCCCGGGCGGCCGGATCGAGCTCCCGCGCTCGGCCCAGGAACTGCCGCACCGAGAGGGCGAGCGAGTCGGTCAGCCCGGTCAGGTCCAGCGTGCTGGCCCACCCGACCAGCTGGGCCGGCATCACCGGCGCCCACCCCGGCCGGGTGCCCACCCGTTCCTGCAGCACCATCGTTCCCGCGGCCATGTCGCCGATCCGCTTCCCCGTCGCCGAGAACATCGACACGATCATGCCCACCGCCGGCCCGAGACCGACCAGGAACAACCCGGGGCGCTCTACCGCGAGGCCGACCAGTCCGCGTACCAGGGCGTGCCGGAACGTCACCGGCCCGCCGTCGTCCCGCACCACCCGCAGGCCCATCGCCATCTTGCCCGGCGTCCGGCCCCTGGTCAGCGTCTCGAACGCCACCGGATACCCGATGAACACCACGATGATGACTACTGTGGACACTGCGGCGGCAAGCGCCTCGTCGAGGCCGGCGGTGCCCGCCGCGCCGATGACCAGGAAAAGCAGGTAGAGGGCAATCAGCATGGCCACGAGGTCGATCACGGCGGCGACGATGCGCGACGGCAGCTGAGCGATCCGGAGATCGAGCGCGACCGCCTCGCCCGTCACGACGTCGTACACCCGGTCAGTCTGCCGCACTGCCCCGCCGACCAGGCGGCCGTTCCGCAGGTGTGCCAGCATCCCGGCCCCAGTCCCCGGTCCGCGGTCCCGGTCTGCGGGCCCGGTCCGCTGCCTCCGGTCTGCGGCCTCCGGTCTGCGGCCTCCGGTCTGCGGCCTCCGGTCTGCGGCCTCCGGTCCGCGGCCTCCGGTCCGCGGCCTCCGGTCTGCGGCCTCCGGTCCGCGGC